>Ga0208357_1000258_pt1 | contig 43690 bp, 35 predicted proteins | sample NGESurdeep092012_6_FD_184487 | JGI IMG/M metagenome (GOLD analysis project Ga0208357, IMG submission 184487) | Arctic peat soil microbial communities from Barrow, Alaska - NGEE Surface sample F52-2 deep-092012 (SPAdes) | ecosystem: Environmental > Terrestrial > Soil > Wetlands > Peat ...
GGCGCTGGCCGGGCTGGCCGCGCTTCGACTGAGGCAGACCGAGAAATGAGCAACGAAGTTGCCGCCACGCGCTACCCGGGTTACGACGTCCTGGCTAAGCGCGATACGCCCTCGTGGGATCCGATCACGCGCAAGGTTGTCGAAGAGCGGCTCGCCACGCCGCGGCAACCGCGTTTCTTCGACCAGCCGCAGTGGGCTGCCATCGTCACGCTGTGCCACTGTGTCGTGGTGCAACCCGCTGACCGGGAGCCCGTGCCGGTGGCCGCGATGCTCGATGCGCGCCTGTTCGAAAACCAGGGTGATGGTTGGCGCGACGCGCGACTGCCGCGGCTGCGCGACGCCTGGCGCATCGGGCTGGCTGCGCTGGATGCCGAGAGCCGCGCGGCCCACGGCGTGGTACTTGCGCAACTGGAGCCGGATCAGCAGATGGCGCTGATCGCCGCCATGCAACGCGGCGAGCTGCACGACGCCGGTTGGCAGGGCATGCCGCCCGAGCTGTTCTTCAGCGCGCGCGTACTGCATGACCTGTACGGCGCGTACTACTCGCATCCCGCGGCGTGGAGCGAGATCGGCTTTGGCGGTCCGGCGAATCCGCGGGGCTACGTGCGCCTCAACAAGGATCGACGCGATCCGTGGGAGGCGGTCGAGGCTGCGCCCGACAGCACGACAGAACAACGGGAGCAGGTGAGCCGCGAGAATGCGCGTGTCCGCTGATGCCATGAACGTGCCGCGTGGCGCGGATGGCCGCGCTCCTGACGTATTCCGCAAGGGCGGCTGGCTTCCGATGCGCCAGTACGGGCTCGAGCAGGAAGTCGATTTCCTGATCGTGGGCACCGGCGCCGGCGGCGCCACGCTGGCGTGCCGTCTGGCCGAGCAGGGCTTCAGCGTGGTGGCGCTGGACGCGGGTGCCTGGTGGCGACCGCTGGAGGAATTCGCCTCCGACGAGGCGCACCAGCACAAGCTTTACTGGAACGACGAGCGCATCTGCGATGGCGAGAATCCGTTGCAGATGGGCAGCAACAACAGCGGCAAGGCGGTCGGCGGCAGCACCGTGCACTTCGCCATGGTCTCGCTGCGTTTTCGGCCGGAGTGGTTCAAAAGCCGCAGCGTGCTCGGCTACGGCGCCGACTGGCCGCTGGACTGGCGCGAGATGTGGCACTACTACGACGAGGTCGAGCAGGCGCTGAGCATCGCGGGGCCGGTGAATTATCCGTGGGGACCGCCGCGCAAACGCTACCCGTATCGCGCGCACGAACTGAACGCCTCGGCGCTGGTGCTGGCGCGTGGTGCCGAGGCGATGGGCATCGACTGGACGCCCACGCCGCTCGCCACGGTCTCGGCGCCGCATGGCAAGTCACCACCGTGCGTGTATCGCGGCTTTTGCGTCGCCGGCTGCGCCACCAATGCCAAGCAGAGTGCGTTGGTGACCTGGATTCCCCGCGCGTTGAAAGCCGGTGCCGAGATCCGCGACCTGGCCATGGCCGGGCGCATCGAGACCAACGACGCCGGCCGTGCGGTGGGCGTGGAATATTTTCGCGACAGCGAATGGCATTTCCAGCGTGCACGCAACGTGGTGGTGGCCGGCTACGCCATCGAGACGCCGCGGCTGCTGCTGATGTCCGCAAACCAGCGTTTCCCCGATGGCCTGGCCAACAGCTCCGGCCTGGTCGGCAAGAACCTGATGGTGCAGTCCAACCAGGCGGTATGGGGCGTGATGGACGAGGAGGTGCGCAGCTACAAGGGGCCGCCGTCGCTGTCGATCAGCGAGCACTGGAACTACGAAGACAAGGGCAAGGATTTCTTCGGCGGCTATGCCTACATGAGCCAGGGCCCGCTGCCGGTCGGATGGGCGGCGACGCTCAATGCTCGCGGACTGTGGGGTACCGCGCTGGCCCGCGAGATGCAGAAGTACAACCATCAGGCTGGCTTGAAGATCGTGGGCGAAACGCTGCCGCAGGAGCGCAACCGGGTCACCCTGGCCGATGAAAAGGATCAGTACGGGCTGCCGATCACGCGTATCACGTATTCGTTTTGCGACAACGACAGGAAGCTGATCGCGCATTCACTGAACTTCATGGAGCAGGCGCTGGCAGCGGCCGGCGGCAAGGAGATTTGGCGTGAGGGGGACGACACCTGCCACCTCAACGGCACCGCACGCATGGGTGACGACCCGAAGACCAGTGTCGTCAACGGCGATTGCCGCAGCTGGGATATCCCCAATCTGTGGATTTGCGACGGTTCGGTTTTCCCCACGGTAGGCGGCGTCAATCCGTCGCTGACGATCCAGGCGATTGCCTGCCGCACGGCGGATCGGATCGGCGTGCTGGCTTCGCGCGGGGAGTTGTAAATCCGCCACTGGGAGCGCGGGCATCTTGCCCGCGTGAGCATGCCGGCAGGATGCCGGCGCTCCACTATCCGCCGCCGGGAGCGCGGGCGTCCCGCCCGCCGGTCGTTGCCGCGGTATTCAATCGAGATGTGATCAGGAGAAGGAGCCCGCTCGCGGGCGACGCTTTGTGGGGGACCGCGGACCAGGGACCAGAGCAAAGCATCGCCCGCGAGCGGGCTCCTACTCGACCCGGGGCAAACCGGATGCCTGCACCCGCTCAATGGCTTCCTTCAGCTGCCCCTGGTCGTAAGGCTTCTTCAGCCGTGGCACCTGCGCGAAACGCTCGGACACGTATTCCTCGTTGGAGGCGGTAGCCAACAGCGCGGGGACGTTGCAAGCGACGAGCCGATCCAGAATGGGCGAGGCGTCAAGGCCCTGCAGGTCCAGGTCCACGATGGCCAGGTCGAAATCAGCCATTTCGACCACCAGCATCGCCTCGCGCAGGCTGCCGCAGCAGTGGACGACATCGCAGCCGAGCCTGGTCAGCACATCGGACAAGGTTTCGGCGAGCAGAAAATCGTCTTCAAAAACGACTACGCGTAATGGATTTGCCACGATCCGTCTCCCTGGTGGCTACACCATGTTGTTGCTACCCGGACGCCCCGGATCAGCAGCATAATCTTTCCCCCGCGCCGGCAGCAAGGTCAGCGGCGGGCCGACTGCTCGCCAAGCGCCTGCAGCGCTGCCAGCAGGGCGGAGGTGCGGAACGGCTTTTCCAGCAGCGCGCATTCAGCGTACGCCGCCGGCAGTTGCGCACGGCCGTAACCGGTCAGCACGCATACCGGCACCCGCTGCCGCGCCAATATCGGTATCAGCGGTTCGGTGGTGGTGCGGGCGAGCCGATAGTCCAGCAACGCCATGTCGGGCCGGTCGTTTTCCAGCAGCGCGATGGCGTCTGCCACCGTGGCCACTGGCCCCAGGATGCGATAGCCATGACCCTCCAGGATGATTTCCATCGAGGTGGCGATCAACAGCTCGTCTTCCACCAGCAGTACCAGCGGCTGCTCGACAACGGGATTCGCGACAGGTACTGCATTCATGAGGTTTCCATGGCACCTGGCGGCGGACGAGGTATGTGGATGCTGACGACCAAGCCGCCTGCGGCGTAATCGATGTCGCTTTGCGCATTCAGTTCGTAGACCAGTTGTCGCTCCAGCAGCAGCGTGCCGAAGCCGCGCCGCGTCGGGGTCGTGACCGGTGGCCCGGCGCTTTCCTGCCAACGCAGATCCAACGAATTATCTGGCGGCTTGCCGCATGTCCAGCTGATATCCACCCGGCCGTCGTGGTTGGACAGGGCGCCGTACTTGAGTGCGTTGGCGGCCAGCTCGTGCAGCACCAGGCACAGTGCCAGCGCTTCGCGTGGGGTGAGCTTCAGCGACGGCCCGCGCACGCCGAAGCGGGTGGAACCGGCGATGACGGTCAACTCCTCATTCACCAGGGCGCGCAGATCCATGTGTGACCAGTCGTTTTCGGTCAGCAACTTGTAGGTGCGTGCCATCGCGTGCAGGCGGTCCATGAACACATCCAGCGTTTCGGGTGCGACCGCGCTGGCCAGCGTTTGCTGGGCCATGGCGCTGATCACCGCCAGCATGTTGCGCACGCGGTGGTTGAGCTCGCCGATCAGGGTGGCCTGCAGGTCGATCTCGACCAGCGAGCTGACATCGGCAAAGGTCATCACCACGCCGCCGCTTTCCTCGGTAACGCCCGTATACGGCAGCATCTTCATCAGGTAATGGCGGCTGTCGTCCCTGCGGCTGACCCGCAGTTCGGTCGGCTGCTTCTGGTTCAGCGCCCGGTCGAAATTTGAACGCAGGTCGACATCGTCCAGTTGATGGGCCAGGTCGGTGATCAGGCGGCCGGTGTCGGACGGAATCAGGGTGAAGATGTCGGTGGCGCTGCGAGTGAAGCGACGGATCGCCATGTGGCGGTCAAGGAAGATCGCGGCGATGTCGATGCTTTCCAGCAGATTCGCCAGATCGGCATTGGACTCGGCCAGCGCATCCTTTTGGCGCGCCATTTCAGCATTGACCGTGTTCAACTCCTCGTTGACCGACTGCAGCTCCTCCTTTGAGGTTTCCAGTTCCTCATTGGACGATTGCAGCTCCTCGTTGGCCGACATCAACTCCTCGTTGGAGGCGCGCAGATCGCCGACAGCGGTTTCGGACTCCTCATAGCTGGTCTGCAGTTGATCACGCGATTCCTGCAGCTCGCGTTCCAGCAGCTCGATCGCCCGATCGTTGGCCGCGTCCGGGTGCTCCAGCCGTGGGGCGGCGGCACCGCAGTCGTGGAACAGCACCAGGTAGAGCGGCGCTTCGCCATGCTCGAATGGCTCGATACTGATCTGGATGCGGCGCAGCGCGTCACCGCGGGTGAGGATCACTTCCGGCAGAACCACCCTTGCGTGCAGGGCGGCCGCATCATGCAGGCCGCGGCGCAGCGGAAGTCGCAGTTCCTTGCGCGCGTTGTGCAGCAACTGTCGGTTGGGCGCGCCCACGGCGAATTCCAGGTACGCGCCGGTGCGGCTGGAATGGAACAATGCCTCGCCTTGTGCATTGACCAGCACATGCGGCGGCGCGTAGTCGTGCAGCACGCGTGCCTCGATCTGCCGCTGCAATCCGTTCCTGGCCGGGCTGGCCGTCTCGGTCAGCGGCAGGCGGCGCGGCGCGGGGTGGCTTTTCGAGGACAGCAGCGGCAGCGTCACCTGTTCGTCGGTATGCGGGGTGCGCTGGAACACGCTGTGTGTCTTGTTGATCGAATGGAACAGCGCCTCGTTCTGACTGACGCTCTCGCTGGAGCCTAGAAACAGAAAGCCCTCGGGCACCAGCGCGAAGTGCAGGATCGGCAGGATGCGCTGCTGGAACTCCGGCCCGAGGTAAATCATCAGGTTGCGACATGACACCAGGTCGAGGTGCGAGAACGGCGGATCGCGCAACACGTTGTGCAGCGAAAACGTGCAGATTTCGCGCAGTCGGGTCTGCACGCCGAAGTGGCCATGATTGTCGACGAAGAACTGTCGGCGCCGCGCTGCCGTCATGGCGTCCAGCAGCACCGAGGGATAGCTCCCCCGGCGCGCGATCGCCAGCGCGTGTTCGTCCAGATCGGTGGCAAACACGCGCAGATTCGGCGCGCTGCGGCCGAGGTGGCTGGCGTATTCGAGTAGCAGCATGGCCAGCGAATAGGCTTCCTCGCCAGTGGCGCAGCCAGGCACCCAAACGCGCACTTCGTCGTTGGCCTGTTTGCCGTTGAAAAGCGCGGGGATCACATGCTGTTCCAGAAACTCGAACGATTCCGCTTCACGAAAGAAGCTGGTGACGCTGATCAGCAGATCGCGGAACAGCAGGGTGATTTCCTCCGGGGTTCGCCTGAGGCAATCCACATAGGCCTGCATCGACGACAGCCGCAGTACCCGCATGCGTCGTTGCACCCGGCGCAGGAAGGTGCCGCGCTTGTAGCCGCTGAAATCGTGGCCGAGCCGTTCCAGCAACAGCGTGCAGATCTCCTTGAGCAGCGGTTCGTTCGGGTCATCGCCATCACTTTCGGCCGCGGCGGTGCCCGATTCCATCGACTTCACCGCCGTGAGCAGTCGTGGCCCGATGTTCTCCACTGACAGTTGCAGATCGATCGCACCGATCGCGATGGCGCTTTGCGGCATGCCCGGGAATTGCGGCGCCGTGCCATCTTCCACCTGGGCGATGGTCAGGCCGCCGCGATCCTTGATCGCCTTAAGCCCCAGTGCACCATCGCTGCCGGTGCCCGAAAGCACCACGCCGATCGCTCTGTCGGCAAAAACCCGCGCCAGCGAATCGAACAGCCGATCGATCGCCGTGGGCACGCGTTCGTCCGGATTGGCTCGGCTCAGCTGCAAGCGTTGCCGGCCGACCGTCATCACCATGCCCGGCGGCAGGATGTAGACCTTGTTGCGTTCGATCGGCATGTCGTGCTCGGCGTGGAGCACGGGCATGCTGGTGTGGCGCGACAGGATTTCGGGCAGGTTGCTCGAGTGCACGGGCGACAAGTGCATCGCGATCAGGAACGCTGCGCCCGAGGTATTCAGCTCGTGGTCGAGAAAAGCGCTCAGCGCTTCCACACCGCCGGCCGAGGCGCCAATGCCGACCACCACGGTGGCAATACGGTCGTCGGACACTCGAGTAGCTGGATCGCTGGGCTTGGTCATTGAGTCGCTTTGAGTTTGAGCACGAGGCTCGGTGACCAGGCACGCGGCGCCAGGAAGAAACCTCCATCAGTCAGCACTGTACTGCAGTTACCCATTGACAGGTTACTGGCGGTGGTGGTGGAGACTCGCATCGCACACCCCGAGGGCGCGCGGCTGCGCGAAGTCGACTATCCTGCGGCACCGCGTTGGCGCGAAAGTTGTTGCGCAGCACTTGATTTGCAACAGGATGATGAAGGCACCCTGATGACCGAAGAGGAGTCGACCGCCTATCCACGCTTCGCCGCCCGCGGCCGCACCTTCGTGTATCTGCTGCCGTGCCTTGAGCAGGACACGCTGAAGGTCGGTTTTTCGCGTAATCCTCTGCAGCGTCTGCACAGCTTGCACCGGCGCTATTTTCACTTCTTCGACCTGGACCGTGCACTGCTGGTGGAAGTGGACCGGCTACGCGATGCGCGCCGGATCGAACGCCTGCTGATCAACCAGTTTGCCGAGCACCGCGTGCCGCCGCCGCTGGTGGTGCGGGAATCGGCGGCCGGACGCACCGAGTGGTTCGGCGGTGTCGCAGGCGAGGCAGAGCGACTGTTACGGCAACTTGCGGCGGAGGAGGGGTTGATTCTCCACGCGCCGTTGCGCAACTGGTTGCGTGATCGCTTCGACGAGCATGCGGATGTGCTCTACGAACACACATTGCGCCTGCTGGATTCGATCGAGTATGAAATGTTCAATGTGCCTGGGCATCAGCAACGCGGACAAACCGCCGCGGCGTTGCGTCATCTGCTGGATGCTTGCGAGTCGCTCGGGCTGGATCTGGATGCGCTGGTGTCGTCGCGCGTGCTCACGTGGTATCGGCTTACGTGATATCGGGACGCCTGGCTGGAGCCTGCGGGTCGCGGACAAACATGATGCCGTCGACCCGGCCTTCCGCTGATTGATGCCGCCAGGCGCGCGCCGTCTTTTACAAATCCGTGGAAATTCTTGCACCGGGTCGAACCGAGTCCGGGAACGCGGTGCCCGGTGCGACGGGCCCCGGCGCGACGCCAATGGTTGGCATACGCATTGCACGCCGTTGGAAACGATGCCGATCAGTCTGCCTGGACCCACGTCGGCACGATGTGGCGCAGCGATTCGTCAACGTGGAGGTTGCAGTCCTTGAAACATTCTTTTCCGAGCGGTAGCAACTCCCGGCGTGGCGCCAACCATCGGTGCACCCGTCTGGCTTGCGCAATGGTGCTGCTCGTCCTGGCCAGTTCTGCTGCCTGCGCGCAGACGGCCGCCGATACGCTGTTTGGCGATTGGGGCGGCCTGCGCACGAGCCTTGCCGACCGCGGCATCGACGTGGAAGCCGGGTACATCTCCGAAATCGCGTGGAATCCCAGCGGCGGCAAGGATCAGGGAACGCGTTACGCCGATCAGTGGGAGCTCGCCGCCAGTTTCGACCTCGGCCAGTTGATCGACGATCCCGGCGGCAAGTTCTATGTCTCGGTGAACAAACGCAATGGCCGTAACCTGACCGCCGACCGCATCGGCAATCAGGTGCAGGTGCAGGAAATCTACGGTGACGCCGAGGCGTTCCGCTTGTCCGACCTGTGGTACCAGCAGACGCTCGCTGACGGTCACTTCGAGTTTCGACTGGGCCGCGTCCATCCGGGCGACGATTTCGCCTACTTTGCCTGCGATTTTCAGAACCTTGGATTCTGCGCGCGCCCGTATGCGCTGCTGGCCAATTCCGGCTGGACCGACATGCCCGCCAGCGTATGGGGTGGGCGCATCAAGTTCATGACCGGGCCGTGGTATGTCGAAGCCGGCGCCTATCAGGTCGACCCCCGCTATCTGCTGGGTGGCCAGGGGTTCAAGCTTGATTTTGCCGGGACTACCGGCGTGCTGGCTCCGCTCGAAGTCGGCGTATTGCCCAAATTCGGCACGCAACAGTTGCCTGGCGACTACAAGATCGGCGTGTACTACGACAGCTCGGATACGCCAGATCTGTACGAGGACATCAACGCGCATCCGGCCGCCCTGACCGGCCTGCCTGCCCGCGTACGTGATGGTCGCTACGGCAGCTATGTGATGGCGCTGCAACAGATCAGCGCACGCACGCCCGGTTCGAAGGAAGGTGTCTCGGTGTTCGGCTACGCCACCGTGGCCGATCGCAATACCGCATTGATCCGCAGCTCATTTGCGCTCGGGATCTGGGACCTGGGTCCGTTTGCGGCACGCCCCAAGGATCAGCTGGAGTTCGCCGTTGGCCGCTTCCATTTCAATCATCGCCTGGCTGCGTATCAACGCCTGCTCAACGACAGCGGCGCCGGCCCGGTCGGCGTGCAGGGCGCCGAGACCGACCTGACCGTGCAATACAACGCCCAGGTGGCGAAGTGGCTCACGCTCGGACCGAACTTGCAATATGTCATTCATCCGAATGGCCTGGACAGTATCCCTGATGCGTTCGTCGTCGGCTTGCAAGTGAAGGCAAAGTTCTGAACCGGAAGCGTTGGCCAATCGCCGACTTTCAGAACGTTCTGGTCGCGCCAGGCGGTGCGGCCACCGGCGGCAATTCGAGTGGCAGTGAAACCCCCCACCGACATGTGCGTAGGAGCCCGCTCGCGGGCGATGCTCTTGCTCTGATGCTCCGGACGAAAATCCAAAACAAGAGCATCGCCCGCTAGCGTGCTCCTACGAAAGACGCGGCAGGCGCTGCGGCGGAATGTACGCATCAAGGAACGTCACGCGCTCATCGATGCATCCACTCGATGTAGTCGGAGACCGCGCCGATCTCGGCATCGGACAGCTTGGCCGACACCGCCCGCATCATGGCATTGGGGTTGCTCAGGCGGCTGTCCGAACGGAACGCGCGCAACTGCGCAGCGATGTAGCTGGCGTGTTGTCCGGCCAGGCGCGGAAATTCCGGCGGCAGCCCTTCGCCATGCAATGCGTGACACGAGGCGCACGCGGGCACCTGCTTGTCGCCAATACCATCAACATAGACGGACCGGCCGCGTGCTGAACCGTGCGCAGCCAGCGATCGCTGTGGATTCCAGTGTGCGGGCTGGCTCGAGAAGTACGCTGCCGCGTCGCGGGCTTCGGCATCACTCAGACCCATCGCCACGCCGCCCATCACCCCCTCTCGACGCTGCGCCTTGAACGCGGCCAATTGTTTTTGCAGGTACGGCTCGACTTGTCCCGCGATCGACGGCACTTCCGGATTGGTGCTGTTGCCATGCGGCCCGTGACAGCTGGCACACACCTGCATGGCGGGCGCGTGCGCGTCGGTCGCGCCCTGGGCACGCACGCCCAGCGCCGCCAGCGCGAGCGCGGTGGTGGCGCACAATGCGAGCAGTAGCAATCGATGGTGCATGGGTTTCCTAGCGCAGCGCCGACGAGGAAGGCTGGGCTGGCTCAAGTTTGTTCGGTCGGCGGTTCCACATGTCCGGGCGCGCATGGGCATCGGCGTGCACCGTCGTTGCGTCGTGCGAAGGGCGGTCCTCGGGCAGGATGTTCTTGCGCACGGCGGCCACGGCGTCGGCATCCACCAGCGGGGCGCGGTTGCCCCAGGCGTGGCGGATGTAGTTGACGACATCCGCCACTTCGTGGTCATCGAGTTTCCAGCCAAAGCCGGGCATCGCCAAGCCGGTGGGTTTGCTGCCCGGTGCCGCCATCCGCGCGCCCGCCAACACCACATGGATCACCGTTCCTGCCTGATCTGCCTGGATCGCGGAACTGCCGGTCAGGGGCGGAAACACCCGCGCCAGGCCGCGGCCGTCCGGCATGTGGCAGGCGGTGCAATTATCGATGTACAAGGCTTCGCCGCGCGCCAGTGCATCGGCGCCCAGCGCCTTGGTGTCGGGAGCGGACTTGCTGGAGGCCTGCGGGCGATCTTTCAGGTATACGGCGATCGCCTGCAGATCCGCGTCGCTGAAATATTGGGTCGAATTCATCACCACTTCGGTCATCGGCCCGGCGCTGGCGGATTTGGCGTTGGCGCCGGTCTCCAGGTATTCGACGATCTCGGCGGAGCTCCAGCCACCCACGCCGTCGCGCAGGTTGCCGCCCAGGCCGGGCGCAAACCACTGCCTGCCCGCATCGCCGCCTTGGTAGCGTTTGCTGGTCTTGCTGCCACCGAGCATGTTGGTCGGCGTGTGGCAGGCGCCGCAATGCCCCAGACCCTCGACTAGATATGCACCGCGATTCCATGCTGCGGAGTGGTGCGGATCAGACTGATATTCGCCCTTGTCGAAAAACATCAGGTTCCAGCCCGCCAGTTCTTCGCGCCAGCTCAAATACCACGGCAATTCGTTGGGCGTGTCTTCCCGGTGCACGGGGGGGAGCGTGTCCAGGTATGTCTTGATCGCATCGTCATCGGCGCGGCTGACCTTGGTGAACCAGGGATACGGGAACGCCGGATACAGATGGCTGCCGTCAGCATCGATGCCGGTATGCATCGCCTTGTAAAAATCCTGCTCGGTCCAGTTGCCAATGCCGGTTTCACGATCGGGAGTGATATTGACGGAGTAGATTTTTCCGAACGGGGTGGGCACCGGGAAGCCGCCGGAAAACGGCTTGCCGCCCTTGGCGGTGTGACACGACGCGCAGTCGCCAACGCGCACCAGGTACTTGCCGCGCGCGACCGTGGCCGCATTCGAGCTGTCCGTCGGCTTCGTCGTCGGCGGGGTGGATGTCGTGCACGCGCTGACCAGCCACGCCAGCGCCAGCGATCCGGCAAGTTGCAACGCGACTTTTCGCGAAGGGTTGGTGGCCATGGTTCACTCACACCTTGACCAGTGGACCGGGGGCTTTGAGGTACTGATTGACGATGGCATCGGCCGCCCAGAACGCGAGCGCGGCGACCGTGCCCGTGGGGTTGTAGCCGTGGTTTTGCGGAAACACGCTGGAGCCCATCACGAACACATTGGGCACGTCCCAGCATTGCAGGTACTTGTTGACCACGCTGGTCTTCGGATCGGCGCCCATCGCGCAGCCGCCGGTGTTGTGCGTGGTCTGGTAGGGGATGATCGAGTAGTGGCCGGTGCGTGGCTTGGCGTGGAACGAGCGCGGCTTCATCGCCTGCGCAATCAGCGTCGCCTTGTCGGTGAGAAACTGCGACATCTTGATTTCGTTCGGCTGGAAGTCGAAGGTCAAGCGCAACAGCGGGTCGCCGTAGATGTCGTGGTAGGTGGGGTCGAGGTCGAGGTAGGACGTGCGGTAACTCATCACGCTGCCATGCGTCGCGATGGAAGCACTCTTCAGGTAGTTGTCGGCCATCGCCTTCTTCCAGCCCGCGCCCCATTTCGGTGCGTCTGCGGGCAACTGGTGCTGCAGAATCGGGCGTCCGCCGGTGGTCCACAAGGCGATGTAGCCGCCACCGATGAAACCGTACGGGGCGTGATCGAAGTTGTCGCCGTTGAATTCGTCGATGCCCTGGCCCAGTGCGCCGGCGCCCATGAACGGATTCATGATGTCGTCGAGAAATACATCGACTGCCGACGTGATCTGGTAGGCGTAATTGCGTCCCACCACGCCGGTGTTGGTCACCGGGTTGTACGGCTGGCCAATCTTCGACAACAGCAACAACAGTACATTGTGTTGCGCGAACGCACAGCAGATGACAAGCGACGCGGGCTGTTCGAACTGTCGCCCCTGTTCATCCACATAGGTCACGCCGGTGGCGCGCTTGCCGGTGCTGTCGAGGTTGATGCGCGTCACGTCGCAATGCGCCCGGTAGCTGAAATTGTCGCGCTGACGCAACGCCGGCAGGACCGTGGTCTGCGGCGATGCCTTGGAATAATTGCCGCAGCCAAACCATTCGCAGTAACCGCAATAGGTGCATGCACCCATTTGCACGCCCAGCGGATTCTTGTATGCCGCCGACGTATTCGCCGCCGGGCAGGGAAATGGTTTGAAACCGATATCATTCGCCGCCTTGTCGAACAATACGGTGGCGTAGCTGCGCTTCAGCGGCGGCAACGGATAGCCGCGTTGGCGCGGCCCTTCAAACGGATTCCCACCGGGCTGGATCTGGCCGCGGATGTTGCCGGCCTGGCCGGAGATGCCGCACAGATAATCAAATTGATCGTAGTGCGGTTCCAGTTCCGCGTAGGTGATGCCCCAGTCCTGGATGGTCATGTCGGCGGGAATGAAACCCTTGCCATAACGCTGCTCGGTGTGGCTGCGGATCACGAAGTCTTCCGGCAGGAACCGCCACGTCTGCCCATTCCAGTGCACCCCGGCGCCACCGACCCCGACCCCAGGCAGGAACGAGCCCAGATGGCGCATGGGCAGGGCGGTCTGATCCATCGAGTTGCGGAACGTCAGCGTGTCGCGCGCGGGCTCCTGGAACAAACCGTCGCGTACTGCGTAGCGCAGTTCGTCCTGGATATGCGTGGTGGCAAAATCCGGCACCGTGTCGCGAAATTTGCCGCGCTCCAGCGCCAGCACCTGCAAGCCGGTCTGGGTCAGCTTTTCGGCGAGGATCGAGGCGGTCCAGCCAAAACCCACCAGGACGATATCCACGGGTTTGAGTTTGGTCGCCATGCTCAACCCTTCATCCGACGATTGGGGTCGCGGCCAAGGATGCCCACCGTTGGCTTGGTGTACGGCTTGCCGTACTGCTCGATCTCGGCGACGTAGTTGTAGCGCGGGCCAGGGAAGCCGACCAGCTTCCAGCCGGTGAAGTTGCGGTTGCCGCCGTACATGGGGTCGGCGAGAAAGCCTTCGATGGTGTTCTCCCACAACATGGTGAAAAACGCCTTGGACGGGACGTCGGCGAGCTTGATATCGCCGCTTTCCAGGCCGTGCAGCACGTCGTCCTGTTCACTCCCGGAAAGCGCGATGAAGCCTTTGTCGTGGTTCTTCCTGCACCAGGCGTTCACATCGCGGATGGCGGTTTGGTACAGCTCGCCTGGCGTGAGTTTGAGTTGATAGCCTTGCTGCGGGATGCCATTTTCCCATGGCCCTTGCATATACCAACGGTATGCATGGCCATACGGTCCGGCGAGTTGCCGATCGATGAATACCGCGACGGCCGCGCCTTTGGCGCCCATGCCGTCTTCTTCATCCGGAATCAGGCGCTCGGTCGCGGCCTCGACGAATGCGCGCTCATCGGCGCTGAAGAACAGCGCCGTCGGCTCGGCCTCTTCGCTAGTGAAGCGCGCATGACCGGCATCGCGCGTGCTGCAGCCAAGCAGGCCGGCCCCAAGAAAGCCGGCGGCGGGAACCAGCAAGGTGGCTTTCAGCAGTGCCCGCCGGGTCGGCGACACGGACAGGGTGGATTCCTCTTCGCGCGGCGGGGCCGCCTGCATGCGCGTGTTGGGTGTCGCACCAAGCTTCTCGCGCATTGGCATGCACTCCATATCCATCGGGGATATTGATATTCGCGTGCAGCAGAAATCGTGCCACGGGCATCACCGGGAGTGATCGCGCCAGGCGACCGGCCGACGGTCACCCGTCACCCGTCGCGCTATCTACCGGATACTGCATGCTGCAGCCGCGGATGGCGGCGCCGACGGCTGTGCGAGACGCCCATAGCGCCCTGCGCAAAAGCATCGTGCGCACCGGATGTATTGCAAAGATTTGTAAAAGCTACACGGCACAGGAGTGCTGCCCGCGCAGAACTGACGGAGGGTGGCATGCCTGAGTGTGCAGTGGCAGCTTCCGGATCGGGTAGACGTCGGGTTCACGCGCGCTGGGCGATGTTGCGGGCGGTGGTTGGCGCCAGATCAGTCGACTCACGCACATGCGGACACGCTGGCGGCGCCGCTACTTTTTGATGGAACACGATGGTCGGGAGTGAACCATGGATACCTGTTCGACGGATGCCTGTCCTGCGCTACTGCCATTTCCGCACCGCGAAGATGATCGCGCGCGTGGTCAGGGCGCCGTGGCAGATGGGCCTCCATCGCCGTTTCCGGAGAGACCTGTGGGTATTCCAGCGCCGCATGCTGTCGCCGGCACCTTCGGCGCGCGCGCGCCCCTGCCCGCAATCTCCGGGCGCTGCGGCGATTTGCTTGGCGATTCACCGTCCATGTGCTCGGTGTTCAGGCAGATTCGCCTGGTCGCGCCGTCGGATCTGACGGTCATGCTGGAGGGCGAGAGCGGTACCGGCAAGGAGCTGGCCGCCCGAGCAATCCACACCCTCAGTGGGTGTCGCGGATCATTTGTCGCGGTCAACTGCGGCGCGGTCGCGGCGGAACTTCTTGCCAGTGTCTTGTTTGGTCACGAACGGGGCAGTTTTACCGGTGCGGTCAGCGAACACCGCGGGCTGTTTGAACAGGCCGAGCATGGCACCTTGTTCCTCGATGAAGTCACTGAAATGCCTTATTCGCTGCAGGCGCATCTGCTGCGCGTGCTGGAGAGTGGCGTGATCCGCCGGGTCGGCGGCGACCGGGAGCGGTCGGTGGGTTGCCGGGTCGTCGCTGCCACCAATGTTAACAGTCGGCATGCCGTGCGCGAAGGCAGGCTGCGCGAGGATCTGTTCTATCGACTGACGGACTATCCGCTGCGGTTGCCGCCATTGCGCGAACGGCCCGAAGACATTTTTCCACTCGCGCAATACTTTCTGAAAATTCTGAATTCCCGGCGTGCGACGGCGCGTCGTTTTGCCCAAGGGACCGAGATTGATCTCATGGGCTATGCATGGCCTGGCAACGTCCGTGAACTGAAACAGATTGTGGGCCGTGCTTACCTGCTTTGCGATGAGAGCTTGTTGCACGTCCAGATGCCCGACAAGGATTCGCTGGAGCGCGCCGATGCCCACGGCACCGTATGCTTTCGGGTAGGCATGACCTTTGGGGAAGTCGAGCAGAAGATGCTGCGCGAAACGTTGAGGTACTTTGCCAACGACAAGACGCGCGCGGCTGAAGCGCTCGGCATCAGCCTGAAGACGATCTACAACCGCCTGGCACGCGGCGAGCTGGATGAGTTGCAGGTCAACCACCACACCACGCCGTGATAAACAGCGCGCAAGAGAATCTCGAATAACCGCCTTTTTGCTCGTCATCCCCGCGGCTCTCAACAGCCGAATGACTGGTCAAGCGGGAAGAACTTTACAGCAGCGAAGCTGGTCATCCAGGTTGGCCCGTATCTGACGGCCCTTCACTGCAACGTATACAGGTAGGCGGCGATATCCCGCGCATCCTGCTCGGTCAGCCCGGCATCCGGCATCGCATTGCCGGGCAACACCTGTTGCGGTTTGCGCAGCCATAACATGAGGTGATCCGGCGTGTTGCGCAACGTACCGGCGATATAGCCACGCCGGGCAAAGTGGGTGAGCGGCGGCCCGACCGTGCCGCGCGCGTCAGCCACGCCGGGCACCATGTGGCAACTGCCACAGCCATAGGCGCGGATCAGGGCGGGGCCGCGTGCGGCGTTCGCGCCACTGATGGTCCACGGCGACGCGGTGCCCTGATTCTGGCAACCGAGCAGAGTCAGCGAGGGCAGCAGCAGGAAAAAACAGGCGGTACGCCATACGCGAAGACGCCGTCCAGCTGATGCGGCGACCGCCTTGCGCTCGGCATCGCGCAACCAGGCGACAAACAGGATGCCCATCGCGACGACGAAAATGAATCCGGCCGGTACCCACATGATCAAGCCTGCCAGTTGCTGATCCTGCAGCGGCGTCAATCCCCACGCCAGCGTGGTTTGCGCCTGGGTCAGATAGACCGGGTGCACCGCGAATGTCAGGATCGCGCCAAGCAGGCCCATCTGCACGCCGAGCGTGCCGACAAAGATCAGGCATGGCCCATAGTCGAGTTGGCGTCGGCCGTACGGCGCCATCACCAGCGACCACAGCGCCAGCGAGGTCAGGAAGAAACACAGATGTTCGCCGGTGTGGATCCATGCGTTGCCCTGTGCCCAGCCGTAGGCACCGGGCAGATGCCAGAACCACAGCGAGAAACTCCACAACAGCCAGACCGAAAGCGGCGACAGCAGTCCACGAATGCTGCGCTGGACACCCGGCGCGCCCATCCAGAAACGCCCGATTGCGCGCCGCCCCGACAGCCGGAATGCCCACAGCCAGGCGGTGGCCGGGCGTCCCCACACCAGCAGCGGCGGCGCCACCAGCATCAGCAGCATGTGCTGCACCATGTGCGCGGAAAACAATTGGTCGTCCAGCGCATCCAGCGGTGACAGCAGCGCCACGACCAGGGCGGCGATACCCGCGGCAAAAGCTGCATAGCGACCTGCGCCGAATACGTGACGGCGCGCGGCCGGTTCCATGCGCAACAGGCCGCGACCGTAACCGAATACCGCCAGAGCGAGCGATGCCACGATCCACCATGGCCAGTTCCACGCCAGTTCCCCGGCATGGCTGCCATGCGCGGCAGCCGGCGCGGCAAACGCCACGGCGGCCAGTGGCAAGACCTGCCACGATGCCAGGCGGGACAAACGCCTAGGAGCGTGGGCGGTAGAAACGTTCGCGGCGAAAAGCCCTCTGTGCTTGGACAGTTTTTCGACGATTCGCCGGCCCACAGTGGTTCCATGGGCCAAGAAGCGGCGGGAAAATGGACCGCGCAGAGGGCTTTGCAGCCCGTGATGGCTTCTACCGCCCACGCTCCTGGTCTTCAGCCACTGCATAACGGCACCATCAGCACGGCGGCGATGGTGAACAACAGCGCGATCAGGAACAACCCGCTGGTCAACATGCCGCACAGCGCCAAGAATCGATTGCGCCCTTCGCCACTGTGCGCGGGACTCGGATGGTCGTCTTGGGTGCGGGTCCAACTGCGCCACGAAACCAGCGCCCCGCTGATGCCGAGCAAGATCGCCGCCAGGCTCAGCGCCAGCAGAAACCACCAGGTTCCGCTCCACATCGGCAGCGCCAGCGGCACGTAGCGTGGATAGCACTGGTGGCCGGACAGCGCGACGCCAACCAGCAATTCGATATTCCACGCCAGCGGCGCGGCAGCCACGCCAAAGCCAAGTGCCAGCAGGCCGACGCGATAGCGGTTGGCTACCGGATGGCGGATGTCGACGAGGGGAAGGTTTTGTTCGGCCATGGCTTCAGCCCAGTCGCGGCGCAATGTAGAAAGTGAAGAACACGGCGAACCACACGGCGGTGACAAAGTGCCAGTAGATGACGCCGATGGACACCGCCGAATGGCGGTTCTCGTCGAAATGGCCGAGCAGCGTCCACAGCAGGCACGACGCCAGGATCAACAGCCCGACCACCACGTGGGCCAGGTGGAAGCCGGTGATCGTGAAATACAGCGAGCTGTAAACGTCGGTGCTCAGCGTGAAGGGTTTGCCGGCCCACTCGATGCCTTCCAGCACGATAAAGGCGATGCCCAGCGCAATCGACAACACGAGGCCGGCTACCAATTGCCCGACGCGACCACGCTCGATGCCGCGCTCACCCCACCACATGGTCACGCTGCCGGCGAACAACACGATCGTGCCGGGAATCGCCAGATCCAGACTGGGAGCGCCGTTGGGCGGCCACGGCGCCGGGGCATGCGAGGCAATGTAGAAATAGCTGAACAGCAGGTAGGCAAACAACGCCGCTTCGGTGGCAATCAGGGCCAGCATGCCCCAGTAACCGGACGCGTCGTGGCCCTTGCTGCCGACCGGCAAAGTGGTTTTGGACTGGGCGATCTCGGTCATGATCTACCTCTCCACCTGGCTGAGCGAGCGTCGTGGCCATAGCCAGGCGATGGTGGCCATCAGGGTGATCAGGACGCCGATGACCACCACCCACCACAGATGCGCCAGCAGTCCGGCAAACAACACCACCAGCGCCAAGCCTAGGATCAGCGGCGCGAAGGTATCGTCCGGCATTTTCAGGATCACCACCGGCTCGGCATCGAGCAAGGTGGTGCCGATGGTTTCGCGGCCCTTGTCCAGCAGCAGACCTTCACGGGTCGTGCTGCGGTCGCTGCCTTCCGGCATCTTCATCTGGTCTTCCCACAACGGATAGCGGCTGGCCACGGTGGGAATGACCGCGAAGTTGTACACCGGCGGCGGCGAGGACGTGGACCATTCCAGCGATGCCGCATGCCAGGGATTGTTGCCGGCCACGCGGCCGCGCTTGAGGCTGGTCCAGAAGTTGATCAGGAACAACAAAATGCCGATGGCGAACACATATGAGCCAATCGTCGATACCAGGTTCCAGCCGCCCCAGCCCTGGCTGCTGGCGTAGGTGTAGATGCGCCGCGGCATGCCTTCCAGGCCGAGGATGTGCATCGGAAAGAAGCCGACGTTGAAGCCGACGAACATGACCCAGAAACTCCACTTGCCCAGGGTCTCATTCATCATCCGGCCGGTGAATTTCGGGTACCAGTAATAGATGCCGCCGACCACCGGAAACACGTTGATGCCGATCAACACGTAATGCAGATGCGCGACCACGAAGTAGGTGTGGGTCAATTGCCAGTCCACCGGTACCGACGCGGTCATGAAGCCGGAGACCCCGCCGACCACGAACAACATGATGAAGCTGGCAAAGAACAAAAACGGCGTGGTGAATCGGGGCCGCCCGGACCAGATCGTGGCAATCCATGCGAACACGGCCACCGCGCTGGGGATGACGATGATCATGCTGGAGGCGCTGAAATAGGACAGCGACATGATCGGCAGCCCGGTGGCAAACATATGGTGCACCCACACACCGAAACCCAGGATCATGGTCGTGACCGTAGCCAGTGCGACCGCGGTGTAGCCGACCAGCGGGCGCCGGCAGAAGGTCGGCAGCGCGTCGGAGACGATACCCATCGCCGGCAGCACGATCGCGTACACCCATGGATGGCCAAACATCCAGAACAGGTGCTGCCACAGCAAGGGTTGGCCACCGCCGGCCACATCGAAAAAGTGCGTGCCATGCTGCCGGTCCAGCCACAACATCAGGAACGCCAGGCTGACCGCCGGCACCGCGAACAGGTTGCCGACCGATGCCGTCAACGTGCCCCAGACCAGAATCGGCACGCGGTTGATCGACATGCCCGGGCAGCGCGTGCGGATCAGGGTGACGATGAAGTTGATCGCGCCGACCGTGGTGGAGACGCCGAGAAGGACCATGCCCAGCGCGTACACGTCGATGTTCGGGCCGGGGTTGTATTGCCGTGACGCGTACGGCACGTAGTTGAACCAGCCGTCATCCGGCGCCTTGCCGATCACGAAGCTCGCATACAGGAACAATCCTGCAAACAGGAACGCCCAATACGAAAACGCATTCAGCCGCGGGAATGCCATATCGCGTGAACCGAGCAGCAGCGGCCACAGATAATTGCTGAAACCGGACAGCACCGGCATCGCATACAGGAAGATCATGGTCACGCCATGCATCGTGAAGATCTGGCTGTACTGTTCCGGGCTGAGCACATGTTCGCCCGGTTGCGCCAGTTGCGCGCGCATCACCGCCGCCTCGATGCCGCCGACCAGCAGGAACGCGAAGGCGGTAATCAGATAACGCTTGCCGATTTCCTTGTGATCCACCGTGGACAACCAGCCGAGCAGGCCGCCGCGACCTTCCCAGTGCCGGCGCAGGGTTTCCGAACTGGGCGACGCATCGTCGGCCTTGGCGATGACGGGTGCGCGATAGGTTTCGGTGGTGGTCACGGCAAGTCCCTTATCGCAACGTTTTCAGGTAAGCCATCAGCGCGGCCAATTGCGGTCCTGACAGCATCTGGTCGGGCATGCGGCTGCCCGGCTTGATGGTTTGCGGGTGCACCACCCAGCCGGCCAGGTTACCGGGCGTGTTGGTCAACACCCCGGCGGCCAGCATGCGTCGGGTCATCAGGTGCGTGAGGTCCGGCCCGACGAGTCCGCCGGCGTCGCTGCCGCGAATGGTGTGACAGGCGGCGCAGTGCTGCTGAAACACCTGTTGGCCGTGTTTCGCATCCGCGCTGACCGGTGGCAGCGCGTCTTCGATCTGTCGTTCCTGCCAGGCGCGGAAGTCCTGGCGCGATTGGGCAATGACGTACAGACCCATGCGCGCATGCTCGGCGCCGCAGAACACGGCGCATTGCCCGCGATATATCCCGGGCTGGTCGGCCTGCAGCCAGGTGACGTTGGTCTGGCCGGGGATGATGTCCATCTTGCCGCCCAGCTTGGGTATCCAGAACGAGTGGATGACGTCGGTACTGCTCAACTCGAAACGCACCGGTTGCCCGACCGGGATGTGGATTTCGTTCGCGGTAATGAAGGTGCGCGACGGCGTCTCGGTGTCATAACGCAATGCCCACCACCATTGCGATGCGGTGACCTGCACGGTCAGCGCCGGCTTGCTCGGCGGGTGCACGACCGCCGCGGTCACCGCCAGCGTCCAGATCATGACAATCACCAGCACGACGATGGTGATGCCGACGCCGATGTAGATCCATGGCATGCCGCCGGCATCGGTGTGCACGACCAGCTGTGCGGGGTCGTTGTTGCCACCCATCCGGCGGTGCCGGAAGAGCGCGCCGAGCAACAGGGTGGCGATGATCACGCACACTACGATGGAGATGATGCCAAGCCCCCAGCCCAGACGCGTGACGCGGTATCCGGCGGGTCCGAATGTGCGCAGATACGACATGGGCGAGCCGGAGGTTGCCAGCGCGTCGCCAAGTGTCAGCGCCGCGCGCAGCATCATGTTTTTGGTCCCTTCGATGTCGGGCCGCTGGGCCGCGGCTGCGGCGAAGGCAGGCCGCGCAATTCCGGCGCGACATTTTCGCCATGCGTGTCGCCCTGGTGTGCGTGGCGGTAATCCCGCGCCGGCATGCTGCCGCCGAATGACTGGATGTAGGCCACCAGTTTCCAGATTTCCTGTGGCGGCAACGCCTTGCCCCACGCCGGCATGCCCTTGCCGCGGCCGTCGTGGATGGACTTGTAGATCTGGATCGGCAGGCCGCCGTAACGCCAGTACGCATCGGTCAGGTCCGGACCCATGTTGCCGGTACCGTCGTAGGCGTGGCAGCCGGCGCAATTCATTTTCCGGTACAGCGCCTTGCCATCCTGGATGGCCTGCGGGTTGCCGCCGTAGGGGTTGACGGTGGACAGCGCCGAAGCAACCTCATCGGGTGCGCCGGCCAGCTGACCCACCGGCACGGCAGCGACATCACCGGGGCTGGGCAGGCCATTGGCTGGCGGGGTCGAACTGCCACCCTCGCAGGCGCTCAAAGCGCACAGCATGGCGGCGACGATCAGGCTTTGATGTACTGCACGGAGATTCATGCCGCGCCTCATGGCTTCGCGCTGGCTCTGGTGCTCTCCAGCGTCGCGTCGGTGCCCATGCCCGGCGTATCGCCATCAATCGAGAACACGTACAAGGTGCCGCCGCCAGGCAGGAAGCTGCGCAGCGATTTGTCGGTCTTGATCGTTGCGGCGCCGCCCACACCGCTGTAGATGGCCACGTATTGGCGACCATCCGGCCCGGTGTAGGTGATCGGCTGACCGATCACGCCGGAACCGAGCTTCTGCGACCACAGTATCTTTCCGGTCCACGCATTCACCGCGCGGAACCAGCCGTCGGCGGTGCCATAGAACACGACGTCGCCGGCGGTCGCCAGCGCGCCGCTCATGGTCATGAACTTTTCCTTGATCGACCACACTTTCTTGCCGGTCGCCGGGTTCCACGCCATGAACTCGCCGAGGTTGCCACCGGGCGCCGCGTGGCGTTTCATCTGCATGCCGTCGTAGGGTGTGCTCGGCAGGTAACCGACGTCGTGGTCGGTCAGGTTCATGCACAGGTTGAAGATGCCGGCATACACCAGGCCGGTGCGCGGCGAGGCCGCCGCCGGCTGCCAGTCCTTGCCGCCCAGATCCGGCGGACACAGATTGTTGATCTTGATACCCGGTTTGGGTTCCTTGTCCGGGTTGATGATGGGCCGGCCGGTTTTCATGTCGAAGCCGGTCGACCAGTTGAGATACGCGAACGGCGCGGCCACCAGCACCTCGCCAGTAAGGCGATCGATCGTGTACGCGTACGCGTTGCGATCAAAATGCACCAGCACCTTGCGCACTTTGCCGTGGATCGGCAGGTCCATCAGGATGTCTTCGTTGACCGCGTCGTAATCCCACTGGTCATGCGGCGTGGTCTGATAGGCCCAGCGCGCCATGCCGGTGTCCGCATCGCGCGCAAAGATGGTGCTGGTCCACAGGTTGTCACCCGGACGCTGGGTCGGTACCCGTGGGCCCGGGTTGCTGGTGCCGTAATAGATCAGGTTGCTGTCCGGGTCGTAGGAGATCCAGCCCCACACCGACCCCGCACCGTGTTTCCACATGCCGGCCGGCCACGTGGTGATACCCAGATCCTTGCCCTTCATCCAGCGGTAGTACGGCTTGAAGTCGTCGCCGATGCGCACGATCTTGTCCGAGCCGGTGCTGTAGGCGCGCCACAATTCCTTGCCGGTCTTGACGTCGAGTGCGGCGATCCAGCCGTGCACACCCATCTCGCCGCCGCTGTCACCGACGAATACCTTGTCGCCGACCACGAACGGCGCCATGGTCATGGTCTCGCCGGTTTTCACGTTGCCCATCTTGGTACGCCACACCTGCTTGCCGGTCTTCACGTCGACCGCCACCGTGTGGTCGTCGAGCAGGTTGTAGATCAGCAGACCGTCGGCATAGGCCGAGCCACGGTTGACCGCGTCGCAGCAGGCCTTGCCGATGGCGGTGGGCGACGGATTGGGCTGGAAGGTCCATTTGATCGACGCGCCCGGCTTGGTCAGGTCCAGCGCATAGGCGATATCCGGAAACGGCGTGACCACGTACATCGTGTCGCCGACCACCAGCGGTGCGGCTTCGTGACCATGCAGCGTGCCGTCGGAAAACGTCCAGGCAATGCGCAACTTGCCAACGTTGCCGGCGTTGATCCTGTCCAGCGTGCTGTAGCGCGAATTGGCGTAATCCCGAGCCTGGCTGTGCCATTCGCCGGGGGGGTCATTTGGCGCCGTATTGAACGTCGCCCCGGAAAGGCTTCGTTGGTCGTTGGGCGGGGTCGCGCCAGGCGCGGCAGGTGCGGCCGCGACAGGTGCGGCGGTCTGAGCGGCGGTCTGTGTTGCGGCAGGCGCTGAGTGCGCAGCGGCCCGGAGCGGAAGGCAAACCATGGCCATCGCGAACAGCAGTCCGATCGCACCGAGATAGACATATTTGCGTGCGTAGCCAGCCGTCGGTGCGCGTAAATCCATCGATGGTTCCTTGACAGACATGGGTGAAAAGGCGGGCGGTCGCCGGTCCTGCCGCTCCGTCAGCCTGCCGCAACATGTGCAGCAGCATTGATCGTGCCAAGCTCTCTGTCCCATCCGCCCAGTGGCGAAGTCCGCCTGGCGCTCTAGCGTTTCAACGCGCGGCACGCGGATTCCTGGCTCGCGTCGCGCGCGCCAACGTCGTCGGCAGCAGCCGAAGCACCGCGTGAAACACCTGTAAATCCTGCAACCCTGTGAACTTTTTGCACGCAATATCGCGCCGCTCGCTTCGTTCCCCCAACATCGGGTGGCCCAGTCGCGCGCGTGCCTTCCGCTATTTGCACGCGAGGGAAGGAGAGGTGCAGCACCACGCGCTTTTCTTGACATGGTCGATGCGTTTCCGACACCCGCGATTAACTCGACCGCTGTCAGCGTTGAGGCTCGCAACGCCGTCGCGAAGCGTCAGTGTCTGGAACGCCCATCGGTAACGACAGAGCACCGTCGATCGTCGACGGTCAACGGCGGATGCCCATCATCAGGAGTAACGCATGTCAACGATCAAACCCATGAAATCTCTCGCCATTGCACTCGGCGCGCTGCTGGTCGGCATGGCCGCAGGCCAGACCGCGCTTGCCCAGGATTCGACGATGCCGAGCTCCAGCACGCAGAAGCAGTCGATGATGCATGACAACATGGTGATGATGTGGAACGCCGCGGACACCGACCACGACGGCTACCTTTCAAAAGCCGAATACGACGCCTACGCGACCTCGCAATTCACCAAAATGGATACAAACGGCGATGGCAAGCTCAGCAAGAGCGAGATGATGGCCGGCGAGAAGAGGATGCATCCGAAAATGAGTCACGCCGAAATGACGAAAATGTGGAAGGCCATGGATACCGACAGCAAGAGCGCCATTTCGCAGGACCAATACATGACTCATGCTGACACGATGTTTGCCAAGTGGGACACCAATGGCGATGGCAAACTCAGCAAGGACGAGATGAAGGCTGGCATGCAGGCGATGAAGCACTGAGCCCGTTGACGAGTCGCCGGTCGAATACGCCGGCTTTGCGCTGGTAACGCGAAGGGCGATGTCGCGAGGCGCGGCAGAACTGAATGGGGGCGGCCTTATGCATTGCATGGCACACCACCACCAAGAGCGCCCCCATCCGCTTTACGCCGGCCAAATGCAGGCCGATGAGGGCGCGAGTCAGCGTCTGTCTTCCTTTTGCTGGTCATCGGCACACGCGGCATGCCGGCACTCGCATTGAGCGTGCTGATCCGACAATGGCGACTCGACCCGCTTGCGGCAGTGCTCGCTGCAATAGGCTTCGCCTTGAGGTACTTCGCAGCGACACGCAGGATGCGCGCATTTCGGGTTGGTTGACGTATTCATGGCAGCCTCCCACAGGGATGTGCTCATGGATGAGAGCGCAGCGAAAGCGAAGCGCACGTGACGGAAAGTATCCTGGTCGCAGTGCGTCATCCAGATGCGGATGCGACGGCGCGCGTGCTCATGGCGAAAGCGCCCGGGGTTGCCAGGGCGGCCGGGATCGACGAACCCCCGCAGGCGACGAACAGCGCGGGTCGACACGGAGCGGAGATGTTGGGCTACATGGCTGGCAGAACGCATAGGGCGGGCGCATAGTGGAGATTGGAGATAGCGTCATAAGACGGTCGTGAATTCACCCGCGCTGCTTGACGGATCGCCTGTCAGTGCAGGTGCGATTCAGTGCTTCGGAATGAGGTTCGATACATGGCCATTGCAGGAAATGACACAGTATCCGCCGCCGGCGTTGTCGCGGATGTCTCCGCGCAGGAGCAACTGAACCGCACGATCCGCCAACGCGACAAGGTTTCGCGGCAACTGCTGCAGGCGTTGCCAAAGGCGATCTACACTACTGATGCGCGAGGAAGGATCACGTTTTTCAACGAGGCCGCAGTCGATTTCGCGGGACGCCCTCCTGCACTGGGCGACGAATGGTGCGTCACGTGGAAGCTGTTCCATCTCGACGGTACGCCAATGCCGCATAACCAATGCCCGATGGCCATCGCGATCCGTGAGGCAAGGCCGGTCTACGGCGAGGAGGCGATCGCCGAACGGCCCGACGGCAGCCGTATCACCTTCGCCGCCTATCCGACACCGTTGTTCGACGACGACGGCACGATGATCGGTGCCGTGAACATGCTGGTGGATATAAGCGAGCAGCGGCAGACCGAACAGGCCCTGCAGGAGCTCAACAATCGGCTGGAGCAGCGGGTTCTCGAACGCACGCGGGTCGCGGAAGCGACGTTCATGCAGCTGCACCGGAGCGAGCGCAATTTCGCCCTGCTGGTGGGCAGCGTGGTTGACTACGCTATCTTCATGCTCGATCCACAGGGCATGGTCACCAGCTGGAACGCCGGCGCCGAACGGATCAAGGGCTATAGCGCCGAGGAAATCATCGGAACGCACTTTTCCCGCTTCTATACGCCGGAGGATTGCGCTCGCGGCATGCCGGCCACCGTTTTGGACACCGCCAGGCGGGAAGGGCGCTACAACGCGGAAGGTTGGCGAGTGCGCAAGGATGGCAGCCGGTTCTGGGCCAGCGTGGTGATCGACCCGATCATCGACCACGGTGCGCTGGTCGGCTTTGCCAAGGTCACCCGCGATGTCACCGAGCGCATGGAGGCCGAGGCGGCGCTTGTCGAAAGCGAGCGCCTGGCGCGCGGCGTGATCGACACTGCGCTCGACGGTTTCGTGCAACTGGATGAAGGCGGACTCATCGTCCAGTGGAATCCGCGGGCGGAGGCCTTGTTCGGCTGGTCGCGCGACGAAGCGGTCGGCCAATCGCTTTCCGTGCTGGTGGGTGGCGACGGGGACCGCGAACATTTCAAGGAAAGCCTGCAGCCAACCGTACAGGTCGGGTCGCGCGAAGCGGACTGGCGGATCGAGATGGTGAACCGCGAAGGCCGCAAAATCCCGGTGGAGCTGAGCGTCAGTTCGTTGTTCCTCGATGGTGGTCATCGCACCAATATCTTCATCCGCGACCTCAGCGAGAAGATCCTGATCGAAGCGCAGCTGCGCCAGGCGCAGAAGATGGAGGCGGTCGGCCAGTTGACCGGTGGGCTCGCCCACGATTTCAACAATCTGCTGCAAGGCATCATCGGCTCGCTCGAACTCATCCAGCTGCGCGTGGACGCTGGCAAGACCGGCGATGTCGCGCGCTTCGTCGGCGGGGCGCTGAACTCGGCCAATCGAGCGGCGGCAATGACCCATCGGCTGCTGGCATTTTCGCGACGGCAACCGCTGGATCCGCGCCCGGTACTGGCTAACCCGTTGATGCTTTCCATGAGCGATCTGCTGCAGCAGACCCTGGGTGAACAGATCGTGCTGGAGTTCGACCTGGCAACCGACTTGTGGCCGACCCTGTGCGATCCGAACCAACTGGAAAACGCTGTACTGAACCTGTCGATCAATGCGCGTGACGCGATGCCCGAGGGCGGCCGCCTTCTCGTGCGTTCCCGCAACGTGTCAGCCGACGAGGTGAAGATCAACCAATGGCACGAAGTGACAGACGAGCGCTACATCTGCATCGAGGTGGCCGACAGCGGCACCGGCATGAGCGCCGAGGTGATCGAGCATGCGTTCGAGCCGTTCTTCACCACCAAGGCGCTGGGCCAGGGCACCGGACTGGGACTGTCGATGGTGTACGGTTTCGCGCGCCAGTCCAACGGCTACTGCGATATCCACAGCGAAACGGACCGGGGCACCACTGTCGCATTGTATTTGCCGCGCCTTCCCGAGGCAGCCGACGCAGAGGACGAACAAACCCTCAGCCCTGAACCGGCGGCGTCGGGAAAGGGTGAAATTGTGCTCGTGGTCGAGGACGAGGACGTGGTGCGGCACATCGTTGTCGAGGTGTTGCATCAACTGGGTTACATCGCGCTGGAAGCGACCGACGCTGAAACCGGCCTGGCGGCGCTCAGATCAGATGAGGCCATCCATCTGCTCATTTCCGACATCGGCCTGCCGGGCCTGAATGGTCGCGTGCTTGCCAATACGGCACGCGATCTGCGGCCCGAACTGAAAATCCTGTTGATGACCGGTTATGCTTCCGATGCGTCCGCACCGGAAGCCTTCGCCGCGGGCATGGAACTGATCACCAAGCCGTTCACCGTGGAGGCGTTGGCGAACCGGCTGCGGAAAATGCTCGGCGAAGCCGCGCCTGAGCCACCACAGATCAGTCACGATCCCATGGCGTAGTCGGCGCTTCGAGTTCCTGCACGATCCTTTTCAGCGATTTCGTGCAGCAATCAGCGATACCGCCGTAACCTCCAGGCGCCTGCCGGACCTCGGTGGTAGGAGCCCGCTTGCGGGCGATGCTCTTGCAAATCCCGGCTTTCAACAGACGAATGTCTGGTCATCCCGAGTCCCGACCAAGAGCATCGCCCGCAAGCGGGCTCCTACCGACCAAAAGCCCGACAGGCGCCTACAGCGGTGCGGGGTAGGGATGTTGCTTCAGCAGTTTTGCCAGATGTGCCGCGTTGCCGGCCAGTGTCTTGATGGTATCGGCGAGCGCCTTGGGTGTGCGGTCCAGGTCGACATAGTTGACGTCGCTCATGGCCTCGCCGACCCAGTAGGCGGAACTGCCCGCGGGTATGGTGAAGCCCACGTCGGCAAGCCCCTGATACAGCTCCGCCGTGACGTGATGCGCGCCGTCCTCGTTGCCGACCACCGCGACCATCGCCACGCGACCGAAGGTCGGATAGCGGCCACGTTTGTCGATTTCGCCCAGGAATGCATCCATTCTTTCCAGCATGCGCTGGACCAGGCTCGACGGGTGTCCCATCCAGATCGGCGTGGCGAGCACGAGGATATCGGCATCCAGGATCTTTTCTCGCAACGCCGGCCAACCGTCGCCTTCGCCCTCGTCGGATTTCACGCCAGGTTTGATGTCGTGATCGACCGCTCGGGTGCTGGAGGTCTCGACGTCGTGCTTCTGCAACGCGCGCAGCAACTGATCCAGCAGCTTCTGGCTGGACGATTTCTCCGGGCTCGACTTGAGCGAGCAGTTGATGCCGAAGGCTTTCAGCCTGGCAGTCGCAGCTTTCGCCTTGTTGCTCATGGGGATTCTCCGCCGAAGGGGCGTGTCATCTTCGCTTCAAGCCTGTCACGGACGCATGAAAAGACAGCTGCGTATGTAGGAGCCCGCTTGCGGGCGATGCTCTTGGTCGGGATTCGGGATGACCAGACATTCGTCTGTTGAAAGCCGGGATTTGCAAGAGCATCGCCCGCAAGCGGGCTCCTACGCGTACACCTCCTACGCGCACGTCGGTGACGATGTCCTACTGCCACTCGAAGCGGATCGCCGCCACGGCCTGCGGCGGCATGGCGACTTCGATCGCCGTCTGGCCATCCTTTTGACTGAGCTCGATTGCTTCGGTCCTGAGTTTCGACACTTCCTGCAACTCGGCTACCTTGGCGGCGCTGAGGTACTCGGGCTCGCCGATCTGTTCCCAGCGACGCTTGGCGTTCGCGTGTTCCAGATCGATGCGCTGGATCGTGGCGGAGGTCACCGCTTTCGCGCCCTTGACGGTGAAACTCACGGTTTCGGTCGCAATCGGGTGGCGCGGCAGGGCGAAGTTGTTCAGCACCACCGTCGCGCTGCTGCCGTCGCGTACCAACCACGCATCCACCGTTTCATGCTCACCTTCCACTGGCATCAGCTCAGTGCCCAGCGCGTGCAGTATTTCGTAGGTGCGATACGCAGGCTTGGCGATGCCGTGGATGTTCATCAGGCCGAAGCCGCCCTGGAAGGGTATCGACGGAAAATAGTTCTCCTCGAAGATGTCCGAGAACGTCCAGTAGCTGTAACCCTGCACCAGGCCGTTCTGCTCCAGCACGGTCTTCATGATGAACGCGGCGGCGTAGGGGTCGTCGTGCATCGGGTCGCGCGGGTTGGAGGAGGTGCACCACTCGGTGTAATAGACGGGTAGATCGCCGGCCTGCTTGCGCACCGTGCGCGCTTCTTCGCGCAATACGCTGCGGGTGCTGTCGGCGAGTTCCGTCACGGTATCGTCGCCGGGCTTGCCGAATGAATCGGTGGGGTAATGGTGGGTGCTGACGAAATCGACCGGCAGGTCGTTCTTCTTGCAAAACGCCAGGAAATCATCTATCCAGGCGTTGTCCGCGGTGGCCGGGCCGCCGACCTTGAGCTGGCTGTCGACGTTCTTGATTGCCTCGACGGTGTAGCGATACAGCGGAAAGTAGTCCTCCTGCTTGCCGCTGCCGAAGGCGGTGAGGTTGGGTTCGTTCCAGACCTCGAAAAACCATTGGCGCACTTCGTCCAGGCCATAGCGCTCGACCCAATGGGTGACGAGCTTTTCGATCAGCACCGACCACTGGGCCAGATCGCGTGGCGGACTCACGTTGGCGCGATAGTGGAACTGGAGTTGTCCGGATGACGACAGGCACGATGGCATGAAGCTCAGTTCCACGAACGGCTTCATGCCGATGGACAACAGGAAGTCGAAGATCTGGTCCGTATTGAAGAACGAATAGATGAACTGATCGCTCTGGTCGATCAGGGTGCCCATGTCGTCGCACAGGATGCCGTGGAAGCGCACGTGGCGCATCCCGAGGTCGTCGTGGGCGCGCTTGAGTTGCGCCTGCCAGTCGGCACGCAGCGCCAGGGTGGCATGGCCACTGCCGACGGTGTGCTCCCAGAAGTGGGGAAGATCGGTGACCTGACCGGCGAGGTTGCCGCTGAAGCTTGCTGCCATGACGATGGTTCCTGCTGCACGGGACGGGAAGGCGTTGGCCACAGTGGATGCGACTTCGCGAACAGCGCAGGCAAACCCACCGCAGCACGCTCGCGGACATCCGCCACGGGTGATTCCCTGAGTATGGTCGGGCTGGCGTTTACAGTCGGTGAGCGCAGGAAATTGCGCGACGGCGTCGCCGCCGTGATATCTCTTTAGCCGTCCAGATGACCCTGTTTGCCGAGGTTGCTGGGCGATTCGTCAAGCATGCCGCGAGCAAAGTCGAAGGCGCGTGCGATGAAGTTGTCGGCCGCCTCCCAATACGCGGCATCCTGCACCCGGATGCGCAAGACCATCAGGTTCGGATCATCGCGACCCTCGGGGAAAAATATCTTCTGCGCTGGCGTCCACAGTTCATGGATGGTGTCCGTGTCGCGGTCCATGCGGGCGCGGCCGCGTACCGAAACGTAGCGATGCTCACCGGGATGCGCGTAGGCGAGGTTGGCGCCGGCGTCGTTGGTGAGGTCTTCGATCTTGTGGCTGTTGGCGGCGGTGAAGAAGATCAGTTCGCCGTTGGCATCCAGCTTCAGGGTCTGCAGCGGGCGGCTGACCAGCGAGCCGTCGCTGGTGCGGGTGGTCAGCATCGCCACCTCGATGCCCTTGATCAGTTCGCCCAGTTTGTGCAGATCGCTGTTGTCCGGGGCTTCGTTCTTCATGGCGATGTTCCGGCAGTTGAAAGCCACAGCATCGCGCGAGTCTCCTCAAGACTGGATGAAATCACGCGGTGGTTCCGCAATCCCGGCTGAACCCCGCGCTCGAGTCAGCCGGCGCGTTTCCATGCGCGTACGGCCACGGCGAAGGCGAGGCAATCGGCAAAGCGGTTGTACAGCGGGGTCGGCGAGATGCGGATCACGTCGGGTTCGCGCCAGTCGCCGATGATGCCGTGGGCCATCAGGTATTCGAACAGGGCGCGGCCGCGCGGGCGACCTTCGAGCACGCGGATCGACAGCTGGGCGCCGCGTCGTGCCGGCTCGACTGGAGTGACCACTTGCAATACATCGGCCAGCCCGGTCTGCACCAGGTATTCGAGATAGCCGGTGAGCTGCAGCGACTTCTCCCGCAGCGCGCTCATACCGGCGCGGCGGAACACGTCCAGTGATATGCGCAGGGGTGCCAGGGCAAGGATCGGCGGGTTGGACAACTGCCAGCCATCGGCACCGGGCGTGGCCTGGAACTCCGGGCCCATCTGGAAACGGGTGCTCTTGTCGTGGCCCCACCAGCCGGCGAAGCGCGGCAGCACGGCCTTGGCATGGCGCTCATGGACAAAGGCGCCACCGACGGCGCCAGGACCGCTGTTCAGGTATTTGTAACTGCACCAGATCGCGAAGTCGGCACCGCTGTCATGCAGTTGCAGCGGCAGGTTGCCGACGGCGTGGGCAAGGTCGAAGCCGACCGTGCAGCCGTGCTGGTGCGCGAGTGAGGTGATCGCCTTGAGGTCGAATGCCTGGCCGGTGCGGTACTGCACACCGGGCAGCATCACCAGCGCAATGCGCGAACCGTGCTGGACCAGCGCGCGTTCGATCGCGGCCATCGACACGATGCCGTTCGGCTCGTCCGCTTCCAGTTCGATCAGCGCCGTGACCGGGTCGAAACCGTGGAAGCGCACCTGCGACTCCACCGCGTAGCGATCGGTGGGGAAGGCGCCGGCTTCGATCAGGATGGCCGGCCGTTCGGTGGTGGGGCGATAGAAGCTCACCATCATCAGGTGCAGGTTCACGCCCAGCGTGTTCATCGTCACCACTTCGGAAGGCAACGCGCCGACCACGGTGGCGAGGTCGTCACGCACGAATTCGTGGTAATCCATCCACGGCAGGCGGCCTTTGAAATGGCCTTCCACGCCGAGCTCGGCCCAGTAGTCGAGCTCCGCGTTGACCGCCTCACGCACCGCACGCGGCTGCAGGCCCAACGAGTTTCCGCAAAAGTACGTGCTGTCGCGACCCTCGTGCGGCGGAATCAGGAACTCGTCGCGGAATGTGCGCAGCGGATCGGCGGCGTCCCGGGCGCTGGCCCAAGCGAGGGTGGCCTGATAATCGGGCATGATGTTGTCCTGCATGTTTTTGCGTAGGAGCGGCTTCAGCCGCGATGCTTTTCCATCGACCCGCGAAAGCAGAAAAGCATCGCGGCTGAAGCCGCTCCTACATGGGGATCCAAGGGAGATCTATTTCAGCTGCGCGGCGAGCGCATCGCAACCCTTGTCGAACCCGGCCTGCCAGGCGGGCCCGGCCAGGCTCTTGCTGGGGCGCACGCAGCGCAGCTGGATCGCATAGCCGTGCTTGAACCAGTAGAGCTCGGTGTAGCTGAACTGGGTGCTGTTTTCCTGCGCCGTGTAGAGGTTGCTGTTCGGCACGGGCGGCACCTTGTCCTGCTGGTAACCGGGCAGGGCCAGCGCCTTGGCCGTGGCCTGCGCCATGAACTGGTGGAAGCTGCTGATGTCCGGCACCTGGGTCACGGTGACGGTGACGCGGGCGAGGCTGGTCTTGCCAGTGGGCGACGGGTCGGGCACCTGGAACACCTGCGCCTCGGTATCGCCTTCAGTCTGCATGATCGGCAGCCAGTTCGCCGGCGTGTTGAAGGTGATGGCGCCGCCGGCCATGCTGACCTCGGCGGCGTGCACGGCGGCGACCAGGGTCACGGTAGCAAGGAAGGCGAGCGTGAGGGCGGTCTGGCGAACGAGATTCATGCGGGCTCCGGGGCAGCAGGGTCGGGGGCGAAGCGATGTGGCGGCAGGCCCAGCCATTCCAGCGCCGTGCCGTGAAACAGGCGGGCACGTGCGGTTTCATCCAGGCCCAATGCCTCGATGCCGCTGCCGGGTTCCTGCTCGCCCAGCGGGAAAGGATAGTCGGTGCCAAGCATCACCTGTTCGACGCCCGTCACATCCAGCAGATAGCGCAGTGCATCGTCGTCGTGCACGCAGGAATCGAAGTAGAAGCGCTTGAGATACTCGCGCGGGTTGCGCGGGTTGTCGGTGGCGACCAGATCCGGACGCATCTTGAAGCCGTGCTCGATGCGACCGATGGTGAACGGGAAGCTGCCGCCGCCGTGGGCCAGCATCACGCGCAGCTTCGGCAGCCGTTCCAGCACGCCGCCAAAGGCCAGGCAGCAGGCCGCGCGCGCTTGCTCGGCGGGCATGCCGACCAGCCATGGCATCCAGTATTTGGGCATGCTGGCCATGCCCATCATGTCCCACGGGTGCACCAGAATGGCGGCACCGAGGTCGGCGGCGGCCTCGAAGAATGGGAACAGCTCGGGCGCGTCCAGGTTCCAGTCGCCGCAGTGCGAGCCGATCTGCGCACCTTGCAGGCCCAGCTCGTCGATGCAGCGTTCCAGTTCGCGGATCGCCAGTTGCGGTGCCTGCAGCGGTACCGTGCCGATGCCGGCGTAATGGCGTGGAAAATCGCGGCACATGCCGGCCATGTGGTCGTTCAAATGGCGGTGCAGTTCCAGCGCCTGGTGACCTGGCGCCCAGTACGAGAACAGCACCGGCACGGTGGAGATCACCTGCACGTCGACACCGAAACGCGCGTAGTCGTCGATCCGCGTCTGCGCGTCGAATGCCGAATCCCACACTTCGCGGAAGAACTTGCTGTCCTTGTAGATGCGATGCCGGCCGTCACTGTGGGTCATCACCGGAAAGCGGTCGTCGCCGAACTTGGCCGCCAGATTCGGCCAGTCGCGGGGGAGGATGTGTGCGTGGGTATCGATCTTGAGCATCCGTGCAGTGTAAAACCTCCGGGCGCCGACGTCGCCTGCGACGGGTCGTGCGCTGGCGCCCACGGCTTCCGCGGTAGTGCGACTATGCCGATGCCGCGTTGGGTGTTGCGGGCAATTCCTGTTCGCTGCGCCGCACCACGTGAGCCAGCGTGTCGATGTTGTCGACCAGGCGGTCGCTGAGGCGCGTCAGCAACTCCATCGTTGGCAGCTCGGTCGTCGCGTGCAGCCGGCTCACCAGCAGGCGTTGCTGCGCGCGCAGCTCGGGCAGCGCGCCGAGCGTCTGACGCGTGCGTAGCGCCGTCGCGATCGTCTGCAGGGCGCGCGAAGCATCTGCGATGAAGTCGGCAAAGCCGGTTTCCGACAGATCGTCGAGGTCACCCAGCATCGCTTCCAGTGTCATCGCGGTGCGTGCCAGCCGGTTGCCGTTGGCGAACAGGTTGCGCGCCAGTTTCAGCAGCGCCGTCGGCGTGGCCGGTTCGCTGCGCATGCGTTCAATCGATGCCTGCGCATTGGTGCGAGCGGTACGTGCCGCGCTGCGCGTATCCCGCCGGGCATCCTGCCGGACGACATCATCGGCTGCATCGACCAGGGTACGCAGATAGGCCGCATAGGCCTCCAGCATGCCGGCCAGCGCATTCCGCGCATGGCTGCGTTCCCAGGTGGGCCAGGCCACGTAGGCAAGCAGGGCCACGCCGCAACCCATCGCGGTATTGATCACCCGGTCCAACACCGCGGCCCCCGAGTCGACCCCCTCGAACGACAGCAGGATCACCACGGTACCGGTCAGCGCAGCCACTGCGATGCCGTAGTGCGCACTGGCGAGGTAGCGGAATGCCATGCACAGCAGCGCCATCAGCGCCAGATGTGCCCAGGGCTGGTCAGGGGTGATGTACAGCAGCACCGTGGTGATCACCAAGCCCAGTACGGTACCGAGTACGCGCAACAAGCCCATATTGAAGGTGGCCGCGAAGTCCGCGCGCAATACGATCGCCGCTGTCATCGGCAGCCAGTAGCCGTGCGGCAGCATCAAGAGACGTGACAGTGCCAGCGAGGCGCTGAGGCAAACGGCCATGCGCACCGCATGTCGGAATGCCACCGATCGCGGTGTGAGGCTGGCACGCAAGGTGGCGCGGATGGCACTGCTGCGCAGCGCCGGTGGCAAGCGCGTCTCCGCGGCGCTGGCACGCAGTTCGCCGCGACTGCCGGCCCAGTCGGCATTGCGCACCGCGGCAGCGAGCTGGCCGAGCAGCGCATGGACATGCGCGGGCCGGACGGTTGGCATGCCTGCGTCCGGCGTGCCAAGGCGTTGTTGTTCCTGCAGCGATGACAACAGAGCGGCCGCGCGTTCCGGCGCATCTCCGCCTTCCAGCGCTTCGGCGATCCCCTCCAGCACGCTGGCGACGGCGTCGCGGAAACGGGCCTCCATGGCGCGAGCGCCATCCAGTTCGATCATGGCCGTCAATTCCAGCCGGATCCGTTCGGCCAGTTCCAGCAATACGCCGAACGCCTCCATGGCTCGGCCATGCGCTCGATGGCGTCCCAGCAGGGTCTGCTGCAGGCTGGTCATCGTCTCGCTCATGGCGGGCACGTCGGCTTCGTCGCCGGCGGTTTCCCGCGCCAGCGCAGCCAGGCCGCGATACACGTCGACCAGCGCACGCCGTTCGGGCAGGAAGCGTTGCAGCGGCCAAGCCACCAGCGAAAAGCAGGCCAGCAGCACGCCACCACAGAAGATCAGGGTTGCCGCGCCCACAGCGCCACCCAGGGTGGTCGGGGTGGAAGCGGTAACCACCAGCAGGATCATGCTGGTCATGCCGACCCGCGCGGTATTCGTGCCAAACACCACCAGCAGGCCGCCAAAAAAACCGCAGGCCATGGTTGCTGCCAGCATAGGCAGCAGCTGGCCACCAATCAGGAAGCCGACCAGCGACGCCAGTGCGGCGGCCAGCGCCGTCAGCAGCAATTGTCGCAGGCGCTGGCGATACGGGCCGGGCTGGTCGGCGAACATCGTGTTCAAGGCGCCGGCGGATACACCCAGTCCGATCGCGGGATGGCCCATCGCCAGGCCGATGCCCAGTGGCAGCACTACCGCCGCGGTATTGCGTGCGACCACCCGCCACGGCACGTCGGGCCGATTGATTCGGGTCAGGCTCTCGATCGCATGACTGCGCAGCGAATAGCTCTGGGAAGGCATGGGGGTCGGAAACGAGAGAGGAGTGAGTATCGAGTATGACAACAAAGCGCGCGCGGCCGCTTCCTCGCTTTTCTCACGGCTCTCCACTCACTCCCGCTTTCACGCCCTGCCGGCGAACTCGCCAGTGAGCGTGTTCACCCACACCTTCTCGTCATTGCCGATGTACTCGGGTACCTGCACCTCGATGCCGGTGTTGAGCCGGGCCGGCTTGTTGCGCTTGGTGGCGCTGGAGCCTTTCATTTCCGGCGCGGTGTCGACCACCGTCAGCACCACGCTGGTGGGCACCAGCAGCCCGACCGGCGCATCGTCGATCAGCTGCACGTAGTAGCCCTCGGTGCCTTCCACGATGTAACCGGCGTTGTCGCCGACCAGTTCCGGTGACAACAGGTACTGGGTGTAATCCTCCGCATCCATGAAGACGAAGGTGTCACCGTCCATGTAGGAGAAGTTCGCCGCACGGCGCACCAGATCCATTTCGCGCAATTCGTCTTCGGCGCGCAGGCTCAAGTCGTACTTGCGCCCGCCCGGGATCGAATACAGGGTGAAGCGGAACGTGACATTGCCGCCACGCGCGCTGGGTGAACTGCGCTCGATGTCGCGCACCTGATACACGGTGCCGTCGTGTTCGACCACGTTGCCTTTCTTGGTGTCGGAAGCTTTCATTTTTTGCCGGGATTCGAGCTTGGGGATTCGGGATTCGGGAAGGGCCGGGAGCGCGGGATGCGGGCTTTTTCGAATCCCGAATCCCGTCTCCCCAATCCCGGGCTACTTCGCCGCCAACCGCACCGCGCCATCCAGACGGATCGTCTCGCCGTTGATATAGCGGTTGCCGAGGATGAAGGCGACGGTGTCGGCATATTCGTTGGGCTGGCCCAGCCGCGACGGGAACGGGATCGAGGCGGACAGCGACTGCTGCACGGACTCGGGCATGCCATCGACCATCGGGGTCCAGAAAATACCCGGCGCGATGGTCGCCACGCGGATGCCGAAACGGGCCAGTTCGCGCGCCATCGGCAGAGTCATGCCGACCACGCCGCCCTTGGAAGCGGCGTACGCGGCCTGGCCGATCTGGCCTTCGTAGGCGGCCACGCTGGCGGTGTGGATGATCACGCCGCGCTCGCCATCCTCACCGGCCTGGTTGTCCTGCATCAGCGCAGCGCCGGCCTTGGCCACGTTGAAACTGCCGACCAGATTCACCATCACGGTGCCGGAGAACGTGGCCAGCGGCATCGGGCCTTGCTTGCCCAGCACGCGACCCGCGCCGAGGATGCCGGCGCAGTTGATCACCACGTTGAGGCCGCCCATCGCGTGATGCGCGGCGGCCACGTTGGTGGCCACGCCATCCTCGGAGGTGACGTCGGTGCGCAGGAAGCGCGCGGCACTGCCCAGTTCCTGCGCGGCGGCGTGGCCTTTTTCGTCGTTGACGTCGAACAACGCGACCTGGCCGCCGTGTGCGACGAAGTGCTGCGCCACCGCGTGGCCGAGACCGGAGGCCCCGCCGGTGATGATTGCCTTGACCTGAGCGAGTTGCATGGGTTGTCCCTGGAGCAACGACGAAGGGCCGTAATGGTAGCTGACCGGCGTCCCCTGATACAGGCTGAACACAAAAACCGTTGTGACAGGGGGCATGATTTTCGCCGGGAGCGCGCATGACCTCGGGCAGATTTATGCGGTGTTTCCCATTGTGATTGCACGCGGATCTGGACAAGGAATGAACAGCTCATCGCAAATTCATGGGCCATGCACACAGCTGGGGAGGATGATGTCCCCAACGTCCACCTGTCGGCGCTTCCACTCTGTGTAGCAGTGCCATGTGGTTCGGAGTTCCCATCCATTTCCTTGAGGAGTACGCGATGAAAAAGCAACTGGTGATGATGGCTTTTGGTGCGTTGTTGATCTCAGGTGCCGCCATGGCGGTTGGATCGCCGTATCAGCAGGATGATCACGACCACAGCAGTCAAAACGATCACCGAAACAACAACGATCATCGGAACAACAACGATCACCGAAACGACAGAGGCTATGTGGAGCACAATCGGGGCCATCAGGAGGGCTGGTACAAGCGAGGCGGTCATATGCCGGAACAATATCGCGGCGGCCGCTATGTGGTGACAGATTGGCGTGCGCGCCACCTGCGTCAGCCGCCCCGTGGCTATCACTGGGTGCGCAGTGACAACGGTGATTTCCTGCTGGTGGCGATCACCACGGGCATCATCACCAGCATCATCGCCAACGCGATCGCCAACGGGCACTGAGTGTCGTGAGCCGGACATGCGGTGGCAGCAGGCAGGCCCGTTGCTGGCTCCTGATTAGCGCCGAAGTTCAGCAGGTTTATCCTTCTCCCGCCGGGAGAAGGTGGCGCGAAGCGACGGATGAGGGTTCGGGCGTAGCGTGATTTAGCCACCTGAGCGGGTGCTATATGCGCTTCGTCCCGAACCCTCACCCCAACCCCTCTCCCGAGGGGAGAGGGGCTTTGCATGGCTGAACTTCAGTGCTAATCAGGTGCTGGCTTGCGTGCCGCCGCCCCATGTCAGCCCGGCGGGTCAGCTCGTGCCAACGCGCTTTGCAGCGATGACCGCGTCGCCAGCGAAGCAAACGGTGTGATGGTCTCGGGCGCAGTCGGCGGGCGTTGCAGTTCCTTCTGCCATACGCCAACGTCCCACCACTGGCCCAGCTTGTAGCCGCACTGGCGCCAGACGCCGGCCGCGCTGAAGCCCATCGTTTCGTGCAAGGCCACACTTACGGTGCCGGGCAGGGTGATCACGCCCACCGCCTGCGTCAGGCCTTGCATGCGCATCACCTCCAGCAGCGTGCCATACAGCCGCCGCGCGATGCCGCGGCGCCGTGCGTCGTCATGCACATAGATCGAGGTTTCCGCGATCCAGTCATAGGCGGCGCGTTCGCGGAAGCGGCCGGCGTAGGCATAGGCCAGCACTTCGCCGGCTTCCTCCCAGACCAGCCACGGGTACTGCTGCAGGCGCTGACGGATGCGTTCGCGCATCGCATCCACCCCCGGGAGCACCGTCTCGAAGGTGGCGGTGCCGCGGCTGACGGACGGGGCGTAGATCGCGTGGATGGCGGCGGCGTCCTGGTCGCAGGCGATGCGGATCATCGGACGCTTGTCCTCAACATTTCCGGTATTTCCAGTTCCGCGGTTTGCCTTCGGCGAGCCACTCCAGGGTGGTGGCAAGACGCTTCTGGCGGGTGGCTTCGGTCTTCGCCTCGCCGATCCAGTCTACGTATTCACGCTGCGCGCCGGGACCGAAGTCCGCCCAGGTCTTGCGCGCAGCAGCATGCTTTTTCTGCGCGAGCAGAGCGGCGAGATCGTCGGGCAGGGTGGGCGCGGGCCGGACCGTCGCTTTGGGTCGCGACAGCTTCACGCCAGCTTCGTTGAGTGCCATCGCCTTGCGGATATACGTGGTCAGCTGCCTGTCCGAGGGAAGGTCGCGCAGCGAGGTGAGCTTGCCGAACTGGCCCATGCCGTCCTGACCCAGGCCGTCCTGACCCAGGCCGTCCTCGCCGGCGCTGTCGCCGAGGACTTCCTTGTACAGCCAGAAGCGGAAGCTGCAATGCTGCTTGAACGCCGCCATCATGCACAGCGTGCCGCCGTGATAGCTGAAGAACGGCATGCTCCACTTGATGCCTTCCTCGACGTCGGGACAGACCTTGTGCACCAGCGCACGCAGCTGCCGCAGGATCGGTTGCGCGAACCCGGCGGACTTTTCGATATAGGCATCGATACGAGGATCGTGGTTCGCCATGACATCACCTCACAGGTCGCGGATGAAGAACCGGTCGCAACTGAAATGCCCGGTGCCGCCCATCGGTGCGCACAAGGCGGTGAAGCCGCTGCGCTTGTAGAGTGCCTGGGCTGCGTCCATGCCGGTCAGGGTCTCCAGGTAGCAGCGCCGGAATCCGTGCCCGCGCGCCGCGTCGAGGCAGCGCTGCATCATCGTGCTGCCCGCGCCGATGCCGCGTGCGGCGGGCAGGAAATACATCTTGCGCAACTCGCACACAGCCGGCTCGGCATTTTGCAATGGGGCGACGCCACCGCCGCCCACCACCATGCCATCGCGTTCGACCACGAAGTAGCTGCTGCGCGGTTGCGCGTAGGCCTCGTACATCGTGTCCACTTCGGCATCGTGGATCGCGAAGCCGGGACCGTCGGCACCGAATTCGGGCATCACCGCGCGGATGATCGCGGCCATCACCGGGTTGTCGGCGGGTGTGATCGGGCGGATCAGGAAAGCGGGTGGCATCGGCAGGCGTCAACGGGGTGGTCGGGTCATTATTCCATCTTGCGGCCTGCGCGCCAGTGACGTTCGGCAGGTAGCTGCCGGCGGGGCGCTGACAGAGTGTGAATAGTGCCCTTGCTTCCCCCGCGCAGCGGAAGGGAGACTCCGCTCCGTACCAGCCCGTCGACTATTCACGGGCTCTGAGAGTCGATCAGACCGCCGTGCGCGCGCGGGTCACCCGGCTGGCGGTTTCCTTGTGCAGTTGCGCGGCAAGCCAGGCGCCGGTGGCAATCAGCAAATCGAGGTCGACGCCGGTTTCCATGCCCATGCCGTGCAGCATGTAAGCCACGTCCTCGCTGGCCACATTGCCGGTGGCGCCTTTCGCATACGGGCAGCCGCCGGTGCCGGAGACGGAACTGTCGACCACGCGCACGCCTTCCTCCAGACAGGCGAGGATGTTGGCCAGCGCCTGGCCGTAGGTATCGTGAAAGTGCACAGCCAGTGAGGCCATCGGCACCTCCTGCGCCACCGCGTGCAACATCGCACGCGCCTTGCCCGGGGTGCCGACGCCGATGGTGTCGCCCAGCGAGACTTCGTAGCAGCCCAGTTCATGCAGACGCCGGGCTACGCGCACCACGTCGCTGATCGGTACCTCGCCCTGGTATGGGCAGCCCAGCACGGTGGAGACATAGCCGCGTACACGCACGCCATCGGCCCTGGCTCGCTCCATCACCGGGACAAAGCGCTCGATCGACTCGTCGATCGAGGCGTTGATGTTCTTGCGGTTGAACGCTTCGGAGGCAGCCGTGAACACCGCGATGACGGTGGCGCCGACTTCGCGCGCACGTTCGTAACCTTGCAGGTTCGGCACCAGCACCGGGTAGCTCACGCCCGGCAGCTTGCGAATGCCGCGGAATACCTCGGCCGCATCGGCCAGCTGCGGCACCCACTTCGGGCTGACGAAGCTGGTCGCCTCGATCGTCTTGAGGCCGGTTGAAGACAGCCGGTCGATCAGCGCGATCTTTACCTCCGCCGGCAGCAGAGTCTTCTCGTTCTGCAGGCCGTCGCGCGCGCCGACTTCGACGATGCGAACGTGATTGGACGGGTTCATGAAGAAGCTCCGAAGGACATGATGTCCTTCTCCCTACGGGAGAAGGTGCCCCAAAGGGGCGGATGAGGGTACGGGGCCGAAGCGAACTTCTGGGTCAAGCCGAACCCTCACCCCAACCCCTCTCCCGGAGGGAGAGGGGCTTTAAAGCATTACGCGTCGACGAATCGCACGAGCACGGCGTCAGCTTCGACGAACTCGCCTTGCGTGGCGCTGATACTTTCGATGGTGCCGGCGCGCGGCGCCTTCAAGGCCAGTTCCATCTTCATCGCCTCCATCACCAGCAGTTCCTGACCTTGCTCGACCACGTCGCCGACCTTTGTCTTGACCAGTACGATGCGGCCAGGCATCGGCGCGACAACCTGGTTGCCGCCGGCGGCGTCTTTCGATTCCCACGCGAACGCGACGGCGCGGGTGAAGCGGTAGCGCTGGCCATTGGCGTCGTGCAGCAGCACGCGTTGGGCGTCGGCGCGCAGCGGCACGCGCAGGGATTCACCGTCGAAGCGGGCGCTCAGGCTGCCGTCGAGCAGGCGCGCGCCACGTACTTCGCAGCGGGCTTCGCCGTGACGCAGCTGGTAGTTGCCGCTGTGGCCGTGCGCCTCGATATCGTGGCGCTGCTCACGCATCGTCAGCGCGATGATGCGCTTGCCGGCGTGACCGATGCGCCAGGCGTCGGCGCGAGCCCATGGCGAGTGCGGATCGCTGGCCGTGGCGCCGACGCTTTGTTCGTCATGCAGCAGGGCGGCGGTGGCGGCAGCGAACAGTGCGTGGTTGTCGGGTGCCGCGTCGCCGACCAGGAATTCGTCCAGATGGCGGTCCAGATAGCCGGTGTCGATGCGTCCCTCGACGATCGCCGGATGCCGCACCAGCCGTTCGAGGAAGCCGATGTTCGACTTCGGCCCGATGATCTCGCTTGCGGCCAGCGCGTCGCGCAGGCGTTGCAGGGCCTGTACCCGATCCACATCCCACACGATCAGCTTGGCGATCATCGGGTCGTAGAAGATCGTCACCGTATCGCCCTCGATCACGCCGCCGTCGAGACGCACATGATCGGAAGGGGTGGGCAGGCGCAGGGTCTGCAGTTTGCCGGAGCCGGGCAGGAAATTCTGGTCCGGGTCTTCGGCGTACAGGCGCACTTCGATCGCATGACCGTGAGCGCGCACCTGTTGCTGGCGCAGTGGCAGCGGCTGGCCCGCGGCAACGCGCAGCTGCCACTCGACCAGATCCAGCCCCAGGGTCATTTCGGTGATCGGATGTTCCACCTGCAGGCGCGTGTTCATCTCCATGAAGAAGAACTCGCCATCCGGGGCCACGATGAATTCCACGGTGCCGGCACCCACGTAGTCGACCGCCTTCGCCGCGGCTACCGCGGCCTCGCCCATCGTTTTGCGGCGCGCCTCGTCGAGAAACGGCGACGGCGTTTCCTCCAGCACTTTCTGATAGCGGCGCTGCGACGAACACTCGCGCTCGTTGAGGTGGATCACGTTGCCCTGGGTGTCGCCGAAAACCTGGAACTCGATGTGCCGGGGATGCTCGACGTAGCGCTCCAGGATCATTCGCGCATCGCCGAAGGAACTGGTGGCTTCGCGTTGCGCCGAGGCCAGCGCGTCGCCGAACTCGTCGGCGCCACGCACGATGCGCATGCCCTTGCCGCCGCCGCCAGCCGTCGGCTTGATCATCAGCGGAAAGCCGGTCTTGGCGGCCTGCCCGGCGAGGAAGGCGGCCTCCTGGTTTTCGCCGTGGTAGCCGGGCACCAGTGGCACCGCGTGCTTTTCCATCAGCGCCTTCGCTTCGGCCTTGGAGCCCATCGCCTCGATGCTTTCCGGCCTTGGCCCGATGAAGCTGATGCCCGCCTCGGTGCAGGCGCGGGCGAAACCGGTGTTCTCGGACAGGAAGCCGTAGCCGGGATGGATCGCCTGCGCGCCGGTCTTCTTCGCCACTTCCAGGATGGCCTCGCCGCGCAGGTAGGAATCGGCAGGGCGCGGAC
>Ga0208357_1000259_pt1 | contig 43641 bp, 50 predicted proteins | sample NGESurdeep092012_6_FD_184487 | JGI IMG/M metagenome (GOLD analysis project Ga0208357, IMG submission 184487) | Arctic peat soil microbial communities from Barrow, Alaska - NGEE Surface sample F52-2 deep-092012 (SPAdes) | ecosystem: Environmental > Terrestrial > Soil > Wetlands > Peat ...
ATGTGCCGATGAGATTACATTCTCTTAATCGTGCACAGTGCATCGCATTTGTGGTCGGTTTCGGCGTCGGTCTTTACGTCTTAGGTCAATGGCTGACGTCGCTCGGTTCAAACTTGAATTATGGGTGGGTCGCATATGCGCCGCTAAGTAAATCCTTTGGCCCTGACGGGCTTCATCCGTGGGTTCGGTATGCAATTTGGCTTGTCTTGATTGCAATCTGGACGCTTGCGTCGATGGCGCTTCTTAGGTCAGGTAGCGCAAGTAAAAGCGATCAGGAGTAGTTTTCCATTGATTTTCTGATCAGCCGCCGAAGGCGAGGTGCATCTCTAACTTCTCAGCGACCATGACCTCAACCTCCAGTCGGAGATTGTTGACGTCGGTCCTCTGGCCACGTCCCAATCGCGAAGTCATTTCAGGAGCGGTCGGTCTCCGCGGTGCTGACGACCAACACGCACACCTTGCGCACAGCGAATGAACACAGGGATTTGTAGTGACATACCGGCGTACAACACGTAGTAGCCGAACGGGTTTGGAGTCCGGGACACAACCAAAAGGACAACTCCAATGACTCCAAGGAACCAACCAATGAAGAACCAGAGAAAAGCGGCCGCCAACAGTGAATTGCCTAGGGCGCCGTAGTTCTCCTCAAATCGCTTGGTTTGAGGTGTTCGATATGTCCGTTGCCGTTTGACAATCCAGGAGGCGGCCCAACGCTAGGGAGGACACAACCTAATTCTCGGGATCAAGTTGGCACCCACGATTCGCATACGTTAATCTCCGTCCCAACCTCTTAGCCGCCAGTCGGAGAATGTGTAAATCGGCCCTCCGACACCAATAATCTGATAATCTGATTCCATGACAGAAATCAGTGCTACCAATGCCGCGAGAAACTTCGCCGAGTTGCTGGACGCCGTCGAGCACAAGGGCGAGCGCATTACCATCGTGCGCCGTGGTCGAGCCGTGGCCCATATCGAGCCGGTCGCCAATGGGCTCGGTTCGGACGTGAAATCCCTCCTGAAGCGGCATCCGGTGGACACACAATGGTTGGCGTCGCTGCGGGAGACTCGCGATCTCGTGGTTACTGAGGAAAGATTCTGAGCCGCCTGCTTCTTGACACGACCTTCTTAATCGATGCGGAAAGGTCGAATACCGATCTCGACGACGTGATCGAGGACGAGGACGACGTAGCAATTGCCGCCATCACGGTGGCGGAGCTTCAAGTGGGAGTCGAGTTATCGAAAGGGAAGACCAGGCATAGTCGTCAGGAGCTCCTCGACGCAATTGTGGCGTCAATACCGATGTTGGACTATGACCTCGCGGTCGCTCGAGCTCACGCCGAACTTCTTGTGGCAGTCCGGCGACAGGGGCGCCCCAGGGGCGCGCATGACCTCATCATCGCGGCCACTGCCCTGTCCTCTAGCCGATCTCTTGTCACTGCCGATCAGACCGCCTTTCTCAACCTACCTGGCATTGTCACTATCTCCTATCGATGACATTTCTTTAGCTCTGTTCACCGAGCCGCCAATGAAGGGTTGCACTTCTGTGGAGTCGGGCCTCCGATGCCATGAGTCCGAGATCCCATCAATCTCCAATGGTCGACAACTTGCCCGAGCACCTGCCAGCCCTCGGCCGCATGGACGACCTGCATGACCGTGGTGCGGTGTGAACAACCGCGTCGACCCGAAAAACATCGGGGCCCTGCTTGGTGAGTCGCACTTCGTAGAGCGGCTCGATTCATTCGCCGTCGACTCAATCGCTGGGCCGTATGGCCGCGATCAACGCGAGAATCGCCGGATTCGCGTTGATTGGTACGAGACGTGACGAAGGATTTTCTCGAGCCCACACTCTGAAGAGCTGGTCGGCGAATCCTTGTCCTATCTCCGATATTCCGGCGAAGTCGAGTTCGATTTCTTCAAAGTCTTCAAGACGAGTCCCTATCGCTTTGGCCTCAGTTCGCGACACGAAACTGCCGCCGTGCTCTTTGAAAAGGACGACATGGATCATTGTCTTGTCAAATCGCCCCGTTACCTGATTAGAAAGATCGGCGTACACGTCGCGAGGCGCGATAGTGGTGTCGCGTCTGATCTCGCAGCGAACTAAGGTCCCAGTCCGAGGCTCATCCAACCAGCCCCAGGCCACGTCATCGATCTCGTTGTCAACGACCCAAGAAATCCGTCCGGCGCTTAGGACGAATCGATTCACCATACGAGACGTGAAGAAGATGCCCAAACCGCTGTGACGATCTGGGTCGGTCGTTTGTTTGCCCTTCGAGAGATCGCCGAGCGCTTCGAAGTCGTCGGCGAGATTTCGCTCCTCGCGGATCGTGGCGAATGCACCGACACCGTCGTCCTCAACTTCAAACGCAATTCGGTCGGGTTTAAGAAACCATCGAACGATGACGTTGGTACCCCGCGAGTGGTCGATGGCGTTGTTGACCATCTCGGTGAATGCAAAATTCAGAATCTGTACGACGTTTTTGATCTCCAGTATCTCGGGGTCAAGTTTTCTCACCACGCGCTTCTCGTTGCCCCAGACCTCGCTCTCGTCGAGATCCCTGAGCTCATAGATGTGTTCACTTAAGGCGAGGCGACGGTAACGGGTGGACCGACTGGCGCCCTCTTGAACGATCTCGCCTCTGGCTGCCATCTTGGCAAGGTGGGAGTGGGCCGCCTGTCGGGTGATTCCGGCTTGGGCAGCAACTTCGGCCGTGGTGATGTAGGTTCGTGACTCAAAGAGGCGTTCGATCGCTGCCGCAATAATTTGTGATGTGGTCTTGCCCCGCACACTGGTCTTCGACATCTTGCTCCCATTTGCTTTACACATTTACTCAAATGCCAGTCTAGGGTAATTTGTGTCAATATGTAAAGCAATTCTCCAGAATCCTGGGATTGACGTATCTGATGCACCCGGGAACGAGGGTGTGCAGCGACTGACTCTCTCAAGAGCGACCGCGATCCTTTAGTAGCGACCATGATCGAATCATGAATTCCCATGAGAGTCATTCGCAGATCGATAAGCGGAGTCGTCTCGGTCGCCGTGGGTAGCGATGGTGTTTCACCTGATCTACGCTGAGGCGTTCCAAATCTACAAGGTATGTCTCTGGTGCACGAGAATCCACGCCGTCACCATCGCCCTCTTTCTAATCGTGCTCATCAGCACTCCGAAGCTTGTGGTCAGGGACGGCCAGCCTTCTTCGACGACACTGATTCACGAGACGCAGCAGACTGAGATGCCCTCTTCGTAGTGCAGAGACGTCAGGGAGCCGATCTTTGGTTACATCGGTGGTGGCTCAATGTCCGGTGGCCTGTGACCACGCCCGTACCAGTAATACGGCCCAGTGGACTGTCGTGCAATAACGAAGTCAGTTCTTTCGAGAGCCCACGCGATGGCCTCGGACAGTGTGCCGAACTCGGGTGACAGTTCGTAGCCTCCGTCGAGATGATCTACGAAGACGGAGTACTGAAACGGTTCATCTTCACCATGCGGCGCGACATATGCCTTGATCACATTGAACCTCACCCGTGTCTGACTAACGCCGGTCGGCAAGACTATGCCAACGTCTACTGGAATCTGTTCCCGACGATGACGAGTGCTTCATTCCTTACTAAGTCGCCAATGTTAGGTGGCATTTCCGTTGAGCCGGCCCCCGACACCAGAATCGCAGTGAATGGCCACTCGCCGAACAAATCACTCGTCATTGCTAGAACAGTTCAATGAGTATGCACCCTTTACGGCTCGAGCCAGGGACTTTCGCCGCATGATCCGATTTGCCGTACGAGTTCATCCGGGGTCGTCCACGAGCAGCGTTGGTGGCACCTACGACGGCGCTCTCCAGGTGCATGTGCGGGCCCGGGCTATCGATGACGCAGCCACGAACGAAGTGTGCGCCGTACTCGCCGACGCTTTCGGCGTTCGTCCCGATGCCGTGCAGTGCATACGGGGAGCGCGTTCTCGAACGAAACTGATCGCCATTGAGGGCAACGACGACAACCTGACGGTCCAGCTCAGCACACTGCTGTCGTCGACCTGGGGCGCCGGCAGTTGACTGGCCGTAGACCTGGACTAATGAGTTACCAGCGGTGGAGCACTAGTTGGACGAGAAATCGTAAGGTCGACTGGTCTGCGGCTGGACCCATGGCTGCATCAGCCGACGGCTTCGGGAGATGTTCAAATCGGTCAAACGTCAGTAGGAGATTGTTGACATCGGCCCCACCGACACCAGCGATCTGTACGTTCTCAAGTACGACGCGCAGGAATCGATCCTCTCAGTTGCTTTTGTAGCGTGGTGGCGTGATCGAGGTACGAAGAGTCCGCCCTGAGGAGTACGTCGACGCAGGAGAGGTCACTGCTTCTGCGTGGGGGCCCACGGGATCACTCGAAGATAAAGGGTGGCTCTCGTTTCGAGTTCGTGTTGCAGACGTCGCCAGTCGGGACACCGTCGCGACCGTCTACATCGCAACGGAACTTGGTCGCATACTCGGTTCGGTGACACTCGAGACGGACAAACGCGTGGTCGACGAGGAGAATTCGACAACACTGGCGCCTGAGGAGGCGCATGTCCGGGTCCTCGCAGTGGCTCCAGAAGCACGGCGTAGAGGCGTGGGCCGAATCCTTATGAGTCATTGCGCCGACGTCGCACGTCAGAACGGAAAAGCCCGACTGACTTTGAACACGTCATTAAAGAACTCGTCGGCGCAGAGCTTCTATGAATCGATCGGCTACACGCGCCTACCGGACGTCGAGTTGGAAGACGGCTCAAGATCGTGTTCCTATGAATTGAATTTATGGTGATATACCTCGACGGGGTCGCTCGGCGGTCGAGGTTGGCATCAGCGTGCCAACCGTCAGGGCTTGGTAGCAGACTCGTTTCGTCGGGCCACCGAGATTCCCTTACGCCGTATTGTCGTCTGTGGTCGACTCACTTCGACGAGTCTTATGATCGCGCTACGAACAATTATTGGGTGACTGGCATAGTCAGATTCTTCGACGACAAGGACGGAGTTGGTGTTATCGACTCTCCTGACACGCCTGGAGGCTGCTGGTGTCATTACTCGAATGTTGACATCCCTGGACGGAAGACACTGGTCGCAGGTCAATCGGTTCGCTTCACTTTTGAAGACGAGATTGAGCAGGACGGCTTTGTGTTCCGAGCTCTGAGAGTGCTGCCGTCAAACTGAAGAATTGCCAACGCTTTCAAGGAGTCGCCACTGCAGGGATGCAGACCCATTAAAACTATTGCGTCGGGCCTCCGACACCAGCAGGTGTGCCTTGTTGGCGAGAATCACTCACTGGGCGTGTCCCTATTAACGGCTGCGTGCCATACAGACGCGCCCACCGGATTCACCGATGAACGGGCAGGGTCCGGGTTGAGAGTGAATAGCACCCGTTACGAGATACCGTGGCACACATGTCCTTGTCAACCCCCACCCTGCACACCGCTCGCCTGCGATTGCGTCCCTTCAACGACTCGGACGCGAACGCCCTCTTCGCGCTGCACAGCAACGCCTACGTGCTTCGCGATTGGGACGCGCCGCCCTGGAGCGAACGTGCGCGCGCCGAGCGCTTCATAACTGCTTGTCGACAGATCGCCGAGGCCGGCACCGGGACGCGGCTGGCCGTGGACCGTATTTCCGACGGGGCGTTCATCGGCTGGTGCAGCCTGACCCGGTGGAACCCCGACTACCGCAGCGCGTCGATGGGATACTGCTTCGACGATGCAGCGTGGGGCCATGGTTACGCGACCGAGGCCGCGCGGGCCTTGCTGCAGTGGGCATTCGACTCGCTGGAGATGAATCGCGTCCAGGCCGAGACCGATACGCGCAACGCGGCATCGGCTCGCGTCCTGGAGAAGCTCGGCTTCGTGCGTGAAGGGACGTTGCGGGAAGACTGCGTCGTCAATGGCGAGGTCTCAGACTCGTGGCTGTACGGACTGATCAGGCGGGAGTGGCGACCGCAAGTGACCTCGACGCTGCTCCGGCAGCCGTAGCGAATAGAACACACCGATTGACAGCAATCATGCTTCAAGCGCTCCTAGTCGCCAATGCAAGGTGGCAGATTTGTTGCGTCGGCGCAGAGCGGAACCCGCACGACTTAACCCAATCGCCAGTGCGAGGTTGATCAACTACTTGGCTGTGAACTGACATTCAGACTCCTGATCGATGTCTAGTCCCTTGGATGCACGACGCTAACGCAGATCTCCATGTCCGACGGTCGACAATGTTGCAGCCAGGGCTTCGTATCGCTGGTTTGCTATTTGAAATTCGGTGCTGAAGACTTCACCGAATGAGTACACCTCTCCGCGTTCCTCGAAACGACACGAACCTCGTCGGGGATTCTTGGTCTGGTGATGGGCCAATGGTGGTACTGCTTCATGCTGGAGTATCCGATCGACGAAGTTGGGAATTGGTAGCTCCCGAAGTCTCTCAGCACGCAACAGTGGTGTCGTACGATCGTCGCGGATTCGGTGATTCCGTGCCCGGCGTGAGTTCGTTCACTCATCTCAACGATCTGTGCGCGGTGCTTGATCATCTGCAGATTGGCAAGGCATGGCTTGTTGGAAGTTCTGCCGGCGGCAAACTGGCATTGGACGCAGCAATCTCATTGCCTGAACGCGTGGCCGGACTTGTCCTGCTCTCCCCTGCAGTCAGCGGAGCACCACCTCCGGCCATAGAACTCATAGACCCCGAACTGTTGCGGATTGATGAGCAGATAGTCCAGGCGGATGATCTTGGAGACTTGGACGAGGTCAATCGACTTGAGATTCAATTGTGGCTTGACGGACCTCGTGAGCGCCCGGGGCGTGTCATGGGTGCGCCACGCGAGCTTGCGCTCGATATGAATCGAATTGCCCTCGCGAACGGAATCTCAGAGAATCCAGACCAAGGCATCAATGCCTGGAGTCGTCTTGCCACGGTGGCTGTACCAACCACCGTGGCGTGTGGCGCCTTAGATGCCACCCACATACTCCTGAGGAGCGAAGAACTCAGCAAGCGGATCCCAGTAGCCAAATACATCGTCCTCAATGGAATGGCTCACCTGCCATACCTCGAAGACCCATTAGCCGTCGCCGAACTCGTCATTGGAGCGATCTCCGATCGATCCTCACGTACGTCAGTGTGATATCTGCCGACGAAGGGGGACGTGCAGCCGGTGCGAGGTTGCACTCCTCACTTCGGACCTCCGAGAGGGACGGAAACCGAATTGCTGATCTTACATGGTGCGTGGAAGAATCAGACCGTGCAGGATCGTTCGCTCAATCATTCACAGGCCATCATCGTGGTCATCGGTCTCGGCTTGGCTCTCTACGTCCTTGGTGATTGGTTGACTACCCTAGGCTCCTATTCTCCAACGGGATGGACCGGGTACGCACCACTCAGCACTGGCGACGTGTTCGGAGGGTTCCATCCATGGCTGCGTCTCATTATCTGGCTTCTGCTGATTGCGGTTTGGGTTCGATCATCGACTGCACTTCTCAGTACCAAAGACCTGGATCGCCATCACGATTCATGATCGGAAATGGGATCTCGATGTGAGACGCACTCGACAATCTTCCGGTCGTCGCGACAGCCAGTATTCGGCCCGCAGCCGTAAGACACTCGTTCTTCGAGATCATGTGCATCTTGGCTGGTCGAGCCGCCAGTGACTGGTAGCAGAACGATGACGTCGGGATTCAATGGCGGGTTAGGTTTGTCGAGTAGCTGAATCGAAGGTTTCCGGGAGATGGTCATGTCCGTTAAAGACGAGCTGGCATCGTTTTACGAGTGTTTCGCCCTCGCGCTTGAATCGCGAGACCTTGACCGACTCGCTCAGCTCTACACCGATGAAGCGGTCTTTCTAAGGAACGGGACCGCGCCCGTCATCGGCAGTGCGCAGATCGTTCAGTTGTTTCAAGGACCTCCGTCAACCAAGAAGACCACGTTTGAGATCGGCGAGGTTCTAGAGGATGGCGATCTGATTACTGATGTTGGGATGATCCTGCTCGACGGAGAACCCGTTTCCCGGTTCGTTGGCGTCTATCGACGTCAGGCTGACGGAAGCCTAAAAATGGCCGTCGACGTGCCGATGAGTTCCCCATCAAGTCACTAAAGGTGCACGAGTCGGTCCACGTGGGGGCCGTAATGACATTGTTGCCTTGATGTATATGCCTCAGGACATTGGAAGGACTTTCCCACATGACCGTACGCACTTATCGCCGTTCACGAGACTGACAGATTGCGTGGTCCCGAACCTGGCGACGGGAAGACGTTCCGGATGCTTCACCAGAAAATTGCAAATGTTCCGTTGCGTTCACAGCCAATCAGTGCAGAGTGAGAGTGTCAACTTCACGCCAAGGAGCGAGCATGCGTAAATGGTCTCACGTGCCACCCATTGAACTGTTTGCGTCGCCGTTCAAACACGAGTTTACGAATCTACGGACAAATGCCGCGCGTCGTCAGTCGCTGAACTTCGAATTGAGCGCGGAACCACATTTCGAGGCTGACGGCCCGTCCGAGGTCGGTGTCTCCAAGTAAGGACTCTATGACTATCTCGTCGGGCCACCGACAATAAGCCACAAGGCGTCTCTTTTGAATGATTCATGTGAAAGACTCTCGCCATGCAGCATCGTCGGTTCAACCGCGCACAGCGAGTTGTGACAGTCTTCGGCCTCGGTTTTGCTCTCTACTTTCTTGGCGCTTGGATAACCTCACTCGGCGTACATCTCCCCTACGGTTCAGCGACATTTACCAACGTGAGCACTCCCAATTATGTTGGTGGGCTATACCCCTGGGTCCGGTTCACTATCTGGATGCTGCTAGTAGCCACCTGGGTTGGCGTGTCGATCGCATTGCTTCGGGACCACTCGATGAAGCCAAGAGGCAGTTTGTCTTCCTAGCAAAAAGTTCGCGGGGGCGCATACACGTCCCCGGTACCTCACCGGCGCGATTTCCACAGCATCGTCCGTGGTTGGCGCCCGAACGATCATCGTGTGACTCTCGAACCACGGCCCCATGAGCGCCCAAATTTTCGACGATGAGCGACGTTCAACAGCGGTCCCACTTCTGGGCCGGGAAGTCAGATTGCCGATTCGGGTGCATAATGGATTCGTGGCGACGAACGAACACGGCTGGATCAGCTACGTAGGCGGCAGCGACAACTCGCATCTGACTGACGAACAGCGACAGATGGTCGAGGAACGGATCCGTGAACGTCAGGAGCAACGAGGTGGATTGCTCGGGGTCGTTGAGGTGACTGTCTACGAGCATGGCTGCCATCAACAGGTGAACTTTCCACTTGGGCCGTTGCTCGGAGTGGAGACGGACGCTTCCGTCATCTCCGAGATAGTGGCCCGGGCATCGGCTGAATTGGCGAACTGGCGCTAAGTTTCGCGTACCCGGCATTGCGTGACTGAGCCGGGACGCTGAACGGCGTGAACACCAGGACAATTCCGACGTTCGCTAGCAGCCGCTCCAAGAAGTGATGCATGAAGAACAGGACATCCACGTCGACCACATCGACCACGACGGCAACGAGCGCGAGAATGTAATGCACGACCGCGGCCCGTATTCCCATCGACCCAAGCTTTCAGCGGCTGAGCTCGATCCGCCTCCGGCTGACTACACCAGTTGGAAGTTCGTGGGCGTCCGATTGGTAGCCAACGTCGGTCCAGTGAGGGTCGCGACGGGCCACGACATGACGCTAATCCGGCCGATTGGATACTCCCAGTTGAACTTTGAAGTGCGTCAATCCCACACTTTGTGCCCCGGGGCGCAGACTCTTGCGTTCACTACATGCGACGCGAAGGGACAGCGGCCTGCGTTATTGAGTGGATGCCCGTTCGAAGATCGATGCAAGGCTTGGCGTCGAACGCATAATTCGCTCGTTCACCAAAGCGATGACATCACAATCTTCGCCTGATTCAAGAGCGATCACCGGATGGCCGTTTGGCCAGATTCGCCATCGGGCTCCAGCGACATTCTGAAGAATCGCGCTGCCGACGTACATGCCCACTTCGTTTCCCAAATCGACACTCTCGAAGTGACTGGGATCAGCGTTCCACTCATCAAGATGCGCGTCCAACTCTTCGAGACTCGCCAGATCATCCGTGAGGATGACCCCATGTTCGAGAGACCATCGGCGAAGACGTCCACTGTCGGGCAGTGCGCCAATCACGAAGTCGGAGTTCTCAGAGCCTTTCGACGTGAAGACGGCGACTCCGCGCGCGACTCCATGCTTCGGACCCATCCACCTGCGTCGAGACCCGAATGTCATTTACCTGCAGACTATTGGACTTGCGGTCAACGTGGTGACTAGGCAATGAGAAGACAGCCGGCCAGAGTGACGGTCGTCACAATCACACCTATCTTTGAGAAGGTCCACACCGATGGTGATGCGCCCTCCCGCCGCGCCACCTTGAGCCACAGCATGGAAGACAGCGCACCGATGACGGTGAGGTTGGGACCGAGGTTCAGTCCGAAGAGCAAGCTGTAGGGATGAGCCGGGAACTTGGCGGACAACATTGCCGCGGCGGGAAGGTTGTTGATCACATTGGACGAAGCGGCCGCGACACCGGCGGTCTGCCAAGAACCGGCCGTTCCGATCAAGTGCTGTGAGACGTGCCAGTACCGAGAAGCGACCGAGACGGCGGTGGCGAGAACGAAGAGTCCCACCACCATCGGCAGGCTGGCGCTAGTGGTGAGCGACGCCAACGTGAATCGGTGCCGGATCACAATGTCGGCAGCTGCGACAATGATCGCGACCGCCAGCACTGGGATCGCCGGACGAGTGACGACGAGCATCAGGACAACGGCCACCACAATGCCGACGATGCCCGGTCCGAAGGAGAAACGTGGCCCATTTTCGCGTTCGATCACCGGCTTCGCCGAAAGATCTCGCCATCGCCACACCAGCACGACGAGCGTCGTCAGGGTGATCGACAGCAACCAAGGAAGGAACATCGTGCGGGCGAATGCCGCACCTCGCACGCCGGAGCGTGAAAAGACGAGGATGTTCGTGAGGTTCGAGCCGAGGAGCAATAGTGACGCCCCGTTGGCCATGAAAATCGATCCATAGAGGAACGCCTCCTCCCTGACGGATCGGTGACGCGCCGTTTGGAGCAACACGGGCGTGAGAAAGACCACCGACGTATCGAGGTTCAGCGTCGCGGTCACGAGCGCGGCGAGGAGCATCATCGACACGAAAAGAACGACCGTGCCTCCTCGAAGACGCGAGAGCTTCGAGCCCGCCACCTCGAAAAGTCCATCCCGCGAAGCGACGTGACCGATCAGCAAGAGGCCGACCACGAGGACGAACGGCTCCCACGTTTGCTGAATCGCGGCCCAGAGCATGATCAGTCCGAGTGACGTGAAGACATTTCACTACCTTACGAGGCGAGCAATCCCTCAATCCCTCGTTCAATTCGCACCTCACTCGAACCGAGACAGGTTTCTTGCGAGGAATTACGCTGGCTGGACCTGGTTCATTGCGCGAGCCATAAATCGAAGATCGAGAATGAGGTGTCATGGACAACGATCGAGCCGAGTTATTACTGAGTACTGAACGATCGCGAGTCGAGGATCTACTCGCCGCCGTGAAGGGTGACAGTCAATCCGATCGGACGGCCGCCAGTCAACAGGGCGACATGAGTGATTCCTCTGAGGTGCTGGTGTCAGAAGGCACGGATGACGCTGTCGCGAATGCTCTCACGCGAAGATTGGCGGCGATTGAGCGAGCCGAGCAGCGCCTCGCGGCGGGCACGTACGGCCGATCAATTGCGAGCGGCGAGCTCATACCCGATGAACGTCTCGAGGCGGATCCCGCGGCCGAGTTAACCGTCAACGAAGCGCAGCAACTCTAAATGAGAACGATCCGCCTCTTCAACTAATCCAATATCGCCGCCACGAAGGCTCTCCGCGATCATTCGCAATCACCTCATCGAGCACTCCCCCACAACGTTCGATGGCGGTGAATGACCCGATATTGGCGTCGGAGCAGTACATCAACACGGGATCGACTCCTCCAGCGCGAGCGATCACGAGGGATTGATGAAGGATTTCGGTGGCGTAACCCCTTCGTCGGAACTCGGGCAACACGACGTAGCCAATGTGGCCACCCTCGGATGCGAAAAACTCGTTGAGTTCAAATCGAATGGACGCACGGCCGACGAGTTCACCATCAACGACTGCAGCGAGCTGAACCGCGCGTACTCGGTATTGCGATGGATAGAGACCGAGTCGCTGCGCTTCAATGCTCTCGAGAAACTCGGCCCAAGCCATTCCTGGCTCCATTCCAAGGAGAAACATCGAGTCCTCATCGGCCGCGATCTCGTCAGCCCGGCGCGCAGGAATTTCGTCGTCCACCGAGTACGGACGAAGTCGAAGATTCATCGTCCGACGATAACGTCGGCGACTCGACTTGGCAACGCGAGACCGGTCGCGTTACCGAAGGCCGTCATTTCACGATCGGCCATCTCGGTGCGAGTCCAACCGGGATTCACGACGTTGCAGCGCACGGGCTGTGCCCCGCCGTGTACAACGTGATGCGATGTCCCGCCGCGGTGCAAGCCGCCGTCAATCATGCTCTTCAGCACGGGGTACTGCGTAGTGACGGAGGTTGCGTGGCTCGCCGTGTTCGTTGGACGACGCAACACGCACGACGTGGTCGCTGACCATCACGCCACCAGCGTCAACTGTCTCAGCCTGCACGGCCAGTTCGACGAGGTCCGAGATCGACGGTCGCGGGTTCGTCGTCCAGTTCTCGGTGAGAACCATGAGCGCCCGAGCGGCGGTCACGCTAGTTCTTGCGCGCTAAGTAGTCGCTGCTTCGTTCGACCAGCCAGCGGAGGGTCGGGTCGGGCTTATCGAGAAGCTCAGGGTGCCACTGCACGGCCAAGACGTCATGTCCGGGTAACTCCACCGCTTCAACGACGCCGTCGGGTGCAGTCGCCGACACCACGAGGTCGTTGCCCAGTACCGCCAGGGTCTGATGGTGCAGGGAGTTCACGCCGATCTTCTGCGGATAGAGCGACGACAGTATTGAACCCGGGACCACGTTCACTTCGTGCGTGCGCTCGTGTCCGTCGGTGTCCCATTGAGGATGTCCGGCACCGTCGTCAAGTTCGACGTGTTGGTTGAGCGTGCCTCCGAAAAAGACGTTGGCCAGTTGAGCGCCCCGACAGATCGCCAAGACCGGCATCTCGAGTCGGCGGGCTTCGCGAAACAACGCCAGTTCCCATTCGTCGCGGTCCGGTTCGATCGCCCCGAGGTTCTCGTCGGCGTGATGACCGTAGCGATCGGGTTCGACGTCCGCACCTCCAGTGAGGATCAAACCGTCGAGACGCGCGAGGAGACTGGCCACGTCGGCGTCGCGCGTCAGTTCGACGGGCAGTCCCCCGGCCGCGGCGATCGACGCTGGATAGTCGGAAAAGTGCAGATCGAACTTGAGGTCGTACATGGCCTTGGGCAGGTTGTTGGCGAGTGCGGAAGCCGGCCAGCGTCGCCCGGTCATGCCGATGAGCGGTTTCGTCATCTCTCCATAGTACGAACCAAATGACCCGATTGTGTGACTTTTTCGTTTGGCCACGAACGAGTACCCTGTGGACAACGCAGGAGGATTCATGTCGCCCGACGCTACGGCCGTCGATATCACGTCCCACGATACGTACGTCGAGGGTGTCCCGCACGAGGTCTTCGCGCACCTGCGCGCGACCAATCCGGTCGCCTGGACCGAGGAGGCCGACGGGGGTCGGGGATTCTGGAGTCTGACGAAGTACGAGGACGTCCTCTACGCCAGTCGCCACACCGAACTCTTCTCCAGCCGCCTCGGTATTCGCATGGAGGACATGGACGAAGAAGAGACCGAGGCCCGTCGCACGATGATGGAGATGGACTCTCCCGAGCACACCCGCCTGCGGCGCATCGTGGCGCGTCCCTTCACGCCGCGCGCGGTGGCCGACTATGAGGTCGCCGTGCGAGAGCTCGCTCGCGAAGTGCTGGCGAACCTCGACGGCAAGGCGGAGTTCGAATTCGTCAAGGACGTCGCGCGAGAACTTCCGATGAAGATGCTCGGACGCCTCCTGGGACTACCCAACGAGGACCTCGACTGGTTGGTGAGTCGGGGCGACGCCTTGATCGGCAACTCCGACCCCGACTTCACGGACTACGTCGTCGATCAGAGCGATACCAGCGCGTACCGCCTTCTTCCCTTTCGCAGTCCCGTCGCGATCGAACTCTTCGAATACGCCCAGCAGGCGCTCGAGGAGCGTCGCGCGACGCCGACGCATGACGTGTTGACGGCCCTACTCGCGCCCACCAAGGACGGCGACACGCTTGATGATCCGACGCTGAAGAACTTCTTCACGCTGATGGTGGCGGCCGGCAATGACACGACTCGCTACACCATGACCGCTGGCGCCCAGATGTTCATCGAGCGTCCCGAGATATTCGCGGCGCTGCCCACGATGGACGACGCTCAGTTGAAATCGCTCGTTGATGAAGTGTTGCGTTGGGCGAGTACGACCATGCACTTTCGACGAACCGTGGTCGAAGACACGCAACTGCGGGGTCAGCAGTTGAAGAAGGGCGACAAGGTCGTGCTCTGGTACATCTCGGCGAACTTCGACGAAGAACAGTTCTCGCGTCCCAACGAATTCTTCATGGACCGTTCGCCCAATGACCACGTCGCCTTCGGACTCCACAGTGCGCATCTCTGCTTGGGCGCGCACCTCGCGAGACTCGAACTGCGCGTCATGTTCGAAGAGATGGCGAGGGCCTGGTCGAGCATCGAAGCGGCGGGAGTGAGTGAGCGCTTCCGTTCGAACTTCATCAGCGGGACGAAGAAACTCCCGGTTCGAGTTACCTGGCGCTAGAGGAACGGGAGATACTCGCGCATCTCCCAATCAGTCGTGGCGCCCGTGAACCGTTCCCACTCAGATCGCTTGACCGCCAAATGCTGAGCGACCAGTTCGGCCCCGACGGCGTCCACTAGTTCCTGGTCGGCCTCTAACGCATCGAGCGCGTCGCTCAGTGACGCCGGCACGCCAACGGTCGCGTCAATCGTGTCGAGTCCGTTGCCGCCTTCTTTCGGACCGAGGGGCAATTTGTTCACGACGCCGAGTCGCGCGGCCTGTAAGACCGCAGCCATCGACGTGTGCACGACGGCCGCGCCATCGGTGAGCCGGTGCTCGAGTCGCGATCCCTCCCCTCGCTCGGGAGGAATCCGTACCGTGGCACCGCGGTGGTCGTAGCCCCAGTTGGCCCAGTAGCCCGACAACGAGGCCGGTCGCAGTCGCTTGTAGGCGTTGACCGTTGGAGCGCAGAATCCCGCGAGCGACTGGTGGTGCGCGAGCATTCCAGCGACGGCCCGCTTGGCGAGCACCGAGACGCCGTCGTCCTGGTCGGCGTCGTAGATCACGTTCTCCCCCGCGTCATTGCGAAAAGAGATGTTGAAGTGGAGTCCCGATCCGCCACGATCAGACAGCGGCTTACCCATGAACGTCATCAACAGACCCTGTCGGTGAGCCACTTCACGCGCCAGGACCTTGAAGAGGAATCCCTCGTCGGCCGCGCGCAACGCGTCGCTGTAGCGAAGCGTGAACTCGAACTGCGGGGTGTCGTATTCGGAGTTCACCGACTCGAGCGGGATCTCGGCCGCCTCGCAGGCTTCCCAGATCGCGTCGAGCAGACCGCGAGGATCGACCGCTGGCCCGGTCCCGTAGACGTAGGCGCCGGGCGTGTCGAGGGGACGCCATCCGCCGTTGCCGTCGGGTTCGAAGATGTAGGCCTCGAACTCCATTCCCACGTATGGGTGGTAGCCCAGGCCCTGCCAGTCGGTGATCGCGCGACGAAGCGCGTGACGCGGCGAGGGCGCGAATGGCTCGCCGAGGCGCGTGAGGTCTGCGACGACGACCTTGGTGCCCGGCTCCCAGCCGGGGCGAATGTCGCTCAACTCATAGCCGGCGTCGAAATCGGGCAGACCCTCATTCCAATGTGACCCGGGTGTCTCGGGGGTCATGCCGCGGTCGTAGCCGAGGGCCCACGTGCCGGTGCAGTGACGCACACCGTGTTCGGCCAGCGACGCCGGTACGTACTTGCCCCGGGCCAGTCCGAGGTGATCGGGCCACAACACTCGCAGACGATTGAACTCACTGGACATCTGGCCCCCTTGGGATACGTTGGGAAAGGTAGCACCGTGGCGCGAAGTAACCCAATGGCCAACTTACTAGTCTGGACAACAACGTTTAGATACAAACGACTCTGGGAGCGCAGTGGAATTTCGAAGAATTCTCCTCGACGGGTACCCCACCGACGTCGTGCTCGAAGGTGACTCACTGGTGGCCCGAGACGGCCGCCGCGTGGAAGCCCGCGCCGCGACCCATCTACCTCCGGTGCTCCCCACCAAGATCATCTGTTGTCACCTCAATCACATTTCGCGGGTGCGGGAGTTCGGCGTCGAACTACCTCCCGCGCCGACGTACTTTCACAAGCCGATCACGGCGCTCAACGCACACGGCGGGGCGGTCGTACGTCCATCGAACTGTCACTATCTCAACTTCGAAGGCGAAATAGCGATCGTGATCGGTAAGACGGCGCGCAACATCGCCTACGCGGACGCGGGGCACTACATCGCCGGATACACGATCGCCAATGACTTTGGTCTACACGACTTTCGTGATACCGACGCCGGATCGATGCTTCGCGTCAAGGGGGCCGACACCCTCTGTCCCATTGGACCAGGCGTGGTCACCGACTGGGACTTCACGAGCAAGCGAATGCTCACGCTCGTCGGTGACGACGTGCGCCAGGACGGCTCGACCGATGAGATGGCGTGGGACATGCACTACTTGGTCGCGGACATCGCTCGCTTGATCACGTTGGTGCCCGGCGACATCATCCTCTCCGGAACCCCGGCCGTCTCGCGCCCCGTCCAGCCGGGCGACGTCGTCAGCGTCGAAGTCGAAGGACTCGGCACACTGACGAACCACATCGTCGAAGGGCCCACACCCGTCAGCGACGAGGTTGGCGCGCAACCCACGGCGACCGAAGAGGTCCGTTCCACGGCTCTCGGCGCCGAATGGGAGTTCCGCGGCCAACGACGACCGAATCCCACGACCCGAGAAGAGTTGCCGTTCCCGCGCGTGCCCCCGAAGTTCCAGTCGTGAGTTCGCCGCGCGTCGACGTCGACGGGGTGAACGTCTCCCCCGATCACTACATCAACGCTGAGCGCATCGCCTCGTCGCGAACCTTCGAGGACCGCTCGCCACTCGACTGGACGTGGAAGTTGGCCGACGTCGCGCGTGCCGGTTCCGTCGAAGCGGACCTCGCGGTCACCGCCGCCGAGGCCGCGTTTCCGGCGTGGTCCACACGTTCGCTCGAAGAACGCGGCGCGTACCTCGAGCGTCTCGCGGAGCTGATCGATCGCGACGTCGATCAGCTCGCCCACGTCGAATGTCTCGACATGGCGATGCTCGAAGAGAGCCTGAAGCGCCGTGTGATCGCTCGGGGTGCTCGCAATTTCCGGGCCTACGCCGAATTGGCCCGTAACTACGAACCGCGACGTTGGACGTCCAACGGGACGGCCAACACGGTTCTGAGGATGCCGGCCGGACCGACGGTGGTCATCACCCCTTGGAATGCGCCCTTCATGCTCTCGACGTGGAAGTGCGCTCCGGCACTCGCCGCGGGCAACACCGTGGTCCTGAAGCCGGCCGAGTGGTCGCCGTTGAGTTGTTCGATGCTGATGGACCTCGTGGAGGAGGCGGAGTTTCCACCGGGGGTTTTCAACCTGGTACAGGGGTTCGGCAACGAGGTCGGTGTCGCGCTCGTCGGTGACCCGAGAGTCCGTCGGATCTCATTCACCGGATCGCCCGAGACCGGACGATTCATCGGCGAGGCGGCCGCCCAGAACCTCGTCCCGTTCACGGCTGAACTCGGAGGCAAGGGTCCCTTCATTGTCTTCGCCGACGCCGACCTCGACGCCGCCGCCGAGAAAGCGGCCGTCATGTACGACGACGGCGGTCAGGTCTGTCTCGCCGGTACGCGACTGCTGGTTGAGGCGTCCGTCCGTGACGCCTTCGTCGAACGATTCCTAGTAGCCACCAAACGACACGTCCTCGGTGACAGTCGAGAGCCCGCGACCACGATCTCACCGCTGATCCACCCCGAGCACCTCGCCCGGGTTGACGGTTTCGTCAAGCGCGCGAAGGTGAACGGCGACACGGTGGTCTTCGGGGGCCAACGGCTCAAGCGTGACGGCCTCTGGTACGAGCCGACACTGATCGAACCCAAGTCGAATGACTCCGAGATCGTCCAGCGCGAGGTCTTCGGCCCCGTGTTGACGCTGCAGAGCTTCGCCGACGAGACCGAGGCCGCTGCGCTCGCGAACTCGACGGCCTACGGACTTTCGGCGATCATCTATACGTCGAGCGAGGCCCGGACCGAACGACTCGGTGCAGTGCTACGCGCCGGCACAATCTGGGTGAACTGTTTTCTGGTGCGCGACCTCACCGCGCCCTTCGGCGGGACCGGTATCAGTGGCATTGGCCGCGAGGGCGGCGACTACGCGCTGGACTTCTATTCCGATTTGAAGACGCTACAGATCAAAGAAGGGACCACCCATGGGTGAAATCGTCGGCGCGGGTCTCCTCGCGCACGTTCCGACCATCGTGCTTCCCGACGAACTTCGCCGAGAACTGAACAACGGAAACGAGAGCACGCTCTATACCGGACTCAAGAAACTGCGCCCGGAGGTCTTCGACGTTCTGAAGCCCGACCTGGTCTTGGTCTTCGACAGTCACTGGTTCACGACCGTCGAGTTCGTCGTCACCGCCGCCGAGCGACGAATGGGATTCTTCACCAGTGAAGAGTTGCCGCGCGGGATGTCGAGCGTGCCCTACGACATGCCCGGCAATCCCGACTTCGCCCGTCTCGTCGGCAAGATCGCCGACGAGACCGACGACTGCTGGATCACGCCGATAGAGAACGAGCATCTCCCGGTTACCTACGCGACGCTGAACTTCCTCTCCTTTTTGCAAGGCGACGAGGCCTGGGCCTCGATCGGCGTCTGTCAGACCGCGGAGAATCGCGACTTCGCCGTGGTGGGCCAGGTCGTCGCCGAGGCCGTGGCGCAGAGCGATCTTCGTGTCGTGGTCATCGCGTCAGGCGCCCTGAGTCATACCTTCCACAAACTTCGTAACCTGCGCCAACACGAGGCCGCTCCCGAAGAGAACATCTACTCCGCCGAGGCCCGTCACTGGGACCACCGAGTGATCGACGCCCTGGCGCGCGGCGACCACGCCCAGGTCGTGGGCGAGATGGACGAATTCTTGACCGTTCGACCGGAGGGTCACTTCGCCCACTACCAGATGATGGTGCACGCCATCGGCGGTGCGGCGTGTCGCGCGCCCGGTCGGATGTACTCGGCGTACGAGAACTCAATCGGCACCGGTCAGGTGCACGTGTGGTTCGATCGACCCGCTGGCGGATGGACGGGAGAAGGCTGATGTCGTTCCAGGGACTCCCGTTTCCGAGGACCGCCAGTGGTGGTGCCTCGATGTTGCCACCGACACCGTGGCATTACTCCGGAGATTTGCTCACGGTCGAATACCGCACCGACCCCGCGAATGTCCGTGCCGTACTACCGCCCGATGTCGAGCTCGCGAACGACGATGAGGATCCCGGCGCGGTGGCCTTCATTTGGGCCGACTGGCAGAGTTGCGGCGACGACGGTGCCGAACTCCTCGACCCCGTTCGTTCCCAGTACAAAGAGTCCTTCGTCGTCGTGCGATGTCGCTTCAACGATCAGCTCTACAGCCGCTGCGTCTTCATCTGGGTCGATAAGGACTTCGCCCTCGTGCGCGGCTACCTCCAGGGATACCCGAAGAAGCTGGGTTCGATTCACCAAACTCGCCCCGTCACCGTCGGCAACGCCGGACCGCGCCTCGAGACCGGTGGCCAGTTCGGGATGACGCTCGCCGCGGCCGATCGCCGATTGGCGCAGGCGACGCTGACGCTGGAAGGTCCCGCGACGTCCAACGGCTTCGTCAACGGCCACGCCATGTTGCATCATCGCTGGTTCCCACGCATCGAACTCGACGGTGTCGATTCACTCGATGAAGTCGTGACGATGTCGGGCGTCAACCTCGACCTCGGACCGGTCTGGGGCGGCAAGGCGACGCTCGAGCTCTTTGATTCGCCGAGTGAAGAACTGTCGCGACTGGCACCTCGAGAGATCATCGGCGGCTACTTCCGATCGGTGGGTACCACGTTCGCCGGTGGCACGACTCTTCGGAGCGGCCAATGAGTCGTCGTATCGGGTCGGCGTCGCCGGCGGTCGTGCTCCAGGCCGAGAAGGACATCAAATCGCGTCTGAAGGGTCAGCACTTCGACTTCACCGCCATGAGCGCGGTCTCCAATGTGTATCGCGCGGGCACCGCCGTGCGCAATCACATGGAGCGAACGGTGCTGGCCGAGTACGACCTCAGTTGGGTCGCCTTCACCGTCCTTTGGATTCTGTGGATCTGGGACACGCAAGAGACCGGCCACGTGGCCGAAGAGGCCGGCGTGACCAAGGGCACCCTGACGGGCGTCATCAAGACGCTCCAGGGCCGCAAGCTGATCAAGCGACTGCCCCACAAGGATGATCGTCGCCGGGTCTCGATCGAATTGACGTCCGCTGGCGAACGCCTCATCGAAGAACTCTTCCCGACGTTCAATCAACACGAGCGCGTCGCCGTCAGTGCATTGACGGCGACGGAACAGCGTGAACTGGCTCGACTCTTGCGCAAGGTCACGCACGGAATCTCAGAGTCCGAGAAGTACTAGTCCCGACCCGGCCTCTCGGCATTCGAATCATCCGCGTTCTCAATTCGCCGCCACGAACGCGTCGCGTCGGAGGCTATCGACTCGCGGCGTCCTCGGTAGGAATCAGGTGGCGCGCGGCTCGCGCTTCGTCGACGCGAGACACGGGCGTCGTCTGCGGAGCGCGATGCAACGAGTCGGGGTCGTCGAGGGCTCGTTGCGCGATGCGTTCGATCGCTTCGGCCAACGCCTCGAGCGTCTGGAGGCTTTCGGTCTCGGTCGGTTCGAACATCAAGGCCTCTTCGACGATGAGCGGGAAGTAGACCGTCGGCGAATGGAAGCCCTCTTCCAGCAGGGCCTTGGCCACGTCCAGACCCCGAATCCCGTATGCGTTCTTCAGTGGCGTCGCGGTGAGGACGCATTCGTGCATGCAGACACGGTCGTACGCGGCCGGCAACGTGGCGCGCAGTCGATGCCGCAACCAGTTCGCGTTCAGGACCGCGTACTGCGCGACTCGCGTCAGTCCGTCGCCGCCGTGCACGTCGATATAGGCGAGCGCCCGGGCCAGCACCATGGCGTTCCCGTGCCAGCCGTGAACCCGGCCGATCGACCGAGACGGCTTGACCCACCGGAACGATCCGTCATCGAGCCGCGTCGCCTTCGGACCGGGCAGGAACTCGACCAATCGCTTCGAGACGGCGACCGGCCCGGCTCCCGGTCCCCCGCCACCGTGGGGCGTGGCGAAGGTCTTGTGCAGATTCATGTGCACGATGTCGAAACCCATGTCGCCCGGTCGTACGGCGCCGAGGATCGCATTGAGGTTCGCGCCGTCGTAGTACAGCAAGCCCCCGACTTCGTGCAGCGCCGCGGCGATCTCGGTTATCTCCTCTTCGAACAGACCGAGCGTGTTCGGATTGGTCAACATGATGCCGGCGACATCGGGGCCGAGCGACGCCTTCAATTTCTCGAGATCGACGAGGCCGCGGTCGTTGGAAGGAATCGTCGTCACCTCGTAGCCCCCGAGGGTCACCGACGCCGGATTCGTGCCGTGCGCCGAGTCGGGGATCAGGATACGTCGTCGAGGATCGCCGTTCGCGCTGTGATACGCGCGCATCAACAACAGTCCGGTCAGTTCGCCCGCGGCACCCGCGGCCGGTTGGAGTGTCGCCGCCGCCATGCCGGTCACGGCACAGAGCTTCTCCTCGAGCGTCGCGAGCACCTCCAACCACCCTTGGGTGAGCTCGGCCGGCGCGCCCGGATGGACCGAGTTGAGTCCGGGATCGTTCGCCACGGCGTCACAGAACTTGGGGTTGTACTTCATGGTGCACGAACCGAGCGGATACATTCCGAGATCGACCGAGAACTGACGGTGCGAAAGTCGGGTGAAGTGCGCGACCAGGTCACGCTCCGAGACTTCGGCGATGTCGACGACGTCAGGGTTGAGGTGCGTCGCGGGGATCAGATCGGTCAACGAGGTCGCGGGCACACCCGTCGTGCGCAGTTGGTAGGCCGAGCGACCCGGCACCGACATCTCGAAGATCGTAGGTTCGGTCTCGTGTCCGAGGAGCGGCGCCGAGGCCGCGCGGCCGCCCGAGAGTGCACGACGGGTCATTGGCCGACCGCCTTTCGCAGAACCTCGACGTATCGATCGATCTCGTCCTTCGTCCGTCGTTCGGTCACGGTCACGAGCAGCACGTCATCGAGCTCGCCCTCGATCGAGGGGTCGGCCCCGCAGGTCAACGCGGCGACCGACACGCCGCCGAGTACGCCATCGTTGGCCATCGTGAGAAGGACGCCCGACGCGTCGCGACCCAGGTGCACCGCGAACTCACGAAAGAACGGCTGCGAGGAGACGGCCGTGACTCCGTCGATCTTCAGAAGTTCGTCGAAGAGGTAGTGGGCGCCTTGGGCGCAGCGCGTCGCGACTTCACGCAGTCCTTGTGTACCGAGCCAACCGAGTTGGATGGCCGCGGTGACCGCCATCAAGGTCTGGTTCGTGCATACGTTCGAGGTCGCCTTCTCTCGGCGGATGTCCTGCTCGCGAGCGCGCAGCGTCGTCACGAACGAACGTCGTCCGTTGGAGTCCAAGGTCTCGCCCACGATTCGACCGGGCAGGCGCCGAGTCTGTTCCGTGGTGCACGCGAAGAGCCCGAGGAACGGACCGCCGAAGGCGAGTGGCGTCCCGAAGGGCTGTCCTTCACCAACGAAGATATCGGCACCCCACTGACCAGCCGTTTTCACGACGCCGGCGGCCACGGAATCGGCGCCGAGCACGAAGAGCGCGTCGTTCGCCACGGCCGACCGTTTGGCCGCCGTCATGTCCTCGAGGACGCCGAGGTAGTTCGGATAACTTGCGACGATGGCGGCGGCGTTCGAGGCGTCAACGCTCCCCCAGTCAGTGACACCATCTTTCAACGGGACTTCCACGATCTCGTGTCCGGTGCCGCGCGCGAAGGTCCTGGCGACTTCGCGCCAGTGCGGGTGCACGCCGGCCGAGATCACCATCTTCTGGCGAGTGGTCGCTCCGTGGGCCATGTTGAGCGCCTCGACGAGGCCCGTCGCGGCGTCATAGAGCGACGCGTTGGGAATCGGCAGTCCGCTGAGTCGCGCAATCAAAGTTTGATATTCGAAGATTGCCTGTAAGACGCCCTGGGCGACCTCGGGCTGATACGGCGTGTAAGCCGTCACGAACTCCGAGCGTCCGGCGAGCATCTTCACGACGGCCGGTACTTCGTGGTCGTAGACCCCGGCTCCCGCGAAGCACGTCATTTCGCTCGCCTGGGCCTGATTGGCCGACGTGTACTGGGTGAACAGGGCGGCCACGTCCGGTTCGCTCATACCCGCGGGCAGGTCGAGTCCTTGCGTGAGGCGAACGGCCGGAGGGATATGGGCGAAGAGTTGGTCGAGGGAGTCCATGCCCAAGAACGTCAACATCTCATCGGTTTCGGCGGGCGTATGGGGTAGATAATCGGCCACGTCACTTCACCTTTCGCACGAACGGCAACGCCGTGATGGTCGCGGCGATCTCACGTCCGCGAAGGGCCACCGACACGGCCGCCCCGTCGTCGAGCTCACCGCGCAGTAGTCCGAGGCCGATGCCGCGTTCCAACACGGGCGAATAGTTACCCGAAGTGAGCGTCCCGACATTGACGCCGTCAACCAGGACCTCGCCGCCGTCGCGTAGTGGCTGACGTCCCTCAACGATCAGTCCGGTCAACAACTTCTCGGGTCCTTGTTCGCGTTCACGCTCGACCGCGGCGCGACCTCGAAAGGTCTCCTTCTCCCAACCGAGAACCCAGCCGAGGCGGGCCTCGAGCGTCGTGGAGGACAACGTCAGTTCGTGCCCGTAGAGCGGTAGGGCCGCTTCCAGGCGTAGCGTGTCGCGCGCGCCCAGTCCGGCGGGCGTGATCCCGGCGTCGACCAGTCGTGCCAACAGTCCCTCGGCCGCTTCATTCGGCACGGCGATCTCCAAGCCCTCTTCACCGGTGTAGCCGGTCCCGGCCACCCGTACCTCGACGCCCTCGTAGTTGAAACGAGTGACCCGGAATCGTCCGACGTCGGCGAATCGCTGGTCGACGTGGGCGACCTTGGCGCGCGCGTGGGGTCCCTGTACGGCGAGCACGCAACGCTCCGAGGTCACGTCGATACCCGGCAGGGCGTTCGTCACCCCCGAGGTGTTCGACGCGTTCGGCATCACGTCGAACTCGTGCTCGCCAACCCACCACACGATGATGTCGTCGACCACGAAGCCCTCGTCGTTCAAGAGATGCGTGTACTGCGCGCGTCCCGGCGCGACTTTTCGCAAGTCGTTCGTCAGCGTTGCTTGCAACGCGTCGAACATGTGGGCTCCGTCACAGCGTACGGTGCCGAGGTGACTGACGTCAAAGACGACGGCGTCGTTTCGACAGGCGAGGTGCTCAGCGACGGTGCCGGTGGCGTACTGCAGCGGCATTTCCCAGCCCCCGAAAGGGACGATTTTCGCCCCTAATTTCACGTGCGCGTCGTAGAGAAACGGGCGTCGATCGGTCACGTCAGCCACTCTACGCGGCGAAGGAATCCAGAGTTCCCAGACCGTGTTGCTCGAGCAGCGTCACGAAGTCACGCTGGTAGACGACGAGCAGTTCGACTTCGGGATAGAGCGCGCGGAACTTGCGCACCTTTTGATTCTTCTTCGTGACGAGTCGTTGTTCGAGGACCGTCAACTCGATGAACAGTCGGCGCTCGGGTAGATAGAAGTCGGGACGAAACGCCTTGGTCGGCGCACCGAGTTCGTTCCACTCGAGCGGGAACTCAACTGGTTCGTAGGACCAGGCGAATCCGTAGAGGTTCAAGAGACGTGCGAACGCTCTCTCGCTGGGATGGGCGAACTGGTCCTGCGGCACAGGTTCGAGACTGGGGTGCCGACGACGCGACGCGTCGATCGGCGCGGGGTCGCTCACGCCGAACGGGTCTCCCTCTCCGACGTTGCGAGCTGCGATTGGCGAATGGTGATCGTGAGTTCGGCGACCACGTTCGCCAGAGGAACGATGTTGAAGACGCCCTGGCCCCCTCGAAGGAGGTCCACCAGGTCGCCGTCGTCACGCGCGAGCACCGATCCGGCGTCGCTCAGCACGAGACTGCTGGAGGCGAGATCGGCGCCCAGGGAATTGCGCAAGCACTCCACGGCCTGACGGGCGCGATTCAGCGCGACGCCGGAGGTGAGCAGGGATTTTATGACCTTCACTTCGAGGACGTCAGAGTACGAGTACGTTCGCTTCGAACCACTGCCTTGGGCTGCGGTGATGGAGGGCGTCACCAGATCGGTTCGCGCCCAGTAGTCCAGCTGACGGTAGGTGACGCCCGTGAGGCGACAGACCATTGGGCCACTGAATCCGTACGATGAAGTATCTACCATGTGTCGTTTCCCTCCCGACCGAGGCCTGTCCAGACTAACCCGGCGGACTACACGAGTGTAGTTTGAACGGGCCTATTCAAATAACAAATCTGGCCGGCCCAGTGACGGCGACGATGCTTCGGCGTGCAAACGCGGCGGAATGCGACCGGCACGTCGGGCCAAGAATCCGGCTTTCACGGCGTCGCGGAGGGATTCGGCCATCATCACCGGGTCGAGGGCCCGGTTGATCGCGGAGGCCGCCAGCACCCCGTCGCAGCCGAGCTCCATGGCCAACGCGGCGTCCGAGGCGGTGCCGACGCCGGCGTCGAGCAGCACCGGCACATCCAGCCGCTCGCAGATCATCGCGATGGCGTGGGGATTTCGCACACCGAGACCGGAGCCGATTGGCGAACCGAGTGGCATCACCGCGACGCAGCCAGCCTGTTCCAGACGTTGGGCGGCGATGAGATCGTCCGAGGTGTAGGCCCAGACCTCGAAGCCGCTGCGTACGAGCCGTTCGGCGGCGACCAGGGTTTCGCTCGTGTCCGGCAAGAGCGTCTCGTCATCGCCAATCACCTCGAGCTTGACGACGTTGGTGTCGAAGGCCTCGCGGGCGAGTTCGGCGACCTTGACGGCCTCGGCGGCACTGAAGCAGCCGGCGGTATTGGGCAGCAACGAAAAGTTCAATCGACCGAGGAGGTCATAGATCGAACCCTTGACCTTCGGATCAACTCGACGCAGGGCCACGGTGGCAATCGACGCCTCCGAGGCGACCAACGAAGCCCCGAGAACCTCCATCGAACGGAACCCACCGGTCCCGACGACGAGTCGTGACGGTGAACTGAGTGAGCCAACTTGAAAGAGATCTCCCACGCCCCAAGCGTACTAACCCAACTCGGCGATTCATTAAGGTTGTTCAAGTGCAACCCCTCACCGTTCTCTCGATCGCGGGGTCGGACTCTGGCGGTGGGGCCGGAATTCAGGCCGACCTACGGACCTTCAGTGCCTTCGAAGTCCACGCCACGACGGCGCTCACGGCCGTGACCGCGCAGAACACCGTCGGCGTGCACTCGGTGCAGAACGTCGATCCCTCGATGGTGGCCGCCCAGGTGCTCAGTGTCGTCGAAGACTTCGACGTACGGGCCGTCAAGACCGGCATGCTCGCCCAACCGGCCACGGTGGAGAGGGTGTCCGAGCTGGCGAGCGAAGGACTGCTCCCCCACCTCGTCGTCGATCCCGTCTTAGTCTCCTCGAGCGGAGACGCCCTCATGGTCGCCGGCGGCGTCGACGCCTACCGCGACACACTGTTGGCCTTTGCCGAAGTCGTGACGCCCAATCTTCGTGAGGCGGCGATGCTCTGCGGCGTCGACGTCAATGACTTGAAGAACCACGACGACATGCTCGCCCTCGCCCACCAACTCCTCGGTTTCGGTTCGACCTGGGCACTCGTCAAGGGCGGACACTTCGCGGAGCATTCGCTGACCGAACGTCACACGCCCGACGTCTTGGTCGGATGCGGCGAGGTCTTCGTCTTCGACGCCGAGCGCGTCACGACCACGAACGATCACGGCACGGGCTGCTCACTGTCCGCGGCGATCTGCGCCGGTCTCGCACTCGGTCGAAGCGTTCCCGACGCCGCGCGCGACGCCAAGTCCTTCGTGCTCGCCGCCCTGACCAGCGCGGCCGATTGGAAACTGGGTCGAGGTCGCGGGCCGATTGATCACTTGGGTTGGGGTCCGTGAGCGAGGAACCTCGTGCGCCACTCACGACGACCACGAGCATCTGGCCGGCCGCCGGGGTCCTCATCTTCGCCGTCGTCGTTCTGATCGTGTTCATGCTCATCAATCTCGTCTCCAATCAAGGCGTGACCTCGACGCCCCCGACGCTGCCCGTCGTCGTGGGCGGTCTCGCCATAGCCCCGTCGTCGGCCGTGCTCGACTACTGCACGAGTTCCTCGGAGATCCCCTCAAACATCGATGACGCCTTCGTCGTGCCGGTCGGGACGAAGGGCGGCTCCGACGGTACTATCCCCAACGCCGGGGCCGGCGACTTCGACTGCTACCAACCGCTCACGACGAAGACCAACAGCGCGTCGCTCCTCAAGTTCTACAAGACCCAACTCGAGGTTCGCGGCTGGGGGCTCTTCTCACAGGGATCGAGTGATGGTTCTCCGCAGTCACTCTTCCAGAAGGCCGGCAACGACGGTTTCTACTGGGTCGTCGGCGTAACGGTCACGAAGTCGTCGAACAACCTCGTGCACTGGACGTACCGGATCTATCAAAACTCTGAAACGGTCTGAACCAACACCTGCTCGGGAACGACGCTCTCAGTACACGCCCACGACCAGAGCGCGAAGTTGAGTGGATAGATCACGTAGCCGATACGAGTCGCCGACGAGACGCACATCATGGTGAGAAAGACCAAACTGAGTACGGCCAGTAACTGAGGCAGGGTGAGCGGCCAGTGCCGGCGCAGGTACTTCGCCATGAAGTAACCCCCGATGAGGAAGGTCACCGGGGCCAAGATGTGCCCGGCCGGGGCCCACAGCGTCGTCAAGATATGCCCGGGCAACGCGCTCGCCGCGGGTGAGGCCACACTCGTGAGACCGAGGGGGAAGGTGAAGACGTTGGACATAAAGGCCCACGGTGCGCGGATCGCGAAGGGGGCGACCGTCACCACCACGATGGCGACGACCCACAGGGCAATACGCTTCCAGTCCGAACGGCCCTTCGAGTCGCGCGCGACGAGCAACGCACCGAAGGCCATGGGCCACGCCGTCAACTTCATCGCCGCCGCGAGGCCGAGACTGATACCGGCGAAGTTGTTCCGACGGCGTTGCAGTGCGGTGACCCCGAGCAACGTCAGGGCGAGGATCGGCATGTCGTCGCCGCCAGTCGACAAGAACAGCGCGCCCGTCGGCAACGCCAGCAGAAACTGAGCGACGCGGATCTTCTTCTTCGTCGACGAACGCAGCAGTCCGAGCGCCAGTGCGCCCGCCAGCAACGTCAGCAGTGACATCGCGATTCGCGGGTCGGTCAAGCCCTTGCTCTTGTGCGTCTCGGCTGACGGCAGTCCGAACACTCCCATCAGTGGGAAATACGGGAAGAACGACTCGTACTTCGGGATTCCCACGATCGCGTTGATCAGTTTCCCGTGCTTGTCATACGTCGGATAGAGATTGCGGTCCTTGCTCAGATTGTCACCGGCGCGCTTGATCACGCCGACCTCCGGTTGGGCGACGCGCCAACGGGCTTCGAGCCCGAGAGGTATCGCGACCGAGCCGAGCAGGACGAGTGTCAAGAGAGCGATCCGAATCATCGACGTGCGCCGCGGCCTCAGGCGATGGAAACCGCAAGCGAGCACGGCGCACAGCGCGTACGGCGCGGTCGCCAGATACCCCCACTGCCACTGAGCTCCCTCGTGCGAGGTCACGCCGAGACCGAGGGCGAAGACGGCCGAGAGTCCGTAGAGGAGTGCGTCGCTGCTGAGTCCCGTGAGCGCTCCCCACCACGTCAAGAGGCGGGTGCGCGCGAATGAGATCCGCGTCAGCATTGCGCCAATTGTACCCATTGGCGCCTTTTTATGACGTTCTTGTTAGTGACCCACGTCGATGCTCGGCCGGCGCATCGGGGCGAAGGTCACCGGGGGCAGTTTCGATCTCAAGAAGTGATCGATGATGCGCACGCTCTCTTTCGTGCGCTCCTTCAAGAGCATGTGGGACGTACCCGGGACGACGGCGAGTTGCGCGTCGCAAATCGATTCGTACATCGAACAGGTATGCGCCAGGGTCGCCACGTCGTCGTCCCCGACCATCACCAGCACGGGGACCGAGATGGTCGCCAGGTCCTCGCTCGTGAGCGTCGGCTGAGAGAACGTCATGATTCGGGTCTTCTCCTCAACCACCATGGCGTGTTCGGGACCGTCCGGCGAGTGCTCACCGTAGCGCCTCGCCCATTGGGCGAACTCCTCACTCTCGGTATCGAAACCGGGAACGGGCAGCAGTCCCGCGAAGTGGTAGTTCGCACCCACGACCACGATTCGACGCACGAGGTCGGGTCGACGCATCGCCACGATCAAGGCGACGTTGCCCCCGTCACTGTGGCCGACCAGAGAGACCCGCCGTTTGAGGTATTCGATGAAGGCGATGGTTTCGCTCGCCATCGCCTCGTACGAGAACAGTTCATCGGTGTCCCCGGTTCGACCGTGACCACGTCGGTCGAAGGCCGCGATTCGGTAGTGCTTCGCGAGCGAGGGACCGATCGACTTCAACAGACTTCCACTGCTGCTCATACCGCCGTGGAGGAGCACGACCGTGGGGCCCTTGCGCCGGGGCAGACGAGCCCACGTGGGATGGTCGTTCAATGAGATGATCGTCACCAACGTCATGGTAGGCGTCGTGGAGAAGCGGCCCCCGGGGACCGTAGTGTTACGGCGTGCGCGCATTCGTGGTCACTGAATCCAATGGGACTCTGTCGACGGGAGTTCGCGACGTCGAGAGCACTGCCGTGGACCCCAGTGACGTCCTCATCGCGGTGGACTACAGCGGCGTCAACTTCAAGGACGCCATGGTCGCCGCCGCGAAAAGTCGAGTCCGACGCGTGGCGTCACTCGTGGGCGGCGTCGACGCCGCCGGGACCGTGACTCGTTCGACCGATCCGGCGTTACCCGAAGGGACCCGGGTCGCGGTCCACGGAGGTGCGCTCGGCGTCGCTCGTGACGGAGGCTTCGCGCAGTTCATCTTCTCCCCCGCGCGTTACATCACTGCCCTTCCGGACTCGGTGTCGACCCGCGTCGCGATGATCATCGGCACCGCTGGGTTCACCGCCATGGAGAGCTTGCTCGCCCTGGAAGACCACGGACTCGAACCAATGTCCGAAGTGCTCGTCACCGGCGCCACCGGCGGCGTCGGCTCCCAAGCCGTGGCCCTTCTCGCCGCCCGCGGCTATTTCCCCGTGGCCTCGACGGGTTCACCGGGTGAGTCGCAGTGGCTGCTCGAGCGAGGGGCGCGTCGCGTCGTCGGTCGTGATGACGTAGCCGACAACCCGGGACGAGTCCTGGCCAGTGAAACGTGGGCCGGGGCGATCGACTGTGTCGGCGGAGAGACGTTGGCGCAAATACTTCGCTCGCTGCGCTACGGAGCAGCGGTCGCCGCCAGCGGACTCGTCGCGAGTGCTGAGTTCTCGACCACCGTCTATCCCTTCATCACTCGATCGGTGGCCCTGCTCGGCATCGACTCGGTCGAAGCCACGAAGGCGACGCGCGAGCGCGTGTGGGCGGCACTCGGTGCACTCGCCCCTCGAATCGACTTCGAACCGCTCCTCGACCGCGAGGTAGCGCTCGAGAATCTGAGCGCCGCGCTCGAGGACGTACGAAACGGAAAGACCCGGGGCCGGATCCTGGTGAATCCAACCCCGGGTTGATCCAAGGATTTCGAACTACTCGTCGGCGACGATCGATCCGACCCGTTCGCCGAGACCGGGATCACGACTCACGAGCACCGAGGCGTAGATGAAGGCAACGACGATAAAGCCCCCCGCGACCCACGGGTACCAGTTATACGGCGGCGTTGGAGGATTTGGACGGGCGAGGTAGTAGAGCGGCACCGCGATCAAGACGAACCCGATCGCGGGCAACAGTGCGTGTCGAATCGGGTTGAACAGGTCGGGGTGGAAGCGCCGGTAATAGAAGGGCAGCGCCAAGTTACTCAATGCGTACACGACTATTACGAGAATCGTGCCGAACGTCGAGGACTCCGCGAAGAAATTGACCGGGTTCATCGACGCGGAGTTGGCCGCCGAACCGACGATGTGCAAGAGACCCCAAATGCCGATGATCGCCAACGCCGTACCGAGGAAGACGAAGAGCGCGTTGATGGGTGTGCGACGGGTGTCGTGAACCCTGCCAATGAATTTCGGCAGAAGGCCCTCTCGTCCGGCGTTAAAGATCAAACGGGCCTGCGAGTTCGTTCCGGCGATCAACGCTCCCAGAGTTGACGTCATACCGGCGAGCAACGCGAAAAAGAGGGCCGCGCCCAAGACGCCTTTGGCCACCGTGATGAAGGGAATCGCCGAACTGTCAAGGTTGCCGACATTGTTCTTGAATCCCACGACCGTCGAGAAGGCGAACAGAACGTAGGCCACCAACATGATGAGCGTCGACAGAAATACGGCCTTCGGAATATTCTTGCGCGGATTGTCCGTTTCTTCGGCCAGCGCCGCCGAGTTCTCCCAGCCAATGAAAAGATAGACGGCGAGCGGAAAGCCGGCGGCCAATCCACTGAAGCCATTGTGAATGTTCTTGGGTTCGAAGGGTCGGAACGATATCGAACCGTGGAATTTGATCAAGGCGATCACACTCACGATCACCAGCACGATCATCTCGAACGCGAAGAAAATCCCCGCGATCCTCGTTGATATTGAGATTCCGCGAATCATCATGAAGACCGCGAACGCTAGGAAGATCAAGGTCCAGATGATCCATGGAACGTTCTCGAGTCCCGAGACGTTGTAGTTCTTCATGATGATCTGGAAGAACCCGCCGACGATTGCCACCACCGACGCCATGGCGGCGATGTAGCCCGCACCCGTCATGAGCGCGGTCGTCACCGCGACGCGTCCGCCAAAGGTCTTGCCGATGAAGGAGATGAAACCACCCGTCGACGGCAGTACTTTGCAAAACTCCGAGAGCGTATTGCCGAGGAACAAGATCGCGATGCCGGCCAAGATGATGGTCAACGGCGACGCCAAACCGGCGGTGTACGTCAGATAGCCGAAGCCGAAGTAGAAGCTCATCGCCGGTCCGATGTTGGCCATCGTCGCCGCGGCAATATCCAATGGACCTAGTTGACCTTTACGAAGCCGTTCGTGGCCGCTGTGTTCTGGTTGCTTCGACCCCAGATAGTCGGCACTCAATCCGTCGCTCATTGTTCCCCCCGTAGCACTATCGGATCGAGAAGTGATTCACTCGACCATCGTCTCCTTTGACGCTAAGAAAAGAATGTAGTGGAACAATCGACGTCGCCCCTGCAGAACGTCCTTATTCCTACCCGTCGGTAAGGAGAGCTAGTAGAAAGGACTGAGCCAGATCTTGCCGCTATCGCACGGCTGGACGGGATAGGCCGGAGTGACCGGCACTGAGGCTCCCCCCGTCGCGAACTGCACGCTTATCGTGACCGCGTTGTCACAGACCGTATTGGCCGTGGGCACGCTCGAGTACGCCAGCGAGAAGTTGGTCACGGATCCATTCGTCATCGTCAGCACCGCGGGTGGTTCATTGGCCTTCGCGACGGAGAATTGAATCGCGTTGTTGGTGCCCGTCTCGTCCACGAGGTTGAGCGGCAGGACCGCGCCGGTCTTGTCTTGCAGGGTGAGGATCGGCCAGCCCTTGATCACACAGGACCCGGCGGTGTCCTTGGTCAACGTGACGCTCGCGTAGATCGTGCCGGCCGCGCCCTCACCTTGGTTGAAGAGGCCCGAAAACGAGCTGCCCTGACAGGTCGTGGCCGATGTCGCGGACGACGTCGTGGTGGTCCCAACGGTGGTCGTGGTCACCGGAGCTGAGTTGATCGTCGTCGTGGTGCCGGACGTCGAATCGATGACGTGTCGGCTCACCGTCAGGATTACGACGAAGGCGACGAAAATGGCGACTGACGTGAGGCCACGTCTCACTGACCAAAGTCCTCGGGCCGGATCGTGTCAAGGAACTCACGTAATTCGGCGACGAGGTCCGCTTCGTTCGGCGCGTCGGCGTCGTCATCGTCGTCATCGTCATCCAGGTCGAGTTCCATGACTCTGCCTTCGGCCGCCATCAAATCATCGTTCACGAGAATCGGGGCGCCGACACGAAGCGCGAGAGCGACGGCGTCACTCGGTCGCGCACTCACGTTGATCTCGTCGCGATCGCGAAGCAGTCGCAGGTTCGCGTAGAAGGTGTTGTCGCGAAGCTCGGTGATCTCGGCGGCGAACAGTTGGGCACCGAGAGCGACGATGACGTTGCCGAGCAGATCGTGTGACATCGGTCGGGGCGACTTCACGCCCTGCAACGCGTAGGCGATCGCCGCGGCCTCCGGTGCGCCGATGAAGATCGGCAGGACTCGCGTGCCCGCCACCTCTTCGAGCAGCAGAAGGGGTGTCGACGAGCCGACGTCGACTCGCACCGCGCGGAGGACTACTTCAACCATGTGAAGAGCCTAGACCGAGGCCGAAAGAGAATTTGCGTCTAGCGACCGAGGTAGTGCTGCAGCGCGCGCTCGTACAGCACCGAGCGCAGAGCGCCGACCTCCGCGGCCAATTCCACCGTAACATCGCGGGCCTGATCACCGGAGAGTCCACTCCCCTTCGATCGCCACGGCGAGGACAGATCGTCGATCAGCCCCACCTCACGTTCGGCGACCCGTCGCAGCGAGCCGAGCAGCCGGATGTCAAGTCCGCGCTCGAGGAGTGTCTGGGCGAGTGTCGCGACGTGCACGTCGAACTCGGTGAAGGCGATCTCGGAGCCGAGCGACACGGGTGCGAGTAGGCCCAGCGCGTGGAGTTGGGTCATCGCGGCGGATGACAGTCCGGTCGTACCCAAGAACTCCGCCATCGACAAGTAGCGCTGATCACCGATGGCGGTTCCGTCGACGCTCGGCGGCACGATCTTCAACACGGGCCGCGCCGAAGGTGCCGAGGGCGTCGACGGCGTCGACGGCGGCACGGGAATCGACACCACGTTGGAAAGAGCTTCGCGCGCGGCGTGACGGGGGCTCGAGGGCACCGGCACGTCCCTCAAGAGACCCTGTTCGATCAATCGAAGTCGCACGACGCGCAGCGGCACGAACTCTTCTTGGGCCAATCGGATCGCTTCGCGCAAGCATTCGACGTCGGTTTCGGAGTACAGGCGATAGCCCTTGCGACTGCGACTCGGTTGCACGAGTCCCTTGTCCTCGTAGTAGCGAATCTTGGAGAGTTCAATGTCAGGGAAGTACTCTCGGAGTTGAGCGTGCACTTCGCCGATCCGCATTATTCCCTGATTGCCGCTCATTGCGTCGCCTCCCAAAAGACAAGCTTGAACTTGCCAATTTGCACCTCGTCAGCGGAGTGCAGCGTGGTCTCTTCGACCCGAGTCCCATTCACGTAGGTGCCGTTGAGCGAGTTGAGGTCGCGCAACGTGATGCGTCCACTCGCGGTACGCGTGAAGATCGCGTGATGGCGTGAGACCGAGACGTCATCCAACAACAGGTCACTGTTCTCGTGACGACCGACCGTCGTGATCTCGCTCTTCAATTCGATACGGCCGGCTTCGAGTCCAGCGGCGATGACCAACTCATCACCGTGTTCACCGTTGGGACCACGGTTGGTTCCGGGGTGGAGTACCTCGGCCGCAGTGACGACCGGGACCGCGATCGTTTCGGGTGAGTTGGCGTCGTGTTGAGGGGCTCCGCACGACCAACAGAAGCTCGCGTTGGCGTTAAGAATTTCTCCACATCGACGGCAGTTCATCGGCTTCACACTAGTTAACTTCGCGAGTGTTCGTCAGGGTCGATTGTTGGTGAGGGCGCCGTAACCTTCCGCGTCAAGCAGCGCGTCGAAGTCGGCGCTGCTCGTCGTCGTGATTTCGCAGATCCAGCCTTCGCCGTACGGATCGGCGTTGACCGATTCGGGTGCGCTCTTCAGGGAGTCGTTCACCGCGCTCACCGCGCCACCGACCGGGGCGTAGATCTCCGACACCGACTTCGTCGATTCGACTTCGCCGATCGGCGCGTGCGCGTCGACCGCGGTGCCGAGTTTGGGCAGATCGACGAAGACCACGTCACCGAGGGCGTCCTGCGCGTAATCGGTGATGCCAATTCGAACTACGTCGCCGTGAGCCTTCGCCCACTCATGGTCGTTGGAATATCGAAGGTCAGTGGGTATCAGCATGGGGCAAACTTACAAGATTCGGCGGGCTTGGCGTCCCGTGCGAAGTGCGTGCAGCGCCGGTTTGACGTAACCGAAGAGCACGATCCACGACAGCGTCAGACCCATGACGCCGATCACCCAACAGGCGTCGCGGGTGTCGTGCTGCCACGGTCGCAACGCGACGTGGTGGGCATTCGTGGTCAACAAGAAGAGTGGATAGGTCGTCATCAGGGCAAACGTCGAGACCTTGCCCCACCACAGCACGTCGATTCTCGCGGCGCCCAGCGACGCGAGCACGACGGTCAGGATCGAGACGATAAGTTCGCGCGTCAGAGTCGCCGACGCGAACCACCACGGAACGGCGCCCGCGCCGGCGACCGCGAGCAGAGCGCTGATCACCAGGATTCGATCGGCGACCGGATCGAGCATCTTGCCCACGTTCGAGACCTGATGCCAACGACGCGCGACGAAGCCGTCAATCCAGTCAGTCGCGCCGAGCGCCGCCAAGAGCCACGCGGCAATGGCCCAATGATCGGTGGCGAACAACAGCCAGAAGAAGAGCGGCAGGAGCGCCAGACGTATGACCGTGATCAGATTCGGCCACGTCAGCCAACCCGCGTCCGCGGCCTCCTCTGGACTCATCACTGAAGCGTATTAGGCCACCGTGATGGAGTCGTCCAAGTACACGTCCTGCACGGCGTTGATGAGTGCCGCGCCCTCATTGATCGGTCGTTGGAACGCCTTTCGACCAAGAATGAGTCCCTGGCCGCCGGCGCGCTTGTTAATGACCGCTGTGCGAACGGCGCTCGCGAGGTCGTTGTCGCCCGTGGCTTCGCCTCCGGAATTGATCAAACCAATTCGACCGGCGTAGCAGTTGACGACCTGCCAGCGTGTGAGATCGATCGGGTTGTCGGTCGTCAACTTCGAATACACCAGCGGACTGGTCTTTCCGAACTTCACCGCGTTGTAGCCACCGTTGTTGATCGGTTGCTTCTGCTTGATGATGTCGGCTTCGATGGTGACACCGAGGTGGTTGGCCTGGCCGGTGAGGTCGGCGCTGAGGTGGTAATCGACGCCGTCCTTGACGAAAGCGTCATTTCGCAGATACGTCCATAGCACGGTGAACATCCCGAGTTGATGCGCTTCGGCGAAGGCGTGGCCGATCTCTTCGATTTGGCGGATCGAGCCTTCGGATCCGAAGTAGATCGTCGCACCGACGCCGACGGCGCCGAGGTCCGAGGCCAGTTGCGCCGACGCGAAGAGCCGTTGGTCAGAGCTATTCGGGTAGCGAAGCAGGTCGTTGTGGTTGATCTTCACGATGAAGGGAATCCGGTGCACGTAACGACGCGAAATTGAACCGAGCGTCCCCAGCGTTGAAGCGATCGCGTTGCAGCCCCCCTCGATGGCCAAGTCACAGAGCCGGGCGGGGTCGAAGTACTCAGGATTGGGCGAGAACGACGCCGCGGCCGAGTGCTCGATGCCCTGGTCGACCGGGAGGATGGAGAGGTAGCCGGTGCGTCGAAGACGCCCATGATTGTGCAACGTCCCCAGGTTGCGCAGCACCGTTGGCGAACGGTCCGAGAGGGCGAACACGTCGTTCAAATAGTCCGGACCGGGAAGGGTCAGCAGCTCCTTGGGGAACGCGGTGGCCTTGTGATCGAGCAGCGACGACGCTTCGTCACCCAGTAGCGAGGCAATGTCCATGACCCAAGGTTACAAGGTGAGGGGAACGACTCATTCTGCTTCGCTCGCGAACTCGACGTACGCGCGCAGCGACCGTGCGACAGACTGCGAGCATGGACTTCGACTATCAATCATCACTCTCGCGGCGACTCATCGCCGTGCATTCGCTCTACTACGAGGCTTGCGCCACCATGGACCTCGAGCACGTCAACCGTGTCGTGGTGCCGGGCGTCTTGCCCATCGCGTTCTCGCTGGTCCACCAACTGCTCATCGAAGACGGCAGCGTCGTGTTCCTGGGTGGCCCCGTGCCTCAGATGAGTGAGAACTGGGCGACGCGCATGGGGCTCGCGATCAACGATCCCGGTAAGGAGAAGACTGTCGAGGAAATGATGAATCAACGGATCGGCGACTTCGACGGGTTCCTCGAATTTCAACGTCTGGTCTTTCGCGCAACTGAGGATTTCGTCATCAGCATCGATCCCACAACATTCTCCGACGTCATCGTCGCCCACCCCTACGGCCCCGGAATCGCCCAGACGTTCTCCGCGCGCGTCGGTGGCGATCAGGGCATCACGCGCAGCGACGCTCTGGAGTGCTGGATCTACCAACACGCGTTGCGTCACATGGGTGAGATCGAACACGCGCGCGCGCTCGTCGGACTCTCGGGCATGACGTCGTGAAAGTAGTCTCGACCCTAACGCCAAGGTAGGGAGAGTTCGATGTCGCAAGTCCAAGGAACGACCACTGACAAGTTTGCCGGTCTCGTCGATCATCTCGAAACGAGCCTCGCGAGCGGTGCGGACCTTGGAGCGTCCATCGCGGTCTTTCACCGTGAGGAACTCGTCGCCGACATTTGGGGCGGCTACCGCGACGAAGAGAAGACCACGCCGTGGGACCGCCGCACCCTCGTGAACGTGTGGTCAACCACGAAGACCATGACCTTCCTCGTCGCCCTGATGCTCTATGACCGCGGCGAACTTGATTTCGACGCGCCCGTGGCCACGTACTGGCCCGAATTCGCCGCCAACGGCAAAGAGGCCATCGAGGTTCGTCATCTCATGAATCACAGCGCCGGGCTCTCGGGTTGGCAGGAGACGATCAGGCCCGAAGATTTAGCCGATTGGGACCTCGCCACGTCGCTGCTCGCGACCCAGAAGCCGTGGTGGGAGGACCGTACTCTGACGGGGTACCACGCCGTCACTCAAGGCTTCCTCATCGGCGAGGTCGTTCGGCGAATAACCGGCACGACGATCGGTCAGTTCTTCAAGAGCGAGGTGGCCGACGTACTCGGCGCCGATTTCTACATCGGTTTGCCCGAATCTGAGGAGCATCGCGTCAGCCTCGTGATCCCCCCTCCCCCCGGGAGCTTCGGCGGTGCCCCAGCGGACTCGATCATGGTACGCACGCTCACCTCGCCCTTGCTGGACGCGACGGCGCCGCGCAATCGCTGGTGGCGCGCGGCCGAGATTCCGGCGGCGAATGGTCACTCCAACGCCCTCGGGGTCGCCACGATTCAACAAGTGATGGCGAACAACGGCCACGTCAACGGTCACCGATTCTTCTCAGAGAAGACGGGTGACATGGTCTTCCAGCGTCAGGTCGGTGGGGTCGACCAGGTACTCGCCGTGGACATGAGTTTCGGACTCGGCTACGGCCTTGCGAGCAGTTACGTGCCGGTCGGCCCACGAACTTGTTTCTGGGGTGGGTACGGGGGCTCACTCATCATGATGGACCAGGAGTTGGGATTGACGGTCTCGTACATGATGAACAAGATGCAGGTCGGATTGACCGGTGACACCCGCGGCGGTGAGGTCTCGCTGCTCGCGGCCGTCGCGGCGATGGGCTAGTCGACCGACTTCTTCTTCGACACCGGGGTCGTACGACGCTTGCGGTTCTTTCGCGGGGCACCGGCACCGAGTTCCCCGAGGCGGGCCTTGGCGTCATAGGCGTCCGGCTCGGCGACCACGACGCGCGCGAACAGTTCGCGCGCCGAAGTCAGATCCCCCGCCCGGTCGTAGGCGTCGGCCAGCGCGTACCAGAGACGGACGTGGCGATAGGAGGGATTGCGCAGCTGTTTGGTCGCGCCGGCCTTGGTCAAGAGCTCGATCGCTTCGGCGTACAGGCGCTGATCGGCGAGCGACGCCGCCATGACGATCCGACCTTCGGCCAGGACCTCGGCGGTCGGTTCGCTCGCTTCGAGTTCACCGAAGGTCTTGGCGACGGCACGGAATTTGAAGTTCGCTCGGTCGCAGTCCATCACGAGGGGCAGGTGTTCAGCGTCGCCGGTGATTGTGAAATGAGCCCGCAGATGAATCCTCGCCATGTTCCAACGTTCGGCTCGGTAGGCGCCAAGCCCGGTGAGTTCACGCACCGGCGCGACGCCCGGCACGGCGTCAGCAACGATGCGACCCAGTCGCAACGCCTCCTCGTAGCGCTTGCGGTCGTAGGCCTCCGCCGCCTTCGTGAGCGTGATGACCATCTTCTCGCGCATGTACGAAGTGCCGATGAAGGCCTTTCGCACGTCAGCGGCGATGTCGCCCGGCAAGGCGTACTTGACCTTCGCTTTAGCCTTCGCCACCGGCGCGGCGCTCGCCGGCCGTTCGTCCGGCACCCAGGTGGACATTCGATCTGGCTTGGCGCCCGAACTCGCCGTGACCTCCATCGCCTGACCGGTCGACTTGATGTTGACGCCACCCTTTCGTGCGACACCACCCCAGCCTTGGGCGCGACCGTAGGAGTCGGCCTTCGCGCGTTCGATCTCTTCCGGGCTCAGTTCGCGAGGTCGACGTTCGACGCGCGTGCGACTCGGCGGACGGTTACGCGGCGGCAGACTCGGGCGTCGGTCGCGCGAGGGCGCGCCGGAGCGGCTTTCGGGTCGCGCTGACTTCGAGCGCTCCGACGGGCCGGTTCTCCGATCGTTCGGCCGAGGCGCACGCGGTGATGTCGAGTCCTTGGAGATTCCGCGTTCGCGCGGCGCGCGTAAAGTCTCGTAACGGCGGGGAGCACGATCAACGCGCGCGCCCGGCCGGCTGGGAGTTCGCCCGTCTCGTCCGGCAATACTGGGCTGTGGGCGACGTTCGGGATTGCTACCGTTGCGGTCGTCTCGGTCGTAACGCCGTGGCCCTCGTTCCCCGGACGACTTCGAGTCACGCGATCCAGGACCGTTGGATCGAAGGTCGCGGGAGGTTGGACGAGCATCTGACTTGGACCAATCGATCCGCCGTTTGGCACCGTCGCGCGGCTCACGGGGCTCGATATATCCAGTTTCGTGGTCGCGAGGACCTCGTTTCGGGCCGGCATTCGACGAACCGTCGGAGCGGCCGCCACCCTTTGGGGCACCACGATACGCGCTCGGTGGACGCCCACCTGAGGCGCGACGAGGCGAGGGATCTCGAGAGGGCACCGTGCAATGCTACTAGCGACCTAGGGGCTCTTGACTTGTCTTAGCCCTTTGTGCCCACTCACGTAGGGGCACGAGATCGACGACATTCCAGGACGGAAGGTGATTTCCGTGACGCGACTCATCGAAGCCCTCGCGATCGCGCTCGCTCGACGATCGCGAACACGCGGGGCGATAAATCCATTCGCGTATGGGATGTCGTGTCGATCAATCACGTGTCGGCTCCATTGATTTGGCGACGCCGCAACGATTTGGAGTTGTCGACTGGAATTGGTCGCTGGCTCGTCACGTCTCTTCTCGGAGGTGGTAGCCCACAGGCAGTAGCTCTGTGTGATAGCGGTCGCGAAATGCTCCCCAAAGTCCACGGGGTTGCCATAACGCAATGACGACCGCCAGCGAGCCAAAGATGACAAGGTACCAAACGCCGTACTGCTGAAGGGACTGCTGAAGTGTGAAGAATATAACTGAACCAATGATTGGTCCCTCGATAGTGCCAAGACCTCCAATCATCGAGACAAAGATCATCTCTGCGGCCCATTGAATGTTGAAGACGCTCGAAGGTTGTATGAAGGGCTGACTGACCGCGAGCACCGCACCCGCCGCACCGCAGCCCGCGGCGGCCACGATGAAGATCAATCGGCGCGCCGACTGAACGTTGACCCCGGCACTGCGGGCCGCTACCTCGTCGTCGCGAATCGACGCCAAAACCAGCCCGAGGCGGCTGCGCAACAGCAGGTAGGTTCCAACGACGACCACGAGGGCGACGAACCACGTCGCGAGGTAGGTGTAGTGAGCCGTCTGCGACGGACTCAAGTACTGCAGTCCCGGCATCAGCTTTCCCGTGCCCCCACCGAAGAAGGCGATGGCCCCAATGATGAGTAGGGCCGTGTCCGAGACGACCCACGTGGCGATCGAAAAGTAACCGCCGCGAAGACGAAGTAGCAAGAACGTGATCGGGACCGCCAGTACGGCACAGATCATGGTGGCCAGAGGAATGGTCAAGAAGGGGTTGACGCCCTTCAGAGCAAAGTACAACGTAGCGTACGACCCAAGACCGATAAAGGCCTGTTGGCCAATGGAGACCATCCCGGCGTAGCCCGCGAGGAGGTTCCACATGGTTGCCATGATCACCAAAATGAAGAAGTTCATCAAGACCGAGGACCATTCAGCGGGCACTATCCATGGTGCGACCGTCAAGAATCCGACCAAGATGATGGAACCGCCCAAGGCGAAGAGCGGCGACGTGCTGGAGCGACGAACTGACGGCCCTTCCTCGCGACGTGGCGTGTCGAGACTCATGAGACCGACGTCGCCTTGCCGAAGAGGCCCCGGGGCCGCACCGCGAGGACCAGGAGAAACAGCACGTTACCCGCAAGGCGTTGATACTCAGGATTGAAGTGAGCGCCAAAGACCTGCGCCATGCCCAGGGCGATGCCACCGACCAGCGTGCCCCATAGCGAGCCGATTCCCCCGATGACGACGGCCTCGAAGGCGAAGAGCAGGTTCACGCCACCCGACGTGGGCGCGAACTGAGTCTGCATGCCGTACGCGATGCCCGCCAACGCCACCGTCGCAAAGGCGATAGCGGCCGCGATGCCGAAGATATGTCGATAGTTCGCTCCACTGAGCTGAGCGGCCTCGCGGTCATCCGCCACCGCACGGACGAGGCGTCCCGTGCCGGTGTGGGAGAGAAATAGTTGCAGGACCGCCAGCACGGCCACGGCGGCGACCAACACACCGAGCGACACGTAGGAGATAAAGAATATCGACCCGGGATGCCACGACTCGTATCCGAGCGCGCCGACATTGACGGTCTGGGCGTTCGCGGTATAGAACTCCAACAGCAGGTTTTCGATCACTACGGAGAGGCCAAAGGTCACCAACAGCGTGGTGAAGGGATCACGGTCGATGCTCTTTTGGATCAGCGTCCGTTGTAAGACGTAGCCTACGAGCGCGAAGAGCGGTACGACCACGAGCAGCGACCAAATTTCCGCGATGTGCAGGTGCGGCGTCAGAAATACGGCCACGTAGCCAGCCACGACGGCCATGTCGCCATGGGCCAAGTTGATAACCTTCATCACGCCGAACATCAATGAGAGTCCGCATGCGAAGAGGGCATAAAACCCGCCGACCAAGACACCTTGAATGACGACGTTGATCCAAATCATGCGCCCATTCCTTCCTGTTGGGAGGATTGAGTTAGGTCCGAGCCGAAGTACGCGCGATCGATTTGATCCGATGTCAATTCGCTGGGCACGCCCACGAGAGAGGTTCGTCCTTCCAGGAGGCAGTGCACGCGGTCGGCGACCGCCACACCCTGGGCCACGTCTTGCTCGACGATGAGAATACTCACGCCCTGGGACACGATCTCAGGCACGAGAGCATAGATTCGTTCGATCACGATGGGCGCGAGGCCGAGGGAGAGTTCATCGAGAAGCAGGACTTGGGGATTTGCGACGAGTGCGCGACCGATCGCGACAGCCTGCTGTTCGCCCCCCGAGAGCTGCCAGACGGACTGTTTACGCCGACTCGGCATCCACTCGAAGAGATCGTAGATTCGATCGATGGTGAAGGGACCCTCCTTGGCCCGGTAGGCCCCCACGAGGAGATTCTCCTCGAGCGTCATTGAAGAGAAGAGTCGACGACCTTCAGGAACGAGTGAGAGTCCTAGACGCACACGGCGATTCGGCGTCAGATTGGTGAGATCGACGCCTTTGAACGAGATGGTGCCGGCCGAAGGTTGATGCAGTCCGGCGATCGTTCGCAACAACGTCGACTTGCCCGCACCATTGGCGCCGATCATCGCGAGAATCTCACCCTCACCGAGAACGAAACTCACGTCGTCTACCGCGCACAGTTGTCCGTGGTACACACGGAGGTCGCGGACCTCGAGCACGGTCTCACTCATGGGACACATCGGTCGTCAGAATTCGTCCGCCCAAATACACCGAACGAACCGCGTCCGACGCCAAGACGGCCTTCGGTTCGCCGTCGGCCACGACGACACCATTGGCCAAACACAGCAGTCGGTCGACC
>Ga0208357_1000260_pt1 | contig 43636 bp, 44 predicted proteins | sample NGESurdeep092012_6_FD_184487 | JGI IMG/M metagenome (GOLD analysis project Ga0208357, IMG submission 184487) | Arctic peat soil microbial communities from Barrow, Alaska - NGEE Surface sample F52-2 deep-092012 (SPAdes) | ecosystem: Environmental > Terrestrial > Soil > Wetlands > Peat ...
ATGCATCAAAAGCTCAACCCCGTCATCGAAGTCACGCTGAAGATCGCTGCCTAACCCACCAATCCCATCAAATCTGTCTCAAAACCTTGACACACCTCAACACCCGCTGAACCCGGAACTGGACCGAGTTAACCTCGTCATGCTCCACGACGGCGACCGGACGCCCGGCCAAGACTCGCACAACACGGTGGTGCTCACCAACGGGGACCTCGACCCGGACCGCTCCGAGACCTGGACCGGGGCGCTGGATCGGTCTCCGTGCGGCACCGGCACAAGCGCCCGCATGGCGGCCCTCCACGCTCGAGGACAACTGGAAATCGGTGAGGACTTCGTGCACCACAGCATCATCGGCTCCACCTTCATCGGTCGGCTCACCGGAACCACCGAGGTCGGCGGCATCCCCGCCGTCCACCCAACGATCGCTGGAAGCGCATGGGTGACCGGACACTCCACCTGGGTGCTGGATTCCACGGACCCCTACCCAGAGGGCTACACCGTCGGAGACATCTGGGCACCACGCAACCCTGCCGACACGACCGCACAGGAGACCCGCACATGACCGGATCGCAGTACATCAACGGGGAGCGCACCATCTCCCGCTCCGGGAAGACCGCACAGGTGTGCGATCCTTCCAACGGTCAGCTCGTGGAAACCGTCGATCTTGCAGACGCCTCCGATGTCGAGGCAGCCGTGGCGGCCGCCCGCGCCGCGTTTCCCACCTGGTCGGGTGCCACCCCAGCCGAGCGGTCGGGCATCCTCGGGAAGTTCGCCGCCGTGCTGGAGGGGCGCTCCGAGGAGTTTGCGCAGCTTGAGAGCCGGCAGGCCGGTAAGCCCATCCGGCTGGCTCGCGAGTTCGACGTCCCTGGCACGATCGACAACACCTCATTCTTTGCCGGTGCCGCCCGCAACCTAGACGGCAAGGCCACCGGTGAGTACTCTCCCACTCACACTTCTTCCATCCGGCGTGAGGCCGTCGGCGTGGTCGGTTCGATCTCTCCCTGGAACTACCCGCTGCAGATGGCGGCCTGGAAGATCCTGCCCGCCGTGGCCGCAGGCAACACGATCGTGTTGAAGCCGGCCGAGCTCACCCCGCTGACCAGCGTGCTGTTCGCCGAGGCCGCCACCGAAGCCGGCATGCCCGCCGGCGTCATCAACGTCCTCACCGGCAACGGGGCCTTGGTCGGGCCGCCGTTGCTACGTCACCCGGACGTCGACATGCTCTCCTTCACCGGTTCCACCCGGGTCGGACGCACCGTCCTGGAAGCGGCGGCCACCACAGCCAAGCGAGTCCATCTGGAACTCGGCGGCAAGGCCCCCTTCGTCGTCTTCGAGGATGCCGACCTGGAGGCGGCCATCCACGGGGCGGTGGCCGGCAGCATCATCAACGCCGGCCAGGACTGCACCGCGGCCACCCGTGCAATTGTGCACCGATCGCTGTACGCGGCCTTCATCGACGGGGTCGCCGAGCTGTACCGACAAGTGCGGCTCGGCCCGACCGCCGACCCGGACACTGACCTTGGACCTCTTATCTCGAACGCACACCGGGACAAGGTCGCCGGTGTGGTCGAGCGCGCCCGCGACTACGCCCGCGTCATCACCGGGGGAGCCGCCCCCGACGGCACCGAGTTCGCACGCGGCTCCTACTACCAGCCCACCCTGGTCGCCGACGCGGCCGCCGACAGCGAAATCGTCCGCGACGAAGTCTTCGGACCAGTCCTGGCAGCTCTGCCGTTCGACGATGACGAGGAGGCGATCCGGCTGGCGAATGACAGTGTGTATGGGCTGGCAGCCTCGGTGTGGACACGCGATGTATATCGGGCGTTGAAGGCCACCCAGGAGGTGCGCGCCGGGGTCGTATGGGTCAACGACCACATCTCTATCGTCAGCGAGATGCCGCACGGCGGATTCAAACAATCCGGCTTCGGCAAAGACATGTCCACATACTCCTTCGACGAATACACCATGATCAAGCACGTCATGTATGACCTCACCGGCGAGGCCCGGCGCGACTGGCACCGCACCGTCTTCACGGAAGGCTCCCGGTGAGCCCGGCGAGCCGCTTCGACGGGAAGATCGCGCTCGTCACCGGCGCCGCCGGAGGGATCGGCTCGGCCATCAGCCAGCGCCTGGCCTCCGACGGCGCCACCGTCATCATCGCCGATGTCAACGGCGTCGGTGCCGACGCCGCGGCGGCACAACTGCGCGCCGACGGGTGCAACGCCTTCCCAATTGCCTTCGACGTCACGTCCCCGCGTGCGGTCGCGGACGCAGTCGCCCTCATCGGCCGGGAGCACGGGCGCATCGAGATCCTCGTCAACAACGCCGGCATCAATCGCCGCGGTGCACTGCTGGATCTCACTGAGGACGACTGGCGCGCGAGCTTCGCCGTCAATATCGATTCCATGTTCCACCTCAGCCGCGCCGTGCTGCCGGCCATGGTCGAACAAGGTAGTGGCGCGATCGTGAACACCGCCTCGCAGTGGGGGCTACACCCGGCCCCTGGCCACATCGCCTACAACGTTACAAAAGCCGCCGTGGTGTCGTTCACCCAGAGCCTCGCCCGCGACTACGCATCCTCCGGCATCCGCGTCAACGCCGTCGCACCCGGCGAGATCCACACCCCAATGGTGGAAGCAAACCTCGCTAAAAACGGACTTTCGGTCGCACACCTCGACGCGAAAGTCCCCTTCGGACGCATCGGCAAGCCGGACGAGGTCGCTGCGCTCGTGGCGTTCCTTGCCTCCGACGATGCGCCATTCATCACCGGCTCGGTAGTCGAGATCACCGGTGCACAGGCAGTCGCATGAGTGGGTTACAGTCGCTCGCCGAACGCACGGTGCTAGTCACCGGGGGCTCCCGCGGCATTGGGGCCGCGACCGCCCGACTACTCTACGAGCGTGGTGCAGAAGTGATCCTGCACTACGGCAATGGGGTAGACGCCGCCCGGTCGGTCGCCGCCGAACTTGGTGACCGTGTCCACCTCGTCCAAGGCGATCTCACGCTACATGGAGCAGCCGAGGTGGTCTGGCGGCAGGCGATAGCTGCGACCGGACGCGTGGACGTGCTGATCAACAACGCCGGGGCGTGGATCCCATCACCGGTCGACGACGACGCCGGGTGGCAGGAGGGATGGGAGGCCAACTTGGCTCTGAATCTGACCGCGCCGGCGGAACTGTGCCGCCAGGCAATCGGTCACTTCAGGCAGCGCGGTGGCGGGATCGTCATCAATGTCACCAGCCGTTCCGCCCACCGCGGCGATGACGCAGACCACCTCGCCTACGGGGCCGCGAAAGGCGGCCTACTAGCCTTGACCAAGGGCATCGCGCGCGGATACGCCACGGACGGGATCCTCGCCTACGCGATTGCCCCCGGGTGGGTTGCCACAGACATCGCCGCAGGCGCGGACATCGAACAGTTGGCCGCCGCTCTGCCGCTACGGGAAGTCACCCCACCAACCGATGTCGCCGAGGTCATCACATTTCTGGCCTCGGGCCGCGCCCGACACACCACCGGGGCGACGATCGACATCACCGGCGCCGACTATGTGCGGTGACGCCACCGAGGCTGAATCGTCCGCCGAGTGCCAGTTGCACCGTCACCGTCGCGCACGCTTCGTCACAGCAACTCGTCCTGACCTTGCTCTCAACTCAGCTTCGCGACACAAGAATCGATCATGACCAACACCGCTTACGCCTTTGTCGCGGTCGCGATTGAGCCGACCGTCCACGGCGGCCGACCCGGTGAACGCTGCGCTTGCTGCGCCGCAGCCCGCCAAGGTCGCCGTTGTCGGTGAGCAGGACTTCAATTTGTTCGCACCGAGGAAGGCAATTGCCACTCGCTGACTCGACACGGCCAAGTACGCTGATATCGACCGGGACTTCCTTTGGAGAGTTGACGGAGTCCATGTCGACCTTGCGCGGGGAGGCAGCGAACGTTTAGGTCCCAGTTCGTCTACCGTCAGTACGTGCTTGCCAGCCCGCCCCGCGCAAAGCTTGCGCAGGCACCTCTTACGATCGCGAGCTTGTCCGTGATGTCGACAGAGTCAGTGGCCGACCAACCTAACCGCGTGTCAGCGGAGCAGGGCGCCGAGATCTCCACGTTGAGCAGGCGCGTGGGTGCGTGTCCCCGTTAGCCGTAGTTGTCTGAGCCACCCTCAATCTCGTCGACCCGCGGAGCCTAGTGATTGCGGCAGGGGATCCGCAGGCAGCCAGGTGTCATTTTCAGTACTCGCGTGCACAAACCTCAGTTCGAGCACGCCGAATCTGGCACAGAATCCGTGAGGTGTCTGGCTGGGGTCTTACCGAAACATACACAATTCGCCGTCGGCGATGTTCTAAACTGGACATTCTATACGGGAAGGGATCCGGTCCAGTCCCAGTCCCAGTCTCAGTCGTCCTCGAAGTCGACGTCGGCGCCGCGCAGGGCTGCGACCGCCTGCACGGCCAGCCGGGCCCCAACAATACCGATCACTGCGGCCAGTATGAGCGCGATGACCGAATCGAGCCAGTCGAACCCTCCGGTGAGCCAGATCACGACGCCGGCCACGAGTACTCCGGCTGCCGCGGCCGCGTCGGCGAGCGTGTCCAGGAGCACCGATTTCATGTGGACGTCCTCGCGATGCGCAGACAGGCCGAGCACCAGAGCGCCGGCGATCATCACCGCAAGGGTGATCAGGCTGACCACCGCCATCGGCAGTCCGAGCACAGCAGGCGATCCTTCAACCAATCTGATGATCGCTTCGATGGCGACAGTGACAGTGACAGCGATCAAGATCGTGGCGTTGATCAGCGCGACGATCGCGATCGGTTGGTTCGCGCGAGTACGGCCGGGGTCCCGGTCGCGCAGAGCCACCGCGATCAGCCCAAGGGCTAGCCCGATCGAGTCGGCCAAAGTGTCGCCTGCGGCCGCCAGCACACCCACCGAGTGCGCGGCGAGGCCGACCACTACGAGGCCGCCGATCAGTGCGAGATTCAGTGCGAGGACGATTGAAAGCCTGCGACGCTGGCTGAACTTTGCTGTCTCAAGAGGCGGGCTCATGCGGGGGTGCCGGGTGTGAAGATCGCCATAGCCTCGCGGATGGCGTAGTAGATGAGGACCAGCCCGGCTAGCGGATCGGCCCACCACCAGCTCAACACCGTGTTCAGGCCCACACGCAGCAGCACGACCATCGCCAGCAGACCATCGTGGGTTGTGTTACCCATCTGGACGGGACCGTTCGGGTCGTTGAGATACCCGTGCGGAAGCACTGTGCGGAAGCGGGACACGGGGTGCCGGTCGGCGCGAGGAGGCATTGGAGTCACCAATTCTTCTAGATCTGGTTCTGGTGTGTGTTGGGGAGGGCGACGGCCGACGAATCCTCGGCAAGGCACCGGAAAAGCCACCATCACCGGGAACTCGTGCTGTCCGCGACGATGAGGCGGAGGGATCCTTCGAATTTGGGCAGCGTGCGCAACGCACCGTGTTCGGCATCCCAAACAGCGGACTCGAGGTCTCGACGCAGGTCCTGTTCGAATCGGCGCTCGACCGCTCGCCCGACGAAACTCCAGGCGGAGTTGGCCAGCCGTGCGCCCGGATCGAGCAGAGCTTTCCGGCGCCCGTAGTACGCCTCACCGAAACCGTCTGTGCAATCCAGAGGGACCGGGAGAACGCGCACATCGACCGTGCCGCCAAGGAGTTCGGCGACCCGCGCTGGCGCCGGATAGCGCTGCGCCTCTGTGCGGGGCACCCGGGGCATAGTCGACCAGCCAAAACCGATCGAGGGCCGCTGGATCGCAGGTGAGGATGACAACCGGTCCGGTGGTGACGCGATGAAGCTCGCGTAGCCGGCGACGAGATTTGGCCACTGATGGATCGTGAATGTCGCCAGAGTCGCGTCGAAGATCGCGTCAGAAAAGGGAAGATCCTCAGCCGTCGCATCGATCGCCTCAGGCAAGATCGAAGGGCGCTGTGCCCGCATAGACGCGCTCGGCTCGACCGCTGTAACGCCTCGGTAGTGGGGCTCGTACGAACCGGCATCGGCACCAACATTGAGAACGGACTCCGCGTCGCCGAACGCGTCGAGGATCGCAGCCGCGAACCTCGGTTCGGGCGGCGATACCGCGCGTAGTTCTGGCCGATCGTGCCGTAATCTGCGTCACCAGCACTGCCGTCCTCTCGACGATTCGCCGTCATAGAACTCCTTGTTGGAGCGGTGTCAGGACCCCCTTTGCACTCGACACGTTGGCAAACTAGGGTTCCGGCCAGTGCCGCGATTGCCTGCCGCGTCCTCTCAGAATCGCGGAATAGTGACCGCCTCACCATCGGCAAGTGCTGAGGCGTGTGCGGCGAGCCCGGTTGCGGTCCAGTTGGCCGCAGCCACGTGATCGACGATTGGGGATCTCCCTTCGACGATGCTCGACACGAATTCGTGCACCATGTGAGGGTGCGAGCCGCCGTGACCTCCGCCCTGAACGAACGAACGATGGGTTTTGTCCGCGATCCGCTGTGTATAACGCCGGATCGGTTCGGGGAGAAGATCGGCGCGGTCAGGGACGGTTATACGCTCAATAGCAATCGGGCGTCCCCTGTCTACTGATCGATCGGCCAAGGTGTAGAGCAGGGGCTGCTGTGAGCTCTCCATCTGTGGCCACTCGAAACCTTGTCGATCGCCGAAGATGGAAAAGGACTCAGTGTAGGGGCGAGCCAACTGGAAAAGTGATCGCGTGAGTTCCACGATTGTGTCTCGGCCCTCGAGTTGCACAAGAGCGGATTCAACCGGAAACGTATTTTCGTACGCGCCGCTGTTCTCCGGCAACAGTGCACCGCCCCCCATTGCGCGAACAGACGAGGCGCGTGCGCCTAGCAGGCTCAGAATAGGTGATAGCGCATGCGTGGCGTAGAACATCGGTGGCAATCCCAGCCAATAGTGTGGCCAATCGCTCATGTCTTGAAAATGCGTTCCCCGTGCGTAGTTGATCTCGCCCATCATGCCCGAACGAACGAGGTCCTGCGCAAAAAGGAACTCGCGCGTGAAGACGGCGGTCTCCATCATCATGTAGGTCTTATCGGCTCGCTCCCGTGCATCCACAATTCTCTGGATGTCATCGAACGTGAGCGCCATTGGCACCGTGCACGCAACATGCTTGCCGGCGTCGAGAGCCGCGATGACGTGCTCGGCGTGATCGGGCAGGCCCGTGACAACGTGAACTGCGTCGATCTCCGGACCGCCGAGCACACTGTCGAGCGAGTCGTACACGCTTTCAATGCTGTAGGCCTCGGCAACGGCGTCCCGTACCGAGGCCCGCGGGTCGGCGATCGTCACTGACGCGACACTCGGGTGATTGCGGTAGATCGGGACGAACTCCGCCCCGAAGCCAAGGCCGACGACCGCGATTCTGATGCCGTTGCTGCCGTCGGTCATCGCGGAAGAAGTGGGGGCGGCGTCACCAGGTGCCGGTCGAACTCGGGGAACTGCTCGACGAGTTGATATGCCCAGTTGTAGTTCGACTCTTTCGTGCGCCCCGCGATGTGCGGTGTGTGAACAACATTGTGACGGCCAAGGAGCGGATCGCCGACGGGCACGGGCTCGATGTCGAAGACGTCTGCAGCAAGGCTCAGCTCGTCCGCGACGACACGTCGACGCAACTCCGGCATGTCGCAGATCTTCGCTCGAGTGGCCTGCACCACAAGGCAGCCGTCCGGCAGCGCCCGGATGAGCTCGGCCGTCACCAGACCTTCGGTACTCGGCGTGAGCGGGACCATGGGGACGAAGATCTCGGCATCCACGACGAGTTTGTCGAGGAACAACTCCCGGCGACTGCCGGCCCGGTGAAAGGACGGCTCGCTGGCGTATGGGTCCCAGGCCGCGACATCCGCACCGAGCATGTTGAGGAAGCTCGCGTAGCGGCTCGCGATGTTGCCCGCTCCGACGATTCGCACGCGCTTGCCGTGCACGGTTCCGTTCGTGAAACGCGGATCGTCGTCGAACTGCTGTGTGGCGTAGTCCCAGCTGCCCCCCGAGAGCATTTCGTGGTGACGCTGCGGAATCCGGCGAAGCGCCCCGATGGTGAGGCCGAGCGCGAACTCGGAGACTGACTGGGCCCAGAATCCTTCCGACTTGTGCGTCAGCACGCGGAGACCACGGGACTCGAAGATCTCGGTGAGGTCTTTCGGGATGCCGTACCCGCGCGAGGCGTACGCCTCCTCGAGCGCGGAGAACCCGTTCAGATCCGAAGCACTGAACTCGACACCGAGGGCGATCAGGCGCTTGTACTCCGATGGGTCGGCAACGGCCTCCGCCAGCGATGCTTCCGTGTGCACGACGGTCACTTGCGTCACAGGCTCGAGCAACTCGCTGATGCGATCGGCCACGAGCGGCCACGCATGGTCGAATCCCGGGGTTACGATTACTAAGGTCTTCACACTGACTCCCTCTCACTGAACGACGTCCAGCTCTCTTCTATTACTGACGGATCAACGGGGCTCGCGTAAACGACGACGCGGTGAAGGAAGGTGCGCTCTTCGCCTGCACCAAGGTGCCACTCGCCGGCAATACTGGCGCTCGGTGAGACGCCGAGCTGGTGGTCGACGCGCCACGGCACGGGGTGCGCGAGGTTCTGCGGGTGGTCCATCATCGCGACCTGGGACTCAAGGTCCCGACCCTCGATCGGCATCTGCACCGCGACCCACTTCGCGCGCTCCCCATCGGCTTCGGCGACATTTTGGCCGCTGCTGTTGATCGCCGAGCCGCCCGATTCCGCTCGCCATGGCATCCGCAAGAAGAGACCGCCATACGGGTACTCGCCGAACGTCACGGCGACGCGCCCTTTGAGGGTCCACACGAGGTCGAGCACATAGTGGTCACCTTCGTCGGTCAGCGTCCATTCCTGCGTTTCGTCGAGGATCGGGTCGCCGGCCGGGCTGCGGTATTCCGTGCTGATCGCCCACGACGCGTGGTTTTCGTCTGCTTCAGGAGTGCCGAGGATGTGCGGATGGAAGGTGCCGTCAGTGTCAGCGCCGGTCTTGGCGAGGCCCTCGCTCCAGAAGCCCACACCATTGACGTCGTTGAGGCCCACGTAGAGGCCATGTTGCCAGAGATGGTGGGATGGCGAGTTCTCGGTCACAACCCCAACACCGTCGGGAGAGACGATCGGATGGATGTACGGCCGGCGATCCTCCTCGGCGTTTTGCACCAGAATCGGCTCCGATGCTTCTCCTCGGTAGACACTGACGCGACCTGGGGAGGCCTCGACCCTGAGGCTTTCACCTGCTTCAGACAAGACTTGCTTCCTCTCGACGGCTGGATGCGAAGATGGGGATCTCGATCTCGACCCCGTTCAACGCTGATTCATGTGCACTGATTCCGGCTGCGGTCCAATTTGCGGAGGCGTAGACGTCGGGGAAGGGCGGGCGCCCCTCGACGAGGCTGGAGATGAACTCGTGGGCGAGGTGCGGGTGTGAGCCACCGTGTCCGCTGCCCTGGATGAACGAGAGGTGCTGATTCTCGGTGGAGTCGTAGACGCCGTGTGTCGTGAATTCGCGGATCTCCGCGGGCAGGCGATCGGCATAGTCCGGCACATCGACGCGCTGGCCGTCTTCACCCGTGAAGACGACGGGCTGCTCAGTTTCCAGCTGCTGCCACTCGTAGCTCATCCGCTCGCCGTAGACGTCGAAACTCTCGACGTATTCGCGGGCGACGTCGTAGAGCGAGCGCGTGACCTCCATCGCGATGTCCGAATCGCGGAGGCTGAACAGCGCGCTCTCGACGGCGAAGTTTGGCGCGCCGGACAATAGTTCGCGATTCACTCGCCCCGATCCGAAGCCTCGTACACTGTGCGCCTCATGACCGGCGAGCGCGAGCAGCGGCGACACGGCGTGCGTCGCATAGTGCATCGGCGGCAGCTCTTTCCAGTAGTCCGGCCATCCGGCCATCTCCTGGATGTGTGCCCCACGCAGGAATTGGATGCGGCCGAACTTGCCACTGTCTACCAGGTCCTTCGCATAGAGAAATTCGCGGGTGTAGACCGACGTCTCCATCATCATGTAGGACTTGCCGGACTCCTCCTGAGCGCGAGCGACGCGCTGGCAGTCCTTGATCGATACCGCCATAGGCACGGTGCACGCCACGTGCTTTCCTGCCTTGAGCGCGGCGACGGCGTGATTGGCGTGGGAGTCGATGGGCGTATTGATATGAATTGCGTCGATATCCGGGTCGCGCAGCATCGCGTCGTAGCTCGTATATCGACCGGCAATACCGAAATGATCGGCAATTCTGTTGAGGTCCTTTTCGGAGCGCTGGCACACCGCGACGAGTTCGGAGTCGGGGTGCGCCTGATAGATCGGGATAAACTCCGCACCGAACCCAAGGCCAACGATGCCGATGCGTATCTTTTGCGACATGCATGTCCCTTTCCTTGTGACAGACTCCAAATTACTCAGGGGCCACAATGAGCGCCATGAACTATCCTGCTGCATCCCTTAGGTTTGTTACATGAGCATTTCTTCCGGTGAATCAGGAGCAAAGGCATGATCGAGATCGACGCCGGCACCAAGACTTCGACGCCGGCTGGAACAACGCGGCATGTCGCGCTTCTCGTCGAGACGTCGAATGCGTATGCCCGCGGGCTCTTGCTGGGCATCAAGAAGTACCTCGTGTACCATCCCGGCTGGTCCATTTATCTGGGGGAACACGGCCGGCACGAAACCGACCTTTCCTGGCTGGATAGCTGGCGTGGGCAGGGCGTCATTGCTCGGATCGAGAACGAAAAGACGGCTGAGCACGTGAGGCGCCTCGGGGTTCCGGCCGTTGACCTCAGCGCGGCAAGGCTCCTACCGGAACTGCCGTGTGTGGAAACAGACGACGATGTCATCGCCCAATGGGCCGTCGATCATTTCGCCGTGCGCGGGTTGAGGAACTTCGCGTATTGCGGGGACGCTCGTTACAGTTGGTCAATCAAGCGCGGCGTTCGGTTCTCGAAGCACGTGCGTGAGCGCGGGTTCGAACCACACGAGTTCCGCATCGAGCCCTCCGGCACACTCGCCGACGACCGGTTCGCGATGGCAGAATGGTTGAGAAACTTGCCCAAGCCGATCGGAATCCTCGCCTGTTACGACATCGCCGGGCAAGAATTGCTCGAAGCGTGCAAGATCGCCAACGTCAACGTTCCCGTCGACGTCGCCGTGATCGGCGTCGACAACGACGAGTTGATCTGCAACCTCACTTCACCGTCACTGTCGAGCGTGCAGTCCGACGCCAGTGGCACCGGCTTCCTGGCTGCCTCACTTCTTGACGAGATGATGTCCGGCCGTGTTCTCGAACCACAGCTGCACCTCATCGAACCGCTACGGGTAGTCACACGTCAGTCGTCGGACATTCTCTCGGTGAGTGATCCGATCGTTGCCCGCGCGCTGCAGTTCATACGAGATCGGGTCGAATGGGGGACACCGGTATCGAGCGTGCAACGCCACGTCGGCCTCTCTCGCCGCGCGCTGGACTACCGATTCGTTCAGATTCTGGGGCGCACCGTGCACGAGGAGATCACCAGAGTTCGTATGGAACGGCTGGCCGATTTGCTTATCAAAACCGACTGGACGCTTCCGCAACTCGCGGAACGTCTCGGCTTCAGTCACGCCGAGTACATGGGTGTCGCCTTCAAGAAATTCACGGGCAAATCGCCCGGCGAGTACCGAAAGGCCAATCGCTCCAACTAGCGTCCTCGGCATCGACGATGCCTTCGCACGGATCAGTCGGAGAGTGCTGTAAGAAATCTAAGGATTGCAGCGGGATAGTTCATGGCAATCCTTGTGACCTGTGAGTACCTTGGGCCATACCATGAGGCAGGCAAGCCAGCTATGCGGGCGTATTGCGCTCCGGTGAAACAGCACTCAAGACGATGGAGTCAGAGATGGATGAAAGACCATACGGGGTAGCCGGGCTTCTTGCCGCGACCATTCCACGGAATCGCGACGGTAGCCATTGACGTCTGGCTACAGCACACCTCGCGGCGTCCGCTGTCCTCCTGGCCTAACGACGCCGGGCAACGGCAGCTGCCCCACACAGCAACATCAATTTCGAGACGAAAGTGAAGCGATCACATGACTGAATACACGAGGCGTACGGTGCTCAGGGGCGCCGGAGCTGCCGGACTTAGCGCACTTACCATCGCTGCGCTCGCGGCTTGCGGTACCGGGGGCAGTGGTGCGGTGAGCACGTCGAGCGGTGGCTCGGGCCCAATAACCCTGTGGTATGCACCAAACAACCCGGCGGGGTGGAACCAGTGGAAGCAGTGGAACGTCGACACGTTCGAGAAGCGCTACCCGAAGATTCAGATCACAGCGGTCCGCCAAAACGTAAACACCATGACTGCGAAGCAGCAGGTGGCTCTGGCTGCGGGAGGCGGCCCTGACCTGATCACGACCCCCGGATCCTCCAACGCCATCGCGTACGGCCTGGCCGGGTATTTCCAAGACCTCGGCACTATCGCCAAGAAGAACAAGTGGAAAGAGAGCATGCTCCCGTGGGCGCTCGATATGGGTTATATCAATGGCAAGCTTGAGGCGCTTCCGGTCTCATACGAGTCGATGGTGCTGTATTACAACAAGACGGTGTTCAAGGAGCATGGTTGGAAGGTGCCGACAGACCGTGCTTCGCTCGAGAAGCTCGCTGACGAGATGCAGGCGAAGGGGATCATCCCATTCGCAGCCGGTAACGCCAGTTACCAACCCGCGACGGAATGGCTTGTCTCAATGTTCTTCAACGGGTTTGCGGGACCGAGCAAGGTCTATGACGCCCTGAGTGGAAAGGCGAAGTGGACCGACAAGGAATTCCAAGGCAGCATCCAATTGCTGAAGGACTATTTCGTCAAGGGCTACTTCCAAGGCGGGGTCAAGGAGTACTTCACGACCCAAGACCCGCAGAAGTACGCAATCTTCGCGTCGGGTAAGGCTGCAATGTACCTCTCGGGTAGCTGGGAGATGCAGGTCTTCCCGACGTACTTCGGCGCCAACGGCAATACGAACGATTGGGCCTGGGTGCCTATGCCGCCTTTGGCCCCTGGCGTGCCAAGCGACACTTATCCGCTCTCGGTCGGCGGCACCATGTCCGTGAATCACCACTCGAAGAATATTCCGGCCGCTACCGCCTACATTGAGTGGCTGTTCTCTGACACGAAGAACATGTGGGCTGCCGCAGCGGCGACCGGCTCAGAGCCGTTGCCGGTTAAGTTCTCGGCGTCGGACGTGCCCGCCGCCGTCGACCCGCGGTACAAGGCGCAGTACCTGGCGATCAATGACGCTTCCGTCGCAGGGCGTGTCGGCTATGTCACATGGACCTCCTTCGGTGCGAAGGCGGACAGTTACATCATCGCGAACATTGACAAGGTGATCAACGGCGGCCTCGGCGTTGCTCCGTTCTGTGCAGGAATACAGACCAGCTTCGATTCCGATAAAAAGGCGGGATTGATCCCGCCCTTGTTCACGACCGGTAGCTGAGCGAGAAAGGCGTGCGTACGACTAGGACTCACCGGCCGGTCATGACTGGGGCGGCTGGTTATGGGGAGGGGGATCCGTCCCTGGATCAGAAGATGCTTCCGCCTCGGAAGAGTCGGACCCGGCGGCGGCGGCGCTTGGTGGCCTTCGCGTTCTTGATCCCGGCGCTCGTCATAAACCTGCTGGTGATCGGTGGTCCGGGGATCGGCAGTTTCTATTACGCCTTCACTAACTGGAACGGGTTCACGACGCCGAAGTTCACGGGCCTGGATAACTTCTTTACGCTGCTGGGCGACCAGGACTTCTGGAATGCTATCGCGCACAACTTCATCTATATGGCGATCTTTCTCACGGTGCCATTGTTCATGGGGTTGGTGGGCGCATTCATGCTCTCTAGGATTCGTCGTGGGGCCTCACTGTTCAGGGTTCTTTTCTTCATCCCCTACCTAATCGCAAGCGTGGTCAACGCTCAGATCTGGAAGAACCTACTCGATCCGACCGGTGGGCTCGCTGCCCAGCTCGACAAAATTGGCATCCACTGGCTCGACAACATCTTCTTCTTCGGTGACTCGCACCTGGCGCTGTACAGCGTCGCCTTCGTCGATAACTGGCACTTCTGGGGATTCCTTGTCATCCTGTTCATGGCGGCGATGCAGGGCGTCGACGCCAGCCGGTTCGAGGCGGCACGCATCGATGGCGCTAACGCGTGGCAGGAGTTCTGGCACATCGCTCTTCCGGGCATCCGACCCACGCTGATGTTCGCTCTAATGATCATCTCTCTCTGGTCCCTATTGGCTTTCGATTACGCGTATGTGCTGACCGGAGGCGGTCCTGCGGGATCGAGCGACCTGGTCTCGCTTTTGGTCAACCGCACAGCGTTCGGATCCCTCGAGGCGGGGTATGCCGCCTTCATGGCGCTGGCGCTGTCGCTGCTCGGCGGCATCTTCCTGGTCATCTTCGCGATAATTCGCCGGAATGAGGACGAAACCAATTGACCACTCTCACCCACACCAAACGACAACGACAGACACGCAAAAAGCTGGACGAGCGTCCCGGTGGCATCGGCCACACACCCTTCTCCTACTTCTGGCTCATCATCCTCGCGTTGTTCGCAGGCCTGCCGATCTTCGTTCTGCTATTCAATTCGGTCAAGAGCGGCCTTGAACTCGGCCTTAACCCGCTCGGTTTTCCGAAGGTGTTGGACTGGTCAAACTACGTCACAGCCTGGAACCAGGGCAACCTCGGCCAAGGACTGCTAAACAGCCTGATCCTGGTCACGGGCACCATTATTGGCGTCTGGATCTGCGCAGGCATGGCCGCGTACACGATCGCCCGGCTCGATCTGCCGTTCAAGCGCGGCTTCAGCAACTACTTTTTCATCGTCATTTCCTTGCCGGTGCAGCTGTTCCTGGTGCCGCTCTTCTTCCTCTGGACGAAGGTCGGCCTGGTCGACACGCTCCCGGGTTTGATGATCATATACATCGCCGTAAACACGCCGTTCGCGACCCTGCTCTTGCGGACCTTCCTCGTAGGTATCCCCCGCGAACTCGACGAAGCAGCGCGTATCGACGGCGCCAGCGAATGGCAGACCGCAACGCAGGTGATCCTTCCACTCGCTACCCCAGGGTTCCTGACCGTCGGTCTGATCGTGGGACTCTCCGCATACAACGAGCTGTTCTTCGCAGTAATATTTATCTCCAGCCCATCCAAACTGCCGATAGCGACGGCATTCTTGAGCTTCAGTCAGGGGTTCACGCAACAATACGGGCTGGTTAACGCCGCTGGTGTGATCATGATTATTCCCGTGGTCGTCCTGTTCCTGCTGATGCAGCGACGCTTCATCAGCGGGCTGGCAACGGGCGGACTGAAGGGCTAATCCGATGTGCAGACGTGAGTACCGTGAATGATCAGGCTTCCCCCGCGGGACCTCTCGATGATGTGAAGGTCCTGGACATTGCAACCTTGTTCGCGGGTCCTGGTGCCGCGACGATCTTGGCGGATTTCGGGGCGGACACAATCAAGATCGAGCACCCAATCGTTCCGGACGGCGCGCGAACGCACGGCAAGAGCAAGAACGGCGTGGGGCTGTGGTGGAAGACTCTATCGCGAAATAAGCGCACTCTCACGCTCGACCTGTCGCGTGACAAAGGAAAGGAGATCTTCCTGCGTTTAGTTGCAGATAGCGATATTGTGATCGAGAACTTTCGACCAGGCACCCTGGAGAGATGGGGGCTGAACTTCGACGTGTTGCAGGCGGTTAACCCCCGCATCATTCTGGTTCGTGTGACGGGATTTGGCCAGATCGGTCCGATGGCGAATCGGCCGGCGTTCGGCACGCTGGCTGAAGCGATGAGCGGCTTCGCGTACTCGACGGGGCAGCCAGATGGACCACCGACTCTGCCGCCGCTCGCTCTGGCCGACAACATCAGTGCTGTTGCCGCCGCCCTCGGCGCGATGATAGCACTGCACGCGCGTATCACGTCGGGGCGCGGGCAGGTAGTCGACCTCGCGATCATCGAGCCTATGCTCGCGATGCTCGGGCCTCAGCTTCTTGTGTTCGACCAGCTCGGCTTGATCACTGAACGCGCGGGGAACCAGTCCGAGAACAACGCGCCCCGCAATACCTACCTTACGGCGGACGCGCGATGGGTGGCGATCTCGTCGAGTGCAACATCCGTTGCCGCGCGCGTCATGACGCTGGTCGGTCGACCCGAATATCTCGACGAGCCGTGGTTCAACTCCGGTGAGGGACGCGCTGCGCACGCCGACGAACTGGACGGAGCGGTGGCCTCCTGGATCGCGCAGCGAAGCCTGAGCGTGGTCCTCTCGGAGTTCGAAGCCGTGCAGGCGGCGATCGCACCCGTCAATGACATATCCCAGGTGATTGAGGACTCCCAATACAACGCGATCGGGGCGATCGCGACGGTCCCCGACGAAGACTTTGGGCCCGTGCGAATGCAGAACGTGCTGTTCAGAATGTCGGAGACTCCTGGCGTGGTCCGTCATACAGGGCGCAAGCACGGGCAAGATACGGATCGAATACTCGACGAACTCGGCTACAGCTTTGATGACGTTAAAGAGCTTCGTGCGCAGGGGATTGTTTGATGCTCGAGGACATCGCAACCTGGCTGTACGTTCCGGGCATCCGTTCGGGGCTCTTCTCCAAGGCTGCTGCCACCGCCGATGGGGTCGTCATCGATCTCGAAGATGCGGTGCAGCCGAACATACGCGAGCAGGCCAGGCGCGAGATTGCAGCGTTCTTTGAGCGGCACCGCGTCGATGCGCCAGTTCTCGTACGTGTCAACCCGGTCGGAACTTCGGACATCAACAAAGATCTCGAATTGCTCGAACCGCTGGTTCGCCGAGGCCAGATCGACGGCATTCGGCTGTCAAAGATCGAGCGGGCCGACCAGGTTGCGTGGGTCACATCCGCGACGCGCGGGTGGAGCCCGACACCGATCCTGATCTGCCAGCTGGAAAGCGCCCGCGCGGTGCAGAACGCCTTCGAGATTGCCGATGCTGAAGGGGTGCACTCGATCATGCTCGGCGAGGGCGACCTGCGTGCCGATCTGAGATTGCCGATGGGTGCCAAAGGGGACACCGGACTGCTGCTTGCACGCGAAACCGCGGTGCTCGCCTCACGGGCCGCGGGACTGCCATCGCCGGTCGGGAGCGCCTTCACCAACATTCAGGATGAAGACGCTTTGCGGGCGTCGTCGGTTGAGCTCCGGGCGCTGGGATTCTTCGGCCGCAGCTGCATACACCCTCGACAAGTGGTCGTTGTGCGTGCCGTCTTCACCCCGTCAGAGCAAGAGCGCGCCTCCGCGGAACAGATCGTCGCGACGGCGTCGGATGCCGCGGCCGAGGACAGTTCGGCTGCCGTCACGCCGAACGGCTCCTTCGTTGATCCAGCCATCGTCAAGCATGCGCTGTCTGTGCTCAGGCGCTTTGGCTAACACAATTACTCCCGGCAAACGGTTTACATCCGGGTTCCGGGAGGGTGCACGCGGTCAAGTCAGGCTTGCTGCCATTACCTTGTACGTCGGGGAGCTCAGAACCCCTCGCTCCGTCTGGGAAAACGGTTGCTGGACCGTCGGCCAGGTACGAGAATGGCATTCGCTCCGACACTTGTGCTTCGGGAGACAACGAAGTCAGTCCACCGACCCTAACCAACCGCGCCCGGCCGTGACAAACAGGTCAACCGCCTCATACAGCAACTCAAGTGCCACCGACACACGGCGCTAGAGCGCTTGGCCGCGCACGGTATCGGACGGTCGCAATTCGCCCGCGCCACCGCGGACGTCTCATCCGAGCAGCTCGCTACCATCGCCGCCGAAGCTTTGGACGCGGTAGAAAATTCACCTGTTCCCGAATCCGAGTGGGGGCAGTGGAATCAGTGCTCGGTGAGACTCTCTTGCAGAGGCTGACCTCGGTATCTCCAAGTTCACATCGTCGGTACCGTTCGCAAGACCGAGCCACTCCCGACGGTGTGGCGGACCGGCTGCACACCGTTGCCATGATCGTTGCTGACCTGTCCGGCAGCTACAACCCCATCGGCGTCAGGAGGTGGTTCGAGCGTTCAAGGCAACGGTTGGCCTCCCGCGCTCCGCAGGATATCTTGTCTGGGGAAGGGGCATCCTCTGACCCTGGCGTACAGGTCGTGCGGCAACTCGCACGTGATCTTGTCGACGGCACATTCGCGTGATCGGGTTTCGCCAGAACGATCACCGCTACCCCTTCATGTGGGAATCGTCCAGGCAACCCGCCGCGAGGTGGCACGGGCATGGGGATGGTCCGGTGCAGTACTTCGCGAATACGCCCGACGGTGCCTGGGCCGAGTTCCTGAGACACGAGGAGATCACAGACGAGAAAGACCTCGCTGGGATTAGTCGGGCGGTTTGGGCAGTTGAACTGGGCGACGAGCGCTACGCGACGCCGGATCTTCCCGTGCGAGTGCTTGTCGGAGGCGTTGATTCGTATGCTGTCTGCCAGAACGAAGCCCAACGCATGCGTGGCAATGGCGAAACCGCTCTTGCCGCCCCTTCGGCCGCGCTGTTGCCGTCGGGTGCGCGCGGTTTGCGTGTCCAACTCGGCCTACAAGTGGGACCAGCAGCGGACGGCCAGGTATGGGTATTGTTTGGCCGTCGCCCGCAAGCGGTCGGCTGGCTCGTCGTCGACCGGGGTGCTCCGCCTGCGGATGTGCTGCACAAGGTGCGTCAGTTCTCCGGCGAATGACGCGGCGCGTCAGGGGCTCGTTGATTTGGCGGTCTGGCGCCGGCTGGAAGTCGAGGGTTTCATGCGGTCGGTGGGGAAGACATCCGCAGAGCTTGGTTTGCTGGATTGCTGGCATTCAGCGGCCGCTGTTCCTGGGTTCCTCGTGTATGTAACCGAAGCTCGCTGCGCAGCCGATTCGTGAGGACGCTTTGTTGACTGGGCATCTTGAGCCGACGAATTTTTATGGTCCGGGGGATAACTTCTCGCGGACCGGCTCGCATGTGTTGCCGGCGTTGATTCGACGGTATGACGAGGCGGTGGCTTCGTCTGTCCGCACTGTGACAGCGCCGGCGGTTGGCGCGCCTGTGTAGAAGAGTCCGGTCAGCGGTCGAGTCTCGCCGCAAACAGATTGTGGCGGGCCTTGGACTGCCAGAACCCGGCATACCCGTAGAAGCGCTCGGCGTTCTCATCGATCGCCTCGGCGACCAAGGCTCGTGCGCCGAGCACTCGTGCGCCGGCCTGCGCGTTCGTCAACGCGTCGGCGAGGAGATCCCGACCAAATCCGCGACCCTGCGCAGCTACGGACACGGCAAGTCGGCCGAGTAGGATCACCGACACCGGGTCGGGGGCATTGCGTACGAGCCAGCCGCCGCCGATCTCTGCGTGCGTGACCGACCAGGCCGCGAGGCTGTAGTAACCCGCAATGCTGCCGGTGTCGAGGTCGATGGCGATGTAGGTGCGGGAGTCGCCAGAGTGCTCGTTCCGTAGCGCGCGTGCGGCGAGCCACGCGTTCAGTACATCGTTGCCGCAGTCGAACCGTGTGACTAAGTCCTCGGGGAGGATCGGTCGCGGTCTGGCGAGCCTCACGCCCGGGATTCGCCCCACTTGGGCTGGTGCTCGCGCAGAGAAGCCAGTTCGGGATTGTCGGGCCGATCGAGGATGTCGAGGAAGTCATCCCACGCGTGTTTTGACAGACGGATTGTCTTCGATTCGATCACGTCTCGGCGGGCGGCTGGCACGACAACGTTCAGCACATAGTCGGTCAGGCTCGTCCCAGCGAGGGAGGCTGCCTCGGCGATGAGCGCGCGCGCGTCTTGTGGCAGCCGTAGGTCAAGGCGGGCATCCTTCAGCGGTTCAGTGGTCGTGCTCATAACCTCAAGTGTACGGACGCACTACGTACACGGCAAGGCACGATTGCGAGACTGTCGTGCTCCTTGACGTTGACCTGCCCCGCCGCGTCGTCAAGGCGTTGCCCTGACGGCGGCAGTGAGCTACCGCGAACCCATCTCATGTTTTCGTGATGTAAGGTTACATCATGCAACGCACCCAGATTTCGCTGACCGCTGAGGAGCGGCGGCTCCTTGACGCGGAGGCGGCGCGCACGGGCCGGTCCATTTCTGCGCTCATCCGGGATGCCGTCGCCAGCAGCTATGGCGCCGGGCGAGATGTCCTGAGTGACCTGGCGACGATCGATGCGGCATTCGGTGCATGGGGAAAGCGTGACTTCGACGGTGGCGCGTATGTTGAGCGCCTTCGTTCCGGTGGCCGTTTGGGCGAAGCGGCCGCGCAATGACTCTCGTCGACACCTCGATCCTCATCGACGTGCTTCGCGGCGAGCCGCAGGCCGTCGCGGTGCTTCGCACAGCGCGCGAAGCGGGCTCGTTGCATGCGAGCGAGGTGACTCGGTTGGAAGTTCTGGCCGGCATGCGTGCGCGGGAAGAGGACGCCACGCGAGCGCTTTTCGGCGCTTTCGTATGGCATCCGTTGGACGAGCGACTGGCCGAGATCGCCGGCGAACTGGGGCGCCGTTGGCTCCCTGGCAACCGTGGCATCGATTCCGCAGATCTCGCGATCGCAGCAACGGCGATCGCCCTCGACGCCGGACTGCTGACCCGGAACGTGAAGCACTTTCCGATGTTCAGCGGGTTGTCTGCCCCGTACTGAGGTGGGGTGTTCCGATCGAGTTCGGGTGCAGGCGGGAGGCAGCGGGCCGCAAGAATCTGGCCGGGCGGACATCCGGAGAGCTTGATTTGAACGATCGATCGGGCGTCGTGCACGCTACACCGGAGTGTGAACGCTTGACCGGATCAAAATTGCGGATCGGTCCGGTTTGCCGCCGAATCTCCGGTGTAGCGTGACGCGGGGTCCGATTCAGGAATGCCCCGGCTGCCGCCGATCTCTGCGTGCGTGATTGGTGCGTGCGTGACCGGCCGGGCCGCGGGCCACAGTTGCCGTCATGCCACCGGTGGCACCACGGCAACCGCGGCTTCTACCCTGCGGATCTCGCCGTCGCCGCAACGGCTGCTATCGCCGGCACTCGACCATCGCGTGCAAGCCGCTGGCCACACGCGTTGCCCCCGTGCCGCTCAGCGCGCCTGCCAGCCGTTGCCTGCCACGCTCAGTGGATGCAGGGTCAAGACCAGCCGCCGTTCGTCAACCATGGCCTGGAAGAACTCCGCGGGGTTCGGATGCGGCACATCGCTGATCGTGTTGTAGAGCGCGAGCAGGGCTTGCCCAGGCTGGTCGCCTGGCGCAGTGCTGACGGCACCAACGTCGGCCGTGCAGGACACAGACGCAAAGGACCAGAAGTTGCGCCCGAGCACATGCATGGTTGCCCGCGGATCCCGCAGCAGGTTACGGGTCTTCGCCCGTGAGGCCGTGACCGAAACGTGAAAGTCGGTGCCGTCGAAGGTGGTGCCGACGTTTGAGGACTGCGGCGCACCGTTCGCGCGGAGGGTGATCAGAACCGCCTGGTGGCGGGTCTTCAACCAGGTGCGCACCTCGTCGGTGAGCTCGGCCATAGTGTCTCCTCTCGGATGTGCTGGCAGCTGAGTTCGCGGACGCGCTTGCAGCCGGATTCGCAGCCGTGTTCGCAATAAGAACTCGCACGTCTACTGTAATTCGCTAGCCGATGATCCTCCCCGTCAAGCGAGCTCTCTAGTTGAGTCTCGTCTGCAGGCCGTGTAGACGCTGACGTCGCCGCGGCCGAGCGCTGATACGGCCGCAATATCCGAGTCTTGCGCAAGGTCAATGATGAGGCCTCACCGTGAGTAAGCACTTTGTTAAAATTGGACTACAATAATAGTAGTAGTATGAGTACCGAGTGGACGAGAAGTACCGAGAAGCACGGCATCGAGCGCAGCGATGCAATCCACGCGGTACGCAACAGGGTGACCTATGTACGGGACTTCGACAAGGCACGAGACGGCAGCGACCTTAGTGCCGACCTGTTCATCGGACCTAGCCGGGACGGCTCGATACAGGTCGAGGTGCTGGCGCACATCGACCGCCGGAACAAGAACATGATTGTCTTCCACGTGATGCAAGCACGTGAGAGCACCCGTCAACGCGCCAAGAGAATACTGGCAGAAAGGAACGGATGATGAACGAGAAGGAGCCGCAACCAGCTGCACCGCGGCCGGTCGGCGACGAATTTTGGACCGCCTGGGCCGAGCGCGCCGAGGCTGAGGACTTCGATACCCCGGCAAGCGCCCAGGTTTTCGAAGGTAACGCTGCCGAGGAAGAGATCGGCGGACTGCTCGATGAGATCTTCAGCGAAGACGAATCGGCTTCGATTGGCCGAGGCCGGCCGGCCCTCGACCGACCGGCTGGCAGCGGCGCATCACCGAAAAGACAGGTACGGCTCCCGCGCGAACTTGACGCGGCACTTACGGCAGCGGCCGCCGAAGAGCACCGGCGGCCAAGTGCGATCATCCGCGACGCGCTGAGCGAGTACCTGACTAAAAAAGCATCCTGAGCCTTGCAGGGCGGGATGCCGGTGCAGACCTCTCGCCATCGCGGCAACTGCGATCGCGCTCGATGCTCGGCTGCTTACCCGGAACGTGAAGCACTTTCCGATGTTCAGCGGATTGTCTGCACCGTATTGATGACGCATGTCGCCGTCGCGCTAGCCATGTAGACGCGCAGCCGCCGTCTGCTAAGAATGATGGGGCGGCACCATGCCGTGAAGCACATCGCACGTTGTGGGGAATAATCCTATGAGGATCTCGGTCATCGGCTGTGGATATTTGGGCGTCGTTCACGCGGCCGCCCTGACCGAACTCGGCCACGATGTCGTCGGCATCGACGTCGACGCGCGCAAGATCCAGCTGCTGTCGGCGGCGCATCCGCCGTTCTTCGAGCCCGGATTGCCGGAGGTGCTCACCTCGGCGATGGCATCCGGCCGGCTCCGGTTCTCGACCGACATTGCGGATGCTCACGGCTCGCAGGTGCACTTCCTCGCCGTGGGCACGCCCCAGCTTGCCGGTAGCTACGCGGCGGACCTCACCTACGTGAACGCGGCGATCGACGCTTTGCTCCCACAACTCAGCGAGGGTGACCTGGTCGTCGGCAAGAGCACCGTGCCGGTGGGCACCGCGGGCCGCCTGGCTGGGTTGATCGAAGCATCCGGCAGCGGTGCAAGGCTGGCGTGGAACCCGGAGTTTCTGCGCGAGGGCTTCGCCGTCAAAGACACACTGGCGCCCGACCGGTTGGTGTATGGGGTGGGGCGCGTCGCCGTCCCCGGTGGTCGAGTAGCGAGGAGCGAGCGTATCGAGACCTCGTCGCCGGGTCTCGATACGGCTGCTCGCTCCGCTCCCGGCCTACTCGACCAGCACGCGGTCGACATCCTCAACGAGGTGTACGCGAAGGCGGTCGCATCCGGAACTCCCGTCGTCGTGACGGACTACGCCACGGCCGAACTGGTGAAGGTGGCGGCGAACGCGTTCCTCGCCACGAAGATCAGTTTCATCAACGCCATGGCCGAGATCGCGGAAGTGACCGGCGCCGACGTCACCCAACTGGCGGATGCGATCGGTTACGACACCCGCATCGGCCGCCGCTTCTTGAATGCGGGCGTCGGTTTCGGCGGCGGTTGCCTGCCCAAGGACATCCGCGCGTTCGCTGCCCGAGCTGATGAGCTCGGGCGGGGGGAGTCCGTCGCGTTCTTGAAGGAGGTCGACGCGATCAACCTGCGGCGGCGGCAACGTGTGGTCGACCTGGTGCTAGAAGCTCTCAATGAGGAGCCGCACCTGAAGAAGGTCGCCGTGCTCGGCTTGGCGTTCAAGCCGAACTCCGATGACGTGCGCGACTCGCCCGCACTGGATGTCGCCGTGCAACTACACGGCCGCGGCGCCACTGTCGTCGCCACCGACCCGGAGGCGATCGCGAACGCGAGCAGGCTGCATCCGCAGTTGACGTTCGTCGCCGACCACATCGAAGCGCTGACGGATGCCGACGTTGTCGTACTGGTCACCGAGTGGGCGGCGTATCGCGAGCTCGACCCGGCGGCGCTGCGCGCCCGTGTGCGCAACCCCGTGATCGTCGACGCCCGCAACTGCCTGGATGCGACGGCCTGGCGTGCCGCCGGCTGGACCTACCTGGGGCTCGGCCGGCCGTAAAAATTATGGAAAAAAGCTCAGTTTTGGGCTTGATTTCAGTGGCGGCGAGGCGCACACTTGACCATCATTCGCCAATGCGCGGGCAGGTCGACCCGAAGACCAGCCCGCCTCGGCTCCGACCAAAGGGTTAAGTTGGTCGGGGCCGAGACCCCCAAATCGGGTTGGTGCTGCCATCGGAACCCGAATCCGAGAGACAGCCAACAGCCACGATAGTACGCCCGGCGCGCCGTGGCGGTCTGTACCCACTTTGGTGGTCACCCGTGTCGAGATTCGCTTAAATCCGTTGGTCGAGTAGCGAGGAACGAGCGTATCGAGACCCCGCACGAGGTCTCGATACGCTCGCTGGCGCTCGCTACTCGACCACCGAAGGCTCGCAACACGACTACCGGAGATCGGTGGTCCCAGAGCCCCATCCTGAGCTTTGCTCGCAATATTCCTCGGTCGCGTCATAATTCGTGCAGACCAGCGTCACCCAATACAGGCGAGGTCACGAGCCCCAAACCGTGGCCTCGCCGCTCTATCCCAGGCGTGCTCTGGTTGAATGGTCGGGTGACTACCCCAGCCGCTTCCGTGCCGCCTCTTGTGGCTTTCGACCTCGACGACACTCTGGCCCCGTCCAAGTCGCCGTTGCCGCCGCCTATGGTGGCGAGCTTGCTGGCGTTGTTGGGGGAGACATCCGTTTGTGTGATTTCGGGTGGGCAGTTCGGGCAGTTCCGTGCACAGGTGGTTGACCAGCTGACGGATGCGTCGCCCACCCAGCTCGCGCGGCTGCACCTGATGCCCACGTGCGGCACGCAGTATTACCGTTACGTCGACGGGGAGTGGGCGCAGCAGTACGCACAGAATCTCACCGACGACGAGAAGGCCCGCGCGCTGGCGGCCGTCGAGGGTTCGGCGCGCTCGTTGGGATATTGGGAGCCGCAGACCTGGGGCCCGATCCTCGAGGATCGCGGATCGCAGATCACGTTCTCTGCCCTGGGCCAGAGTGCGCCTGTGTCGGCGAAAATGGCGTGGGACCCGTCCGGAGCGAAGAAGAATGCGCTCCGTGCCGCTGTGGCCGAGCTGCTGCCCGACCTGGAGGTCCGCTCCGGCGGGTCGACCTCAGTGGATATCACCCGCAAGGGCATCGACAAGGCATACGGCATGCGGGCGCTCGCGCGTCTGACGGGGATTGCGCTTTCGGACATGCTCTTCGTCGGCGACCGTCTCGACCCCGACGGCAACGACTACCCGGTGAAGGCGCTCGGCGTGCCGTGCGAGGCCGTGACCGGCTGGGAAGACACGGTAGCCCTCGTGGACCGCCTGCTGGCGCCGGCGGTGCTTCCGTTATCCCAGGTGGTCGAGTAGCGAGGTACGAGCGTATCGAGACCCCCGCCGTGCGATCCCTTGCTGATTGAGGAGCGAGCGCCAGCGAGTGTCTCGAAATCCCCGCCATGTCGGACCGAATTCAGGTCCAACCGGGGTCTGAAGACGCAGCTGCCTCGCATCCGCTTGTACAGCCTGAATGCGGCGCGGGTAGAGTTTTGGGATCTGATCTGTTCGAGCGAAGGGCGAATTCCCGTGACTGACTCGCGTGTTGTGAAGGATTCGGAAGAGTTGCAGGCCGCGGTGAGGGACGGCGTGACGGCAATCGTGGTCGTCGGTACGATCTCGGGGATGCCCCGTGTCGTTCTGGCGCCTGGTGTCAGTCTCAGTGGCGGACGATTGGAGTTCGGATCCAAGGGGGTCCTGCTCACCCGTGACAACACGCTTGAGAACATCGAAATAGTGGTTCCCGAGCACGAGGTCGCGATCTACGCCGACACTGCTCGGGCCGATTGGGGCACGCTCACCCTGCGGGGTGTGACCACGGTGGGGCAGGTGGCGATCATCGCGACGGACGCGGTGCGTTCCGGCCATGTCTCGATCGATGGGCTCACGGTGCGGGCGGCTGACCTTCGTGGCCGTGTCGATCGTCCGCGTGGGTTCGGTGTGGAGGCGATGCAGGGTGGGTTGACGGTCTGGAACCGTCAAGCCGACGCGTCGGTTCAGCTCACTGCTGAGATCACGAACGTGGCTGCCGGGTCTGAACACTCGCCGGTTCGGGGCAGCGGCGTCTTCGTCGGCGGGCACGGGACGGACGACGGCAAGGCTTCCGGCGGGGTGCTGACCGTGACGACTCTGAGCACGGGCGAGATCTACACCGATGGCGGAATCGCAGGCGGCACACCGGATCTCATCAGCGGCGGCGTTTTCGTCATCAGCGGTGCGCGTGTCGAGACCGTGATCAATGAAGGCCCGGTCACCACGCTCGGTCAGAACGACATGGTGCTCGACAACTGGGGCGACGTGCAAACGTGGATAGCGAAGCGGCCGATCACGTCACGCGGCCCCAGCGGGATCGGCTTCGTGAACTTCAGCGATATCAAGACTTTGACGGTTCAGGCGCCGATCCAGACCTATGGCAAGGGTGCTCGCGGGTTCAACCTGTATGACGGGTCACTGGGTGAGGCCACATTCGAGTCCATCGAGACCCACGGCGATGGTTCCATCGGCGTGCAGTTATCCCGGCCGCTGCCCAAGCTGACCATAACGAAAGACCTGTCGACCGAAGGCGGCGAGGGTCTGAGCCTGGTCAAGGGGGTGCAGATGGCACTTAAGGCCATCGCGCTGAGCATCAAGCCCGGCGGTGCGCTCGGCGAGTTGCATGTCGGTGGTTCAATCAGAACGTCCGGTGATGACATCGTGTCCGTCGAGCTCGCAGACACGGTCGGCAGCTGGGACGTTCTGGGCGGGATCGTGACCCAAGGTCAGCGTTCCGACGGGGTGCACTACTCGGGGCACGGCGTTGCGCCGTCTGGCGTCACGATCACTTCCAAACAGGGCAAGGATGTCGTGAACGGGTGAGAGTTCGTTGACGAACAAGACGCCCGAGGAAGAGCGCATTGAGAAAGAGCAGGAAGCGCGCGAGAAGGGGAAGGAGCGCGACGAAGAGGAGGAGAACCGCCGCCTCGAATGACGTCTTCGGTTGGCCCGTGGATCTGACTATTCGTCGCGCACGGTGAAGCGCTCGCGAACGTGTTTGGGGTTTTCAATTTCGTTCAGGATGGCGACCGCCATCGTCCCGGTGGTGACCTGAGATGAGCCGTCGGGCGCGAACAGTAGGTCATCCTTTCCCGTGACGAAGCCGGTCGCGGCGCCCGGTACGAAGGTTCGTGACGGGGACACCGCGACCCAGTTCACATCGTCGACGCCCCTCAGGAATTGCAGCTCCTTGAGTTGGTTCTCGGGCGTCGCGATAAAGGTGCCAGCCTCCGCTAGGCGTCGGAGGTCTTCGACCAGCAGGCGATGATCCTCGCCCGTGGTCAGGCTGCCCGCGCCGACGATGAAGACGAGTCGGGGCGTTTGGGTTTCCCGGAGGAGTGAGACCAGTCGTGCGGCGAGGTCGACGTGCAGGTACGCGCGGGCTGGTGGGGTGGAGAACGCGTCGATTACGACGTCGAAGGCGGTGAGATCATCGGCGGTCAGGTCGAACGCGTCCTTGACGAGCACGGTGGCGTCCGTGCCGAGGATGCTACCCGCCCGGTCCGGATCTCGCACGATCCCGGTGACCTCGTGGCCGCGTTTGGTCGCTTCCGCATACAGGGCGCGTCCGGCTTTTCCGGTGGCACCGATGATCCCGATCTTCACGACCAGATGTATTCCTCGGCGATCGCGCCGTCGACCCATTTGGCGACTGTCACCATCCTGCCGCCGCCTTCGAACTCGCCGATAACACAGGTCCATTCTCCGGAACCGAACGCGATCGGGTGAGCTGTGATCTGGGGTGGTGTTCCCCCGGCCGAGTCGACGTAGGCCTTCATGGCGTCGATGTGTTCCTGGATGCCGTGGGTCGACGGTTGGCCTTTCCAGTCCACCAGCACGTCCTCGGTGTGGTGGTGGGCGAATACACCGTTCCAGTCGGCATTGTTCCAGCCGGTGAAGTCGAGGTCATCCATGCCTTGCAGGTTGTTCTTGACCTGGTCGTCTCCCATGATGCACTTCTTTCATTTGTGTTGGTGTACGCGTTCGCCCGGTTGGGCGAAAGCTCATTGCGGTCGAATTGCCTCGGCGTCGATGTCAATGGTGACGTCTTTGCCCACGAGCAGCGCACCCGCCTCCTTCACGATTTCGTAGGTCAGCCCGAAATCGCGGCGGGCGATTGTGCCGTGGGCGCGGAATGCGACCCGGATATTGCCGCTGGGGTCAATGAGCGACCCGCCGAAGCGGACCGTCAGCTCCACGGGTCGGGTCACGCCGTGCAGCGTCAGTTCCCCTGGAACCAGGCCCGCCGCGTCGGGGAGGGCGGATACCGTCGTGCTGCGGTAGGTCATCGTCGGGTAGTGCTCGACATCCAGGAAGTGCTCCGAACGCAGGTCGGCATCGCGGATCGGGTTCAACGTGGTCAGTGAAGCGGTATCGATGCTCACCTCCAGCGTCGATGCCGAAATGTCCTCGGCCACCGTCACCGTTTCCTGCACGGTTTCGAAACGAGCTCGCACTCGGCCCGCAACCAGATGTTGAACCGTGAAGCTCACAAAGGTGTGCACCGGGTCCAGCTGGAACTCCCCGGCCGGAGGGACGAGGACGTGATTGAGGATGCGACTGTGATCACCGTCCGATGGACCCGCCATGCGCAACTCCTCGAGGGACTTGTTGACCTGATCCCCGTGAAATCGATGTGATTCGACCGTTGCGGGTTCGACTAAGCCAGACGCTACTCGCCCGATAATCGATGCGGAAGAGCAGGATATGGAATGGGAGATGAATCCCAGGGACTTCGCTACAGGATCGCGATCATGTGCAGTCGTCGCCGCGCCCAGCCGTTCGCAACCGAGCGCCCCGATATGGCCGTGCTCAATCGAGCGATGCCGCCATTTTCTGCTCGGGGTCCAAACGGTCGAGGAGCTGGGTCGCGATTGCGGAGAGCTGTACCACCTGTTCCGGGCTGAGGGCGTCGATGACCAGGTCGCGAACGTTTTCGACATGGCCGGGCGCTGCGTGGACGACTTTCTGCCATCCGGCTTCGGTCAGCGTGGCGTTGGTCGCTCGCCCGTCCTCCGCGCACGGGGTGCGTTCAACGAAACCGGCAGCTTCGAGCCGACTCACAACTCGTGACAAACGCGCGAGCGACGCGGTCGTGCGTGCCGCGAGCGCTGTCATCCGCAGTGTCCTGGCGGGGGATTCCGAGAGCATGGCCAGAGTGAAGTAATCGAAATGGGTGAGACCTTCGTCGCGGGCCAGCTGGGCGTCGAGGCCCGCGGGCAACAACTCGAGCACTGCGGCGAACTTCACCCACGCTTCGCGCTGCTCGTCGGTCAGCCACCGTGTCTTAGCCACAAAAGGATTCTAACAGAAACTTGTATATACAAGTAAAAGTGTTACAGTAGTTGTAGATACAACTTTGTATCTACAACTACACGGCGGGATCGGTCCCGCACAAAGGGAGTTCACAATGACCACAGCAACGATCTTCGGTACGGGCAACATGGGCAGCGCCATCGCTAGCGTCTTCGCGGCTGGCGGTGCATCCGTCGAGCACATCGACAACGCCAACACCTCGGCGGTCATCAACGGCGACATCGTCGTACTTGCCGTTCCCTATTCTTCGCTCAAAGACATTGTCGCGACCTATGCCGAGCAGCTGTCGGGCAAGATCGTGGTCGACATTACGAACCCCGTGAACTTCGAGACCTTCGACTCACTGGTGGTGCCCACCGGCAGCTCCGCCGCGGCCGAGCTGGCAGCTGCGTTGCCCGCATCCCACGTGCTCAAGGCCTTCAACACAACATTCGCGGGCACGCTCGCGGCCAAGATGATCGGACCCGTCCAGACGACCGTTCTCATCGCAGGCGATGATGCCGCCGCAAAAGCGACCCTCGCCGAAGCGATCTCCGCGGGCGGCGTTGGTGCCATCGACGCGGGGTCGCTTGGTCGGGCTCACGAGCTCGAGGCGATGGGGTTCCTGCAGCTCACGCTTGCCGCTGCCGAGAAGGTCAGCTGGAGCGGCGGTTTCGGGATCGTGCGCTAGTTGTAGCCGAACTTATGAGACCTGGCGCCATCGCCGTGCTGCGAGCGATCGGCCAGCGGGTGGAAGAGGTCTGGGGCGGTGTTGACATTGTGTTTGCCAATGCCGGCATCCAGGCTTTCAAACCCCTGCTCGAGATGGAGGATGCGGACTGGTTCGACCAAATCGACAACAACCTCAACGGCACCGCCAACGTCCTGCGGGCCTTCGCCCCGCTCCTAGTGCGGCGTGGCGGGGGCGGGATTTGGGGTGATCAGTGTTCGTCGTAATGATCGTCGTGTAGCGAGTGCTTATGGCCGTCGTGAATATAGTCGATGTGGTCGCCGTGCTGGACTGACTCATGGCCGCAGTTGGGGCCATGCTCGTGTTCCGCGACTGTGTGGTGGACGGCGTGTTCATCGGTGGAAGTCATGATTTTTCTCCTCATTCGCGGATCAAAGATGAGGCCGAACGGGTCCTCCATGCCGTGCACGGATTGGCTCGAAGGGTCACTCGTTTCGGAGAGCTTAAGCCGCCGCAGGACGCCTGTCCAGTGGCCTGCCTTTACTCTTCGAGCCACGCTGCGGTGAACAGCAGGTTCAATCCTTCGGCGATCGTGGGATGGGTGATGATGGCGTCGCGCACCGCGGTGTATTCCATTCCAGCGAGCATGGCCATCTGGACTACGGCGATGGCCTCGCTGGCCTCGGTGCCCAGCAGCGCGACTCCCAGGATCGCGTTCGTGTCGCGGTCGATCACGGCCTTCCACATTCCTTCGAGGTGGCCAACAGTGCGCGCTCTCGGAATGGCAGAAACCGGCATCCTCGCCAGGCGTACTGCGTAACCGGCGTCGAGCGCCTGAGCCTCGCTCAGGCCGACACGGCCCAACTCCGGGGTCGTGAACACGCAATAGGGAATCAGCCGTCCCGCTGTGCTTCGCATTTTCGCCTGGTCATCCTGAGCGGCAAGATTGGTTTTCAGCACACGGTAGTCGTCGTACGACGCATGGGTGAACTGCGGGGTACCCGCCGCATCGCCGGCCGCCCAGACGTGCTCGGCGCTGGTGCGCAGGTGCTGATCGACCTCGATGAACCCGCGATCGGTCAGGCGGATACCGGCCTGCTCCAGGCCGACGCCTGTGGTGACGGGCGCGCGGCCGACGGCCACCAGGATGTCCGCCGCCGTCACCGTCTCGCCGGAGGACAGCGTCACAGTGACCATGCCGTCCGCCGCCCTGGATATGTGCTCGGCCGAATTGCCGAGCCGCACCGTGATTCCGGCTTCTGTGAAAGCCTTCTCGATCGCGCTGCCGACGTCGGCATCCTCCCGGGCGAGAAGCTGATCCCCCTGCTGGATGACCGTCACGCTCACCCCGATGGTGTTCAGGAAGTCGGCGAATTCGCAGCCCACGTAACCACCGCCCAGCACGATGATGCTCTCCGGCAGCGACTCGAGTTCCAGCAGCGTGTTGCTGGTCTGCACATTCGAGTCCGCCAGGCCCTCGATGTCGGGCAGGAGCGGTTCGGTTCCGAGGTTGACGACGACGTCCGAACCTCTCAGCAGGCGAGTGCCGCCATCATTCAGGGTGACCTCCACCGTCCTGGACGCCACGAACTTTGCCTCGCCCAGGATGAAATCCATACCGGACCCTGTGAAGGAGGCGAGTTGACCGTTCACCATAGTGCCGACGACATCCTCTTTGCGGTGGCGCAACAGATCGATGTCCATCCGCGGGTATTCGACACCGGTGATACCGAATTCGGTTGCCCGACGCGCGTTCTTCAGCATCCGTCCACTGTTGATGATCGTCTTGGTCGGGATGCACGCCACGTTGATGCAGGTACCCCCGATCATGGCGCGTTCGACCATCGCGACTGTGCGGCCAGCTCGGGCCATGTCCATGGCCAGCGACTTACCGGCCTTGCCCCCGCCGACCACCAGCAGATCAAACTCTTCGACGTCCATGTCGCTCCGACCTCCGCATCGCCCGGGCGCCAACGGCGGCGGACGAGCCCGAGCATACCCGGGCGAGACGTCCCTCGACAGGCCTGATCCTGATGCAGGTGGGCAAGAAATATTGGGAGGCCCGCCAGTTCGCACGGGGCGACCAAGCAGCACACGTGACATCTTGTTTTTCTCGAGTGACGGGCGCAGACTAAACTGCCCGGGCAGTCATCGCCCTGACGCTGTGATCGACTCCCCGCGATCACCCGAGTTTCACGGAATAAAAAAGGGAAAGGGCATGGACCAGGATTGCGGGACAGCCTGATTGAGGGCGGTTTCAGGTCAGCCCAATAGAAGATGATCGAGGAGATAGCTGATGAGCACTTCCGAAACAGTCCTGAAGGATCTCGACGGCGAGTTGAGTGGCTTGCGAGATATCTACACCGATCGCCACGAGCATCCGGAACTGGCCCTTGCCGAAAATGAGACGTCGAAACTGGTCGAGGAGAAATTGACCGCGTTCGGGTATGACGTGACCCGCATCGGCGGCACCGGCATCGTCGGTGTTTTGGCCAATGGTGACGGTCCTGTGGTCCTGGCCCGCGCTGACATGGACGCACTGCCCGTGACCGAAGACACCGGGCTGCCATACGCATCCGAGGTCGCCGGTGTCATGCACGCCTGCGGTCACGATATGCACATTGCCGCCCTGTTGGGGGCGGCGAAGCTGCTGGCCGCCAGCCGCGATTCGTGGTCGGGCACTTATATCGCGCTGTTCCAGCCTGCCGAGGAGACCGGTGCCGGATCCAACGCGATGGTGGATGACGGGCTCGTCTCAAAGGTGCCCAAACCTGACGTGGCACTCGCCCAGCACGTCATGCCGCTTCCTTCGGGGACGATATCTACGACAGCCGGTCCGGTACTGTCCGCGGCTGATTCGATCAAGATCACGGTGTACGGCAAGGGTGCACACGGGTCGATGCCGCAGATGTCGGTGGACCCGGTGGTTCTGGCCGCGTCTATCGTGTTGAAATTGCAGACGATCGTCTCGCGGGAAACCAAGCCGGGTGACTTTGCCGTGCTGACTGTGGGGGCGCTGAACGCCGGTACGGCGTCGAACATCATCTCCGATCGGGCCACGCTTCTCTTGAACGTCAGAACTTACGACATCCAGGTCCGGGCACACATCATGGCTGCGATTACGCGCATTGTGAAGGGAGAGTGCGAGGCCGCAGGCTCACCCAAGGAACCAGAGTTCGAGCTCTACGACCAATATCCCCTCACCGTCAACGATGCCACCGTGACCGACAAGGTGACGGATGCTTTCACAGCCCACTTCGGCGCCGATGCGGTACTCCATGCGGAGCGTCAAACGGCGTCCGAGGACTTCAGCCATATCCCGGATGCGTTCGGGGTGCCGTATACATTCTGGTTGCTCGGGGGAGTCGACCCCGAGACCTACCGTGTCGCGGAGCAAAAGGGCACGATCGCGCAGGATATTCCGGCAAATCATTCACCCAAGTACTTTCCGATTATCGATCCAACCCTGTCATTTGGAGTTCAGGCGCAGGTCGTCGCGGCGATGTCCTACCTCGGCAAAGCGGAGTAGTTATCATGAGCGCGACTCAGGTGCCAGTCAAGACGGCCGCTCCGTGGAAACCGAACGATCTCTGGCTCGCGGGCATTGTCCTGGCTGTCATCAACTTCTGGCTCTTCGCCCAGACTCTGCTCAACGTCATCCCCGGAATTGAAGGCTCCCTTGGGATCCAACGGACAGTAGGCAACCTAGCGGTGTCCATCACTGCACTCTTCTCTGGGCTCTTCATCGTTGTCGCCGGCGGTCTGGCCGACCGGCTGGGCCGAGTGAAGATCATGAACATCGGCATCTATCTGAGCATCCTTGGCTCGCTGCTCATCGCCGTAACCCCGGCGAAGTTGGGGATTCTCACGGCCACTGCGCTTCTCGGGGGCCGAATCATCCAGGGCCTGTCGGCCGCGTGCATCATGCCCTCGACGATGGCGCTCGTGAAGACCTACTACGAGGGTAAACAGCGTCAACGGGCATTATCTTTCTGGTCGATCGGGTCATGGGGCGGCTCGGGGTTCTGCGCCCTCTTCGGTGGCCTGATGGCGACATCGGTGCTGGGGTGGCGGTCGATCTTCTGGATCTCGATTGTGCTCTCGATCGTGGCCCTATTCCTGCTGCGCAAGACTCCCGAATCGAAAGCCCCGGTGCGTGCCACTGGAAGGTTCGATTGGGGCGGACTGATTAGCTTTGTTGTTGCGCTGGTGGCTCTCAACGTGTATATCTCGCAGGGACCGGTGATCGGGTGGCTGAGTCCCGGCGGCATTGGACTCGTCGTGGTCGCGGTCATCGGCGCCCTCGTGTTCTTTGCGATCGAGACGAAGCGAAGCACGGTGTTCCTGGATCTCAAGCTGTTCCGTAATCTGACATTCTCGGGAGCGACGCTGTCGAACTTTCTGCTGAACGGCGCGGCCGGAACCCTCGTCGTGTCGTTGGGTCTCGTCCAAACTGCGGCAGGCATGTCGTCCCTGCAGTCAGGGTTCCTGACGCTCGGCTACCTGGTCGCGATCGTCTCCACCATCCGCGTCGGCGAGAAACTTCTTCAACGTTTCGGACCCAAGCGGCCCATGATCTGGGGCAGCGCGATCGCCGGTGTCGGAATTCTGTTGGTGTCGATGACATTCACCCTCATCGGAGCGTACGTTGTCCTCGCCTTCATCGGATTCACGCTCTTCGGCATTGGCCTCGGCTTCTACGCCACACCGTCGACGGATGCCGCCCTTTCGAATGTCCCGGACGAGGAGGTGGGCGCCGCCGCCGGCATCTACAAAATGGCATCGTCGCTTGGCAGCGCGATCGGCGTCGCAGTCTCCGCGGCCCTCTACGTAGCCGCACAGGCCATGAATCCGAACACGATCCGCTCCTGGGGGCTCTTCATCGGCAACCAATCGAATGTGGGCTTGCGGTTCGGTGGCGCCGTCGGGATCCTGTTCAACCTGTTCATGGTCGTCGTCGCGATCGTCGCGATCATCGTGACCGTTCCGAGCGAGCGCACAGGCAAGCGGCCCGAAGTACCAGCCACCCCATCTTTTGGAAGCTGACCGCTCCGCGAGCGTAAAACAGCGCATGGGCGAAGCGGCCAACCCTAAGGCGTCTTGTTGTCACGCCGCCTGCGCCGTGATCGAAACCGCTGGCCCGTTCCCTCCCACCACCCGGTTGCGGCAGCAGTAAGTTGGCGGGTGCGCGGCAATCGAACTTCGGTGGGCAGGATCCACCCGAACCTTCGGGCGAGGAGTGACAACAGCGCCCCGGTCACGATCGCAACCACCGAGCCGAGCGCGGGGAGGCCCAGCTCGGTGAGGACCACCATCTCGATCGACGCGAGGAAGGCGCTGGTCGCGTATAACGTGTTGCCACCGAAGACGGCCGGCACTTTGATCAACAGTACGTCTCGGACCATGCCCCCGCCGATCGCCGTGACCACGCCGAGCATGATCGCGGGCAGCCAGCCGAGGCCCGCTGCAATCGCCTTCTGCGAGCCCGCAGCCGCCCAGCATCCCACTGCGAGAGCATCCAGAACAATGAGCAGACGCAACGACATTTTGCCCTTGAACGGAATGAAGAATGCGATTACGGCGCCGACGATAGCGAACCCGAGGTAGTACGGATCAGTCAACGCAACCGGGGTACCGTGTTGCAGCAGAGTATCCCGGATCATCCCGCCGCCCAATCCGGAGATCACCGCCAGAATCGCGAAACCGACAATGTCGAGCCGCGCAGCCCTAGCGGCGATTCCACCAAGGATGGCGTTCGCCAGGACCCCCGCAAGGTCGACGACACGGATCGCCTCGTCGACAGTGACAGCTTCATGCACCATCCCATCAACGTACCGGGCGCGAAGTGACGACAGTGACATTGATCGTTATCACCAGCAGTAATTTTGGTATAGGTGGGAATTGCTCTGAGGGGTTGTAGCGCTACGACGGGTCAGGTGGCCTTGCAGTGGACGAGCGCTGCGTTCTGGCTTGGGCGACGCCGAACCGATCATGGCGCCGGAAAAGCAGAAAGGCCACGAGCACTGTTACATTCCACACAGTGCTGTGGCCTGATCTGTCGGGGTGGCGGGATTCGAACCCACGACCTCTTCGTCCCGAACGAAGCGCGCTACCAAGCTGCGCCACACCCCGATGGCCTCCTGCGAGGCCTCAATAAGAATACACGGTACGTGGGCGTCTTCATGACCATGAATGACCGCGACGGCAGCGATGTCGCGCCGCCAAGTGTCGAGTCAGGCTATGGGTGACTAGGCTTGGGCTTGGGGGGTGTGACGGGGGTCACAGGGTTGGTGTTCCCACCACCGTTCCCGTTGCCATTTCCGTTGTTCTGCACCGGCGGCTGGTACACGTACGGCGCATTCAGCAACGACGGGCTCGGCGTTGCCAGCGCGCCGCCGCCGTAATGTGCGTTCAGCGCGGCCAGGATCGGTTGGGCGATGTGGAACTTCACGTCCCCGCCGTTATAGCCGCCGAAGTACTGGCTGCGCAGTGCAACGTGACCGCTCAAGTTTCCCACCCAGGTCGCTGTTGCGACCTTCATCGTAGAGGTGACCAGCCAGTTCTCCTCAGAGTTGTCAGTCGTGCCCGTCTTGCCGAAGATCGGGATGCCGTCGTTCGGGTTCGCCGCAGTTGCCGTGCCGGCGGTCATCACGTGCTGGAGCGTCCACTCGACGCCTGCAGCGATGTTCGCCGGTATCCCCTGCGAGCATTTAGTCTTGGGTAGGGCGTGCTGAGTTCCGTCGGCGTTGATCACCTTGTCGATGGCGATCGGCGTGCATACCACGCCGTTGTTCGCGATGCCGGCATAAGCGGTCGCCATAGTCAACGGCGAAATGTAGTTGGTGCCGAGGATCATTGGCGGCACGATTGTCCACGGGTTCGTTCCCGGCGATGCGGAGTGCACGAGCAAACCCTTGGCCGCGTTGGAAATGTCACAGAGGTTCGTCTTCGTGCCCATCTGGGCGAACGCCGTGTTGACGGATGCCTCGGTCGCCGAGAGCACGCTCATGTTTCCGCCGGCTTCGCCTTCGTCGTTGCCGACAGGCCATGGTATGTTGCCGAACCCGCCGACGCACGGAGCGTTGTACTGAGTCTCGGAGAAAGTGTGCCCGGAGGATGGCGCGTTCACTGTTTCATAGATCGTGTGCCCGTCTTCCAACCACGCGGCTAGGTCGAACGCCTTGAACGACGACCCGGTTTGGAATCCGCTCGATCCACCCTGGTCGTAATCAGTGGTGTAGTTGATCGAAGTCGAACCCGGCGGAGCGCTGGCCGTGTCGTTGTAGGTCTTGTTCTCGACCATGTTGACCACACGGCCCGTTCCGACCTCCATGGCGACGTTCGCCGACCCCAGGTCGAGGTTCGGGTCGGTCGACGGGATGTACTTGTTGATCGCCGCCTGCGCCGAGTTCTGCAGGTCGAGGTTGAGGGTCGTGTACACCTGCATCCCGCCGAGGTTGAACAAGTTCGTGCGATCTTGCGCGGTCTTGCCGAACGCCGGGTCGGTTTGCATGATGCCCTCGACATAGTTGCAGAAGAAACCGGCGTCGTATGTTTGCGCGCTCATGCATCCGGAATCGACCGGGTGGATGCTTGGCTCAATTTTCGTTTTCACCGCAGCGTCGTACTCCGTTTGGGTGATTTTGTGGTTGATGAGCATCCGCTGCAGCACGTAGTCGCGCCGGTCTTTCGCTGCTGCGTAACCGTTCGCAGCCGTGTTATCGAGACTGGACTTCGACGGCTTGATCGAGCCTCCGTCGATGCGTAGGTAGTTCGGGTTGTTCAGGATGGCCGTCAGGGTCGCGGCCTGCGGCAGCGTGAGATCCGCCGCTGAGACTCCGAAATAGTATTCGGCCGCCGCTTGAATGCCGTAGACGCTGCCGCCGAAGCCGGCGATGTTGAGGTAGCTGAGCAGGATCTGGTCCTTGCTGTACTGCTTGTCCAGACCGATCGCATAGCGCACCTCCTGCACCTTGCGCTTGATCGTCGTGCCGGCCGCTTCGGTGTAACACGCGTTCTGCGCGGCCTGCTGTTTTTTGAGGACCGCGGCCGCGGCATCCGCGTTGACCGGCATGGCATCGCAGACCTGAACGAGCACATTCTTCACATACTGCTGCGTGATGGATGACCCGCCCTGCACCGTCGACCCGGCCGCGTTGGAGAGCGCGGCACGAATAGTGCCGATCAAGTCGATGCCGCCTTCGCTGTAGAAGCGCGGGTCTTCCGTCGCGACTGCAGCGTCTTTCTCGTACTGCGAGACCGCGTTCCACGCCACGCCGACACGGTTCTGTGCGTAGAACGTGGCGATCGGCACCTCTTTGCCGCCCTGCGTCGCGTAGAACGTGGTGGTCTGGGGCAGCGGGCCGATCTTCAGGTATTCGGGGATGCTGTCGAAACCGGAGACGGTGCTACCGGCAGCCATACTGGCCACAGCGATGGCAGGCGTCACCCCGGCCACAACAAGCACGGCGGCCACAGCACTGATCGCGACGAACCCGATCAATCCTCCGAGGGCGGCACCCAGCCTGGGGCGTTTGCGCGAATCGGACATCGCCCCAGGCTACGCCCGCAACCTTTCCAACTGCTCTGTTCACACTCCGAAAGCGTTCAGATTCGCACCGTTGGTCGAGTAGCCCGTGAGCGCCAGCGAGCGAGCGTATCGAGACCAAGGGGTCTTTTGTGCGACAGGGGCTGGGTCTCGATACGCGTATTCGCTGCGCTCATGCGTTACTCGACCACCGGCACCGTCGCTGCGCTCATGCGCTACTCGACCACCGCCGTTGGTACCGACGGCGTCAGCGTCAGCAGCGTCGCTTCGGGCCGGCACGCGAAGCGCACCGGCGCATAGATCGAGGTTCCGACCCCCGCAGACACATTGAGGTACGCGGTGCGCAACGCGTGCGGCCACATGCTCAGCCCCTTGACCTGCTTGCGCGGAATGTCGCAGTTCGTCACGAGCGCACCGTAGCCGGGCACGCAGACTTGGCCGCCGTGGGTGTGCCCGGCGAAGATCATCCGGGCGCCGTACGTGACGAATGTGTTCAGCACGCGCTGGTACGGCGCGTGCGTGACCCCGATCGACAGCGACGGCGAAGCCGGGGCGGTCTCGTCGTCTGGCCACGTGGCATCCGTTTCATCTTGCTCGCGCAGGTCGTCGAGGATCGCCGGCAGCAGGTCGAGCCGGTCGAAGCGCCGGTGCGGGTCGTCGACGCCGAAGAGCTCGAGCCGGGTGCCGTTCACGGTTAGTTCGCCGGCCGCGTTGTTCAAGTCGAGCCAGCCGAGCCCGGTGAAGAACTCGGTGAGACCCGCAATATCGAGCGATGCAGGCTTGCGATGGTTCAGCGACGGTCCGGAGAAATACTTCATCGGATTCTTCGGCGTCGGCCCGAAATAGTCATTCGAACCGTTGACGAACACCCCAGGGATGCCGCGGAACGGCTCCAGCGCGTACTCAACACCCTCGAGCCCGCGTTCGTGCCCGAGATTGTCGCCCGTGTCGACGATCAGGTCCGGGTTCAACGCGGCCAGCGAGCGGATCCACTCCTGCTTACCCCGCTGCCACGGCGCCATGTGCAGGTCGCTGATGTGCAGCACGCGGATCGGCGCGGCGCCCGGCTCGAGTGCAGGCACGCTCACCTCGCGCAATGCATACCAGTTGCGTTCGATCAGGGACCCCCACGCGAACGCGAGAACGGATGCCGCCCCCAGCGCTGTCAGCGCCCCGCCCGCCGCTCCTAGCCCGGTTCTGCCCAGGCTGGTGCGCCGTGTGCCGCGTCGGCCCACCCCGGTGCGCCGTGTGCTGCGTCGTGAGCTTCTGCGCATCGAGAAATTCTCCAGTCGGTCGTTGCGGACGGCCTCCGTCACCACCCAGTCAACGAGTGAAGTTTAGCGGCGACCGGTGACTTCGGCCGTGCCGGTGGCTGTGCCGGTGGCTGTGCCGGCTCACTGCCGTCTGCTATCCGCCAGTGCCTCCGCCGTTGTTGCCATTGCCCGGCCCCGGAGTGTTATTCGGTTTCGCGGTCAGCGTCACCTTGGTGCCGGGCTTGGTCGGTGTGCCAGGCGCCGGATTGGTGCTGGCAATGATCGCGGCCGGATCTCCGTTGTAGGCGTAGCCGAAGCCGGCGCCGGTCAGTGCGGCGATCGCATCCGCTGCGCTCTTGCCGGTGACGTCGGGCAAGGCCACCAGGCTGCCGTTACTCGTGTAGACGATCACGGTGCTGCCCAGGCCAGCGCTGGCGCCGGCACCCGGGTTCGTGCTGGCGACAGTGCCCGCCGCCGCTGCCGAGTCGACCGGGCCGCCGTCCTGATAGGTGAACCCGAGTCCTGTGAGCAGACTCTGTGCGTCGGCCGGGCTCTTGCCGGTCAGGTCGGGAACGGTGATCTGCTTCGCGTTCAACACTGAGGAATCCGGCGCCGGGAAGGCGGCGCCGCCGTACGCGGCGTTCAGCGCGGCCAGGATCGGCTTCGCGACGATGAGCTTGGCGTTTCCGCCGTATTGCCCGCCCAACGTCAGGTTGCGAATCGGCGTCTTCGTCCAGGTGCCATTTGAACGCAAGGTCGATGCCACGTTTCCCACCCAGGTCGCCGTGGCGACCTTCGTGGTCGAGCTGACCAGCCAGTTGTCGTAGGAGTTGTCCGTCGTACCCGTCTTGGCGAAGATCGGAACTCCGTCGCCCGGGTTTGCGCGCGTCGCGGTTCCATTGCGTATCACGCCCTGCAGCGCGTAGACGACGCCGGCTGCGACCTTCGGATCGACGGGGTTCGTCGAGCAGACGCTCTTCGGAACTGCGATGTCCTTGCCTGTCGGGTCAGTGATCTTGTCGATCGCGATCGCACTGCACGCCTTGCCGCCGTTGGCCAGGCCCGCGTATGCGGTGGCCATCGAGATCGGGGCGATGTAGTTGGTGCCGAGAACCGATGATGGGTTCGCGAGGAACGGGTTGGCTGTCTCGTCGGCGCCCTTCACCAGCAGTTGCTGTGCGGACTGCTTGATGCCGCACAGGTCGAGCTTCGTGGACATCATCGCGAAGACCGTGTTCACGGATTCGGCCGTTCCGGTCATCACCGACATGCGGCCTGCGGCCCCGTCATCGTTCGTGACGTTCCACGCTGCGCCGCCGATGTCGTTGCACGCTGGCCCACTGTGGAACGCGGACTGCGGATACGAGTGGCGCGTTCCGTCGATGATGTCGTTGAGAGAGTGCCCCTCTTTCAACCATTCGACCAGGTCGAACGCCTTCCAGGTCGAACCGGTCTGGAAGCCTTGGGAACTGCCGTAGGTCGCGTCTTCGTTGTAGTTGACCGCCGTCGTGCCGGGGGTCGGCGTATCCGTGTTGTTGAACGGCCGGTTCTGCACCATGGTGACAATGCGACCGGTGCCGACCTCGACGGAGACGTTCGTTCCGCCGATATCTGTGCCGGACAGTGTCGCCGGCACCACCGCGTTGAGCGATTGCTGGGCGACGCCCTGCAGGTCGAGGTTCAACGTCGAGTAGATCTTCAACCCACCGCGGTTGAACAGGCTGACCCGCTCATCGACGGTCTTGCCGAACGCAGGGTCGTTGAGAATGGTGCGCTGTACCAGGTCGCAGAATGCGCCGGCATTGACGGCGTTGGCTGACATGCATCCGGTCTGGACCGGTGTGATCGTCGGGGCGATCTTCGTCTTCTTCGCGTCATCATGCTGCTTGAGCGTGATCTTGTGGTTGATGTACATGCGGTCGATCACGTAATTGCGACGGTCGAGCGTGGCCTTGAAGCCGTTCTCGGCGTTGTTGCCTGGGTTGGTGGCTTTGTCCTGATCGATCCGCAGGTTCGCTGGGTTGTTCAGGATCGCCGTGAGCGTCGCCGCCTGCTCCAGGTTCAGGTCCTTCGCCGTCGTGTTGAAGTAGTAGTGCGCCGCAGCCTCGACGCCGTAGACCTTGCCGCCGAAGCCGGTGATGTTGAGGTAGCTCTGCAGGATCGCATTCTTGGAGTACTTCTTCTCCAGGCCGATCGCCATCTTCATTTCATTGAGCTTGCGATCGGGCGTGGCCGCGGTGGCGTCGAGATAGCAGTTTTGGTATGCCTTGTCCTGCGCGGCCTGCTTCTTCTTCTGCTCTGCCGCGTTGGAGTCTTCGACAACGATGTTCTTCACTTCGCACTTCTGCACGAGCACGTTCTTCACGTACTGCTGAGTGATCGACGAACCGCCCTGGGTGTCCTTGTGCAGCACATAGGTGCTGAGCGCGCCGCGGAGCGTGCCCATCAGATCGATGCCGCCGTGCTGGTAGAAGTGCGGATCTTCCGTCGCGATGCTGGCATCCTTCATGTTCTGCGAAATGTCTTTCCAGCCGACCTCGACACGGTTCTGCGCATAGAAGGTGGCGATCGGGATCGGCTTGCCGCCCTGGTTCGCATAAATCGTCGAGTTCTGGGCCAAGCTGTCGATCTGCAGGTACTCGGGCAGCCCCTCGAAAACACCAATGCTGTCGCTCGCGGCCATTCCGGTGACGGCGATCGCCGGGGTCACAGCCGCCGTCACCAGGAGTCCAGCGACGACACTCATGCCGAGAAATGCGGCAAAGGCGCTGAGCGCACGAGTAGCCGTGGGTTTTTGGGCAGACATAGGAACTAGGGTAAAGGACAAAGGCTGTTAATCCGCATGGCAGCTGCGGCATGCTGCGATTTGGCGTTGCGGCCGCGCGCTGGCACACCCCGGTGGAGCGGACGATTGAGCAACGCCGATCGCCACAACAACAAGGAGCGACATGCGCCGTTGGGAATATCTGACCACACCGCTGATCGTGCACAACACCGCCGCGATCCTCAACAACTGGGGGTCTGAGGGCTGGGAACTCGTGCAAGTGGTCACCGGACCAGAAGGCGGCCTCGTCGCCTATTTGAAACGCCCGATCGAGGCTGAAGAGAACGGAGCGGCGTGATGGCCGAAAGTAATGGTTCAGAGGTTGCCAGGTCTGCGGGCGCCGGTTCTGAGTCGCCCGGTTCCGTGGCGCGCGGTTTCGAGGCGCGGCTCGTCGAGCTGGGCATCGTCCTTCCGGATGTCGCGGCCCCCGTCGCCGCGTACGTCCCCGCCGTGATCAACGGCTCACTCGTGTACACGTCGGGTCAGCTGCCCTTCATCTCCGGCGCGCTGCCCGAGACGGGCAAGGTCGGCGACGGGCACGGCCTAGTACCGCTGGACGATGCACGCGACTATGCCCGCACCTGCGCCCTCAATGCGCTCGCGGCCGCCCGCAGCGTGCTCGGATCGTTGGACCGCGTGACCCAAGTGGTCAAGGTCAACGGTTTCGTGGCATCCGATGCGGGGTTCACGGGCCAGTCGACCGTGATCAACGGTGCATCCGAGGTGCTCGGCGAGATCTTCGGTGAGGCTGGGCGCCATGCGCGCGCTGCCATCGGTGTTGCCGTGCTCCCGCTGGACTCGCCCGTCGAGGTCGAGCTCGTCCTAGCCTTCGAGTAGCTGGCGGATGCCGCGCGCGGCCTGGGTGCGCGCGGCGGCGCGCAGCCT
>Ga0208357_1000261_pt1 | contig 43549 bp, 53 predicted proteins | sample NGESurdeep092012_6_FD_184487 | JGI IMG/M metagenome (GOLD analysis project Ga0208357, IMG submission 184487) | Arctic peat soil microbial communities from Barrow, Alaska - NGEE Surface sample F52-2 deep-092012 (SPAdes) | ecosystem: Environmental > Terrestrial > Soil > Wetlands > Peat ...
AGCGAGCGTCCCGGCAGCCATAGGCTATACTCTCAGTGGACAAGCCGCTATCGACGCGGCTAACGCTTTGCAGCCCACTACGCCTATCACGGTTCAGGCCGGTGGGAAGGTACTATAGTGAATGTAAAAGAGAACCGAGAGCTGGGGCACTTATGGCTTAATCGCTATGTGCAGGCTGGGCATAAAATGTCTATACAACGCTATCAGCGTTTGATGTGTTGGCTGCTGGGCGATACCTATGCTCAAATTGCTGACGCTGAGGGCACGACAGCTCAAGCTGTAGCTCATTCAGTGCGCCGTGACCTCAAGAGAGTACAAGCCTTTGCGCTTGATGTTAAAAAGACTGTTGACAACGTAAACGATAAGCCTATTATAGAAAGCAAAGAGGACTAGCATTATGCGGGCAACCGTACTTTGGGATATACCAATGCGAACTAACGAACAGAGAATATGGGTAAAGCGTGGAGAGTATCCAGTGCTTCATCCTGTAGGTGTAGATAAGCTTTTAATTGAGATCTTCGATAAGGGCGAAGAGCGACAAGTAACGTGCGTTAAAGTGGAGGACGTAAGGTTAAGCATATGAGAATAACCATCGACTATATTGAGAGTACACATTTTATACCTGTACGGGTAACCCGAGAACGTATTTATGACCACGAGTGAGGTAACTACCGCTGAGATCCCGAAGCCACTGGTGCACATTGAGGACTGGTGGATACGACAAGGACGTTTGCATGGTAAGGTACTCGATCACCCTATGTTTGGTGCGGGGGAGATCATTACCAGCTTTCCCTTAATCGGAGACTATGTTGGAGCTGTTGAAGGTTCGAGCGTAGAAACGAGTAATGTTATTTATAGGTTGGGGAAGGAAAAAGACTAATGGCATACAAGCGCAAGTCGAGTAGGCGTAAGACCTGCCCGCAGTGTGGAGAGAAGCGGGCTATAGCTCATTCTCGTACTTTATGTATGGGTTGCCGACGGTTCAATACTGATGTAGCCCTGGGGCGTATTAAAGCACCCGACTATGAGGAGGTAACGATTGAAGGCTATAAAGAGCCTATGGAGAAAGTGCAGACTGGCTTCGGATACTTTGGAGCGGTTACTACTACCAAAGATGGGGAGTTGATCCAGTGTCATATATGCGGTTACTACTATGCTAATCTCTGTGGTCACATTATTCACAATCACAAGAGAAACCTCAAAGAGTACAAGATTGAATATGGTCTACGGATCAACGACGGCCTTGTGTCGCCAGTAATGAGAGAGAAGTTTCAGCAAGCCTTTGAGAAGCATAGACAGGCTAGTGGGTTCGGTAATGATGAGAACAATAAGAAGGCCTGGGCTGCTGCTAAAAAGTCTAGGGACGAGGGTTATCAAGCCGGTGGCGATACTTGGAAGCCTATCACTCGAAACGAGAAGGGCATGTGCAGGGAGCAGATACTCGCCAAAGTCCGTCATGTAGTAGAGCTCAACGAAGGTACGGCTACTATACGAGATATGCGTGATACCTACGGGAAGCAATACACTGATACTATTCGTACATTCTTTGGCTCGTGGCCAGCTGCCGTCAAAGCAGCTGGAGGTTCGACAGCCTTACAGATGAAAAACAAAGCGTTTAGGAAACGTAAGCGTGACGTTATTAAGCGTATTAAACGCTGGTACAAAGAGACCGGACACCCACCCTATAGCTCTGACTTCAACTCTAGCGATGAGCTACCAGATCAGAAGTGGGTTAGTAGACACTTTGGTACGTTGAATAAGGCGCGTCGCTTGGCTAAGGTTCCCGAGGTCGTCTACATTAACGGCCAGTGGGAAGAGTTATTTATAGATCTGGATGAAAAGTAATGATCTGTTATAAAGATATTACATACTGCGGTAGTAAGGTTAAAAAACATACTTGTGGCCGTGAGTTTACTAAACAAGACGCTATAGACGCTGAAAAGTGGTGGGGCGGTAAAGATTACCCTGTTGCTTACAGTTATTATTGCGGAGAGCCAAAGGGGGAGAAGTAATGGGAGCTAACGCTGATCTCGACCTGCCTTTCGATAGAATACGAAAGATTAAAATAGCTTTTGATGTAGACGGGACGCTACGGAGCAATAAGACTGATACTACCCAAGATCCGAACGAGCGTATAGTAGCCCTGTTCCAGATACTGAGCACATTCAAGAATACCAAGCTGTATGTATGGTCTGGCGGAGGAGCTGACTATGCTCTACGGTTTGCTGAGCGTTACCACCTACCCGTCCCGTCGACGCGCTGTATTAGTAAGATCGGGGCTCCGCACATGGATATAGCTATAGATGATATTCAAGATACGGCTATTGCAGACATTAATTTAATTGTAAGGGAGAAATAGTATGGGTTTATTTTATGGGAAAAACAGTAATGGCTACCCAGAGCCTAAGTCATTCAATATAGGGTTTGCTCTAGTGGGTATGTTGTTGTTGGTCATTGTGGCACCCATGTACGGGCTACCGTCCTATGGACGCTACCAGAGGTTACAGAACGAGCATAACCAGACATCAGTTAACGATATACAGATAGCGCAGACACAGCAGCTCGTGAAGGTGCAGCAGCAGAAAGCTCAGATACAGATAGCACAAGCTATTGGTATTGCTAAGGCTCAAGAGATCATTAAAAGTACTTTGACGCCAGCCTACCTACAGTATGAGGCTATCGAAGCCCAGAAGGCCGAGATCAACAGCCCGAACCATACTATTATCTATGTTCCGTCCGGAGCTAATGGTATCCCGCTAGTACAAACAACTAACCCTTAAGGAGAAATAAATATGGGAAGTGCATACGACCACGAACCAAGAAGAGCCCCTAGTCCGTACTTGAGACTGGGCAATAAAGACGACAGTGTCACTATACGTATCGCCTCAGAGCCATATAGAGAGCCCAAGGTATGGCTGGGTGAACCACCAAGTGCTAAGCCAGTAGATAGCGTGGAGATCGCTCTGTGGACGCCTGAGACATGGGCAGACGTTATGCGTGACCCTACTACTGACTACAACATCAACGAAGCTTACAGTTGGGTCGTGATTGATCGGAGTGATGGCCGGGCTAAGGTATTCTCTGGCTCTCCGTCTGTCTATAAGAACATTAAGAATTACGCCACTATGCCAGAGTGGGGAGATCCTAAAGAATATGATATTAAAATTACCCGCACTGAAGATCCTGGACGTAATTACTATACAGTTATGGCACTCCCGAACAAAAGTGCCCTTACTGCCGACGAGAAGACGTTAGTAGGAGCACTGGATATGTCTACCTTGTCTCCTAATGCACGGCTATTGACTGAACCGCAGATTGACGCAGTAGGAAACCCTGAAGACCACGTGGACGTTAGAACATTCCCAACCATAGAAAATACAATGAAGCATACTCCTGGAGTGGCCGACAAGAAAGATGCTGTTGCTGAAGTTAGTGATGAGCCTATTAACTTGGACGACATTCCATTCTAGGGGGAGATATGACGAAGTTTAAGATAGGCGATAGGGTCAATATACCCGACGACTGTATCGTTAACTACGAGAGAGGGGCTACAGTCGGTACCGTAATAGAGATTATGAGTTCCGGCGTGAGAGTGCGTGAGGATGGAAGAGGCGATGATGGGGGCTGCTATGGACACGATTACACACTAATTAAGGAAGGAGGATCTATGAAGCGGAAGTTTAGAATTGGCGATAGGGTAAAAGTTATTAAGAGCGAGTCAAGCCCCGGGAGAAAACACATGGGGACTCAAGAATATGTGGGTATGACGGGCGCTATTACCGTTAATGATGGTTCTGGGGCTCACAGTATCAAGATAGAAGGGGTTGAAAGTTGGTGGGCAGAATGGGAATTACAACTAATAGGTAAAGGAGCAAAGAAAGTTATGGGTAAGAGGACATTTAAGCAATTAAAAGATAACCAGGCTATACGCAAGGGCGCTATCTGGCAGGAAGAGTGCGAGGACGGTACACAGCCGTACGCGCTCATTACACCCGAGTTGTGTAAGTTTGAAAGCGATGACCGAGAGTACAGTCAGCCCTGTAGGGAAATAATCGAGCAGAACCCTACGTGGTTTGTTGAGGTATTCCCGGCTAGTGAGGCATTTTTGACCAAGGAAGAGCTTGCTACTTTCAGGCAGTTTGTGAAGGCTCAGCAACATTTTAAGAAAGTAACCACTCCCAAGGTTGAAGTTCAACGAGTAAAGCGCAAGTACACGAAGAAGACTAAATAGAGAGGAGGGAATCGTGGACGTAAGCAAACTAACCATTAACGAAGGGTTGCTGAAGTCGCCAGTATTGACCAGTAAACGGAAGCGTGAGCTACGGATACTAGCTATTACAGACTTCATTAAGGCTAATCCAGGGAAGCGTATTTATTATAAGCAGATTGCCCAGATTGGTAATTTCCCCGGTCAGGCGGGGGCAACAAACGCTAAGGTGTTTATAGATCGGATGATTAGATGGGGTATTCTCACGGATAAATATACTGTCATTGAACCCTTGAAGGTGTGGCAGGCTTACGGGCTGAGTCGGCCTCATTACAGCAAGAAAAAGCCAGTTATTGGTAACACCTTCAACTCAGTAATACCGAAGGCTATAGATCTTGGAGAGGCTATAGGGAAACTTAGGGCAGCCTCATTACAGCAAGAAAAAGCCAGAGGCTCGGAGCCGTTGCAGGGAGACAAAGCAGAGCCGCACAAGTGGGTTCCAGTAGTAAGTTACACCCTTAATGACTTGGAGAGGCTGGGCATGAGGTACGAGTTTTACAGTAGGTATGCTGGCGGAACCTCTGTACCGGGGTTCTTGACATGGCTGAAAGAACAGGAGAAGGCGTAATGGCGGCCTATACGGGTTATTGTGGTTGCCCCTCCTGTTATCCGCATTACCAGAGACATATTATGGAGCAGGAAATAGCGTACCGCGTAGCCCGGGAGGTGGAGTACGAAATGCGCCGGATGATGATGCCACGGATGCAGTACTACTACGAGACTTCAATAATGGGTATGGATGTCGCAAAGCCAACTGACACCGTGGAGTGCATTGGTAAGTGGCAGTCCGTAGCTATGCGCGAACAGGGATACTGGGAAACACGAGCCTGGAATCAACAGTATATATCCTATTCTGAGACGAGCGCTTGGAATAAGGAAGCAATTAAGCAACTAATGGCTGGAGAGCCAAAGAAAGAGAGTAATAACATGGGCGGAATAGTAAAACGAATCAAGGCTTTAGGCCTCAACAAAGCAGACAAATTGTTACGCAAGTATCAGATTGTCGATAACGCTGGGGACTTGACCTCTGACGGTAAAGAAGCACTGCTTAATCTGTTGTTTGAGCAGAATAAGACAGCCCTGGTAGCTAAGTTAACAGAGGTGGAAGCTAACGAGAAGCAAAGCAAGAAGTAATGGCTCATTTGAAAGTCGGCGATAAAGTCATACTGTTTTATGACGACAATAACCCCAGTAACCCTCTGCTGGGTACCAAGACCATTATCACTAAGGTGCGTGGTGGGTCGACAACGGCCAATAAATATCCCTATAGCATTACAGCGGGTCCCGATGTGTGCTGGGGAGACCACGAATTAAAATTAGTAAAGGAGACAAGTATGTCAAAGAAGTTTTATAGAGTTATTAAAGATCTTCCTCAGTGGAGCGAAGGGGCGATAGTCAAGCTGGACGATGGTGGCTATGTGACTATTAGCGACCTCTGGAACACCGAGGCTACTGATATTGCAGAGAAAGACGACGACACTATCTGCATAAGAGCTAAAGTAGTCGAAAATAGCCCAGAGTACTTTGAGCGTGTCTACGAGGTTGGTGTACTAGGGAAGACTAAGTACCTCGCTAAGGAAGCCGCACGGGCAGCTCACAACTCGCTCGTTAAGAAATAGGAGGTTATATGCCAGGTACAGTTGAAGGCGGCAAACAGGCCGGGAAGACGAATAAGAGAAAGTACGGTAAAGACTTCTACGCTAAGATCGGTGCCATGGGCGGTAAACTCGGCAAGACGGGGGGCTTTGGCTCCCCACTGAAAGGGGCTGATGGTATGACCGGTAAAGAGCGAGCTAGTGTTATGGGAGTAATTGGTGGGCGGAAATCAAGGAGAGGGAAGAGACGATGAACGCATTTGTATGGTTCTATTTAATCTGGTTTGGTGCAGGGTTGGTGAGTGCACCCTTCGTCTACGCTATGAGTTTTTATTATTGGCAGACAAAGTACGCGGAGATTTCCCCGCAGAACCGCACAGAAGATAGACAGAAGTCGATTGTGTTTGGGTTGTTAGGGATCCCTATGGGGTTTATATCCCTCCCCTTATACTACTCATTATGTAAGGAACACCTCGGCCTTAAGTGGAAATAGAGTGTGCTAGACTGTGGGGGTGATAACAAAGAAGCAACGTATTGGATACCGTAAATTATCTGAAGCTAGACATTCTGAGGGAAACCCCAACTGGCGTGGAGATAAAGTAAAATATCATGGCCTACATCAGTGGGTGGGTAGGCACCTTCCTAAGCCCGTAGTATGCGATCGGTGTAAAATGGTACCCCCTTTAGACTTGGCAAACAAAGGAATATATGATCGGCAATTATCTAACTGGGAATGGTTGTGTAGGCGATGCCACATGCTTTCAGATGGACGTTTAGACGCTATGGTAACGCGCAATAAAACTCTCCCCGTAGATATGAGTGATAAGGTGCGAGATAAGAGAGGTCGATTTGTACACTGAATCGAAAGGGTTAAAAGATCCCTCTACCTTGATTTGTCCCGACTGTGCAGGGACGAGGTTCCGCGTAAATTACAATAAGGTGGTGTGCGTGAATTGCCAGTGGACCGAGAAAAGGGGTAGCAATAAGTACGGCGCTAAACGGGCTGAGTTTAAGGGAAAACATTATGATAGTAAATATGAGGCCTCGGTTGCTCAGGAGTTAGACCTACGTTTGCAGCTCAACGACATACTGGAAGTCATCCCCCAGTTCAAAATTGAGTGCTATGCCTATCGTGAGGATGGCACTAAGGCCTTCCTAGTCAAACATAAGGTAGATTTCCGGATCCAGCTCAAAGACGGCTCATACGAGCTCATAGAGGCTAAGGGGCAGGAAACTGATGACTATAAGTGGAGACGGAAGTTTCTGGAGCTAATATGGCTACCAGCACACCCCGACTATACTTATACGGTGGTTAAGCAATCGAAAGGTTGGCGTGGATGAAAAGCGATAAAGATATAGTAGACGAGATCCTAGCACTTAATCGGTACCAAAGTACCCTGCGGAGGACACGGGGTAGGTTAGCTGGTGGTGCTGACTATGCGGGCAGGAAGTCGCTCAGTGTGGATATACGCAATAATCAAAGAGACATAGCGACCCGGCAGGATATACTGCGGAAGCGTGGGCATGTGATACCAGAAGGCAAAGTTGTGCCGGAGACTGTGCTATAGTAGTAACTATCTTTTAACAAAAGGACACCAATGGAGCAGTTGTCCACCCCTGTTGCTGCTCACTGATTTTGATTGCATTTAAGCTACAATTTGAAGCTATGCCCATCCCTAAGCACTGGGCTGCAAAGCACCGTTATTAGGCTACGGGTACTACTGGAAGTGCCTCTACTGGTACAGCAGCTGGCACAACGACAACAGGTGTAGTAGCTACGACTGTGGGCTGAGACTGTCGGACTAGGTTATAGACTGCTGATAGACCAGCTCCTACGGCTCCAGCGATAGCTGTCTTGTTCCAGTTGACTGTTGGTACTACCGTTAGGTAGACGACTGCGGCTTCTACGAAGGTAACTGCTACCTTCTCTGCTAATTGCTGATATTTAGTGGTCATATATTCTCTTTCTAATTAAACTCTAGGGGCGACAGGTGGGACACCTGGGCCATAAAGGAAGTAGGCTAGACCAGCGATAACACCGGCTACCCAACCCCAAAATATATCAACTGAGAAATGTTTACAGACCTCACCGACAAAGAAGGCGACAACGACGCCGACTACTAGGGCAATAAGGGCTTTTAGTAATATGTTCATATAACTCCTTAATTTAGGGACGTACCAGAGGCAGGGCGGCTAGTCCCTTTTCTGGTACCGATTTTTTCTTGACTACTCTTAGCACCGGCTCGTCCACCGTTGGCATTGCCCTTTGGTGGTTGTGCTGGGGCGTGGCCTGGATGTAAGCCCTCATTACTAAACGTTTCTACGGCTCCGACCTTGGGCACGTTTCTAGTACCGCTAGTCTCAGCTGGGCGCTTGAATTGACTGCCAGAGCTGGTCTGGACTGGGTTCGGGCTGCCACCGATGTTACCATTAGCTGCTCCAGAAGTAGCTATGGCTGCGTGTTTTCTTAAGTGATTTACTCCCATGATATATATTCCTTTCTAGTTTATACTAGCGCTGCTCCAGCTTGTGCGCCTGGTTGGTCGCTTGGCTGAGCAACAACGGCCTGTACGTTAGTTTGCATTGTTGTTGCTCCCCATGATAGCTGAGCGCCTCCGGTTGATCCGGTAGTAGAGACCGTTATACCGCTAGAGGACTTTGTCCCTCGCACTAACAGTGTAGTAGCGCCTAGGGTGCTTCCAGTAACGTATGGATGAGCGATTGTGCCGTTAGAGAATAGGGTACCCTTGCTGGTTGTCCCTAGGATAGCTGCCTTAAGGTTAGTAAGACCGGCTGAGCCGTCTGATGTGCTACCAATAAGTACTTGGTTGCCGATAGGGTCTACTCCGGCTGTGAAGTTAACTCCAGTAGCTGTTAGGGTGGCCGCTGTAGGGATCAGCGTAAAGTTGTTGCCTCTGGTACCGGCCGTCAAAGCGGTTATGACTGTGGCGTGAGAGCCAACTGCGGCTGCTGTAACGTCTGGGTTAACCACTGTGCCTGTTCCATAGTCAGTACCGATAGTACCTGCGGCTGTAATAGCACTTACGAGGTTGGTTAGGCTGGCGTCAGCGGATGCTCCGATATTGACATCGTATGGCTTAGTAATAGTCGTCTGGAAACGATACGTAAGGGCGTTGATCGTTACTGTGTCACCGTTACTTACGTTGGTGTTGTTTGAAGTCAGCGTGTTAGTAGACACTACTTCCGTAAGGGCAGTCTTGAAGGTATAAGTAACCGGCGCAATCGTTACTGTGTCACCATCTGTGTTGGCAGTACCTGTTGATGTCACAGTACCAGATGTTAGCGTACCAGTGACTGTAGCCTGGTTGGCTTCGTTCCATAGGATCCGCTGCTCTAACTTAGAGTCATTAACATAGTTAGCAGGATCAATCCCTACCACTCGGGCTCGGTGATCTAGTTCTCTTCGACTAGGCATAGTTTTTTCCTTTTGTTTTAGTTTTTGTTTCTAAGAGAGCGAGGTCTTTCTTCGATACTCAGATACCCCGGATGGGCACCTTTCTCCGCCTTAGATACTTCTAGTGTAGCACAAACTACTTGCTACGTGTAAATAGCTTCTTTAGGAAGGCTATTACGGCTGCCCAGAAGGTCTCCAGAGGCGTAGGAGAAGTTACAACCACTGGATGGGGTGTGGGAGTTGGCTGAGGAGTAGGAGGGGTAACTGGTACTGTTGGGTCAGGTTGGGGTGTTGCCAGTGGAGCGGGTTCTGGCACAGGCACGGGAGCAGGGGCTGGTTCCGGTGTAGGTGGTACGGGAACGGGGGGTGCGACGGGAGTGTCAGCTGCTGGTGGGGCTGGGAGTTCTGGGGCTGGTTGAGGGGTGTGAGTCCCGGCGTATGCGTCCCAGGCTGCTGCTGCGCCATAGAAGAATGAACAGTCAAGATTGCCTCCGTAGCCGTCAATGCGGCCTGTTGATGTGAATTGCCATAATACATCGTTTACGTTTCCGTCCCAGCGTGGGTTAGGATCCCGGTTAGGATCCATACTGTAGTTAGCGATTGGAGTGTTATTTTCTACATAATCAGCACACCAAAGACCGTAACCGCCGAAGATGACAGATGACCAATCGTATGCGGAGATAAGGCTTAGGCTCATATAGATGACGGGCTTGACACCAGTGCGAGCCTCAACGTGTTGTAGCCATGCTAATGCTTTACCAACGTTTCCTACATCTGGGTTGCCACCACGTTCCCAGTCAAGACCGAGAATACCCTTACCGACATAGCCCGCACAGTTGTCAACAAACCAGTTAGCCTCAGCGATAGGGTCGCCGTCGTTGAACCCATCAGAGAAGTAGTGATAGACTCCCCACTTCTTACCAAGAGCGATTGCCTGCTGAACATGAATATCACAATGGGGGTTAACGTACCCGTTGCCACCAGTGGCTTTGACGATAGCAAAGTCAAAGGCGATGCTCGCTAGATTAAGATCTGCTTTATAAGAATTAAGATCGACGCCTCGTAACATATTATTGCTCCTTACTACTCACTATTATCTCCTCGCGTTATCTATTTGCAAGTCTGTTTTTACGCCCTGAACAGCTGATGCTGCATCGCTTGTAGTACGAGCCGAAGTGATGGCCGACGTGTTGAGTGCTTGTAATATCTGCTCATTACTATTAGCCACGGCCTTAATGCCATCCGCTAGTTCTCTTAATGGAATATCCTTATAGACCTTGAGTTGTCCCTCTAGGTTAGACAGAGCTCGGCGATCTTCGTCACGCTCTCTAGTAATGTCTTTCATAAGTAGATCTTGAGCTTTTACGTGGGCTTGAAGATCCTTAACAGTTTGTCTCGGAAGGCGTCCCTTGTAGTAAAGGAGAGACCCACCAATCATGGTGATACCAACGAGGACGTCTTGGATAATTGCCGGGCTAATCATTATAGAGCTTCTACCAACAAACAAGACGGAGCGCCCGCTGCCTGAGCTAAGCTGCCCGTACCACCGCTTGCGCCGAGCCCGACATTATAGGTCTTTGAGCCCGCAGCTGGAGTTAGAACAACAAATGGAGACACACACTGCTGGGCACCAGCGTTAGTAGTGTTAATGTAGGCCTGTTGGATCTGCGTACCACTTCCGACTGCTCCATCCCATATACTCATGTAGACAGCGGCGTTAGTGGCTGATACAAACATCTCTGCGTAAGCACTGATCTTTATTTTCCGGCCTCCAGCAGGGATCGTAACAGTGACAGTAAGGCCGGTTACTTGGACTGGACTACCAGACGCGGTACTAAAGTTAGTGCTCGCGCCTGTATCTGCATAGCCTAGAGTAATAGTTCCAGCAGGGAGAACGGGTATGGCAGTAAAGGTTGCTACACCAGTGAAAGCTGAGGTTGATGATACCGCTAATGTATCAGTTGTCATCCCCGATGTGTTGGTTATGCCAACGTGAGCTCCAGTAGCGGCGTGTTGTACCTGCATCCCCTTCGAGATCATACCAACAGCGGTAGCGCTGACATCATCTACTACGGTAGCTCCAGTAGCGTGTGACTGGTTGGTGCCGTATGTCCAGATGACATTTACGATGTTACCACCAGATTTTTGACCGGTGAATACCTGCTTAAGCGTAGGAGTGTTGCTGTCGACAGTGAAGACGACAGTTTGACCATCAGAGTAGTTGGTCAGCCCGGTTATTCCCACAGTAGTAGCTCCTGGGGCAATAGTACCCGATAGAGTCATCGCTACGGTGTTTTCGAAGGGCGTAGGAAAGTATTTAGTTACTGACGCTAGATTTGGCATTTTTGTTTTTCCTGTTTGATTTTATTGTACACTAGCTCGCCGTTAGACGCCATGCGTGAGGCATACCGGCATTAGTAGCGCTACCGCTAATTTGTAGGGTACGCAGCACATAGGCAGAGATAGCTTGATTAGTTGTTACGTGATACTGGTAGGCGTTCAGCTCTTTGTTAACGATGAAGTAGCGCTTAGAGGTACTCTCTGAATAGATCTGAGGGATAGTAGGCGTGTAGTCCCAGAGCTGAGTGTCCCACAAGAAAGTATCCCAACCGACGTTCGTAGGAGAGCTCGACTGCCCAGCCATAACAGTGCTCTTCTGAGTTGCGTAGCCCCTCGTACGGTCAATACCGATCAGTTCTATGTAGATATTCCCTACCTGCTTAGAAAACTCTACGTAGGCAGTGTCAGCGTACATCCACTGGAAGCGGTCTTTTTGGGTAGGGATCAGTCCAGTAAGAAGAGATGTAGTAAATGCTTGGCCGTAGTCGCCTTGGATGTTACTGCTGGTCTCGCTTAGCGTGTTGTCGCCGGGCTTCCAGAACATCAAGTGGTTAAGACCTGATGTGTCTGTGTACTGAAATAGTCGCTCCATACCGATAGAGTAGGCGTCCGGTAAGAAGGCCTTACGCTCTGTGTCATAGACCATTGTGGTGTTGTTGGTAGTAGAGTTCTTCGGGTAGCTAATAAATACCTTGGCTAAGAAGTAGTGAGCCGCTACCTGGTTAGCGTAGGCAGGGTTAATGTTGTCCACTAGAGACTTACGCACGTTGGCTGAGTACTCGTCGCTAGACAGTAAGTTGAACAGTGATTGCCTAGACCCTAGGTCGTAGACCGCCTGGTAGTTGAAGAACATAAAGTCATTGAGCACTGATACCACGCTGTTAGGAGCGGGGGTACCTCTTGAGCCTGCCAGTTTGTTGGCTGTCGGTTGAGTAAACTGCGTATTAAGCAAAGTGGTGGCCGCGAGGCTGATCTGCCAGATACATCCCACAGTGTCGGCGCTATCACAGAAGACAGTGGTCAGCGGATGGCCTTGTCCGTCCCTATAATCAACTGCTTGGACTGGTAGGAATTGTGAGCCAAGTTGAAGGTCTATATAGCCACCATCATAGCTGTCACTGAAGTAGCCGACGAATGGGCCTGAGCCTGTCCACCATACCCGGTAAGGGAAGTCACGGTCTTGCACTCCCCACATACGACTGCCAATAAGTTGCAGCTCGCGGACTCGTGGCCCTCCGCTAGTGTTCTGAAGCGGAGCGGTGGTATTAGGGTTAAGAGCGTGTTGACCATTATCGACATAGCCCGGGCTGGCTACAGCACCGACAGAGTCAAGGTAGTAGTTGTTGTTAGCCGCGTCATCGGAAGTGTTTTCAGCTAAGTAGATGTCATAACGTACCGCTCCAGAGACTGCCGCCCAGCTCAGGGTCATGTAGTGAGAGCCGGTGTTAGTGGGATCCCATGACTCTCTAGCTATAGCAGTAGTGATAGTGCCAGAGGCTGAAGCCTGAGTGAAGCCAACGGCGTTTACGGCACTAATACGATAGTAGTACGAGTAGACCCCAGTAGAGATACCAGTAGCAACAGGGGTTGGAGCGGTAGGAGCTAAGATAGCTACGAAAGGTACCAGTGTTGTGCTGCCGTCATAACGTACCGGATAGTCATAGCCGTTAGTGATGTACATGTAGTTATGGCCTGAACCATCTGATGAGCCCTGTCTAAAGTAAGCCTTCTTGCCGGGTGTCAGCGTAGCTGCGGTACATAGAGTCCAGGTTGTGCCATTGTTGGTACTCCGGAATATATTACCTCCAGCTACTTGTATAAGGTGGTTAGCTAGAGCTGAGCTCTGATACATTGTCGCCCCATCTATGACTGCCGTAGCTGTGTTGACGGTTGGTACGGCAACCCCTAGGCCTACATCGGCAGTAGTATCAGCATAGGTAGTTGTTGTGTTGTCGGCTATAGTCGCCACGAAGAGCTCACTGCCCGCAGCCCCTCCTACCGCAGTGCGATAGACATTACGGGCAGTGACCCCTCCGGGACCAAGCGGTATAACGCTCAGGTTAACAGCTAAGTTGCCGCCTGAAGTAGTGACGCTGACTGGCGTTCCGCCTGAAGTTTCACCCTGGGAATTAATAAAGGTTATCTGGTATCTGTAAACACCTGCACCCAAGTTGCTACCAGCAGCAGCAGCAGCCGAAGGAGCTACGGCAATAGGTAGTACTGGTGCAGTACCGTACCAGCCAGTACCCCAGCGAGGGCCCGGTGCGCCCTTTTCGTATAAGAATATGTTGATAGCCTCAGCTAAAGCCGTAGGAGGCAAGTTAGACTGCTCTATGAGCGTTACAACCCCAGTCTGAAAAGTCCCCTGGCTTAGTGTCTGCTCAGGGGGTGGCGTCATGGGGAAGCTGACAGCTTGGACGTTAGCCATGCTTATATACCGAATCCGCTATTAGTCAACGCTGGGGTATTAGTTGGTCCGAAAGTACCAGTCTTATTGTTGTCGTTAAGGTTCCAGCTATTACCTGGAGTGCCTGTACCATTCTTGATCTGCATACCGGTTAGGGCTATCTCAGAATCACGCTCTCGCTGTTGGAAGAATGGGTTACGAGTCTCAAATAGTCGGGCTCCCTGCATTGAAGCGATAATGAAGCTGGAGTCAGGACATTCAGATATTGTAGTGCCATCCTCTTGGACGTTGCCTGTACCATCTGGTTGACCAGAGCTATTTAAGACAAGAGAGGCATTGAAGTAAGTAGGGTTCTTGTAGTAGGGGAAGTCGATGATCCAGCCGTTGTTGCTTGAACCGCTAAAGTTTAGTGTCAAGTTCCACCCCGTCTGAAGATCGCCAGTGAAGTAGGCGTAGGGGCTAGAGGCGTTCTGGAATTGGATGTCTTGTAATTTACAGACATTTATGTGGATATAGCTACCCGATACAGGGTCAGTCATCTGGACAAAGCCACCAGGACGAGCCATGTTAGACGGACACGGGTAGGTAGTCACTGTAGGGCTGGCGGATGTGCCGGTATATGTCTCAACGAAGCTGTTATTGGTAGCCACGTCCCACAGTACGTCCCATACCTCGCCATCCACATTAGCCCAACGTCTAATAGCTCGGTTACCCGCATAGACAGCCAGAGCCCACTCGGGGTCTGTCACCCCTGGTACAGCGTTGTCGCCTCGGAATAGGCCATAGTATTCTTGGAAGATGCTTAGAAAGTCCATATTTTTGTTTTAGGGTTTAACCTTATTCTACCATGATTAGCTCACTGGAGCTGATTTAATAGTTATCTTACGATTAGGGACGCCCTTAACGTGCGGGGCAGGTCGTAGGTATATTTTATTCTTGTAAGCCTTGCGGATGTAAGCCTTCTTACCGGCATGTCTTACGGCCGCGTCGGCATGCGAGCGCTCTATATCATTGAGTAGTCTCTGCACTGCTGAGCTGGAAGAGCTTGACCCCCCGCCTGATTTACTGGCCGCAAAGGCTTTAGCGGGGTCAACACTGTAGCTTGTTGTCCCGTCGGCACCGATAGAGGGAGCGATGTCATATTGACCAAGGTTGTATATGGACTTTAGGTTTGATTGTGACAAACTAGACCCCTGGAACTTAGCCTGTCCGGCTGTTTGAGCCAGAGTATATTCATCGACCTTAGCCATGTAGTCCTGCATAGCATTAAAATTGCCCATGTTAGCGTTACGCAGCCCCGCGCGGGCTGCCTTGCTACCGTTGATATAGCTATCTATCCATGACTGTAGCCCTGCTGGTGCAGTAGGGTAAGGGTTAAGCTGGGGCTCGTCTAAACTAGCTCGTTGAGCATTATGGTAATTAAACGTAGCATTGAGCGCTTGGGTTACGCTTGGGTTGTTTGTCAAAAATACTGCCCGATCCTTAGAGGTACTATTAGGGTCACTCAGCATGCTGTAGTAAGTGTTAAGTGAAGTCTGAGTATCAGATGAAACCTGGGGGAAAGGTATCCCTCCTGGGGTCGCCTGGGGAGCTGTGCTACCTTTTAGGCCGCCCGAAGCCTTGTATAGGGCGTTCATGTCTGTCGAGTAAGCAGCTACATCATTTTGGTATTTGCTTATCATTGGCTTATTGTTGGCGTAGATAAACGCTGCTGAATCGTTGGCGTCAGAGCCGGGGTCACCTGTTTTTAGGCGCTCATAAGTTATAAGAGTCTTCTGGTCTTGGGGTGATAGATCAAACAGCGGGTTACTAGGCTCCCCGTGCGCTTTAGCAAAGGCATTTTGCTTAGCCAGAGTAGCTAGGACAGCAGGGTTTTCTGCTAGAGTCTGCCATTTCTGGCTTTCATAGTACGGGCTGGCGTAGACAGCGTTCTGGGACGCCTTAGTTGAGTTAGGATCCCAGCTAGGGTGGATCTGATCTAAGGCAGACTGGTCATGAGTCGACAGACCCTCACGCAGTAGAGCCCGGTTATTCATTATCTGCATAGCAGGAGCATCGGGGTTAGCTTTTACCCGACCGACACCGCTAATGTCAATGGCGGCCTCTCCTGGGCTAATAGCACTCTGACCGCCCGCAGCTATCTGAGTAGCTTCATTCTTACCGAAACGTGTGCCCTCTAAGTAGCGAGCGCCTGGTTGGTTAGGAATAGGTGCAGCGGTGTTAAGAAGCTGCCCAACATCTTCAGCAGCATTAAGACCGTGTCCGTGCATGGGGTTGCCGTAGAAGTCGCGGTTGTTTATTTCCTCTTGACCGGCAGCCAGTAAGGCTGCTAAGTTACCAGATGCCTCAGACTTAAGGCCAGATGTCTTGTCGGGGTTATTTGGGTTAAGCGCTGGGGCTACAGCTCTATATAGTTTGTTAGTTACGGTGGCTAGGCCACTGATTTCCTTTGGATTGCCGCCAGCGGTCTTCCAGCCAGTCTGATAAGAAGGATCAACTAATTGCTTACCTACAAACTTAAGTATGTCTTCTGGATTATTACCGATCTGGCCGGAGGCGATAGCTTGTAGGCTTCCAGGTGTAGCGAGGATGGCTGCACGACCACCTATCATCTGCCGAGCCATACGTCCCTCGGGACCGCCCCTTGCTACAGCAGCTATAAGAGTCCTGATCTGGCCCTCGTTATAGTCGACCGCCAGAACACCACGAGCGACAACCTTAAAGACGCCAGGAGGAAGGCCGCTCAATACTCTATTCATACCACCGAAGATTTCGTTGGTGGCGTTAGCCACTCGACCTAACTTAGCTGCTCCTTCTGCCGTATTAGGGTTCATCCCCTTAGTGAACTTCTCGAAGTTAGCCACTTTAGCATAAGGTATCTCGCGTTGGAATAGAGAGGCGTGAAGTTGCTTTATACCAGGTACTTTATTGATACCGCTGTCAAACTCACTACCACCGCCAAGAGTACCGCCATGGTTTAGGTACTTCTCTAGGGTGCCGTTAGACTCCCACTTATCCATGCTATCAAGGAAGAATTGGGGATCTACAGTCGCTCGGGCGGCCTGAACAGCTATCCTAGGATCAAGAGCCGTGGCACTGAGCCCGATGTTAATATGGTGAAACCCACTACCACTTAATTTAGTGGTTTTCTGGGCGTTGTTGGCTTCGTCATATAGTTTAGCTAACTGCCCGCCAACATTTTTATTGTACTCGTGCATTGAACGAGAGTTAATTTTACCGGCTATCTCCTTATCGGCGTAAACGCTGGGAAAGTCTTTTAATTGAACGTGCTGAGGGTTGTAGGTATCACCAAAGCTAACCTTGTCTTCACCGAAGCCTTGGCGTAAGCCGTGGAGCAGATTGCGCTGAGTAGTATCGTATCGGCCCTTGCTAATGTCTTTTGAGAGATCCTCCATAAAGTTTTTGGTAGTGCGAACCTGCCCAGTGGCTTCCTCTAAGTCCTGGTAGGAGTGATAGTGCCGAGAGTCATCTTCTGGGGCGGTAGGAAACTCTTTAGGGGTCGCTGGGGCATGCTCAGGAGCGCCGGGCTCTGCGGCATATAGCTTAGCACCGTAATTCTTCCTGTATAGAGTCGGATCGCCACTGTTGTATAAGCGCTTAGTCTCAGATAGATAGTCCTGAATATAGGCAGCTCGTTTAGCGAAGGTCGTAAAAGCTTCAGGATCTTTGGCACCTTTGGCTACCTCTTCAATACTATGGTTGCGTAAGTTATCCGCTAATGCTTGATCTTCCGGTGCCAGTTTATCAAACTCTTGTTTTGATCGTCCTTCCAGGTAGTCGAGCCATGCTTTGCCACCAGTCGCTCGACTCATGGCGGCCTTTATAAGGTTATTCCGTACGTAGCTACCGCTTTTAGATAAGAGACGCACCGTACCGCTTCTGGCTTTCGGTGTTTCTATCTTCGGGCTAGCTACCTTCTCATGAAGAGGGTTGTTCTCGGCAGCGCCGGCTGTTTCAGCGTGAGGATTGTCCTCGATTATGCCGTAAGCCTTCTTAGCTGTAGCTTCATCGGCACCTGTAGCTTCCATGTAGCTCTTAACGATGTCCGCATCAGAGGCTTGGTCTTTGATCCCCTGTAAGATGGCCTCGTCCCCGGCGGTGCTGGCTGGAGCGTCACGGGCGGCTTCCTCTTTCTTGATAATCTCCTCTAGTTTAGCCTGATCCTCAGCACCAAACGCGCCTTCGTTAAGGTTGGGGCCTTTGGGTACCTCTCCCTCTGCCGGCAGTGCATTGATCTTAGTAGCTATACGGCTCTTGCCTGGTGTTATTGTAGACTCCATAGGAGGCGCTGGAGCTTCTGTTGGTGCTTGTGGGGCACTGCTAGCTACTTTGACGGGATGAGCCACCTCATAGGGTTGATTGCGCGTTAAACGGACGCCTGACTTAGCGGTCAAGTTTACATCTGGATGAGCAGCGTCAAGCGCTTCAGCAGATCGCTTATAAGCTAAGGAGTGTATCTGCTCCTGACCTACGGTAAAAACGTTGTCACGCTTAGCTCGGGTTAGGTTCTGCCTAGCTACTTCTCTGGCAGCAGGGGTACCCCTCTTGTTGGCATGGTCAAAAGCTTTTTGAGCATCTTTTAGGTTAGCCTTAGTCATCTCCAGGGTGTCGCGAGTAGACGATAGCTGGGCACCTGTTCCACCAACAACGCCACGTCCCCCGCGAGCCTGAAACTCTGGTGAGTGCGTCTTGTCGTAGAGAAGTTGGCTAAACTTCTTGTCTGGAGATCCTTTCGGTACCTGGTACTTAGCTTTGTCATAACCACTAGCCTTGTCGGCAGCAGCTTGATCCTTAAGGCTATTCTCAGCCTTGGCCCGAGCCTCTACGTTATCAAACTGGTGCGGGTTATCGTGAATAAGCTTAGCAGCCTTAGTTTTATACTCAGCTGCTGTTTTAAGCGGGGCATTAGGAGTAGACCGGATCTCTCCCTCACGGAGGATAGCCTCATGTAGCGTCTCGTGGTCTGGGTAGCCCAATTCCTGGGCCACTCGATCCATAGACATGCCAGTTTTTCTTTTAAGGTGGAGTGGGATATTATCATATTCACTAGAGCCAATGCCGCCCGCGCTCTGGATCTGTTTATAGAGGTCGGTTGGTTGCGGACGCATCATCAAGTCCTGCTGTCTCAGCCCTTGAGCTGTTTCCTGTACGGTCTGAGACAGCTCTTTATTAGCACCCTGCACCTTTGTCCAGTCAATGGATGGTGTTGGCTCGTTACCGTGTGGTACGTCTGACCAACTTGGTGTCGAAGGAGCGTGAGGGTCACTGTGAAGACCGCCACCTTCACCCGCTTTCATAAACTCATCTTTTGCAGCTACTGATAAGGCCGGGATACGTGTGACACCGCCAGCGGCACCACCGATAATAGCGTTTTGTATAGTTGGCTTAAGTATATCTGAGGCTACCTGTCCAGGAGTTTGGGCAGTAGCTACCGCGTTGGCCGTACCTTGACCTGCTCCATAGCCACCAGCTGTAGTACCGGAAGCGAATATACGACTAAGAGTTTTATCTATAGCCCCTTTGCCCAGAATACTCTCAGCCCCTTTTTCGAGGGTTTGTTCAGCTGCTTTCCCCTTACCTAGCGTAAGAGCATTGACCCCTGTACCGATGATGTTTCCAGCTAGCGCTCGGGGGCTATCTATATTTGTCTTCCCATGGTTGGTCGCAAAGCTTCTCGCACCCCTTAAGTTCGGTAGAAGATTAGGGTCACTAGGACTGTTATGTTGCCCGGTAATCATGTTGCCGACCCCTGTACCGATGTCTTCCCCTAAAACTAAGGGAGCAGCTACGGCCTGCCGCGCCATTCCAGTAAGACCAATATCCTGGCTAAGCCCTCCTAGATTTTGAGGGAGGCTTTGACCTGATAGGTTCCTATCGTTATTGCTTATGGCTGACCGAGCGTTCCCAGCAGCAACTTGGTTGCCGGTAAGATTAGCTAGGCCCAGAGAACCAAGATCGCCTACGTCTTTAGCGCCAGCCACGACAGCGTTAGCGCCCGTGTTAAGAGCGCCTCCTATAGCGTCCAGTATTGAACCTTTACCCGTAAGATGGAGACTCATAGGCTAGAACCCCGGTGCTTGTGTCTTGTTGCTTCCGACCTGTCCCAGTGTTAGCGGTATGAGTGATGGTGCAGGGGCACCAGCCTGTGTAGTTGCAGCAGAAGGAGGGATTATGCCAGTAGAGGAGACGGGAGTGCCTGAGCTCGGAACCACTCCAGCGTTACTCCCGGCCACGGCGTTGGTGGCGATCTGATCTGAGGTCATCGGATGGATGCCATTAAGCATATCCTGATAATTCTTATCTATTTGGGCTAGGTCAGCCTGAGCCTGTTGGATAATCGTATCCTGAGTGTCTTTAGCGGGAACAGAGTTAGGATCTCCACCGGAGTAGAGAATCTGTGTTTTAAGGGCTTGCATATCAGCCTGAGCCTTAGCGGTTACCGCTGTGACCCCAGCGTCACGGGCGGCATCAAGTTGAGTCTTGCTAGCTGACTTAAGTAACTCTAGGTTGGCTTGCTGAGTATCCTGATCCTGGTTAGCTACGGCTGCGGTGTTGTTGGCAGCATTAGTCTGGACATTATCATAGTTAGCATAAGCCCTAGAAGCAGCGTCACGAGCACTAGACGATAAAGCTCCAGTGTTACCCAGCTGCACTCCAGTACCAAAGAGCCCCTCATGGAGAGTGTTGAGTAGCTGCTTAATAGAGTTGATCTGAGTAATACCGATGTCTTTACGGGTATTGTCGATAGTGTTTTGTTGACCGCCCTCTTGAGCGACTGCGGTCGAGCCTGTATTTACAATTCCCTGATGAGCTTGAGCAGTACCACCAACTCCACCAGATATAGCGCTGCTAGTACCCGTCCCGATAAGTCCGGCAAGTTTAGTCTGTAGAGCGCTAGCAGCAAGCTGAGCAGCTGTTGGCCCAGTGTTAGCAGGAGGGTTGTTATTAGTAGTAATTACAGGAGCGTTATTACTGCCAGAAGGCTGGGAGTTTATCTTATTAGCTATGCCAACAGACTGAGCGCCACCTATGATACCCGGTGTACCGGCTGTAACGTCTGGGCCTCCCCCTAATATCGGTAACGCCATGTTTTTTCCTTTTTGTTTTTGAGCTTTTCTAAATTATACCACTAAACTGAGGTGACCGTCTCCCATGCAGTGGCACCACCTATCCTCATCTTGTTGAGAGTAGTGTCAAAATACATACCGCCCTTAACATAGGCAGGAGCACTAGCAGTGATAGCCTGTACAGGGAAGAACACCCCGGCGTTGGTAATACGATCAGCGCTGCCTAGACGTAAGTTACCGTCTAACAGGTTGAGGTTTAGGGTATTGCCCCCAGATCCATATAAAGCTAAAACCTGAGCCCCGTTAGCCGAGAAGATGTTATAGTCTCCCCCATCACTGGCAGCGGTCAGCGTTAAGGTGCCGCTGGCGCCGACAATGTTGAGCTGAGTGTTGGCCGTTAGGAGGGTGTTAGTTGTCAAAGAGGTAATGGTTGACCCTGAAGCCAACACTACAGCGCCGGAGCCCGTAGAGGTAGCGCCACCGGTACCACCTTGAGCAACCGGTAAAGGGTTAGATGGGAAAAGAGGCATTTAAGATAGCTCCGTGACTCTTAAGTTGCCATTGGCTGAAGCCCAGATACCGGTGATAACTCCCGTCCAGACTGGTGCCTGGGGTAGCTCATAAAACTGACCAGCAGCTAGCTGCACGGTATAGGCTGAGCTGCTCGCAGCAGCTGAAGTTAGGGCTAAGTAGAGCACCTGCGTAGAGTCGTTATAGAAATACGCTCCAGATCGGCTGTTGTTGCTCGCCAAGATAGTAACGCTAGTATTAGAAGACGCTACGTTAGTTAGCGCTCCTGTATTTGTTCGATTGAGCGGTGATTGGTCAGCCATTATTACCTCTGTATCACAGTTGACCACGCTTCAACGGTGGAGTTTCTTACCTGTGCCCACTGGGAGAGTCTAGCCGTAGAGCTAGGGTCAAAGTAGAAAATACAAAAACTTCTTTCACCTACTGAAGTAGTACCACCTTGAGCAAAGTTCAGGAAAGCCCACGGCTCTAAAACTCTATTTAACATGTCGAAACGGTAATTACGCTGTGAAGCGTTCTGGTTAAGATAAATGTACCGCCCTTGATTGGTTAGGGGGTCATACGACTCCGCTGAACCGCTTGAGAAAGAAGCAGTTAATCCACCATAAGTAACAGCGTTAGCCCATACTCCGTTAGTACCGGCAGTTATATCCAGCACGTCCATGCTAGACGAACCACCACGGAGAGAATAGATCATACCGTTATTGACGTTGCCCGTAGGATCAGTAATACCAAAGGCTAACTCGGCTTTACAGCCAGCCCCTACAGCCGAACCTCTCGAAGCGAACGTAGTTGAGGCGTCCCAGGCGTTGCCGGAGATAGAGTAAGTAAAGGTAGTCACAACAGCACTTGACCAAAGTAGAATCAGGTCATCATTGGGTTCTATAACAAACTTGGCGGTAGCGCTAGGCTGGACAGTCCAGGCCGGTACTGTATAAACCGCTGAAGCTCCGGCAGTGTGGGAAGTTATGTTGCGTCGTTGACCGGCGGCCGTAGGCGTACCAGTATCTTCAACAATTCTAATCTGGAAGTTACGGTACTGGTTGGTACGGACAGCAGCGTCACCAGCAGCACTTTGACCAGTAATCGTAGCAGCAGCAGAGGCGGTAGCAGATAGACAAGGAATCGCCATCGGGCTAGTAGTTGAGTTGGAGTAGTTAGAAGCGCCCGATACATGCCCTTGCCCCGGAACATTAGTATAGGGAACATAGGCCTCACTCATGGCTACTAGACATGAATCAGTACCAACAGTGACAGGTAGGTTGGTAGTTAAAAGGTTGCCAGAATATGAGTTAGTGGCTATATCGTAATACTTCCATGTTCCGGCAGCGGTAGTACCAGCGCCAAGCAGGAAGACACGACCCGAGATAATCTCGTAAGCGTCTCCCGAAGCTGGAGTGAAGCTCAGGGTGCGGTCTAGGGTAATTACGGGGGTTGTACCAGAGGTGTTACCGATTATGTAAGCCTCTTCAGTTTTACCAGCTCCGGCAGCGTGGTTACCGACGATACGAATACGGAAGCCTTGACCATCGCCACGGTTAGCTAACTGGTTGATACCGACAGCAGCTGGCAGAGCAGTCGTCAGGGTAACGGTAGTAGTAGTAGCGGAGGCCAGAGTACCCCGTGGACCTTGTGAGGGGTGGAAAATAGCGGCTGCCCCAACTCCGAACGTACCGGCCAGTCCAGGAGAAGCAAGTTGAACCCACTCGTTGTTCTTCTGATTATAAGTTTGCAGAACGCTACTAGATAGTAAGTAGTAGGTCAGCGGATGACAAGACTTATCGCCTCTCATATCATAAGCCATATAAGAACCGGCGGCATTACCGGATATAGCGTTTGCTATTGACCGCCATTGTGGTAGGTCTATCGCGTCTCTGAAATTGGTTACAAGTGGTGGTTGTGCCATGTTTTCTCCTTAGTTAATTCTTCCTCTTATGCTGCCGGCCCACGAGGTTTGAGATAGCGGATTTAGAAAGCTATCCATAGCTGAGAAGCCAGAAGCCGTGGAGCTCGATATAGCTGAGGTGCTACCCCAAAACTGACTGATGTCAGACCATTGGCGGTTACCGTTAGCTGATTGCTGACCGTAGGTTTCAACCTTTAACATCCCGGTAGCATCGTCTACCCATGGCGGGTTTACCAAAACATTTATTAAGGACTTAAGGGCTAGGGATAAATCTGTCATCTGCTGAGGTACAGAGCTTTGATCGGAAGCTATAACAACAGGGGCGCTATTAGCAGAAGTAGATTGGCCGTTTGAGTTGTTGGGGTAATAGGTCATTTTATATTACTCTCCAGTTCGCACCGTCCGATACCACTGTCAAGTTCGTATTTGTGACCGACATGGTAGCGGTTAGGCTGCCATCTATGGTCTGACTTGAAGTGGTATTTATGGTTACAGTATTAGAACCGGTGTTTTTTATGTTGTAGGCATAGCCTGTGATCCCCACTGCGGTAGGCAGTGTAATCGCGGTAGTTCCACTTACTAATATAACACTATCGGAGGCAGTTGCGATATAGTTACCTGATTTTACGACTACCGGTATGAGCAGACCACCGCCTAGAGTCGTCGTCCCAGAAGCTACCGTTAGGTTGCCGTCAAGTAGATCAACATTAAGGTGCTGACCGCCCTGTCCGTATAACGCTAATGTTCCACTGGTGTCCACTTCCAGGTTATATTCACCACCATCAGAAGCAGCTGTTAGGATCATTGAACCACTAGAGTCCTTGACCGTTAGCTGCTTAGTAAGCATGCCGTTGGCACCATCATTTAAGACAGTAACCGTACCGGCCGAGTAGCTATTGGCGGTCGTGTTGTGGACATCAGACAGAGTAGTGTTAGTGCTAACGTCAGTCTTAACAAAGGCAGTAGCACCTACTCCAGGTGAGTTATCGGCTGCACCGAAGATCTCTGTAGCGATAGAACCGTTAGTCACCCATATACCAACAGCTGGGTTGCCCGTGATCCAGGCGTTGTGGATACCCACAACAGAGCTGTTACTGATCTTGAAGCCAGTACCATCCCAAGCCCCTGCCCCCACGACTTGCGTCTCGGCGCCACAGCCATTAAAGTTGATGCTCTGAGCACTCTCTACCAGGTAACCAACACCGTTATTGTCAGCCGCACAGCCATTAAGAGACATGTAGACCGACTGGTAGAAGTGGTACCCAGCAAAGGCGTTTAGTCTCATCCAGCAGTCGTTAAAGACACAAGATGTACCAGCGTGGTAGAAGTTGACCCCATAACCACCGTTACTCTTACAGACTACTTGAGTAAAAGATGACACAATAGGGGTCTCAATAGCGATACCATCAGAGCCGAAGTTATAGACCTTAAGGTCGGTGAAGTTAAGATAAGGAACATTTCCCGCCCCTGTCCAGCCAAAGTTAACACCAACACCCGTACCTGAGCCTGGACCATCGAGGTATAGACCAGTCAGACTAATAGAGGCGGCGTCATTAGCAGTGAAGACACTAGCTGCTGTATTAGCCTGAGTGATTTGAGAGGCTTCTGAGCCCTCGCCTAGTACCGAGACACCCGTATAGAGTGTTAGGGCACCTGTTATCTTATAGTTGCCTACAGGAACGAAGACAGTGCCCCCCTGAGCAGCGTGGGCAGCGTTAATAGCATTTTGAATGAAGACAGTATTATCTACCGCACCATTACCTATGGCACCATAGTCAGCAATATCGATGTAGAGAGGAGCTCCAGGTACTCCAGCTGGGCCCGCGGGTCCTGTTGCCCCTGTTGCCCCAGCTGGGCCCGGTGCGCCAATCACGCTGACAGCTCCTGTAATGTTCGTAACATTAGCTACAGTAGCAGCAACCGGTTTACCGGCGCTGTTGAGACTAGCCGCTATATCGTAAGTAGTTACGCCGCCGCTCATCTAACTCGCCTTGTTGGTTGGAGTGCCGATAATCTGGATAGTGCCGCTTACCGTTGTTATAACGTTGCCGGATCCATAGTCTACGGTGATATCCCAGGCATACGTCTGGGGGTTAACCCAGGTTTCAACAGGGGTAGAGGTAAAGGTGCAGGTATTACCAGTGTTTCCGGTAGAAGTTAGTTGCCATATAGCACTAGAGTCGTTGGCAGTCGTGTCCCAGCCTGGGTTCACCTTGACAGTAAAATATATAGTAGCCCCACTAAGGCTAATAGGCTGAGGACCACCCTGAGCGACCGGGGTATTGTCCTGGTTAGTATAATTTATAACGAGGGTGTTGCCACGCTTGAGCGTTAGAGCATTTTGTAGAGCCATTTTTGTTTTTCTTTTCTGATTTTATTGTATCATATCAGGCGCGTATAGCTGAGTAGCTCCTCTAGGTCTATGTAGGCTTTCTCGCCATTTATTTCCAGTAAGAATACTTGGTCGCGTATTGAAGATGGGCTCAAGTTCCACGTCATGCTTATGGTTGAGTGCCCACCATGATCTTTTAGGTCAGCATGAGATACTTTTTTTACGACTGCATCACGAAACGAGGTAGTATTCTCCCGTACGGGCTGCATATCCTTGCGAGTAGCTGCTCTCATAATATAGCGATGACCCCACTATAAGGAACCACCTGGAGGTCGCCCTCTATGTCTACGGAAGCATGGACTTTATAGAGTACGCGATCGCCCACCTTGATGTCTTTGACTGTGGCCGCTACATGCTTAACAGTGCCAGTAGGAGGATAAGTCTTAATGGCACTGGCTAAGTGTAAGCCCGACTTAGTTGTAGACTCGTGCTTGTCGTTTTCTATGGCTATATAGTCATGGAGAAGGCGCATATAGCCCCATTCTAGCACAACTTAGGCTGTAGGAGGTGTTGGCTGGTTAGCTGGATCTAGTCCGACTACCTGACCATCTTCGTCAATTTCTACCTGACCCTGCTCGTTCTTGGGCAGGCTAGCGATGATGTCGTCATTAGTCGTTAAACCAATGTTGCTACCATCAATCCGACCATCAGTAGACGCAGCTACTTCTTCGACAGGGGAAAGATCCCGGGCCAGGTTAGCTTGCTCAGCAACGGCAGCTGCCTCTACGCGGGCTACGCGAGCAGCTTCGTCGGCTACTGCATCACCGTCTTTATCACCGACTGGTGGTACTTCTGGTGTAGTAGCAGTCGCAGGAACCGCTGGGGTTCCGGGAGCCGCTTCTTCTGCGGGCTCTGCGGCGGCTTCATCAGGCGCTTCAGCCTCTGGAGGTGTTGGTGCGTCAGCTGCTGGAGCTGGCACATCTGCGACGGTTGTTGATTGCACATCTGCGACGGGAGCAGAGGCGTCTTGAGTGGTTGCAGGAGCAGTTTGCTCCGCAGCAGTAGTAGGTACTACGGGCTGAGCCGTAGGATCTACTGGAGTTTGGACACTATCTGGTACCATACTAATCTCCTTAGTTATTTAGTTACTAATAATAGAGTACTATAGACTTCCTAGTTTTACTAGAAAGCGTTAACTTCTGCCCAAGTGACCGAAATGATCGCGCTGATGGCAGTTGTCAGAGAGTTAATCGACAAAGCTGTGCCTGGCGTCAAAGCCAATGCGCCGTCAACATCGTCAACGATCTGTGGTTGGCTGACTGAACCGGTAGCAACTGGACCACCGATTGCCCGGACTACTACAGGAGCAGCGGGCAGCGTTACGGCAGAGGCGGCTAGACCAGATGCCTGCTGAGTGCTACCAAGTTTAGCGTTACGAACGGTTAGCGGAGTGGTCTGAGTGACGGCTGCGGCTATCGGGTTGACATTAGCGGCAGCTACGACGCTGGCTATACCAGCTGGAGCTGTCGTAAAGGCAACACGGATTTGCAGGATTATCAGGTTCACGCCTGACTGAACTGGGTTAGTTAGGGTGAAGCCAGTCTGCGTGGTGCTTAGGGCTAGTGACAGAGCCTGCCCTGCCTGGTTGGAGGCAACGAACACGTTGTCACTACCGTTTGCAATATATTGTCCTTTTGACATGATTTTGTTTCCTTGTTTATGCGGACCGTTCCCCGGCCGCTAGGGTTTATGGTGGGGAGGTGAGGTTGACTCTCCCTCCCCGATTAAGCGATCAGTCTAGGCGGCTGTTGTTCGTGAAAGCGCTACGAGAGCGGTTGAACGCTCTACGGCTACTCCGTAAATACAGTGAAGCACAGCTTTCATACCAATAGCGTCAACAGAGTCTTCCATCTTGTAAGTAGGAGGAAGCTGCATAGCGATTGATAGAGCCTTTTTGTGGAAGAACACGTCATAACCTGAACCACCAGTCACAACAACGTTGTTTGACATGTGTAGTTCCATACCGTAGAGACGCCCAACTAGGGAATCATCTGAGCCATTATCCTTAACGGCTACTCCGGTTTGACCAGTTTGGTCATAAGCTACGTACTTGTTAACGTTCAGCAAGTCACCTTCAGTGTAGCTACCGATGATACCGTAACGCTCGCTTCGTGGAACGTTGTTGGCGTCAAAAGTAGTAACAATAGAGATGATGTTCGGGTCAGTAACTGTCGCACCAGCCGCTACCGTTGTACCAGCTCCTGTGTAAAGAGAAGCGATGTCGGTGTCGACCTGTCGGGCTACAGCTTCAGCCTGGGCAGCTCGGTAAAGAGACTGTAGGTCGTAGCTGGCCTGTACTTTGGCGATGTCTTCAATAAGAACAGCTGAGTAAGTCTGCTTGTTAATGTTAATAGTGATTGTGGTTTCCGTGTTGGCGTCAAAAGTGACGTTGGTGCTGGCGCTCTTAGAACGAGCGTTCAGTGTACCCAGGAAAGGCACGTTGATGACGTTACCGCCATCTTGAACCAGACTACCACGCTGAGTGATAAGGTTCTGGAATCGGAGCGCTTTGTAAAAAGGTAGCTCAACTTCTTTAGTCCACTTTTGGGCAATTAGATATGCCTCAGTAGTGGTTGTTACATCTGCCATGATGCTTAATTTCCTTTTCTTTTGGTTTTTATTGTTTTATTAGGCGAGGCCGCGCTTGGCTAAGTAAGCGTCTGAAGCTTCCTTGCCACCGAGGTCAAAATACTGCTTCTTACTCATTCGAGAGACTGATCCGGCTGCGTCATTAGGGTCAAAGCCATGCGTCTCTTTAGTGGCGCGAGTTTGTCCACCGGGGCGAACCCCTGTGCGAGCAGCTTGCTGTCGGACGTTATTAGTGCTCTGTTGGTTACGAGTACTAGCGTAGTCTTCCATGTTCTGCATCTCGGCATCCACGAAGTCTCGGAAGCGGATGTTGGGTCTAGTAATAGAAATGTTACCCTTAGCGTCCTTTTCAACGCCAGCGAAGGCGATGTACTGGGTCACTAGGTACTGCTCCAGCTTAGGGTTATACCCTTCAGCGTCGGGATCCAGAGAATCCCACTTAGCAGCCACTCTATCTTTGTCAATGTCCAGTTTGGTTTCGAAGTTTTCTAGTGTTGCCCGGGTAGTCCCCTGGCGATAACCTTGTTCTCGACCCTCTGAGCGGCTGTTGTCAGCCACCTTCTGTCGGTCTTCTTCGAGTTGTTTGGGATCGTATTCCTCGCCTTCCTTAAAGGTCAGCGGTTCATACTTTTTGGGAGTAGGAGCGAATAATGAGTCGTCGTAGCGGCCTGATTGCTCAGTACCTAGGCGAATCTCCGCACTCAGCTTGTCTATGTAGCGTTCATGTCTACGTTCACCACGAGGTTTGACCTCTTCTGCGTTCGTATTTTGTTCGCTATTAGCAGTTTGGTCTTCTTCGGCATTACCGGTAGAAGTATCTGCTACTTGCTGAGCTTCTTCTTGCCCAGTTGACGTTTGATCTATTACTGCGGTATTACCATCAGTGTTTGTTGCGTCGTCTTCAACAGGAGGCGTAGCCATTTTGTTTTCCTTTTTGTTATCAGCCCTCGTTTTATTTTTGCGCCGGGCGCCACGTTACTTACCAGTATTAGACACAGACTTCAGCTTGTCAAGTTCAGCTTGATTAGCTAACACCACATCCTTATAAATCGGGGCACCCTCAGGGCTAGTACCAACCAAAATCTTATTAACATGATCGAAAGGAACACCGTGCCCGTTCTGCCCCTGATCGCAGTGCAGTAAGTTACCACGAGCTTGCCATTGGTGCTTATGGTTGTCTGGCTTAATCGGATCAGCCGACCCAGTATGGACAATATGCTCTGGTGGTTCTACGCCAAGGTTCTCATACCATGAGTCTGGCTTCAGAGGGCCAGCCACTAGATGTCTCCACCTTCAACAAAGTTCTTCCAGACTTGCAGCTCCTTAATGATGCAGTCAGCCACTATCCAGTTGTCGTCGGACTTCTTAATAGCCGGGTTGGCACCGGGTAGAAAGTTCCTATATTGGTCTACTCTCTCTTCCGCGAACACCAGAAACTCTTTCCACCGCTTAGTTCTGCTTATGCTCTTCTTGCGCTTCTCGTCAGAGTCATCTAACGTATTGACCGGCTCCTGTATATCAAAGTCTGTTGCCATAGGCCGAAGGGAGGCCATAGGGTTTTTACTTGGTGTTGCCATTCGCCATCTCTCCTAATTTAATGTGGGCTGCTGCTATCTTGGGATCAGCGATCGTATGTCCATTATGCACCACTACCGGCGTTTTAGTAGACTTAGCAGGAGCTTTCTCTCCGGTGGCTGGTTTATTAGCCTGTTGCTGCTTAATCTGGATCTCCTGGGCTTTCATTTCCTCGGCAGGAGTCGTCATTGTAGCCCCTTGAGGCTGCTGATACCCCTGCTTACCTAACCACTGTGGACGCGTCCATAGCGGTAGGTCTTTGAAAGCGGTGGTATCTATCTGCTCAGGTGGCTTAGGGTTAGCTGCGGCTTTTGACTGCTGATAGGTCTGCTGCTCCTCGGGAGTCATCTTGCGGAATATCTTGCCCATTTCCGGCACATCAGACAAATCTTCCTCTAGTTTAGCGATCTGGACTACATCGAGCATCCATCCCTGGTCGTTAGCTTGGGTCAGTACGTTCTGCATACTGGTGAGATTCTTAACAAACCCCTCTAGGTTGGTCAGTTGAGCGCTCTTGTCGGCCTTAGCGGTAGAGTTGGCGTCTAAGTAGAAGCGTAAGCTCAAGTTCTTAAAGAAGGCTGGCTTGATAGTCATGTGTCCAGACTGCTGAGAGTCGCTCACCTCTATCATGTCCTTAAGATCATCACCCCAACCAGAGACCTCTATGTCTTTGAAGTCGTCCACAAACAGGTCAACTGGTATGTCTTCAGTGGCGATAGTGCCAAACAGCCCCATCATGCGATCAACAAGCACCTCGATCTTAGACTCTAAGTAGAAACGGTCTTGGTTGTCCCGCGCACTCTCACGCTGCTGCTGCTGAGCAATCCCTTGTGGAGACTTACCTGAAGCTGGATCAGCTGACATAGCAGTAGAAGCCATATCAGTAGTACCGGCCTGGTTCATCAGAGCACTATTCATCAGAGTCTTAGCGTTCTGGTAAGTACTCATGCCCACCGGGTTAGTAGCGTACTCGCGAATAGAGTCTTTTATTGTTTCTTGCCAGATGGCCCCAGGGTCTTGCGTAATGCTGCTTTTGACAACCCCGGCTGGGTTAATAATAGTAGGCGGGTATAGTCCTCTCTTAAGAGACGCAAAGTAGAAGGCGTCAAGTCCGTCACTGGCAAACTGTAATGGTTTGGCTCGCTGGAAGTCTCCGAGTCCGTAGAAGTTGTCGAACAACGGGGTGGCATATTTGACGACGAAGGGTATTTTTCCATTTTTGTGTGGGTTACGGATAGTCCGTATTACCACTCCATTATACTCCGGAGCGAAGGTAACCCAGTTGCCATCCTCGCCGCACTCGTATCGAGTGGCCAGCATAATGCGACCCTTATCCGCTTGTGATTGGCGCTCTCGCGTCACCAGAGAGTCCCGCCGAGCATCAGGGAAGCGTAGCCGTTCCTCTATAAGATCTAGGAGTACCTTACACTCGTCTTTGTCGTACCCAGCATCATCATCTTGTTCCATAAGATCTTCAATGAAGCCCTTACCAACAAAGGTTAGAGCGGTAACATACTCCATGTCGTCAATAGAGGCATAACCGATCTGCGGTATAAAGTTGCGAGGGTGCCAGAGCCAACACTGGGGGCCTATATAGCCACTAGACTCATCAACATCCCAGTCATAGAACATCGGCATGTATCCGTAAACAGAGCTATAGAATTGCCAGTTACGAAACTTCTCCAGTAGGGGAGCTTGGGCATTAGCATTAGGGTAGACATACTTCTGAAGGATAATATCTAGTACAGCGGAAGCCCCAGCGTCCTTCTTGCCCGCAGCCTTCATGCTGCCTTTTGGCAGCTGCCCCATAACCCGAGCGGCTCGCTCCTGGTAAATAGTTGTCGTACGACCGTCAGACAGCCCGCTCTGGATCTTTTTACTGACAGAGTCATAAGGCTGACTAATAAGCATCGCCTCATAGGCGTCAAAGTTCTGTATGTAGTTATCGTGGGCTAGGAGATCATAGCGGAAGTCAGCTCGTACTTTGAGCACATACTCATCAAGCTCAGTCTCACCAGCAGTTTGGGGATCAATCTCTTCGTAGTCATCTCCCCCGCCGCTCTTCGTGGCTTTGAGTCGTTTTTTGGTAGCATTTGTGTTTTTAGTGCTCGTTTTGAGCGAATCTGGGTCCATTTTGTTTTTTGTTTCCCTTTTTAATCAGTATATCACTAGACAGGAGGCATGACACCATAGGCACCAAAGTTCATCGGTTTAGAGATCTTATCTGCCTTTATAACACCATATTTGAGATAAAGTGCCAGATAGCGGATACCGTCACAATGGTCATCATTCACCTTCATAGGCAGCTCATTAGATGGACGATCTTTTTTAATCTCCGGGTATTTGTACTGCTCGAAATCCATTATGGTATGTTTACAGTTACTCGTGAACATAATCTGCGGCATAGGCTCGCCAATCAACTGCATGCGTGGACGCAGTCGGATCGCCAGTAGCTGGATACCAGAGATAATAGAATTGCCCCCCTGCTTCGGCGAAGGCACTACCGGAAGACCCTTAGACTGCATATAAGCAATAAGATCAGGCCGGGCGGAGTCGCCGATAATAGCCGTAATACGGTGAGAGCCCATTTTCAGCTTAATCATCTCTATAACCGAGTCCAGCTCCGTCTCGGTAACGTGGATCTCGTCATATACCCACCATTTATCCTCAATGTCACAACGAATGAAGTTAACGGCCATAGGGTGCTCTTTAGCGTAGCCAAAGTCGATAGTCACATAGTCTGTACCCTGCTCCGGTACCTTATCGGGCGGACAGACATGAGACGAACGCTTAAACGTCGGGTAGACCGATCCCTGCACCGCTCGAAACTCCAGCTCCACTTCCTGTAAGAAAGCATTAAGAGTCCCAGTCTTCTCAGCCTCAGCTCGCTCCTGAGTGATCCACTTCTCCGTAACATAGGGAGAGTCCCGCCACGTAGCCTTAGAGAAATACCAGCCATTAGCCTTAACGTTGGCGTACTGCAACATGTCATACCAGTGGTTATACCCCTTAGGAGTGCTCATAAAGACAGCCCAACCATCAGTAGTGGCTAGGAAGTACTTATAAACCTCATCCCAGTTAGCGGGGTTCTGGTCGGCATACTCGTCGAAAACGATACCTTGCGCCTTATTACCACGATGAGAGTCAGCCTGGTCACTCCCCAAAAGCCTTATGCTTGATGGCGGCAGGTCCGGGTTATGCTTCACTGCCACTTTGCCTATACCGGGCAGGACAATGTAGCCATCTAAGATATTGAAGGTAATACGTAGATCGTCGTTGTTAATGCCCCCTTTGACCTGAATGAGCTCTTTGGGGATCGTATGTAGATATTGTTTCCAAACGACCTGTGCGGCCTGAGAATACGTCTTGAAGACAATAAAATACTGCCCCTGGTTCATGCAGGCAGCTATCCACGCCATATAGACCGACCACATCGTCTTGCCGGACTGTCTACCCCAAAACAGCGTACCGCGCTTAAAACCATCCAATAAGAACGCTCTATGCGCGGCTACTTGCTTGGGGTGCGGTTTATAGGTAACCGCCATAAGCTATCTCTTATATTTCAGTTTTGCGTTAAGCGCGTCTGCGAGAGCCCGTAGATCGTCATCCTCCCAGAGCATAGTTTCGTCATAAACAACCTGGGTACCGGGGTCTTTCGCAACCCATCCACCGCCTGTCAGATATTCAGTCCGACCATCTAGGCCTGGTCGAGTTCGAATCACTTTCCAGGCAATTAAGTCAACCGAGTCTTCGATATGTACAGCCATACTAACTCAGTTCTTCGTCTTTAATCTTAGGAGCTTTATTACCAAAGCCCTTAACGTTAGACTTAGTCACCACTTTTACCACTGAACCACCGATGGCCTCTTCAGACTCTTGAGTGTTCATCTCAAAGTTGCGAGGTGGGTAGAAAATAGCCACTAACCAGTCGCGAATACGCCAGTAACGGGTATCGTCCATGAGTTTCCGTAGCCCCTCGTCATTAACCTCTACGCCCTGCTCTGAGGCGTAAATACGCGCCAGCTCTTCATCCTCATTCATGTGCAGCGTCTGAATAACGTAGGCTCGGCTTGTTGCCTCTCCGTCGTCATCAAACTCGTTGGCATAGAGTGTCAGGTGGAACGTTGGCTCTTGCACACTGAGATTGTCCTTCGTCTGATACGGCTTAGCAGTCATATCAAAGGTAATGAAATAGTTTTCTCGGAGGTTGTGACGACGCATACGAACATCGTCATCAAAGTCCGCCAAGAGATCCTCTACCGGGTTAGGGTAGTAGTCGGGCTGGATATTAAACTTGGTGACCGTTCCTACGACCTGCCCAAAGGGGTTAGTCTGGAGGCCAACGCCCGGCGTCATAGACGGAGCTGATGCCTTATCGGTGCTAGACCCTGCGCCTAACCGACTAATCAATTCTGTGAATTGCTCAGGGGTCAGAACGATATTACTAGGGGTCGCGCCTACTACCGAGTTGTTGTTAGATGTACTACTTTTTGTTTCTTCTGTTTTTGTTTGAGGTGTTTGTGTCTCGTTTGTATCTGGAGACGGAGCAGTATTTGCTGCCATATTTATTTTCCCTCACGCTATATGTAGTGTTTGCCTAATCCACTATGACGCTATATATGGTGGTTGTCAAACTAAGCCTAGGCGGTATATAGTAGTTATTAGCTGCTTGCCAGCCAAGGCCATAAAGAAAACCACCCCGAAAGGTGGTCTTGCTTGCTATGGCCAAATAGTACCCCTATCCTACCATTACCAACTTCACCCTGTCAAGCAGTAAATAGTCAAAGGTGTTGTACGATCACCGAGAAGTAGTGCAGAAAGTGCACGAGTTCTCTCAAACAAAGACGTATGTAGAGGGTAGACCTCAAATCCAGGCTCTGTTCGACCCCGCAACCTGGTCCCCGGCTTACCCTCCACGTAATTGACTTATGGGTACGCTCAATCCCTACCGGGGAATGGGGGTCCTATTGCCTTAAAACAGAATCGTTGGTAAACTAAGCCCATGTTTACAAGATGCACAGTCAAACCGATAAATAAGCGCGATATTCATGTCTCGCTGGTTTCTGCTGCATAAGTAAAAGTACATTAGTTAAACAACTTACACTTCTTATAGAGACCAGCGCTTCAATCCCGCTGGTCTTTTCTATATCCGGATGGCTGTAGAGCCTATAAGCCTCCAAAACTTAAAAACTGGGTGCAACTCCTAGTCCGGGTGCCAATATCAGGGTATGGTGTAGTGGCAACACGTGCGGTTTGGGACCGTGAGTTGACAGTCCGATTCTGTCTTCCCTGACCAAGAGTCTCCATGGCTTAGCGACCGAGCAGCTGACTTTTAATCAGCCGAGGAAGGTTTGACTCCTTCTGGAGGCACCATATGCTGCTGACGGGAGTTAATGGGGTGTTCTAAGCCCTAAACCTGGGTTCGATACCCAGCAGCAGTTCCATGAGTCTGTAGTTTAACAGGGAAACACCTGCCTCTTAAGCAGGATAGCGTGGGGGCGGCACCCACCAGACTCTCCAATACTGGGGTGTATTTCAATAGTAGAAACCTCGTCTGATACGCGAGAAACCTAGGGGCAGAACCTAGTACCCCTACCAATAACGGCCATTAGTTCAATGGGAGAACGGCAGTCTTATATACTGTTAACGACAGATCGAAACTGTCATGGCCCACCAGCCCGGTTGGTTCAATAGTAGAACGTCTGTCTTACATGCAGAAGACGAGAGTGCGATTCTTTCACTGGGTACCAAAGATCCATAGCTCAACAGATAGAGTACCTGGCTTCGAACCAGATGATGAGGGTGCAATTCCTTCTGGGTCTACCAAATCTAAAGGTGTCTAATTCGATACCTTTACAATACGGTGACGGAAGACGAAGTAGACGAGTCATCGACCTGTGAAGTCGGAGGAAGCCAGCGCACGTCTGGTCTGTCACCCCAAGTATGACTGTGTAGCTCAATAGCAGAGCACCCGGTTGTCATCCGGAAGACGGGGGAGCGTAACCCCTTACAGTCGCCAATGGCGTGTAGCTGAGTGGTAAAGCACCTCCCTGTTAAGGAGTAGATCGTCGGATCGTAACCGACCATGCCAGCCATTACGAGTCAGTGGCAGAACAGATATGCTACCGATTGCAAACCGGTATTAAGCAAGTGCAACTCTTGTCTGACTCTCCATTTTTGTGTTATATTAAGTCTATGAATTACGTAACGACCCAGCAAGCAGAAGGCACAATCGGTTAACCGGGGTAGTTCAGCACGTTCAAAAGTAGACGCCCCGAAAGGGGCTTTTTTAATAGGCCAGGTTAGCTCAATTAGGAGAGCAATAGTTTTGTAAACTATGGACGAGGGGGCGGAGCCTTCACCTGGAGCCAAGTATGCGTGTGTACGCTAGTGGTAGACCGCCTTCCTTCCAAGTAGGTAGCCTCAGTTCGATTCTGAGTACACGCACCAAGGGGTTGTAGTTTAATGGCTAGAATAATGCGCCTGCAACGCGTAGACCACAGTTCGACTCTGTGTAACTCCACCAATTACCGGGAATCCCGGTAAAAACAAAAGTAGCGCCCCTTCGTCTACTGGCTAGGATAGATGTTTTTCAGGCATCGGAAGAGAGATCGAAACTCTCAGGGGTGACCACAGCGCATGGACAACTGGCTAAGTCGGTTCCCTCTCAAGGAGCAGAAGTGGGATCGTAACCCGCTGCGCTGACCAATGGCAAGTAGACAAACTGGGAAAGTCGTCTGCCTTTGAAGCAGGAGTTTATGTAGGTTCGAAGCCTACCTTGCCAGCCATAATCGGAGATCGTCTAATGGTAGGACACGTGGTTCTGAGCCATGCAATCTAGGTTCGAGCCCTAGTCACCGAGCCAAGTCACTTATGCTACAATAAACACTGCGGGTAGGACAAAGTAGATAAGTCGGCGGCCTCATAAACCGTAGGACTGGGTGCAGATCCCAGACCCGCAACCATTTTGTGATATAATATAGATAGTCAAACCGAGTCTCGTAGCGCAAGGTAGCTCGTACCTTCGAGCGGCGTAGCAGGTAAAGTCGGTTTCCTCCCATAGACAAGGATAGGTTAGCGCCTAACACCCTCTATGGGCTTTTTTGTGGTATACTATTTCCATGAAAGCCTTTTATTCATTGTCGAGTCTAGTACTCTCCGACAAAGGAGTAGCTTTCTAGTACCCTGTGTAGGGCGTACACCATAAGGTCCTCCAACCTAGAAAGAAGCTTCTCCTTCAAACGAGAGGCTTTTTTCATGTCTTCGTAGTGTAGTGGTCTGCACATCTGCTTGAAGAACAGAAGGTCTTAGTTCAATTCTAAGCGTTGACACCAACAAGGCACGTTCGTATAGCGGCAATTACTCCGGGCTGTAAACTCGGCGCTTCGGCTTCCTAGGTTCGAGTCCTAGACGTGTCACCAAGCCACTATAGGCCAACTGGCAGAGCCGGGGGGCTCAAAACCCCCTGATTGTACGTTCGAATCGTACTAGTGGTACCAATAAGCTCTCGTATCCCAATGGTAGAGGACTCCGGCTTAGACCCGGATCAGTGTCAGTTCGAGTCTGACCGAGAGTACCAGCTCAGTTGGCGAAAGGGGAAACGCTGTCGGCTTAAACCCGACTGTCTAACAAGACTTATAGGTTCGAGTCCTATACTGAGTACCAAGGTAGATTAAGCAGCTGCATGGAGCGGCGACTGGCTTTGAATACCAGGCTACATGAAAGTGTACGGGGGTCGGGTCCTCAATCTACCGCCAAATGGAGGGTGAACGGTCTAGGAGATCGGCTCGCCCGCTAAGCGAAGCGCTCGAAAGAGTGGGTTTCGATTACTCCGCCCTCCGCCATAAGAGTATAATAATTATTTATGAGACGCATTGAACAAGATCCCGAAGAAATACGGGAAGAAGAAGAGGCTATAGCTAGACACGCTACCCCTAGCCATGAGCAAATAACTGAAGAGATCGACGTAGAAGCTATCCGTGAAGCACTAGGCGATAAGGCCTGTCGCAGCCTACGCCCAGCCGAGCATATCTTAGGTGAGTATGGAGAAGTACACCCCCATCGAGCCGGATATGGAGAGTTCTACCCTCTTGACGTATTAAGGGGTATGCAAGCCGAGATTGAAGCACGACAAAGACCACCCGACAACGAGTGGGAAAGTTAATGGATCGTGAAGACTATAAAGTACTACCTTTGGCTATTGTTGGTGCGGCCGAAGGAATAGCCAGATACTACATTAAACCAGAGATAACTACCGAAAGAGTGGCGTTTCTTGGTGGTTTAGTAATAGGCGCTCTAGTAGCTAAAAGTCTAAGTCCTCATACATAGGCACATCTTCAATATGCTTCGTAACCGGTGCTACAGGCACATCTTGTTTCATGCCGTACGTCTTCCCAAAACCAGATAGATCCACGTCAGCAGCATTAGCTGGGGGCAGTATAGTACGTTTAACAGGCTTTTTGGGCACCGTAGGGGGCTTCTCAGCTGGCATGCCTTTGAGGAGATCCAGTTTCCGGGTAATAGCCATGTGTAGCCACCACGGGCGTTCTGTGAAGGTCTCCATGGCATCAAACGCTGCTATGTCATCATCACGAACCCATAGTGTTCTTCGAGGCATGCTTTTTCCCTTTGTGTTTTTGACGCCTTAGCTGTAGCTTCCTACGCCGTTGAGACTTAGTAATAACAGGGGTACCGCGGACGTTCTTAGGATGGTATATCTCGCCATCTAAGATAACAAGATCAATAAACTCAGTGCCTTCTAGGTTACAAAATACCCTAGCGTTCTGTCGGCCATCCATTAAGATAACGTCCCAGACCTTGTTTACGCCGCCTGGTTTAACGTGCATAAGACGCAGTTTAGGCATAGCTACTCCTTTACGAGAACGAGTAGAGCCCCTTGCGCGTGAGGCATGGTGCTGGCTATTTTCCAGTCATCGTCTAGCATCAGTTGTAGCTCTTCTAATGTTTGTTTGACTAAGATTACTTTGATCCTAGGTTTGGCGAACGGGTTTGGTGTTCTAGCAAGTGGTAATACCATTTTTTCCCTCTATGTTAATTCCTAAATAACTCCCTACCTCTCAAGCCCCGCACACTACCGCCTACTCCCATAGTGACTACTTTCCGGGCTTCCCCAGATTTCGTATATCGGCCTCAGCAAATAACGTTTGTTACTTGAGATCAGCAACCCCTCAGCACTCGTCTCGCGACAGCCCCCCCAGCGGACCACCTAGTGGGTGGGCACCAGATGACCCGGTGGCGGGGGGCAACCATTAACAGTGATTGTAGTCATTGATAAAAAGGGTTCCTACCTCTCAGTGCTCTTTCGAGCGCTATCTACCAGCCTTTGATTATTGACCCATTCCATTACAGAGTAGGGGACTGACAGACGCCTTCCTTTCGGAAACCTTGATGACCTTAGCCGTGCTTAGCAGCTTATTAGGCGAAGGTAGGGAGATATTAAAGAACTAATACTAACCGCTAGCATACCGAGTCGGTACGTCCTTGTCAATAGGTTCTGAAATTATATAGGTATAAACCCATATTACTATCTATATATAACGTATAAGTAAATATTAAAGCCCGACCCTACGGGGGGGGTGGTTTTGGGTACGAAAAAGGATTGCTTGCACGGATACTACTACAAAAGGATGTCATAACATCTATATAAACTATGGCAATACCCCATATATAGCGTGTACATATCATAGTGCTATAGCCCACCCCTAGTACCCTATGTCGCACAATATATCTTTTACGACATCTATGATGTATCTATAAGGTATTGACCCCTGTTATCACTACCCCTACCCACCGATTAGTAGCGTTATCTTACGTATACAAGACCTCCCGACACAAACAAGTTGGAGTTAGCACCTCTGGAACACTTTACGAACACCACCACATATAGCGTTCTACCATCAGATCTTAACGCTACATATAGCGCCTAGACACTTGGCAAGTCTATAGGCTCTTCTTCGATCAGATCGCCACCTGATAAGTCTATGGCTATCTTGACTACTGAAACCTGTTGCTCGACCTTCACAGTAGCCTTGCCGTGTACCTTATCATGCCCAAACATGGCTGCATTTAGGGCTATTTCCCGTTTACGTGGCATATCACTCTTAGACCAATCACGAGCTGTACCAACTATGACACTCTCAAACAGCTCTGAGTGCTTGCCCAGAGCCATGAGAACCTTTGGGTCTTTCATATTGCGGTTAGCTACAGCAGCAGCAGAGCGCGCGCTAACTAGGTTGTGCGAACGTCTAGCAGCTTCACTTGGCGTGATCTTAGGGTTGTCTATCAACTCCTTAACAAACAACTTTCTGTTGTGTGATAGTCCTTGCTTCTTTACGCCTTGCCTTCGTAGCTCGGCAGCAGAAGCTCCGTCTTTAGTAACAACTGTCATATAAGTATATTACCACCGTTAGCTCTCTACAGGCTCATAAGCAGGCTCAATGATCGTTGAGGTCTGTTGATCCTTCGGAACAGCCGAGCCAGTGGAACGTGAAGGAGAGGAAGAAAGAAAAGGCACAACTATAACGTTACCCTCCCTTGTTGGTTTAGTATTGTATATAGGTGCTCTTAGATGTTCATGTAGCCATAGAGCCTTATTGTCTATTCTATTCCATAACTCTATATCTTCAGGTCTGAAGTAGACTGTTCTTTGTTGTAATGGCATACAGTAATAATACCAGACAAGGCGTAAGGCGTACATTGTAAGGTTGTAGAATAGACAATAACTGTATCTGTAAATGTACCAAATAACAATACTTGCCGCCTGTTAGGTATTGACATAATAAGGAAAAAGGCGCAGGATGTTGGCAGGTCAAACGAACAGCAACCTACACGGTCAAGTATCGTACACAGGTAGCCAACTAGGATGACAAGCACGAAGAAGAAAGCTCGTATCGGTAAACTACAAGGACATGATCGAAAAGCCTTGCGAGCAACAAGTACATTAATAATTGACTGGTTAGATAGTCCTATAAGTGGGTACAAGCAACGAAGTATCCATAACACCCTGCGACCTGCTTACGGTGGCTTGTAGGACTGAATAGCTACATAAGGTTTACGCAAAGCTGGTATGTAATTAAATGGATACCAACGCCTTGAGGCTGTACGGTATGCGGAGTATTGCACTCCTGAGTAGTAGGTATGTACTACGGTACACGACAGATAAACAATAGTAGGTAATAAACACCGCCTTGTGTAGCTAACACCGGTAACAACATCCTATAGTAAGTCGGCACTTCAGATGATAACCGCAAGGCAGTCATGGACACAGTCGCAATAGTGAGTTACCGGTGCTATCCAGCCAGTCAATTAAGCAACGCAGACAGAATGACTAGATCACTGTAAGCGTAAGGAGATAAGATAATGGAAGCACGAGAAGAACAACAGCAAGCAGTCAAGGAGCTACGTAAACTCTTGCAAGGTCAAGATACTATTATGACACTGGCACAGTGGACAGGCTCGACAGCCTATGTACGTCTGTTTGTTGTCAAGAATAACCAATTAATAGACATAACACATAGAGCAGGAGAAGCCATGGGCGATAAGACTGTACACTCAGTCAATAAACCCTATGGACTCAAGTATGGTGGCTACGGCTACGGTAAGGAGTTTGCAGCAGTTTATGGCTTAGGTAGCGCGCTGTACCGCAAGGGATACAAGCACACCCTGAAAAACTGTCATAGCAACGATCACTCAAATTATAGCCGTAATGACGGTGGTAACTTTGACGCTAGTAAATTACCGGACTGGCACACTGCCGGTGGTTACAGGTTTAGCCAGAGGAGTATCTAGCATGAAATTACTAATTACTATAAACACTGACAACGCAAGTTTTGATGATAATTTTATAACGGAGCTGACCTATGTTGTCAATCAGATACCGCAGATTATAACAGAGGCAACTTATGTAACTCGCAAGCTAAAAGATAGCCACGGTAATATTGTTGGTACAGTAACCCCAGAGGAGAAGGAGTAGCTATATGGCTCAACACATACCGCTAGAAACTATGCTGTACTTACACAACGACAACAAATCACTTGCTAACCTATTGCATGGGGTTAAGTACGATCTAAAACACAGCTATACCGGACTGAAGGGGTCGCTGAAATATCAAGAAATGCCCAAAGATTACCTCGAAAATGACGATACAGCCGTATTCTGTAAACTGGTCAATGTACCGCGCTGGCTAGTGGCTGGCGGTAAAGCAAGCCTAGAGGTACATCTGAAGAATAAGAAACTTAATATGATCTACTTAGTAGCTTAGAAAGGCATAGCATGAAAAAGATAATTGTAAAACAATACTCGATCAGCGAAACGATAAACGTAAGAAGTGACTATAGCCCAGTATCAGGGGTGAACCAATGAAGTACTTTGTAATAACTAGCACCATCAAGGATGGAGAGTACGAGTACCTGCAACAGACCCCTGTTATGCAGACCTCAGAAAAAGAGGCTATCGCAGTGGTCGAGCGTGATAATAACGCATGGATAGAAGACGATTACCGCGAGCAGGAGATCAACTCTTGCCAGAAGATTACAAAAGCCGAGTGGCTTATCATTCACAAGTATATTTATTAAGGAGGACAATACGGTGCTAAATAAATCACAAGTTAAAGCGTTACTAGAAGTTATGTCGAGTGACGAAACGCGCCCGATCTTAACAAATGCTTATCTGGACAACTACCACGATACGCTCGTATTGGTGGCAACAGATAGCTATAAGCTGGTCGCGATACAACTAGGCGAGGCAGATATGGTATTAGCTGGAAGGTTTATACCACGAGCTGAGCTGATTAAGTGGTACAAGTTAGCAGCCACCCGAGATCTATTGACGCTCGAAGTTATTGCTGGCATGGCTATAGTAGACAATGACAGTAAGTATCCTGCATGGCAGAAGTTACTCGACAAGCAAGAGGAAGAAACCGACCCGAAGTACACGGGGGCAACAGACAGTATTAGTTTTAACGCTAGTTATGCCTTGACCCTTGAAAAGCTGGCTGGTCAGTCCCTGAGTTATCAACTGAACGGCTACATGGGGCAAATGCAAGCCACGACTGATGACGGTTTATATATACTAATGCCACTAAAAGCTAAGTAAGGGAGTAATTGTAATGCACATTTTACTAGTATTGTTCCTTATAGGAATGGTCGTATGGTTCGGAATTATGATATTCGAGCTGGTCATGGGCGTAATTGTAATGATCTTTGCAGGGCTGATAATGGCTATCAAGCTGGTATATGATTGGGTCACTGGGGAGGATGAATGAAATACCAACTGCACAAGCCACGTACAAGCCGTATGCGCCCTGTATTGGTAGGAATGATTATATTCCTGCTGGGAGTACTAATAGGCGTTTATATCGGGGTTGTGAGTGTCGTAGTCTATATTGAAACGCGCCCTTTGGGTACGGCTAGCTTACCGGCTGAC
>Ga0208357_1000262_pt1 | contig 43435 bp, 38 predicted proteins | sample NGESurdeep092012_6_FD_184487 | JGI IMG/M metagenome (GOLD analysis project Ga0208357, IMG submission 184487) | Arctic peat soil microbial communities from Barrow, Alaska - NGEE Surface sample F52-2 deep-092012 (SPAdes) | ecosystem: Environmental > Terrestrial > Soil > Wetlands > Peat ...
GTCGCAGTGCGGGCAGTAGGCCACGCCCTTGTTGCGGTAGTCGTTTTCGCCGGGCACGCCCATCTGGCGCCAGCGTGCGCCGGTGGCGAGGACGACTGTTCTGGATTTCAAAGTGGCGCCGTTGGCGAGGTGGATCTCGACCAGACCATCGGTGGCTTCGCTGGCAGGCACCAGTGTTTTGGCGCGCTGGAGATTCATCACGTCCACGTCGTAGTCGTGTACGTGCTGCTCGAGAGCGGCGGCCAGTTTCGGGCCTTCGGTGTAGCTCACCGAGGTGAAGTTCTCGATGCCCATGGTGTCCTGCACCTGGCCGCCGAAGCGTTCGGCGGCAACGCCGGTGCGGATACCTTTGCGTGCGGCGTAGATAGCCGCCGCGGCGCCAGCCGGACCACCGCCGACGATCAATACGTCGAAGACGTCTTTGGCCTTGATCTTCTCCGCTTCGCGGGCGCTGCCGCCGATGTCCAGCTTGGCCACGATCTGTTCGAGGCTCATGCGGCCCTGGTCGAACACCTCGCCGTTCAAATAGACAGTCGGAACCGACATCACCTGGCGCGCGTCGACCTCGTCCTGGTACAGCGCGCCGTCGATTGCCACGTGCCGGATACGCGGGTTGAGCACGCTCATCAGGTTCAGTGCCTGCACCACGTCGGGGCAGTTCTGGCAGGACAGCGAGAAGTAGGTCTCAAACTGGAAATCACCGTCGAGGTTGCGTACCTGCTCGATGGTATCCGCCGCGGCCTTGGACGGGTGACCGCCCACCTGCAGCAAGGCCAGCACCAGCGAGGTGAACTCGTGGCCCATCGGGATGCCTGCGAAGCGCACGCCCACGTCGGTGCCGACACGGTTGATCGCGAACGAAGGCTTGCGTGCCTCGCTGTCATCGCGGCGCAGGCTGATCTTGTCGGACAGCGTCGCGATCTCGTGCAGCAGTTCGTCCAACTCGCGCGACTTGGCGCCATCGTCCAGCGCGGCAACCAGTTCAATCGGCTGGGTCAGCTTTTCCAGATAAGCCTGCAACTGTGACTTGAGGGTTTCGTCGAGCATGGCGAACACTCCGGATGGGGATGAGATACGGAACTACGGATAGAAGGCTTGTGGCAGCGGCCGGCGCCATGGGGGAGGGGCGGCCGGCACGGGAGGGAGTGCGGGCCGGGCACCGACCGCTGGCACAAGCATCCTGGGGGGGCCGGGCGCCGCAGCGCCCGGATCCCGTACAGCGTGGAGTTTCTAGATCTTGCCGACCAGATCCAGCGACGGCGCGAGGGTCTTCTCGCCTTCCTTCCATTTGGCTGGGCACACTTCGTTCGGGTGCGCGGCCACGTACTGAGCGGCCTTGACCTTGCGCAGCAGCTCGCTGGCGTCGCGGCCAATACCACCGGCGTTGAGCTCGATGATCTGGATCTTGCCGGCCGGATCGATCACGAAGGTGCCGCGGTCCGCCAGACCGGCTTCCTCGATCATCACTTCGAAGTTGCGGCTGATCGTGCCGGTTGGATCGCCGACCATGGTGTAGTTGATCTTCTTGATCGCGTCGGAGGTGTCGTGCCAAGCCTTGTGGGCGAAGTGGGTGTCGGTGGAGACCGAGTAGATCTCCACGCCCAGCTTCTGGAACGCGGCGTAATTGTCGGCCAGGTCCTCGAGCTCGGTCGGGCAAACGAAGGTGAAGTCGGCGGGATAGAAGAACACGACGGACCACTTGCCCTTCAGGTCGGCGTCGGAAACTTCAATGAATTTGCCGCTCTTGAGCGCCTGGGCCTTGAACGGTTTTACTTCGGTATTGATCAGGGACATCTTTGCTTGCTTCCCGTGGTTGGTTGAAAGGATGAAACAGATGATACGGTTCCCGATTCCATTAATCTAATTGATTGTTGGCATAGGTTCGATTGGTTGTGGCTATCGCTTGGCAATCCACGGGTGAGGCCGGACGGGGCGGCTTCAGGCCCCGTCGATCAGTCTCGCGAGGCGCGGGTTACGGCGTTGCCGCGAAGCGGTCGCGCAACTGGTGGTCGACCACCGTGGCGGTGATGATGTCGCTGCCCACGTTCACCGTGGTGCGCATCATGTCGAGGATGCGATCGACGCCGATGATGATGCCGATGCCTTCGGGTGGAATGCCGAAGGTGGCGAGCAGGCCGGCGATCATCGGCAGCGAACCGCCCGGAATGCCGGCGACTGCCACCGCGCTGAGCACCGACAGCAGCATCAGGATCGCCTGGTGGCTCAGGGTCAGTTCCACGCCGAATGCCTGCGCCACGAACAGCACCACGCAGCCCTCGAACAGGGCGGTGCCGCTCATGTTCATGGTGGCGCCCAGCGGCAATACGAAACCGGCGGTGCTGGGCGCGAGTTTCAGTTCGTCGTGCGCCACCGCCAGCGAAGCGGGCAGGCAGGCGTTGCTGGAGCTGGTCGAGAACGCGGTGATCAGAAGCGGCTGGATCTGCCGGAAATAGGCCAGCGGTGAGCGGCCGGCCAGGAAGCGCAACCACAGCGACATGGTGCCGAACAGGTGCAACGCCAGCGCCACGCTGCAGCCGACCACGAACACGGACAGCGCCAGCAGCACGTCCACGCCGACCTTGACGATCACGCTGTAGATCATCGCCGGCACGGCATACGGGGCCAGTTGCAGCGCGAAACCGACGATCTTCGTCATCAGGTCGGTGATGGTGTCCAGCGCCATCTGCACGCGTTTGCGTTCCTTCTCGCGCAACTGGGTGGCGGCGGCACCGACCAGGATCGCGAACAGGATCAACGGCAGCACGTCGCCCAGCGCGTCGCGGCTGGGGCCGGCCACCGCGCCGAGCAGGTTGCGCGGCATGAACATCTCCACCAGCGTGTGGAAACTCATGCCTGGCTGGGTCGCCTTTTTGTCAATCGTCTGCTGCGCGCTGCTGCCGTATTCCTGCATTAGCTGCGTGCGCGCCTGCTCGTCGAGGTGATGGCCGGGCTGTACCGTGTTCATCATCACCAGGCCGATCGCCACGGCGATGCCCATGTTGAGGAAGAACAACAGAAAGGTGCGGCCTGCCAACGGACCGAGCCGGTCCAGCCGGCCGAGCTGGGCCACGCCGGAGGCCAGCGAGCTGAATACCAGCGGGATCACCACGAAGAACAGCATGCGCAGGAAGATCTGCCCGAACGGGTCGAATACCGCAGCGGAAATCTTCTGCATCAGCGCCAGCGTGGGCGGATGCCACTGGCCGATGCCCAGCGTGGCCACGGCAGCGACCACGCCGATCACCAGGCCCCAGAGGATGCGTTTCGCGAGAGGAGTCGATGTGCTCATGGTTTGAATGTACGGGGCAGGGACGGATTCGTCACGCAGGAATTTGCGCCGGGGCCGCCGACTCTGCCGGGATGCGCCTGGCCGTCGTGACGCGGGTGCCAAAGGTCCAATCCCGGCAGTGCGCCGCCGTAGGCTAAAATAGATGTTTTACGGAGGCGACATGACACAGCCAGCATCCCCCGGCACGCGTTTCCGCGCGGCGGTCGCCGCCGAGCAGCCGCTGCAGATCATGGGCGCAATCACCGCCTACGCCGGCCTGATGGCCAAACGCGTGGGCTACAACGCGCTGTATCTGTCTGGCGGCGGCGTGGCCGCCAACTCGCTGGGCATGCCGGACCTGGGCATCAGCACCATGGAGGATGTGCTCACCGATGCGCGTCGCATCGTTGATGCCACCGGGCTGCCGTTGCTGGTCGATATCGATACCGGCTGGGGCGGAGCGTTCAACATCGCGCGCACGATCCGTTCGTTCGAGCGCGTCGGCGTGGCTGCCGTGCACATGGAGGATCAGGTCGGCCAGAAGCGCTGCGGGCACCGTCCGGGCAAGGAAGTGGTGTCGAAGGACGAGATGGTCGACCGCGTGAAAGCAGCGGTGGATGCGCGTACTGATCCGGGCTTCGTGATCATGGCGCGCACCGATGCGGCAGCCGTGGAAGGCCTCGACGCGGCGATCGAGCGTGCCTGCGCCTATGTCGAGGCCGGCGCCGACATGATCTTCCCCGAGGCGATGAAGACGCTGGCGGATTACCGCAAGTTCAAGGCCACGGTGAAAGTGCCGATCCTGGCCAACCTCACCGAATTCGGCTCCACCCCGTTCTTCACCACCGACGAGCTGCGCGAAGCCGGCGTGGAGATCGCGTTGTACTGCTGCGGCGCCTATCGCGCGATGAACAAGGCCGCGCTGAACTTCTACGAGACGGTACGCCGTGACGGCACCCAGAAAAACATCATCGATACCTTGCAGACGCGCGAGGAGTTGTACGACTTCCTCGGCTACCACGCCTACGAGGACAAGCTCGACGCACTGTTTGCGGGCGGCGGCGAGGATTGAGTGGTCATGCCGGAATTGGGGTTGCCGCCGCACCACTTCATCCAGGAGACGATCAATCACGACGTGTTGAGCCCTGGTGAGGAAATGCAGATCATTCGTTTCCCTGACAAGGATCTCTGGGAACGTTTCAATGCCGCGGCGTTGGATCGAATGGCGATAGACATCTGTTTCTGCTCGACACTGGGCGAGTGCTGGGTGTCCGGGAACAGCAATCTCATTGGCTCCAGCTCGATGCCGCTGCAAGTGAAGATAAAGCCTGTCGACCGGTGTCCGCGCCTGCCGCCAGCGGAAGTGTTCAACAATTGAGAGGAAGGATGCGATGAGCGACAACGCACAAGTTTTACCCAAGACCAAGAAATCCGTAGCCCTCTCCGGCGTCGCCGCCGGCAACACCGCGCTCTGTACGGTCGGCCGCAGCGGCAACGATCTGCACTACCGTGGCTACGACATCCATGACCTGGCTGCGAAAGGCTGTTTCGAGGAGGTCGCCCACCTGCTGGTGCACGGCGACCTGCCGACCTGGACCGAGCTGCAGAACTACAAAGCCAGGCTCAAGCGCCTGCGCGGCCTGCCGGCACCGGTGAAGGCGGCGATGGAACTGCTTCCGGCGGCGACCCATCCGATGGATGTGCTGCGCACCGGCTGCTCGGTGCTCGGTACCGTGTGTCCGGAAAAGGCTGACCACAACAGCACCGGCGCGCAGGAAATCGCCGACCGCCTGATGGCCAGCTTCGGCTCCATGCTGCTGTACTGGTACCACTTCAGCCACAACGGCAAGCGCATCGAGACCGAGACCGATGACGGCTCGATCGCCGCGCATTTCCTGCACCTGCTGCATGGCAAGGTGCCGAGCGAGCTGCACGCCAACGCACTGGACAAGTCGCTGATCCTGTACGCCGAGCATGAATTCAATGCCTCGACCTTTGCCGCCCGCGTCATCGCCGGCACCGGCTCGGACATGTATTCGGCGATCACGGGGGCCATCGGCGCGTTGCGCGGCCCCAAGCACGGTGGCGCCAACGAGGTGGCGATGGAGATCATCTCGCGCTACCGCAGCGCCGATGACGCGGAAGCCGATATCCGCGCGCGCGTCGAGCGCAAGGAGATCATCATCGGCTTCGGCCACCCGGTCTATACGGTGTCCGACCCGCGCAACGAGATCATCAAGGAAATCTCGCGCAAGCTGTGCACCGAAGGCGGCAACCCGACCCTGTTCGACGTCTCCGAGCGAATCGAGCAGGTGATGGCCGAGGTCAAGAAGATGTTCCCCAACCTCGACTGGTTCTCCGCCAGCACCTACCACATGATGGGCGTGCCCACTGCGATGTTCACGCCGTTGTTCGTGATCGCGCGTACCGCCGGCTGGAGCGCCCACGTGATCGAGCAGCGCCAGGACGGCAAGATCATCCGGCCCAGTGCCAATTACACCGGGCCCGAGGATCTGACCTACGTGCCGATCGACAAGCGCTGAGAGCACTTGGTGGAGTGGACAACGGCGCCGAACGGCGCCGTTGTTCGTTTCAGGAAGACGAGGGAGACGGTGGGTCGTCCGCGACATATTCGAGCAAGTCGCCCGGCTGGCAATCCAGCGCAGCGCAGATCGCTTCGAGCGTGCCGAAGCGCACACCCTTCACCTTGCCCTGCTTGAGTAGCGAGAGGTTGGCCTCGGTGATCCCGATGCTGGTCGCCAGATCCCTGGATTTCGTCTTGCGCCGGGCCAGCATCACGTCCAGCCGCACGTTGATCGGCATCAGACGAACTCCCGGTTTTCCTCGGCCGCACGAGCGCCTTCGCGCACCATCTCGGCAACCATGTAGGCCAGGACAGCGGCAATGAGGGTGCCCAGAAAGCCGAGGCTGAAGGTGAGTTGGTAGTCCTTGATCTGACTGGCAGCGATCAGGCCTGCGGCGAAGCTGACGACGATGTTGATGACCAACGCACGCCCCAGCCATAGAAAACGCCCGGCCACGATGAAACTGAGTGGCGGCTGGGCGTACAGAGCTTTGCCCAGACTTCTCAGGCAGACAAGGGGCGCCATGGCGGCCACAAAAGCCAACAGGCTTGCCAGCGCGATCATGGGCGCATCGAACGGCTGCTTCGGCATCATGTGCCAGTGATGGAGCAGCCTCAGCAACGAACTGGATTCGGTCGCCCCGACTCCACTGGCCTGCCAAAGCCCGAGCACTATCAGTAGCCACGCGATGACCGTGAAAAAGATGAGCATGCTGGCGAGCGACATGAGATCGCGGGCACGGCGTTGAATACAGGTAAGAGCGACCTTGGCTGAGGATCCACGCGATTTGTGGAACGAGCCCAGGAAATGGCTTGGGCGCATATGGACTGGCATGGCGGCATTCTTTGTTTACGATGTGTAATTATCATAAAACAATAATCAATCATCGTGCAACAGATTTAAGCCTGTTTTGCCGGCTGCCGGTGCTCGGCCCACCAACCCAGTGCGCAAATCCCGATCACCAGCACCGCGTCGAGCCCCCACACGGCCCACGCATGGCTGTCGAACCACGGACGAACCAGGTGGTCGCTGGAGATCATCCGGGCGGATGTCCAGGCGATGGCCGCGGCGCCGACATAGATGATGATCGGGAACCGCTCGATCAGCTTCAGGATCAGGGTGGACCCCCAGACAATGAGCGGCACCGTGATCAGCAGCCCGATGATCACCAGGCCCAGGTGGCCTTTCGAGGCACCGGCGATGGCCAGCACGTTGTCCATGCCCATCAGGGCGTCGGCGATGATGATCGTACGCAGGGCCTGCCAGAAGGTATGCGGGGTGCGGATCTCGGGGTCGTCATCGCCGCGGTGGCGCAGCAGGTTCCAGGCGATCGGTAGCAGCACGAGGCCACCCGCCAGCAGCAAACCCGGCAGTTTCAGCAGATACACGACGACAGCGGTGAGCAGGAAACGCACGGCGATGGCGCCGAAGGTGCCCCAGAATATGGCTTTGTTCTGCAACTTCTTCGGCAGGCGGCTGGCCGCCATGGCGATGACAATGGCGTTGTCGCCGGCCAGCACCAAGTCGAGCAGGATGATGGTCAGCAGGCCGGAGATGAAGTGGGGGTGGGTCAGATCCATGCAGGGTTCCTTGCGCGGCAGACGATGCAGTGACGACGGACGCGCGCGGCCCGTGACCACCGCAAAAGTCTCGCTCGCAGCAAGGCTGCCGCAATGACCGGGGCGAGGCATCGCCCGTGCTGACGATCACTGCACCGCGACGACATGAAGCGGTCGCGGGAACTACTCCCCTTTGAGGGTTTCCGGATTGTCGGGCCGTCGCAGCCTCGCGGTCAAGCCACGTCGTGTGTGCCAGTCGGCTAAAATGACGGTTTACCCCGCCGCGAGATCCATCATGAGTGCGCCCGATATCCGTTCCGCCGTGCGTCCCGATCCCGACCAGCCGCTGGTCGACATTGCAGACTACGTGGCCGATTACAAGATCGACTCCAGGGAGGCCTACGACACCGCGCGCTACATGCTGCTGGATTCGCTGGGTACGGCCATGCTGGCGATGAAGTTCCCCGAATGCGTGAAGCATCTCGGTCCGCTGGTGCCGGGCGCTACGCTGCCTGGCGGCGCGCGTGTGCCGGGCACCAGCCACGAACTGGATCCGGTGCAGGCGGCGTTCGCGATCGGCACGCAAATCCGCTGGCTGGATTTCAACGACACCTGGCTGGCCGCCGAATGGGGCCATCCGTCAGATAATCTCGGCGCCATCCTGGCCGTGGGCGACTACCTCAGCCGCAAGGCGGAGCGCGAAGGCGGCCAGCCGCTGACCGTGCGCGACGTGTTGGGCTGGGCGATCAAGGCGCACGAGATCCAGGGCTGCTATGCCTTGTTGAACAGCTTCAACCGGGTCGGCCAGGACCATGTGATCCTGGTGCGACTGGCTTCCACGGCCGTGGCCACCGCGATGCTTGGCGGCAACAAGGAGCAGATCACCACGGCCGTGTCGCATAGCTGGATCGACAATGGCGCGCTGCGTACGTATCGCCACGCGCCGAACACCGGCCCGCGCAAGAGCTGGGCCGCCGGCGACGCCTGTCGCCGCGCGGTGACCCATGCCATCAACGCGGTGTATCGCGGCGTGGTCGGTTATCCGTCGGCGTTGAGCGCGAAGACGTGGGGTTTTTACGACGTGGCGTTCAGCGGCAAGCCGTTCGAATTCGAGCGCCCGTTCGGCAGCTACGTGATGGAAAATGTCCTCTTCAAGATCAGCTACCCGGCCGAATTCCACGCGCAGACCGCGGTGGAGTGTGCGATGCAGTTGCATGGCGAGGTTGCCGGCAGGATCGAGCAGGTCGAGAAGATCGTGATCGAGACGCAGGAAGCGGGCTGCCGCATCATCGACAAGACCGGGCCGCTGGCCAATTACGCGGATCGCGACCATTGCATCCAGTACATGGTGGCCGTGCCGCTGATCTTCGGTCGTCTGGTGGCTAGCGACTACAACGACGACATTGCTGTCGACCCGCGCATCGACAGCCTGCGCGACAAGATGACGGTGGTCGAGAACCCGCAGTTCACCCGGGATTACTTCGATCCGGCCAGGCGCTACATCGGCAACTCGGTGCAGGTGTTCTTCAAGGACGGCAGCAGTACGGAGAAGGTATCGATCGATTATCCGATTGGTCACCGCAAGCGGCGTGCCGAGGGCATCCCCGTGTTACTGCAGAAATTCGAGGCGGCGGTGCGTGGGCATCTGCCGGCGCACCAGGTCCAGGCCATCATGGCGGCGACCAGCGACACCGCCAAGCTTGATGCGATGCCCTTGCAGCAGTTTCTGGCGTTCTTCACATTGTAGGGACGGCGAACATGGATGATCGGCACGGCTGGAGTGAACTTGGTTTGGCGGCGAGGCGGCATAGCCGTGAAGCCAGATGCCTTGGTCATACCGCTCAATCCGGCTCGATCGATACCTGAACGGAGTTTCACCGAATGTTATTTGCAAGGGATGCAAAAGTGCTGACGGCTTAACGTTTTTGCTACAATGCGTGCAGCTTGTCACATCTGGCGCCAAGCTGGGGTGGATGAAGCCCCAAGTAAATGCAAATTTTGAAGTTCTGACGCGCGACTTCCGGTTGGGGTCGAACGGACGCGAAATCCTAATAATTGAGGAGACACCTGATGAAACGTAAGGGCTTGTATTTTCTGATTGCGCTGGCCCTGGGCGGCGTAGGTGCCGTTCATGCGCAAGACACCAGTGCCGCGCCCGCCGACTCGTCCAGCAGCAGCATGGCGACGTCTTCCTATGACGGGCGCTGGTATATCGCCCCTACCGTCGGGGGGTATTACAACGACAGCAAGCGCGATACCAACAGCCGTCAGTTCTATTACGGTCTCGGTTTCGGGCGTTTCTTCACACCGAACATCTCGGTCGACGCCTTCATTGACCGGACCAAGCGGAAAATCGACAACGCGGTGTTCGTGCCGGGATCCAGCGGCCACAGTAACGAGTCCTGGGCCAGCACAGACATCGGTGCTGCAGCGCGCTTCTACGCCGGTGACTGGAATGCATGGCGTCCCTATGGCTTGGTCGGTGTGATGGGCAGCCACCACCAGAGCACGTTCGCGAGCGGCTGGTCGCCGGCCGCCGAGTTGGGCGGCGGTGTCTCCAAGATGGTTTCGGACAGCACCAACATCCGTCTGGAAGCCGGCTATCGCTACGACTGGGATAAGGACACCAACCCGAACAAGAGTGGCTACGGTGACTGGTTCCTCGGCTTCAGCGTGGTCTCGCGCTTCGGAGCTCCGGCCGTTGCACCGGCCCCGGCCGTAGCCCCGGCACCGGCTCCCGCCGATTGCTCGACCATGGACAGTGACCATGACGGCGTGAACGACTGCGACGACAAGTGCCCGAATACGGCCGCCGGTACGATCGTCGGTCCGGACGGTTGCCCGCAGAAAGTGGTGATCGACCTGCGCGGTGTGAACTTCAAATTCGACCGTCCGAAGGCGGGCGAGACCGACATCTCCAAGTCGCTGGCTGAGCCGACCGCCGATTCGATCTCGGTGCTGAACCAGGCCGTCGATACCCTGCAGCGCTATCCGCAGGTGCATGTGACGGTCGCCGGTTACACCGACTCGAAGGGTACCGACGCGTACAACCAGAAGTTGTCGGAGCGTCGCGCGAAGATCGTGTACGACTTCCTGACCAGCCATGGTATCGACGCAAGCCGTCTGGAAGGCCCGATCGGGCACGGTGAGAACGACCCGATTGGTGACAACGCCACTGATGCCGGTCGTGCGCAGAACCGTCGCACGGAGCTGCAGGTTCAGCAGTAATCGAACCTTGCTGACGTAGGATGAAAAGCCCGGCTTCGGCCGGGCTTTTTTTATTTTGCGGATGGAAGATTTTACTGTGGCACGGTCATCTGCATCTCCGGCTTGATCACGATTCCCATTTGAACCCGTATACACCGACCCGCCGCCAATGCCTCGACAGCCGCCTCGATCTCCTCGTTCGACTATTTCTTCGGCGCAGCCACCGAGGCACGGCCTGGCTCGCGTGCTGTCAAAGCTTGGTGTCTGCTCGCGAAGCCAGGCGGAGCAATGGGTCAGGATCGGGCGGGTGAGCGTGGATGGTCGGGTAATTCGTGATCCTTATTACCCGGTCCTCATTGGCCGACAGAAACTCGCGGTGGATGGCCACGCGACGGAGCCGGTCGAGAGGGTCTACGTGGTTTTCAACAAGCCGCGCGGGCTGGTGGTGAGCGCCGCCGACGAGCACGGTCGCGATACCGTATACACCGCGCTGGCCACTGCCGGCCTGCCGTGGCTGGGACCGGTCGGACGGCTGGACAAGGCTAGCGAGGGTTTGTTGCTGCTCAGCAACGACACCACCTGGGCCGCCGGCATCACCGATCCGGCCATGCATCTGGACAAGACCTATCACGTGCAGGTGGCCGGCCAGCCCGATGCGGCAACCTTGGCGGCGATGCAGGCGGGTATCGCCGACGGTGGCGATCTGCTGAAGGCGCGGCGGGCGATCTTGCTGCGTGCGGGCGAGAAGAATGCCTGGCTGGAAGTCGTGCTCGACGAAGGCCGCAACCGGCACATCCGCCGGTTGCTGGCGGCACTGGGTTTCGACGTGCTGCGGCTGATCCGGGTCGCGATCGGACCGCTGCCGTTAGGCGATCTGGCGAAAGGGCAGTGGCGTCAGTTGAGCGCGGACGAAGTGCGTTCGCTCGCTGCATCTTCGCCCCGCCGGTAGGAGCCCGCTGGCGGGCGATGCTCTCCCGAACACCGAACACCGAACACCGAACAAAAGCATCGCCCGCCAGCGGGCTCCTACCGGCGGGGGTGTTGTCAGTTCGGGATCACGCCAAGCTTCCTGCCTACCTTGATAAACGCCGCGATCGCCTGGTCCAGATGCTCACGCGTATGTGCAGCACTCATTTGGGTACGGATCCGCGCCTGGCCCTGCGGCACCACCGGGAAGAAGAAACCGGTGACGTAGATGCCTTCTTCCAGCAAGTTCGCGGCCATGGCCTGCGCCTTCGGTGCGTCGTAGATCATGACCGGCACGATCGGGTGCACGCCCGGTTTGATGTCGAAGCCGGCGGCGGTCATCCGTTCACGGAAATAGCGCGTATTTTCCTTGAGCTTGTCGCGCAGATCGCCGGCGCTGGCCAGCATGTCGAACACCTTGATCGCGGCGGCCACCACGTGTGGCGGCAGCGAATTGGAGAACAGGTAGGGGCGCGAGCGCTGGCGCAGCAGTTCGATGATTTCCTTGTGGCCTGTGGTGAAGCCGCCCACCGCGCCGCCAAGCGCCTTGCCCAGGGTGCCGGTGAAGATGTCGATCTTGTCCATCACGCCGTGGACCTCGGCGGCGCCGCGGCCGGTGTCGCCGAGGAAGCCGGTGCAGTGGCATTCATCGATGTGCACCATGGCGCCGTACTTCTCGGCCAGGGCGGTGATCTCGCCGAGTTTGGCGATGAAGCCATCCATCGAGAACGCGCCGTCGGTGGTGATCAGCTTGGTGCGTGCGCCGGCGGTGTCGGCAGCCTGCAGCTGCTTCTCCAGATCGGCCATGTCGCTGTTCGCGTAGCGGTAGCGTTTCGCCTTGCACAGACGGATGCCGTCGATGATCGAGGCATGGTTGAGCGCATCCGAAATCACTGCATCGTCTTCACCCAGCAGCGGTTCGAACAGGCCGCCGTTGGCATCGAAGCAGGCGGCGTAGAGGATGGCGTCCTCGGTGCCGAAAAATGCCGCGATCTTCGCTTCCAGCTGTTTGTGAAGGTCCTGCGTGCCGCAGATGAAGCGTACGCTGGCCATGCCGAAGCCGTGCGTGTCCAACGCCCCCTTGGCGGCAGCGATCAGCTCGGGGTGATCGGCCAGGCCCAGGTAATTGTTGGCGCAGAAGTTCAGCACCTTGCGGCCGCCTTCGAGCTCGATCTCGGCGGATTGTGGCGAGGTGATGATGCGTTCGGCCTTGAACAGGCCCTGCTCGCGGATGGATTCGAGTTCGCGGGCGTAGCCGTCTTTCGCGGTATAGGTCATGTCAATTCCAGGAGCAGACGACTTTGCCGCAGTTGCCGGCATCCATCAGGTCGAAGCCCTTCTGGAAATCGTCGATATGGATCTGGTGGGTCAGCACTTTCTGCAGCGGGAAGCCGGTCAGTACCATCTGGGTCATCTTGTACCAGGTCTCGTACATGCGCCGGCCATAGATGCCCTGCAGGGTGAGGCCCTTGAAGATCACCCGGTCCCAGTCGATGCCGGCGCCCCTGGGCATGATGCCGAGCATGGCCACCTTGCCGCCGTGGTACATGCACTCGAGCATGTCGTTGAAGGCGCGCGGGTTGCCACTCATTTCCAGGCCGACGTCGAAACCTTCCATGTGCAGGTCTTTCATCACGTCCTTGACCGACTGGTTGGTGACGTTGACCACCCGGGTCGCGCCCATGTCGGCCGCCAGCTTGAGGCGGAAATCATTGACGTCGGTGACCACCACGTTGCGTGCGCCTACGTGCTTGGCAATGCCGGCGGCAATGATGCCGATCGGACCGGCACCGGTGATCAGCACGTCCTCGCCGATCAGATTGAATTCCAGCGCGCAGTGCGCGGCGTTGCCGTAGGGATCGAAGAATGCCGCCAGCTCGGAGGGGATCTGGTCCGGAATAGGCCACAGGTTCGAGGCGGGCATGCTCATGTATTCGGCGAACGCGCCATTGCGGTTCACACCGATGCCGATCGTGTTCGGGCACAGGTGCTGACGACCGGCGCGGCAGTTGCGACAGTGGCCGCAAACGATGTGGCCTTCGGCCGAGACGCGATCGCCGACGTTGTAGCCGGTCACGCCGGGGCCGATCTCGACGATGCGGCCGACGAATTCGTGACCGATGGTGAGGCCCGGCTTGATCGTGCGCTGGCTCCACTCGTCCCATTTGTAGATGTGCAGGTCGGTGCCGCAGATCGCGGTCTTTTCGATCTTGATCAGTACCTCGTTCGGGCCGACCTCGGGCAGCGGTACTTCTTCCATCCAGATGCCCGCTTCGGGCTTGCGCTTGACCAGGGCTTTCATCGTTTGCGGCATGGGGAGTCCATCGGTTGGCCCGCAAAGCGGGGAAGGAAACCTCGATTATAGAACCTCACCGCAAACCTGCCCGCGGTACCTGTGGGGCTGCAGGTGCGGGGCGATGGCGGGGTTGGGTTGCGAAAACACAACCCCTGCGCATCGCCTGGATGGGAGTCAAGCATGACTTGCGGCATATGCCTCCGGCGCCGGGGTCGGGCATAAGTCGTAAGTTATTGCGTCTTCATTACGGCCGTTGCCAACGGCCGGGTATTCCCAGGAGAACATCTTGCGCCGTCTATTGCTCGCCGCCGCCGTGTCCGTCGGCCTCATTTCGTCTGCCGATGCCGTCGAAGGCATGTGGCAGCCCGTACAACTGCCGGGTATTGCCGCCACGTTGCAGCAGCATGGGCTGAAACTCGATCCGAAGTCGCTGACTGACCTCACCGCCTATCCGATGGGCGCGATCGTCAGCCTCGGAGGCTGTACGGCGTCGTTTGTCTCGCCGCAAGGCCTCGTGGTCAGCAATCACCACTGCGTTTACGGTGCGTTGCAGTTGAATTCCACGGCGGAGAACAACCTGATCGAAAACGGCTTCCTGGCGAAGACCCGGGCCGATGAGTTGTCCGCCGGCCCCTCGGCGCGCGTCTACGTTACCGAGGAAATCCGCGATGTCACCAGGCAGATCACGGCAAAGCTCGGCGACACGATGAGTGGCGCAGATCGTTACAAGGCGATCGAGATGGCGATCAAGCAGCAGGTGAAGGAGTGCGAGAGCGAGGGTTATCGTTGCGACGTCTACTCGTTCCATGGCGGCTACAGCTACCAGTTGATCAAGCAGCTGGAAATCAGGGACGTGCGCCTCGTTTACGCGCCGCCGAATTCCATCGGCAAGTTTGGCGGTGACGTCGACAACTGGATGTGGCCGCGCCACACCGGTGATTTCGGCTACCTGCGCGCCTATGTGTCGAGAGACGGCAAGTCGGCGTCTTTCTCGAAGGACAATGTGCCGTACCAGCCCAGACATGTGCTCAAGGTCAATCCCAACGGCGTGGAGAACGGCGATTACGTGATGGTGGTCGGTTATCCGGGTCGTACCAACCGCTACCGCCTCGCCGAGGAAGTGCGCAGCGCGATCGACTGGACGTATCCGACCCAGATCAAGGTATACGAAGACACGCTCGACATCATCAACACCGCTGGCAAGGCCGATCCCGCGGTGGCGGTGAAATACGCCAGCATGGTCGCCGGCCTGAACAACTACCTGAAGAATTTCGGTGGCCAGTTGGAAGGGCTGCATCGCGCCGACGCGGTCGCTGTGAAGCGGGCGCAGGAAGTTCGGCTGGAAGCGTGGTTGAAGCAGCACGGCGGCGCCGGGAACGCCGCGCTGGCAGCCGACGTAGGCAAATTGCGCCAGCAGATTGCCGCCAATCAGGCTGATCGTGATCGTGACCTGGCAATCAGTCTCGTCAGCCGCGCGTCGATGTTCAGCGCGGCGGTTCGCCTGACCCATCTGGCCAGGGAGCGCCCCAAGGCCGACCTGGATCGCGATGCCGGCTATCAGGAGCGTGACTGGGTACGCATCGAAGGTGGCCTCAAGCAGATGGACCGGCGTTTCGATCCGGGGGTGGACCAGCAGTTCATGGTCTATGGCCTCACGCGCTATGTGGCCTTGCCCCAGTCGCAGCGCCTGCCTGCGCTCGACGCATGGCTCGCTGGCGCGAAGAGCAAGGCGCAACTGACTGCCAAGGTCGCTGCGCTGTACGCCGGGAGCCAGCTCGACAAGCTCGATCAGCGCAGCAAGTGGTTCAATGCCGACAGCCAGGCGATCGATGCCAGCCATGACAGCATGCTCAGGCTGGCGCGTGCGGTGCAGCCCCAGCTGAAGCAATTGAGCGACGAGTCTGACGCGCGTGACGGCGAGATGAGCAAGCTGCGCCCGCGCTACATGCAGGCGATGGTCGCCTGGAAGGACTCGCAGAAACTGCCGGTGTATCCGGATGCGAACGGCTCGCTGCGGGTCACTTTCGGCAACGTGCAGGGCGTGGCGCCACGCGATGGCGTCAGCTACGCGCCGTTCACCACGGCGCGGGGCATTGTCGAGAAGAACACCGGGGTAGAGCCTTTCAACGCGCCTGAGGCCGAGATCGCCGCGCTCAAGGCGGAGGCATTCGATGGCTACGCATCGCCGAAACTGGGCACGCTGCCGGTCAACTTCCTGGCCGACCTGGACATCACCGGCGGCAACTCCGGCTCGCCGGCGATGGATGCGAACGGCCAACTGGTTGGTCTCGCCTTCGACGGCAACTGGGAGTCGGTCAGTGGCGACTGGCTGTTCAATCCCGAGCTCAATCGTTCGATCCAGGTCGATGTGCGCTATATGTTGTGGGTCATGCACCACCTGGACCACGCTGACAATCTTCTCAAGGAAATGGGTGTGCCGGCGACATAAGCCGGGAGCTCGTGTGACCACGAAGGCCCGCGTCATCAACGCGGGCCTTCGCCTATGGAATGTAGGAGCGCAACCCTGTGCGCGATGCTTTTCGTCACGTGGCGGAGCATCGCGCACAAGGTGCGCTCCTGCACCAGCAACGCACCGTTACACTGATCCAATGCCGACCGACAACCGCCCGCTTGCCATCTTTCTGATGGGCCCCACCGCTTCGGGCAAGACCGCGCTGGCGTGCCAGTTGAGCGATCGTTTTGCGCTGGACCTGGTCAGTGTCGATTCGGTGTTGGTGTATCGGGGCATGAACATCGGCACGGCGAAGCCCGATGCCGCGATGCTGGCCCACTATCCGCACGCCCTGCTCGACATCCGCGATCCGGCCCAACCGTATTCGGCCGCCGATTTCTCGGTCGATGCGCTGTCGCAGATGCGGCAGATCAGCCGGCGGGGCCGGGTGCCATTGCTGGTGGGAGGCACCGGGCTGTACTTCCGCGCGTTGCAGCGCGGGCTGTCCGATTTGCCTGAAGCCGATCCCTCAACGCGTGCGCGGCTGACTGCGGAAGCGCGACAGGTGGGCTGGCCTGCGATGCATGCGCGGCTGGCACAACTGGATCCGCTCGCTGCCAGCCGCATCGCCAGCAATGACACGCAGCGGCTGCAGCGGGCGCTGGAGGTGTTCGAGCTGACCGGGCGACCGCTGTCGGAACTGCAGCGCAGCCACTCGCCGACGCGCTTTCCCTGGCGGGTACTGAAGCTGGCGTTGCTTCCGGCTGACCGGCAGCGGCTGCATGCGCGTATCGCGCGACGCTTCGACGCGATGCTGGACGAGGGTTTTCTCGACGAGGTGCGCACGCTGCGCACGCGGGGGGACCTTCATGCCGATCTTCCCTCGATCCGCGCAGTGGGCTACCGGCAGGCCTGGGAGCACCTGGATGGCCTCACCGACGCCGGGCACTTCCGTGAGCGGGCCATTTTCGCTACCCGCCAGCTTGCCAAGCGCCAGCTCACCTGGCTGCGCAGCGATCACGGTGCCCGGATGTTCGAGCCTGATCAGCCGGCCCTGGTCGAGCGCGCCAGCACGGCCGTGCGGCTGTTTCTGGATCGATCGGCGGCCGCTACGCTGCCAGCGTGATCGGCCGCACTTGTTTGGTGAAAAATTGTTCTTTCATCAAGCATTTGAAAGCGGTTAACATCCAGTCATGTTGGACCGGGGCGCCGCTGGCGTTTTTTCTCCGGTCTGTTCGCGGCGAGGGGAGAACAAGAAATGTCCAAGGGACAATCGTTGCAAGATCCATTCCTGAATGCGTTGCGGCGTGAGCGGGTGCCGGTGGCGATCTATCTGGTCAACGGCATCAAACTGCAGGGAACGGTGGAGTCGTTCGACCAGTTCGTGGTGTTGCTGCGCAACCAGGTCAGCCAGATGGTCTACAAGCACGCCATTTCCACCGTGGTGCCAAGCCGCAACGTGCGTATCGGCACCGGTCCCGAGGGGCATGAAAGCCACGACCAACCGTCGGATGACGCAGCCGCGACCGACCCAGGCGCTTGATTCGGGGACGGTCAGCCCGCATGACGTTGGTTTGTTCCTGAAGGATCACGTCCATCCGTGTTTGACCGACAGAAGAAAGGCGATCGCGCGCTCCTGGTGCTGCCGCATTCGCGCGCCGAGGGTGACTCCACGCGACGGACCGAAGAGTTCACCGAACTGGCGAGGTCCGCGGGAGCCGAAGTGCTGGGCGCCGTCAGCGCCCGCGTCGAGGATCCCAATCCGCGCTATTACATCGGCAGCGGCAAGGCCAACGAGGTTGCCGAGGCGGTGCGCGCGCTGGAGGCCGACCTGGTCCTGGTCGACCATCTGCTGACTCCGGTGCAGGAACGCAACCTCGAGGAGCACCTGGGCGTGCGCGTGGTCGATCGCGCCGGGCTGATCCTCGACATCTTTGCCCAACGAGCTCGCTCGCACGAAGGCAAGCTGGAAGTGGAGCTGGCCCAGCTCAAGCACCTCGCCACCCGGCTGGTGCGCGGCTGGACCCATCTGGACGCCCAGCGCGGCGGCGCCATCGGCAACCGCGGTCCCGGCGAAACCCAGCTGGAAACCGATCGTCGGCTGCTCGGCGAACGCGTCAAGCAGCTCACCCGGCGACTTGAGAAAGTACAGGTGCAGCGTGGTCAGCAACGTCGCGCGCGGCTGCGCAACACGGTGCCGCGTGTGGCCCTGGTCGGCTATACCAATGCCGGCAAGTCGACCCTGTTCAACGCACTGACGGCCGGCGACGTCTACGTTGCCGACCAGTTGTTCGCCACGCTCGATCCCACCGTGCGCAAGCTGGACGATCTCAGCTGCGGTCCGGCCGTGATCGCCGACACCGTCGGTTTCATCCGCGAGCTGCCGCACGATCTGGTGGCCGCCTTCCGTGCCACCCTGGCCGAGGCGCGCGACGCTGATCTGCTGTTGCACGTCAGCGATGCGGCCGACGAGGAGCGCGCGCGGCTGCACCGGGTGGTTGATACCGTGCTGGAGGAAATCGATGCCGGCGAGGTACCGCAACTGCACGTGATGAACAAGATCGACCTCGCCGGGGCGGAGCCGCGGATCGAGCGCGACGGCACCGGCAAACCGGTGCGGGTGTGGTTGTCCGCGGCCACTGGCGTGGGGCTCGATCTACTGCGTCAGGCCCTGGGCGAACTGTTGGGCGGTGAGCGGGTGCAGTCCCCGCTGCATTTGCCGCTGTCGGCCGGACGCCTGCATGCCCGGCTGAAGGCCGCCGGTGCAATCACTGGCGAGACTGTCGACGAAGACGGCTGGCAACTGCATATCGATGCGCCGCGCAGCGTGATCGCCCCGCTCAGTGGGGGCGATGCCACCGAGGCGCAGCTGTTGCGAGAACTCCTGAAGGAGGTCGGCTGAGGCCGCTTTTTTTCGGCGCACGATTTCAGCTGGTTCTGCTGGCAGCCCGTCGGGCTTATGGGGAATCGGCTGCAAATCCGTCTGCGCGGTCCGTACGTCCGCTGCTTCCTGGCCGATGGAACCACGATCGGCCGGCGAATCGTCGAACATCTGTCCTCGCACCGTCGTAACTACGCTTTCGATTCCATATGTCAGACAGGCTGCTAGAATGCACACTGTTTGTGCGCCGCGCGAGGCTGCGTGGCGCATTCCATTGCTGCCCGGGGTTAGTCCGGATGGCACAACCTGTTCCGGCCGTCGTTGCCGGCCTCCCGACGGCTCCAAGGAGACTGACTCGTGGCATGGAATGAACCCGGAAAGAACGGGCAGAATGATCCGTGGAACCGCAAGCGTTCCACCGGCAAATCGCCGCTGGACGACTTGCTGGCGAAGCTCAAGAGCCGTGGCGGCAAGCTTGGCCAGGGACCGGGCAGCATCCTGACCGGGATCCTCGTCCTGATCGTGGTCGGCCTGCTGTTCAGCAGCTACACCATTGTGGGCGCGCGCCAGCAGGGCGTGGTACTGCGTTTCGGGCAGTATTCGCGAACCTTGCCGCCCGGCTTCCACCTGAAGCTGCCGCAGCCGATCGAATCGGTCACCAAGGTTGAGGCCACGCGGATTCGCTCGGTCAACGACAAGGTGGCGATGCTGACCCGCGACGAGAACATCATCACCATCGACTTCACCGTGCAGTACCAGGTGGACGATTCACGCAAGTACCTGTTCTCGCTGACTGACCCGGATGGCACCATCAGCGCCGCGGCCGAGGCGGCCGTGCGTGGAGTGATCGGCGGCAGCGACATGGACCAGGTCTTGTCTGCGGCCGGCGCCACCCTGGTCACCGACGCCCAGCAGGCCCTGCAGAAAACCCTGGACAGTTACAACTCGGGTTTGCGCGTCACCGAGGTCAGCTTCCAGAACGTGGCACCGCCGGATGAGGTGAAGGACGCCTTCGACGACGTCAACAACGCCCGCGAGGACAAGCAGAGCATCGAAAATACTGCGCTCGCCTATTCCAGCAAGGTGGTTCCGGTGGCGCGCGGCGCCGCGTCCCGGATCGCGGCCGAGGCCGCCGGTTACAAGGCCGAGCGAGTCGCGCGTGCGCAAGGTGATACGGCACGCTTCGACTTGCTGCTGGCGCAGTACAAGGCGGCGCCGGTGGTCACCCGCGAACGGCTGTGGCTGGAAACCATGGAGCAGGTGATGGCCCACAACACCAAGGTGATCGACGATTCCAACGGCCGCAACATCATCAATTTGCCATCGACGCAAGGTTCCGTCGTTACCCAGGGACCTGACCAGATGAGTGCCGTGGTGTCCACGCCGGCATCCGCCAGCAGCGCAAGCGACAAGGGAGCGCAATGATGAAGAGGATCGTTGCCGCCGTCGTCGCCTTCGTGGTGATCCTGCTCGGCCTGAGCAGCATGTTCGTGGTCAGTGAAGGCCATAGTGCGCTGCTGCTGCAGTTTGGCCGTATCGTGCACACCGACTATCAGCCCGGGCTGCATTTCAAGCTGCCAGTGATCCAGCAGGTGATCCACTTCGACAAGCGCATCCTGTCGCTGGATGCACCACCGGAACGTTATTTTACCTCCGAGAAGAAGAGCGTCAACGTCGATTTCTACGTCAAGTGGCGCATCGTTGACAACGCCGATTACTACCGCGCCACCGGCGGCGACCAGTTGCAGGCCGCGCAACGGCTGACGCCGATCGTCAAGGACGCGCTGCGTTTCGAGTTCAACGCACGAACCCTGCCCGACCTGATCTCGGGCGGGCGCAAGGACATCACCGAACGGGTGCGCGCACAGACTGACGCATCGGCACGCAAGAATCTCGGGATCGCCGTCGTCGACGTGCGGATCAAGCGGATCGACCTGCCCAATGAGGTCAGCGAATCGGTCTACAAACGAATGCGCGCGGAACGCCTGCAGTTGGCCAACGAGCTTCGCTACACCGGCCAGGAATCAGCAGCCAAGATCAAGGCCGACGCCGATCGCCAGGCTCAGGTGTTGAAGGCGGATGCCAATCGCGATGCCGCCAAGGTGGAGGGCGAGGGCGATGCGAAGGCTGCGCAGATCTACGCGCAGGCCTACAACCAGGATCCGGAGTTCTACGCCTTCTATCGCAGCCTGGCCGCCTACAGGGCGTCGATGGAGGATGGCAAGGGCGTGCTGGTGCTGAAGCCGGATTCACCCTTCCTGCGCTACTTCGGCGATCCCGCGCAGAAGAAGTAAACCGAAGAAATAGCCCGAAAAAGTAGACCTGGGGCTGCAACAGCAGCCTGCATTCACGGTCGCGCTCCCATGGGCCAGCGGAGCGCCTGTCTCCCGGCTCCCACAAGGGAGCCATTACCAATGCATACGTCGAGCGAGAAGATCATGGGCAAGTCAGTAGTCATTCTGGGTGCGCAATGGGGCGACGAGGGCAAGGGCAAGATCGTCGACTTGCTGACCGAGCGGGTCAGTGCGGTGGCGCGCTTCCAGGGCGGCCACAACGCGGGCCACACGCTGGTGATCAAGGGCAAGAAGACCGTGCTGCACCTGATCCCCTCAGGCATCCTGCGCGACGATGCGTTGTGCCTGATCGGCAACGGCGTGGTGCTCTCCCCCGAGGCGCTGATCAATGAGATTGCCGAGCTGGAAGCCAACGGCGTCGAGGTGCGTTCGCGGGTCAAGATCAGCCCGGCGACGCCGTTGATCATGCCGTATCACATCGCGGTGGACAAAGCGCGCGAGATCGCCGCCGGTGGCAAGGCCATCGGCACCACCGGCCGCGGCATCGGTCCGGCCTACGAGGACAAGGTCGCCCGCCGATCCATCCGCGTGGCCGACCTGATGTACCCGCATGAGTTGCCGGCGCTGCTGAAGACCGCCGTCGATTACCACAACTTCATCCTTACCCAGTGGCTGAAGGCCGAGCCGGTGGACTACGACACCGTGCTGCAGGACGCGCTGGCCTGGGGCGAATACATCCGTCCGTTGGTCGACGATGTCGCCACCATCCTGCATGACTTGCGCAAAGAAGGCGGCAATATCCTGTACGAGGGCGCACAAGGCGCGCTGCTGGACATCGATCACGGCACCTATCCGTACGTCACCTCATCGAACACCACGATTGGCGGCGCGCTCGCCGGTACCGGCGTGGGCGCGCAGGACATCGACTACGTGCTCGGCATCTGCAAGGCCTATGCGACCCGCGTAGGGAGCGGCCCGTTCCCCACCGAGCTCCACGACGACATGGGCGAGCTGCTGCGCAAGAAGGGCAACGAGTTCGGCGCCAGCACCGGCCGTCCGCGTCGCTGCGGCTGGATCGACCTGGTTGCGCTCAAGCGGGCCACCCAGATCAACGGCATCAACGGTCTGGCGATCACCAAGCTCGACGTCCTTGACGGGCTGAATACGATCAAGGTTTGTATTGCCTACGAATACCGTGGCAAGCGTCGCGAACTGGCGCCGCTCGACGCGGATGGCTGGGACGAGTGCAAGCCGGTGTACCTCGAGTTCCCGGGCTGGCAGGAATCCACCGCCGGCATTCGCGACTGGAACAAGCTGCCGCCTGCGGCCCGTGCCTATTTGCGTGCCGTGGAGGAGCTCTCCGGCTGCCGCCTGGCGCTGGTGGCGACCGGCGCGGATCGCGAGGACACCATCGTGCTGGATGATCCGTTCGCCTGAGCGAGGGCCGGCTGAAATGCCGACAGACCCACCCGGTCTGCGGTTGTTTCAGCGTCATCCAGCCGTCACGAAGCCCGGTTGTGCGAGCGCATGGTGCGCTGCTTTTCGATCTGCCAGTCGCGCTGCTTTTCAGTGTCCCGCTTGTCGTGTTCCTGCTTGCCGCGGGCCAGGCCAATTTCCACCTTGACCTTGTTGCCCTTCCAGTACATCGCGGTGGGTACCAGGGTGTAGCCTTTGCGCTCCACGGCGCCGACCAGTTCGTCGATCTCCCTGCGATGGAGCAGCAGCTTGCGGGTACGGCGATCCTCCGCGATGACGTGGGTGGAGGCGCTGATCAGTGGCGGGATTGAACAGCCGATCAGGAAGATTTCGTTCTTCAGAACCACGGCGTAACTGTCGCCGAAGTTGATCCGTCCGGCGCGCAGCGCCTTCAACTCCCAGCCCTGCAGCGCCACGCCGGTTTCGAAGCGCTGGTCGATGTGATATTCGAAGCGCGCACGCTTGTTGAGCGCGATGGTACCGCTGCCGTTCTTGTCCTTGTCCTTCGTTTTTGCCATGTCCGCTAAACTCGGGCGCGTTGCCCTGTAGTCGGGCTGTCCCGATGGGAACCGCCTTGTTGAAAAATGCAGCCATGGATGGCCGCTTGCTGATTCTCGCATTCAAGGATGAATGCAAAAACATCGAGAGTTCAAGTGATCGAAATTCGTCGCAGCGCACTGGTGAAATACTCGCCCGCGCAGATGTTCGACCTGGTCAATGCGGTTGAAGCATACCCAAAGCGCTTCGCCTGGTGTGCGGGTGCCGAGGTGGTGGAGCGCCATGATGATGCGCTGGTGGCGCGCCTGGATCTCAGGTTTGCCGGCTTGCGCCAAAGTTTCACCACGCGCAACGTGGTCGACCCGCCGCGGCGCCTGCAGATGAGCCTGGTCGACGGCCCGTTTCGCAGTCTGGAGGGTGTGTGGGATTTCATCGCCTTGGGAGATGCGGGTTGCAAGGTCGCTTTCGCACTCGATTTCGACTATGCGGGCAGACTCGGCGGTGGCGCATTGAAGCTGGGTTTCCAGGGGTTGGCCGGACGCATGGTGAACGATTTTTGTCGCGAGGCCGAGCGGGTCTATGGCTGAGCCCACCATGAGGATCGAGGTGATCCACGTCGACTGGTCATCGCGGGTTGAGCGACGATGGACCGAATTGCCCGCGGGCAGCACGGTCATGCAGGCGATCGAGGCCTGCGGAATCGCATCGATGTTGCCGGTCGCTGCCGTCGATTCGGCCCGGCTGGGCATCTTCGGCCGCAAGGTCACGCCGGACCAGCTCTTGCATGACGGAGATCGGGTGGAGATCTATCGGCCGCTGGCGCTCGATCCGAAGGAAGCGCGTCGCCTGCGTATCCGCTGAAGCATGGTCGATGCCGAGCGCATGGGGGTGATGGTCCGTCGCCTCGGTCAGTGCCCGCTGGCAGGAGGTTCCTGGCCGAAACCGCCATCGCCCTGCGTGTCCTTGGGCGACTTGCTCTTGTCGCCGCGCGTCTCGTCCACCGGATAGCCCGCATTGTATTTTTTGCTTTCCTTGATCAACTGCTGATCGTTCTTCGGGAAGAAATCCCCCGCGGTGCTGACCAGCGTGTCGTTGTTGAAGGTCAGCGTGAACGTGCGCACCTTGACCGGGCCGCCGCGGATGGACTTGGTGGATACGTAATCCCAGCGGCTGTGATCGAACGGCATGCTGACCGAGGGCGTGCCCATGAGGACCAGGATCTGGTGCTTGGTCATGCCTGGCTTGAGCTGATCGACGGTCTTTTTGTCGAGCTGGTTGCCTTGCGTCACGTCCGGTGTGTAGGCGATATGGCAGCCGGCGACGGAAAGCGTCAGCATGGCGATTACCAGCAGGGTGAACAGCTTTTGCATGCGGGTTGCGTCCAGGGTCGTAAAGGTGTCGGATGATACACTACCGCGTTGATATCCCCGTTTGTGGAGATGGACTATGGAACAGGAAACCAAAGAGCTGCGCCGCGTGGGCCTCAAGGTGACCCACCCACGCATGCGCATCCTGCAGATCTTCGATGAGGAGGGTGTGCAGCACCTCACGGCGGAGGACGTGTACAAGAAGCTGCTCGCCCACCAGGAGGATATCGGGCTGGCAACGGTATATCGGGTGCTTACCCAGTTCGAGGCGGCGGGCATCATCGTCAAGCATAATTTCGAAGGCGGCCAGGCAGTCTATGAGCTCGATCGTGGCAAGCATCATGACCACATGATCGATGTAGACAGCGGCAAGGTCATCGAGTTCGTCAGCGAGGAAATCGAGCGGCTGCAGCACGAGATTGCGGCCAAGCACGGCTACGTGATCGCCGATCACAGTCTGGTGCTCTACGTGCGACCGAAATCGCGGCCGAGCAAAGGCTGAGAGGCTGTGAATTTATCAATCTCTCAGGCCGGCCACGGCGAGGGCATGGATGCCCGAGTTGAGGCAACGCAGGAGCAGTTGCCCGATGGCCGGGCGCGAATCGAGCACGCAAGTGCTTGATTCGCTGAGCGAGTCCGGGCCTGTACCGGACTCGTGATAGAAGAAAATCACAGGAAGTGATTTTTTTCACAGGCTCTGAGCAGCCGCGGTCGCGCCGCGAAGCGCAGGCTTGCGGCCAGATCCGGGCATAAAAAAAGCCGCAACGCGGACTCCTGTCCACCTTGCGGCTGCTCCGCCACCCGGATCGACCCGCCTGCGCAATGGCTCGCGCGTGTCGGGTCCGTCGCCGGATGACGGCGAAACGGCATCCTGCCGTTTTTCAGAACCACCGTCCCCACGGTGACCCTGATCCGCCATCCTTCGATGGCGGCTCCCCCACATCAATGGACCGTATCGTAACGATGTCTTCACGTTTCCGGTATTGGAAAAATTCCTAGTTTTTCTTGTTGCTGCGCAGCAAAACCCGCAGGCGTACCCCTGGATGATCCGCAAGCAGGCGAAACTGCCCGCCCAGCGAGGTCACCCGGTCCTGCATGCCTTGCAGGCCGCGCCCACCTCGCGGTAACTGGCTGGGCAGGCCGGTTCCGTCGTCGCGTATGTCGAGCAGCGCCAGCGCGACCCCATTGCGTTCGCCGATGCGCAGCCGCAGCCTGAACTCGCTGGCATGTGCATGTTTGACCGTGTTGGTCGCGCTTTCCTGTGCCAGGCGGTAAATCGCAGTGCGGGTATCGTCGTCGAGCAGCCGCGGATCGCCGCGCAGTTCCGTGTGGAATTGCATGCCGGCGCTGATCAGCAGATCCCTGATCGGGCCTTCGTCGAGCGCGCGCAGCAAGCCGAACTCGTCCAGCACGGCCGGGCGCAAGTCGTCCAGCAACCGATGCAGCACGCGTCGCATGTGCCCCAGGATGTTGTTGATCGAGATGCTGACATCGTCCATGCCCGCTTCGCGCAGGCGGCCCTGTGCCAGCTTCACGTGGGTCTGGATGGCCGTGATGTTCTGGCCCAGTTCGTCGTGCAGTTCGGCGGCCAGATGGCGGCGTTGGCTCTCCTCCGCCTGCAGGTTGCCGCGAGCGGCGTCGCGCAGCTGGTGGGCCAACTGGTCCAGCCGGCGATTGACGGCGCCCAGATAGACATTCTGCCTGGCCACCCGTGCGCTGCTGCTGCGCAATGCGTCGGTGGCCGAGCCCAGCAGCAGCGCACCGGTGCCGGCAACGGCGAGAAAGAGGTAGGCGGCGGCAGTGGACGGCATATGGCCAAGGTGTCGATCAACCAGGGTCATGCCCAGGCTGGTGACCAGCATGGCCAGGCTGGCACCGCGCCAACCGTGGCGGAACGCAAAAAACAGCACGGGGGCCAGTGACAGCACGCGGGCGAACTGCGGTTGCGGAGCCGCCTGCTCGCTCAGCACCAGCAGGATCGCCATGGACGGCAGCATGACCAGCACGCCGTCCGTCAGCAACCGGATCCAGGTCGCTCGCTCCAGCCGCGCGCGGAACACCATGATCAGCACGGGCGCGACCAGAAGTATCGCCAGGTAGTGGCTGAGCAGCTGCTCGGCGACGACACGGATCATCCGTTCCGGTGACCCCGGCGCCTGGGTCCAGGCGAACATGACGGCATCCGCCGCAGTGGTGGCGGTGACCACGATCAGCACCGACAGCAACAGCCGGGTGGCTTCCTGCGGACTGTGCAGACTCGGATGCAGATGGAGCCTGCGCAGCAGCCACATGCAGGCCACCATCACGATCAGTCCCGGCAATGCATTCGCGGCGAGACCAGCCCAGCCCAGCGACAGCCCGTGATCCAGGCCGACGGCTGCCAAGGCGGCCAGCTCAGCGCCGACGATCCAGCCCCAGTAGCGGATCGGCGTCAACAACAGCGCGACGAATCGCAGGCCGTAGGGAAGCATCCAGTAGGGCTGGGCGGTGGTCTGGAGCAACAGCCACAGCACCAGGTAACCGGCACCGAGGATCGGTCCGGAGTTGGGCAGCAGGAGGGGCTTCGCTCGCATGCGCCGATGGTACATGCGGCGATCACGCGGGTGGCTTGCCGTGGCGTCGGATGATGGTTGGTTCGAGCAACGCCTGGCGGCGTTCCTGTGTCAAAGTACGGCGATGTACAGCATTGTTCTGGTCGATGACCATGCCATCGTTCGTGAAGGGTTCAAGCGCCTGATCGAGCTGGAGCCGGATCTGGATGTCGTGGCGGAATGCGGCTGCGCGGATGATGCAGTGGAGGTGGTGGGCCACTGGCACCCGGATCTGGTGGCGCTGGATCTGTCGCTGCCCGATGGCAGCGGGCTGCCACTGATCGAGCATTTGCTCAGCGTTTACGCGAAGACTCGCGTGGTGGTGTTGAGCATGCATGACGGCGATCCGTATGTTTCCGAAGCGCTGCGTCGGGGCGCCAGCGGTTATGTCACCAAGGGCGTGGCGCCGGAGGAACTGGTGGCGGGGTTGCGCGCCGTGATGCAGGGCGAATGTTTCCTCAGTTCGGATTTGCGCCAGCGCCGCGCCGAACGGCCCGATGCGGCGCTCGACCCGATCAATCGCCTGACCGCGCGCGAGCGCGAGGTGTTCCTGTTGCTGGCCGGCGGGCGTACACCCAAGCAGGTTGGCGTGGCGCTGGGGATCGGGCAGAAGACCATTTACATCCATCGCGCCAGCCTGATGGGCAAGCTCGGTGCCGGGTCGGAGCTGGATCTGTACCGGATGGCGACGGAACGGGGTCTGCTTTCTCCCTCAGGCTGACGGTGGAATATCGCTTTCGCCGTCAGGCGGATATCAAAAACGGCAGGTCAGTCGGTCTGCGCACGTTCCAGCATTTGCTTTGCGTGCGCCCGCGTCTCCCGGGTGATTTCCAGGCCGCCCAGCATGCGTGCCAGCTCATCGCGCCGGCCAGTGGCATCGAGCTGTTCGATCCGGGTGCGGGTCGCGTCACCATCGCTGTGCTTGCTGACTCGCAGATGGGCGTGGCCCTGCGCCGCCACCTGGGGCAGATGGGTCACGCACAGCACCTGGCGTTCGGCGCCCAGCGCGCGCAACTTCTGTCCGACCACTTCAGCCACCGCGCCGCCGATACCGCTGTCGACTTCGTCGAAAATCATGCTGCCGATCGTGTCCTTGCCCAGGGTGGCCACTTCGATGGCGAGGCTGATGCGCGCCAACTCGCCGCCCGAGGCGACCTTGCGCAGGGGCCGGGGTGGCTGGCCGGGGTTGGCGCTGACCAGCAGCTCGCAGCGCTCCTGGCCTTGAGCATCCGGCTCGTCGCCATCGGTGGCTTCCAGCTCAACCTGCAGCACGCCGCCGGTCATGCCGAGCTCGCCCATCAACAGGGAGACCTCCTCGCCGAGTCTGGCCGCAGCTTTCGCCCGCGACTGGCTCAACAACGTCGCGGTACCGGCGTACTCGTCGCGCAGCCGTTGGCGCTGGATGGCCAGTTGCTGCAGCGCGTCGCCGGCACCGTCGAGCTCGGCAAGCTCTTCGCGCAGCGCCGCCAGCTTGCCGTGCAGTTCCTCCACGGGCAGCCGGTAGCGGCGTGACAGCGCGTGCAACTGGCCCAGATGCTGATCGACCTCGGCATAGCGCGCGGGGTCGAGGTCGACATCCTGGGCATAGCGCCCCAGCCCGTCGGCTGCTTCGTCCAACTGGATGCCGGCGTTGTCGAGCATCTCCAGCCAGGCGCCGAGTTTGTCGTCCAGTGTCGCGAGCTTGCCGAGTTCGGCCTGCGCGCGGGCCAATGCGCGGCGCAGCGCGAATTCGCCTTCGCCATCGAGCAATTCGACGATGCCGGCACTACCTTCGGCCAACCGGCCGGCATTGGCCAGGCGCTTGTGGCTCGCTTCGAGCTCGGCCACTTCGGTGGGCGGCAAGGCCCACTTCTCCAGCTCATCCAGCTCGTGGCGCAACAGTTCGATCCGCTGCTCACGATCCTCGCCGCCGCTGAGCTTGTTCACGCGCAAGCTCGATTCACGCCACTGCTGTGCCTGCAGGCGTGTTTGTGCAAGCAACCCGTCGTGGCCGGCATAGGCGTCCAGCAGCGTCAGCTGATGCGCCCGGGACAACAGCGCCTGGTGTTCGTGCTGGCCGTGGATTTCGACCAGCAGGGCGGCCAGCTCGCCAAGCTGGCGCGCATTGGCCAGGCGGCCGTTGATCCAGGCCTTGGAGCTGCCTTCGGTGCGCAGCACCCGCCGCAACTGGCAACCGCCGTCTTCGTCCAGCTCTTCGCGCCGCAACCACTCCCGTGCCTCGGGCAGATCAGTCAGGTCGAACTCGGCGGCCAGTTCCGCGCGGTCGTTGCCGGCACGTACCATGGTGCTGTCGGCACGTGCGCCGGCCAGCAGCATCAACGCATCGACCAACAACGACTTGCCGGCTCCGGTTTCGCCACTGACCACGGTCAGGCCCGGGCCGAACGTGACCTCGGCAGCCTCGACAACGGCAAAATGGCGGACGAAAAGCGAAGTGAGCATGGGCAGGTCAGTGACAGGGTGGAAGGATTGTAACGGGAGCCCGGCGCGGCCAGCAGTTCCGCGATAGTTGCCATGTGGAGAACTCAGGACCGCGAAGCCCCGGGTGCCTGCATGGCTGTCGCTCAGAGCTTGTGAAGAAAACCACTTCCTGTGGTTTTCTTCTATCGCGAGTCCGGTACAGGCCCGGACTCACTCACGCGAATCAAGCACTTGCGTGCTCGATTCGCGCCCGGGCCTCGGGCAACTGCTCCTGCGTTGCCTCAACTCGGGCATCCATGCCCCTCGCCGTGGCCGGGCTGGGAGGCTGAAAAATTCACAGCCGCTCAGACTCGCTGATGCCGTTTTCGCTTGCAAGCTACGCCCGCAGACCTTATTTCTGTCCTGTCTCAGGAATTGCCACAGCTTATGATCAATCCCCACGGCCACGATCTCGATGCCCGCGCGCGGCGCCTGTTGCGCACGCTGATCGCCCAGTACCTGGTCGACGGCGAGCCGGTCGGCTCGCGCACGCTGTCTCGTTCGTCCGGGCTGGACGTGAGCCCGGCGACCATCCGCAACATCATGGCAGACCTGGAAGATGCCGGCCTGGTGGCCTCGCCACATACCTCGGCTGGCCGGGTACCGACGCCGCGCGGCTTGCGTCTGTTCGTGGACAGCCTGATCGAGTTGCAGCCGCTGCCGCGCGCGGAGATGGCGCGTTTGCAAAGCGAGCTGCCGCCGGGTCCGACCACCACGCGGGACCTGCTCGGCAACGTGTCTACCCTGTTGTCGGCGATGACCCGGTTTGCCGGCGTCGTCATGGTGCCACGCCAGGTCGACTTTCCGCTGCGTCACATCGACTTTGTGGCATTGCCGGATACGCGCGTGCTGGTGATCCTGGTGTTCACCGACAATCAGGTGCAGAACCGCATTGTGCAGCTGGCCAGGCCCCTGGCGGGCCGCGACCTGGAGCAGGCCGCGAACTATCTCAACAGCCATTTCGCCGGCCAGCGCGTGGACGACATCCGCACGCAGTTGCTGGCCGAGGTGCGCGAGACGGGCAGCGAACTCAACCGCCTGCTGGCCAGCACGATGGAGCTGGCTACGGCATCGTTCGCGCCGCAGGCCAGCGCTGCCGACGTGCTGGTCAGCGGGCAAACCAATCTGATGGCGTATTCCGAATTGGCCGACCTGCAGCGACTGCGTGAGTTGTTTGATGTTTTCCAGCAGAAGAATGAATTGCTGCAGCTGATGGAGGTTTGCGCCAAGGCGCCCGGCGTGCGGCTGTTCATCGGCGAGGAATCGGGTTTCGCGGCGCTGGATGGCTGTAGCGTGGTCACCGCCAGCTATGGTGCGCAAGGACGGATGCTGGGCGCGATCGGGGTGATCGGGCCCACCCGAATGGCTTATGAGCGCGTGATTCCCGTGGTGCAGGCCACGGCTGAATTGTTGAGCGATGCCTTGAATCGCGTCGCGACGACCCTATAACCGGCAGCAGAGGCGGGTTTTTGTGGCGGACTTTTTGTGAATTGGATGGCGGGCCGTCGTGCCGGCCGTGGACTTTTGTTTGGAGTGATGCATGCAGAACAACGACGCTCAGCCGCACGATGATGCGCTGGAACAGGGCACGCACGACGAGTCTGCCGCCAGCGAAATTGCCCTGCTGCAGGCCCGCGTGGCCGAACTGGAGGCGACCAATGGCGAACTGCACGACACCGTATTGCGGGAAAAGGCCGAGATCGAGAACCAGCGTCGCCGGCTGCATCGCGACCTGGAGCAGGCCCGGCGGTTCGCCAACGAGAAATTGCTGAACGAACTGCTGCCGGTGTACGACGGGCTCGAGAGTGGCCTGGCTGTCGAGGGCGGCGACCTGGGCTCGATGCGTGAAGGGCTCACCCTCACCCTCAAGGCTTTGCTCAAAGTGGCGGAGAACCACGGCATGGCCCAGGTCGACCCCATCGGCCAGCCGCTCGACCCCGAGCGCCACCACGCCGTAAGCATGGTCGAAGCGCCGGGCAAGGCGCCGGGCACCGTGGTCAGCGTGCTGCAAAAAGGCTATGTGCTGAATGATCGCCTGTTGCGCCCGGCCCTGGTTGCCGTGGCGAAAGACTGACGACAAGCGCGTCGGAACCGGCCTGGGCGCTGCGCTGCCCAGGATCGCGAAATCAAATTCGGGGCATCACCGGCATTGAATCGCCGTGGCAGAACCCCATCTGGAAACCATCGCGGCCGTGGGGGCCGTCAATAAAATTCGGAGCATACACATGGGCAAGATCATCGGCATCGACCTGGGTACCACGAACTCCTGCGTGTCCGTGATGGACGGCAGCACGGCCAAGGTCATCGAGAACTCGGAGGGCGACCGCACCACGCCATCCATCGTCGCGTTCAACAAGGATGGCGAAGTGCTGGTCGGCGCCTCGGCCAAGCGCCAGGGCGTGACCAACCCGAAAAACACCTTCTACGCGGTGAAGCGCCTGATCGGCCGCAAGTTCACCGACAAGGAAGTGCAGAAAGACCTGCATATCGTGCCGTTCGGCATCGTGGCGCACGACAATGGCGACGCCTGGGTGGAAACCTCTGACGGCAAGAAAATGGCGCCGCAGGAGATTGCCGCGAAAGTGCTGATGAAGATGAAGAAGACCGCCGAGGATTACCTGGGCGAGACGATCACCGAGGCGGTGATCACGGTGCCGGCATACTTCAATGACAGCCAGCGTCAGGCGACCAAGGACGCCGGCAAGATCGCCGGTCTCGACGTCAAGCGCATCATCAACGAGCCGACCGCGGCCGCGCTGGCGTATGGCCTGGACAAGAAGGGTGGCGATCGCAAGATCGTGGTCTACGACCTGGGTGGCGGCACCTTCGATGTGTCGATCATCGAGATCGCCGAAGTCGACGGCGAAAAGCAGTTCGAAGTGCTGGCCACCAACGGCGACACCTTCCTCGGTGGCGAAGACTTCGACATGCGCGTCATCGACTATCTGGTCGAGGAGTTCCAGAAGGAGCAGGGCATCGACCTGCGCAAGGATCCGCTGGCCCTGCAGCGCCTGAAGGACGCCGCCGAGCGCGCCAAGATCGAGCTGTCCACGAACCATCAGACCGATGTCAACCTGCCGTACGTGACGGCCGACGCATCCGGTCCGAAGCATCTCAACATCAAGCTGACCCGGGCCAAGCTGGAGGCGCTGGTGGAGGATCTGGTCAAGCGCACCATCGAGCCGTGCCGTACCGCGTTGAATGACGCCGGCCTGCGCGTGTCCGACATCAACGACGTGATCCTGGTCGGCGGCCAGACCCGCATGCCGAAAGTACAGGAAGCGGTCAAGGACTTCTTCGGCAAGGAACCGCGCAAGGATGTGAACCCGGACGAAGCCGTCGCCGTGGGCGCGGCGATCCAGGGCGGCGTGCTGGGCGGTACGGTCAAGGACGTACTGCTGCTGGACGTCACCCCGCTGTCGCTCGGTATCGAGACGATGGGCGGGGTGATGACCAAACTGATCGAAAAGAACACCACGGTGCCGACCAAGGCCGCGCAGACCTTCTCCACCGCCGACGACAACCAGACCGCCGTGACCGTGCATGTGCTGCAGGGCGAGCGCGAGCGCGCCAATGCCAACAAGTCGCTGGGCAAGTTCGATCTGCAGGGCATCGATGCAGCGCCGCGTGGCATGCCGCAGATCGAGGTCACCTTCGACATAGACGCCAACGGCATCCTGCACGTGTCGGCCAAGGACAAGAAAACCGGCAAGGAACAGAAGATCGAGATCAAGGCCGGTTCGGGCCTGTCCGAGGACGAGATCCAGCGCATGGTCGCCGACGCCGAGGCAAACAAGGAAGAGGACAAGAAGTTCCACGAGATGGTGGCCACCCGCAACAAGGCCGACCAGGTGGTACACGCCACGCGCAGTGCGCTGAAGGAGCATGGAGACAAGGTGCCGGCCGAGCAGCTCAGCACGATTGAAGGTGCGCTGTCCGATCTGGAAAAGGTCAAGGACGGCGAGGACAAGGCGGCTATCGAGGCCAAGGTCGAGAAGCTGGAGCAGGTCGCCCAGGCGTTGTATGCCGCGGCGCAGGGACAGGGCGCTGGTTCTCCGGCTGATGGTGCGCAATCGGCGCCGGGTGGCTCCGCCCAGCCCGACGACGTAGTGGACGCCGAGTTCACCGAGGTCAAGGACGATAAATAGTCCCGATAAAACAAGCCGATAAATAATCAGTGACCGGCAGCGACTGTCGGCAGGGTCGACTACACCAGCCCGCGCCGGGATTTCCTGGCGCGGGCTGTGTGCTGAAGATGATTGCCGTTACCGCCTGTCGGCAGGGGCGCAACAAAGCAATGTGGATGCAAGATGAGCAAGCGTGACTACTACGAAGTGCTGGGTGTTGAACGCAGCGTCGGCGAGGTCGAACTGAAGAAGTCGTTCCGGCGATTGGCCATGAAATACCATCCGGACCGCTGTCCGGATGATCCGGCCGCGCAGGACAAATTCAAGGAGGCCAAGGAAGCCTACGAGGTGCTGTGCGATCCTTCGAAGCGCGCCATGTACGACCAGCATGGCCACGCGGCGTTCGAGCACGGCATGGGTGGTCGCGGTGGGGCGGGCTTCGGCGATGTAGGCGACATCTTTGGCGACATCTTTGGCGATATTTTCGGCAGGAACGGCGGCGGCCGCGGCCGTGCCCGTCGCGGCGCCGACCTGCGCTACATCATGGAGCTCGATCTGGTGGAGGCCGTGTTCGGCGTCAGCCGACAGATCGAGATTCCCACGCAGGTCAACTGCCATCATTGCAACGGCAGTGGTTCGGAGGACGGCAAGGTCAGCAAATGCGCGACCTGCCACGGCCATGGCCAGGTGCGCATGCAGAACGGCATTTTTTCGATCCAGCAGGCGTGTCCGCATTGCGGGGGTACCGGCCAGGCCATCGAAAAGCCATGCAGGAAGTGCCACGGCGAGGGCCGTATCGAGGAAGCGCGCACGTTGTCGGTGCAGGTTCCCGAAGGCGTCGACAATGGCGATCGCATCCGCCTGAGCGGGCAGGGTGAAGCCGGCCCGTCCGGCACGCCAGCGGGTGACCTGTATGTGGAAGTGCATGTGCGCGAGCACGCCATTTTCCAGCGTGAGGGCAGCGACCTGTTTTGCGAGCTGCCGATCCGCTTCTCCCAGGCTGCCTTGGGCGCCGAGTTGCCGGTGCCGACGCTGGAAGGCGAAGTGCCGATCAGCATTCCGCCGGAAACGCAGACCGGCGCCCAATTCCGACTGCGTGGACGTGGCGTCAAGTCGGTGCGCAGCAGCCGGCATGGCGACCTGATCTGCCGGGTGGTGGTGGAAACGCCGGTACGCCTGACCAAGCAGCAGCGTGAGCTGCTGGAGTCGCTGGAGGCCACCTTTGCCGGCAGCGATGCCGGCAAGCACACGCCGCGTGCCAAGGGCTGGGTCGATGGCGTCAAGGAATTCTGGTCAAAGGTCACTGCGTAGAACCTTTCCCATGCACCGGAGCACAGCACCGATGACACGTCCTGTTCGCCTCGCCGTCAGTGGTGCCTCCGGTCGCATGGGCAGCGCGCTGCTCGGCTTGCTCGGCGAGGATGCGCGCTTCGTGCTGCTGCATGCCGTCGTGGCGGCCGGCTCGACGCACGACGGACAGTTGGTGTTTCCCGGCACCACCAATGCGTTGCGTTACGCGCATGGCTGGGACACTGCGCCGGCAGTCGACGTGGTCATCGACTTCAGCAGCCCGGCAGGACTCGCGGCGGCACTCGATCACTGCCAGGCGCATGGTACGGCCGTGGTGAGCGGCACCACGGGCCTCGATGCGGCGCTGGAAACACGACTCACTGAAGCCGGCGAGCATCTCGCGATTCTGCGTGCGGCCAATTTCAGTCTTGGCGTGGCGGTGTTGACGCGACTGCTGCGTGACGCTGCTGCGGCGCTACCTGCCTGGGATGTGGAAATTGTCGAGGCTCACCACGGCCGCAAGCAGGACGCGCCCTCGGGCACCGCGCTGGCGCTCGGTCGCGCCGCTGCCGATGCGCGGCAAACCACGCTGGAGGCGACTGCGGTATACAGCCGCGAAGGACAGACCGGCGAACGGACCGAAGGCAATATCGGTTTTGCGGTGGTCCGGGGCGGCGATATCGTCGGCGAACACACTGCCATGCTGATCGGGCAGGGCGAACGGCTGGAGTTGGTTCATCGCGCCACCGAGCGTTCGGTCTTTGCACGCGGCGCCCTGCAGGCGGCGTACTGGCTGGCCGACCGCGAGCCTGGCCGCTGGCAACTGGCTGATGTGATCGCCAGGTCCGGTTGAGGCGGTTGGGTCAGTCGCGGTGCGAGGCGCTGCGATCGCGACCAGCGCCCAGCCTGGTGTCCAGTTTTCCGGCTATTTTCTTGAACACCCGCGCGAATTTCCCGCGTCTGGTCTTGCGCAGCTTTTCCTCTTCGCTGGTAAGCCATGTGACCTGGATGACCCGTCGCTCGCCCTCGTAAGGCAGGTGGCCGTGGAACGAATTTTCGCAACGCTTGAACACCGCGAACTCGCCGTACAGCGGGGTCAGCTCCGGTACCACCACGCTGTCGATGTCGTCGATGCGGTGCAGGAAGCGCAGGCAGCCATCGCTGGTATCAGGCCACTGCGCGTTCAGGTAGATCAGCGCGGTGGCGATCTTCGACTTGCTGTCGGTATGGATGGTGCCGTGACGCTTGTTCAACAGGCGACACAGCGTGACCAGGGTCGGGTACTGGTCGAGGTTCTCGATACCCAGGCGCTTTCCGATCGCCTGGGCAAAGTCGGGTGACGTCATGTTCTCGATCAGCATGTTGATGCTGGGGCCGCAATCGCTCGCATCGTAGGGAAAAAAACCCGCACTGGGATATTGCGGAAAGTCGCGGTCCAAGTCGCCACGTATCTCGTCCGGCAGTTGGCCGTGCGCGACCACGAACGGGAAGGGTTGCTGCAGCACCGTGGTATCCGGGCGTTCGAGGCGCGCGGGATCGAGCAGAACGGCGGCACGCATAGGGCATTCAGCTCCATTGAAATGGGACCTAGTGTAACTCCCGGCAGGCCATGGCAGCGGGCCGGGAAAGTCGCCGGTTCAGTCGGCGTAAGGTGGACAGAAACGCGGTCCCGGCCTATCATTTCCACCCGCCCGGATCTGATTCCCTCCCAAACCCCACAAGCCAGCGATACGGCGGCTTGCGGACTTTGTTGCATCCAAAAAGGCGGATATCGCAATGCCTCTACCCGCTCTGCTTGCGCTCGAAGATGGCAGCGTGTTCCATGGTCATGCCGCTGGCGCGGCCGGTGAAACCATCGGCGAGGTGGTCTTCAACACCGCGATGACCGGCTACCAGGAGATCCTCACCGATCCTTCCTATGCGCGCCAGCTCGTCACCTTGACCTATCCGCATGTCGGCAACACCGGCAGCAACGACGAGGACGTCGAATCCAGCGCCGTGCATGCGGCCGGCTTGATCGTGCGCGATGTGCCGCGCCGTGCCAGCAGCTGGCGCAGCAAGGAAAGCCTGCCGGACTTCCTGGTTCGACATGGCACCGTGGCGATCGCTGGCATCGATACCCGCCGGCTTACCCGCATTCTGCGCGAAAAGGGTGCGCTGGCCGGTTGCATCGTGGCGCAGGAACACGTCGACATGGACGATGCGCTGGCCAAGGCGCGTGCTTTTCCGGGTCTGGACGGCATGGACCTGGCCAAGGTGGTCGGTACCGCCTGGTCATATGCCTGGAGCCAGGGTGTGTACGACCTGGATGGCGCCGCATTTAATCAACCGGCGATACGTTTCAAGGTGGTGGCCTACGACTTCGGTACCAAGCTCAGCATCCTGCGCCTGCTGGCCGAGCAAGGTTGCGCTGTCACCGTGGTGCCGCCGCAAACCCCTGCGGCAGACGTGCTGGCGATGCAGCCGGACGGCGTGTTCCTGTCCAACGGTCCGGGTGATCCGGCAGCGTGCGATTACGCCATTGCGGCCGTGCGCACGTTCCTCGAAGCGAAGATTCCCCTGTTCGGCATTTGCCTGGGCCACCAGTTGATGGCGCTGGCGCTGGGTGGCAAGACCCTGAAGATGAAGTTCGGCCATCACGGCGCCAATCATCCGGTCAAGGATCTGGACGACGGTCGTGTGCTGATCACCTCGCAGAACCACGGCTTCGCGGTCGACCCCGCCAGCCTGCCGACGAATGTGCGGGTGACTCATGTGTCGTTGTTCGACGGATCGCTGCAGGGTTTCGCGCTGACTGACCGTCCGGCCTTCTGTTTCCAGGGCCATCCCGAGGCCAGTCCCGGACCGCACGATGTCGGCTACCTTTTCCAACGATTTGCCGAGCTGATGCAGGAGTCCCGCTGAGATGCCCAGGCGTACCGATATCAAGAGCATCCTCATCATCGGTGCCGGCCCGATCGTGATCGGCCAGGCCTGCGAGTTCGATTACTCCGGCGCGCAGGCGTGCAAGGCGCTGAAGGAAGAGGGCTATCGCGTTATTCTGGTGAACTCCAACCCCGCCACGATCATGACCGACCCGGATACGGCTGACGCGGTCTACATCGAACCGATCAACTGGCAGACCGTGGAGCGCATCATCGCCAGGGAGCGCCCGGACGCGGTGCTGCCCACGATGGGCGGCCAGACCGGACTCAACTGCGCGCTTGATCTGGCCGACCACGGCGTACTCGACAAATACGGCGTGGAGCTGATTGGCGCCAAACGCGAGGCCATCCGCATGGCCGAAGACCGCGAGCTGTTTCGCGTGGCGATGGGCGAGATCGGGCTCGACTGTCCGAAGGCCGCCATCGCGCGCAGCTTCGAGCAGGCGGTGGAGATCCAGGCCACGGTGGGCTTCCCGACCGTCATCCGGCCCAGCTTCACGCTCGGCGGCTCCGGCGGCGGCATTGCGTACAACGTCGAGGAGTTCGAGCAGATCGTCAAGCACGGTCTGGAGCTTTCGCCGGTGGGCGAGGTGCTGGTGGAGGAATCCGTGCTGGGCTGGAAGGAGTTCGAGATGGAGGTGGTCCGCGATCAGGCGGACAACTGCATCATCGTATGCGCCATCGAGAACCTCGACCCGATGGGCGTGCATACCGGCGACTCGATCACGGTAGCGCCGGCGCAGACCCTCACCGACAAGGAGTACCAGCGCCTGCGCGACGCCTCGATCGCCGTGCTGCGCAAGATCGGCGTGGACACCGGCGGTTCCAACGTCCAGTTCGGCATCAATGCCGAGGATGGGCGGGTCGTGGTGATCGAGATGAATCCGCGCGTGTCGCGCTCCTCGGCGCTGGCCTCGAAAGCCACCGGTTTCCCGATCGCCAAGATTGCGGCCAAACTGGCGGTGGGTTTTACCCTGGATGAGCTCAAGAACGACATCACCGGCGGGCTCACGCCCGCTTCGTTCGAGCCGTCGATCGACTACGTGGTCACCAAGATTCCGCGTTTCGCCTTCGAGAAGTTTCCCTCCGCCGACGCGCGCCTCACCACCCAGATGAAGTCGGTGGGCGAGGTGATGGCGATCGGCCGCACGTTCCATGAATCGCTGCAGAAGGCGCTGCGCGGACTGGAAATCGGCAAGACCGGCCTCAACCCGACCGGGCTGGACATCGGTTCCGATACCGGTTTGGCCACGTTGAAGCGGGAACTGCGCGAGCCGCGCCCGGATCGGGTATTTCATCTCGCCGATGCGTTCCGCGCCGGACTGACGCTGGAGGAGGTGCATGACCTGAGTCGGGTCGACCCCTGGTTCCTCGCCGCGTTCGAGGACATCGTGTTGACCGAAGCCGAGGTCATCCGACAGGGCATCACGGCACTTGATGCGCCGCGCATGCGTGAGCTGAAGCGACTCGGTTTCGCCGACGCACGGATCGCCGAGCTGCTGGATACCGACGAGGCGGCGGTACGCCACCTGCGCCATACGCTGGGCGTGCGGCCAGTCTACAAGCGGGTGGATTCCTGCGCGGCCGAGTTCGCCACCGGCACGGCCTACATGTACTCGACCTATGAGGAAGAGTGCGAGGCCGCGCCGACCGATCGCGACAAGATCATGGTGCTTGGCGGCGGCCCGAACCGGATCGGGCAAGGCATCGAGTTCGACTATTGCTGCGTGCATGCCTCGCTGGCGCTGCGCGAGGATGGTTATGAAACCATCATGGTCAACTGCAACCCCGAAACGGTCTCAACCGATTACGACACCTCCGATCGCCTGTACTTCGAGCCGGTGACCCTGGAAGACGTGCTGGAAATCGTGCATCTGGAAAAGCCGAAGGGGGTGATCGTGCAGTATGGCGGCCAGACCCCGCTGAAGCTGGCGCGTGCGCTGGAGGCCGCCGGCGTACCCATCATCGGCACCAGCCCCGATTCGATCGACCTGGCCGAGGATCGCGAACGTTTCCAGAAGATGATCGAGAAGATCGGCCTGAAGCAGCCGCCGAATCGCACTGCACGCAATGCGGACGAGGCGCTGGCGCTGGCGCGCGAGATCGGCTATCCGCTGGTGGTGCGACCGAGCTACGTGCTAGGCGGTCGCGCGATGGAAGTGGTGCATGACGATGCGGATCTCTCGCGCTATATCCGCGATGCGGTGAAGGTCTCGAACGATGCGCCCGTGCTGCTGGACCGCTTCCTCGACCATGCCGTGGAGGTCGATGTGGACGTGATCGCCGACGCCGGGGGCAACGTGCTGATCGGCGGCATCATGGAGCACATCGAGGAGGCCGGCGTGCATTCGGGCGATTCGTCCTGTTCGCTGCCGCCGTACTCGCTGAGCGCCGCGGTGCAGGACGAATTGCGTCGCCAGGTGACGGCGATGGCAAGGGAGTTGAAAGTCGTCGGCCTGATGAACACGCAGTTCGCGATCCAGGGTGAAACCGTCTACGTCCTGGAAGTGAACCCGCGCGCGTCGCGTACCGTGCCGTTCGTGTCCAAGGCGACTGGCGTGCCGCTGGCGAAGATCGCCGCCCGCGTGATGGCCGGGCGCAGCCTCGCCGACCTGGGCGCGACCCGGGAGGTGATCCCCGCGTATTACTCGGTGAAAGAGGCGATCTTCCCGTTCCTGAAGTTCCAGAACGTCGACCCCATCCTGGGTCCGGAGATGCGTTCCACCGGCGAGGTGATGGGCGTGGGCCGCAGTTTCGGCGCCGCGTTCGCGCGTGGCCACGAGGCGGCAGGCATCCGGCCTCCGACGGTGGGTAAGGTGTTCCTGTCGGTGCGCGATGGCGACAAGGAACCCTTGTTGCCGGTGGCCAGGGAGATCATCGCACGCGGCTTCAGCCTGGTGGCGACTTCTGGTACGGCCAGCTTCCTGGCCGGGCACGGCGTGGTCTGCGAACGCATCAACAAGGTACTTGAGGGACGTCCGCACATCGTCGACGCGATCAAGAACGGCGAAATTGCCTACATCGTCAACACCACCGAGGGCAAGCAGGCCATCGCCGATTCATTCTCGATCCGGCGCGAAGCGTTGCAGCATCGCGTCACCTATTCCACGACCGTGGCCGGCGCCCGTGCGTTGATCCACTCGCTGGACTACCGTGGTGACGGTGAAGTACACAACCTGCAGGAATTGCACAAGGAGCTCAACTCATGAGTCGCGCCCCCATAACCAAAGCCGGTTCCGAACGCCTGCGTGCGGAACTTGAAAAACTGAAATCGACCGATCGCCCACGCATCATTGCGGCGATTGCCGAAGCGCGGGCGCATGGCGACCTCAAGGAAAATGCCGAATACCACGCGGCGCGTGAGCTGCAGAGCTTCACCGAAGGACGGATTGCGCAGCTGGAAGGCTTGCTGTCGACCGCGGAGGTCATTGACGTCGCCCAGCTGAATCCCGGCAAGAAGGTGGTGTTCGGGGCGATTGTGGCGCTGCAAGAAGAAGACAGCGGTGCCGACGTGACCTACCAGATCGTGGGTGACCTCGAGGCCGACATCAAGCAGCACCTCATCGCGGTGTCTTCACCGATTGCCCGGGCACTGATCGGCAAGAGTGCCGGCGACAGCTTTGAGTTCACCGCCCCCAATGGCGTCAAGCATTACGAAATCATCGACGTCCGCTACACGTGATATTGCTCCGAGGTGCGGCGAGATTGTCGCTGCACCTCGGATCGTCAGCCACAAAAAAGGCCGCGAATGCGACCTTTTTTGTGGTATCGCCGCGCGCTGCACTCAGCGCTGGCGAGCCTTGAAACGGGGGTTGCTCTTGCAGATCACGAACACCTTGCCGCGGCGACGCACGATCTTGCAGTCACGGTGCCGCGCCTTGGCGGACTTCAAAGAGTTAAGCACCTTCACGGCCAGCTCCTGACACTAAAAGAAAAGTTTGAGCTCGCAAGTGTAGCTATTCCTGTGGCCCGTCACAAGCCCGCTGCGACGGACGTTCCCGTGACGGTGGCCAGGAACTGCTGCAAGGCGGGGGACTGGTCGTCGGCGCGACAGGCCACTGCCAGCAGCAGGAAGGCATCGGGATCCTCCAGTGGCACGTAGCAGACACCGGCCAGGCGTACGGCACGCATGCTGGCTGGCACCAATGCCAGCCCCAAGCCGGCGGCGACCAGGGCCAGCAAGCCGTTGATCTGCTGGGCCTGCTGCACGATGGACGGCTGGAATCCGGCGTTGTTCGCCAGGGTGACCAGACGGTCGTATAGCGCGGCAGCGAGTTCGCGGGGCTGGGACACAAACGCGTCACCGGCAACCTCGGCCAGCCTGAGGCTGCTGCGACCGGCCAAAGGATGGCCCGCGGGAATGGCGAGCAGCAGCGTTTCGCGGTCAATCACGCGTAAGCGCAAGCGGCGCATATCCTGTGTGTGAACTGGTTCGCTACGCACGAACCCGGCATCGATTTCATCCGCCAGCAGCGCCGCAAACTGCGGCTCCGTGTACATCTCCATCAACTTCAAGGCGACATTGGGCGCGATCTGGCCGTAACGCAGCAAGGTTCGTGGCAGCGCCGGGTGAAACGAGACGGAGACCGTGTAGGCCAGGCGCAGGTGGCCGCTGTAACCGGCGGCCGCGGCGGCTACCAGGCTGCGCGCCTCGTCTGCCTTGGCCAGAATCTGGCGTGCCTGGTCAAGAAAGACCCGGCCCGGTTCGGTCAGTCTGACGCGGCGCTTGTTGCGATCCAGCAGGCGCACGCCAAGATCCCGTTCCAGCGACTGGATCTGCTGTGACAGTGGGGGCTGCGAAAGGTGCAGACGCAAGGCCGCGCGGGTGAAGCTGAGCTCCTCGGCGACGGCCACGAAGTAGCGCAACTGGCGGAAATCAAACATATAGCGATTTCGAATCAATAAGGCGCGAAATATATATTGGATACTTTATCGCGTCGATCATAAACTCTTCTTCGTCCCGCCACCTCCCCTCCCCCTGGTGGCGGCGGCCCTCGCCCCGCAGCGACGCTAAACACGACATCTGGTTCAACTCCCCCCTGAACCCATGTCGATGCGTCTCCCCTGCGGGGCGCTTTCTTTTTTGGCCACGATCGACTCAGAGCCTGTGAAAAAAATCACTTCCTGTGATTTTCTTCTATCGCGAGTCCGGTACAGGCCCGTACTCGCTCACGCGAATCAAGCACTTGCGTGC
>Ga0208357_1000263_pt1 | contig 43360 bp, 34 predicted proteins | sample NGESurdeep092012_6_FD_184487 | JGI IMG/M metagenome (GOLD analysis project Ga0208357, IMG submission 184487) | Arctic peat soil microbial communities from Barrow, Alaska - NGEE Surface sample F52-2 deep-092012 (SPAdes) | ecosystem: Environmental > Terrestrial > Soil > Wetlands > Peat ...
ATAGCAGAAGCATTATATCCTTATCCCGATGATTTGGTTATATGTACTAAAGTAGGCGGCGCCAGAAAACCGGATAAAAGCTGGATATCATTTAATCGCCCTGAGAATTTACGCACCAGTATAGAAAATAATTTGCGTACACTGAAAAGGGAACAGATAACATTAGTCCATTTCAGGATAATAGCCGAAGGTGGTGTACCTTTCAAAGAGTCGATGGATGCTATGTTTGAGATGCAGAAAGAAGGAAAAATATTGCATGTAGGCGTAAGTAATGTAAGCCCTGATGAATTGAAAGCTGCTATGGAAATGGGTGATATCGCGACCGTAGAAAATATGTTTGGCCATGCGCAACGCATTTCAAAACAATTTGCACATGGAGGAGAAAACAGGGGCGGCGAAGAAGTGTTGACTATCTGCGAGGAAAATAAAATACCGTTGATTCCATACTTCTCTTTGTTCCAGTCAATGCCTAAAAAAGATGAAAGAATTTCAACCATCGCAAAAAAACACAACGCCACAGATGCGCAAATAAATTTAGCATGGCTGCTCCATCGTTCTCCCTGGATATTACCAATCCCCGGAACTTCCTCTCTGAAACATTTTGAAGAAAATTTAAAAGCGACTGAAATAAAATTAAGTGAAGAGGATATGAAATTTCTTGAATAAAAAATAAAACACAATATGGCAACCAAACAACCATACAGAATCAAAACAATCACTGAGTTTCACCGGTTCAGGGGATTACCAATGCCTGAACATCCTTTAATCAGCATAATAAATGTTGAGGACGTTAAAAGCTTTCGCGACGATGAACCTACTAATTTTATCTATGATTTTTATTCCATTGCGTTGAAAAGATATTGCGATGCGAAATTTAAATACGGGCAACAGCAGTATGATTTTGATGAAGGCACAATGTTTTTTATGGCACCCAACCAGGTCTTCGGAATTGAGCATGGTAAAAATGATTCTGAAAAAAGGTCAGGATGGATGTTGCTTTTTCATCCGGATTTTTTGTGGAATACAAGCCTGGCCAAAAAAATAGGGCAATACGAATATTTTGATTATTCGGTGCACGAGGCATTATTCCTTTCAGAAAAAGAAGAGGCTGTAATGAACAACATTATTCAAAATATTGGACAAGAGTATCATTCCAATATTGACAAATTCAGTCAGGGCGTAATTATTGCACAATTAGAATTATTGCTCACCTACTCAGAAAGATTTTATGAACGTCAATTCATCACACGAAAAATAAGCAATCATCAAATACTGGATCGGTTAGAAAAAATTCTTAATGATTATTTTGATAACGAGGAATTGATTTCAAAAGGCCAGCCATCCGTTCAATTTATTTCAGAAACATTAAACGTATCTCCAAACTATTTAAGTTCATTGCTCAAAGTATTAACCGGGCAAAGTACACAGCAGCACATTCACAATAAACTGATTGAAAAAGCAAAAGAAAAACTTTCCACTACCGAATTGTCAGTAAGTGAAATTGCTTACGAATTAGGCTTTGAGCATTCGCAATCATTTAGTAAATTATTCAAAGCAAAAACCAATTCTTCGCCAATGGAGTTTCGGCATTCATTTAATTAGCTGACAAAATAGTAAATGCCTATCGCCAACAAATGTATAAATGCAATTTTAGCAAAAGAACCTCTTTCTTATTTTAACGACGGAATAAAAACATTTTATGACAACATTAAATCCCTATCTTTTTTTTAACGGTAATTGTGAAGAGGTATTTAATTTTTACAAATCAGTTTTTGGTATAGATTTTAAATATATTGGACGTTATAAGGACGTACCACAAAAAGATAAACATATTTTTCATGAAGAAGACGAGAAAATTATGCATGTTTCTCTGCCCATTAGCAATGAAACGACTCTGATGGGCTCAGATAATACAGAATTTTTTAAACAACCTGTTTCAGTTAATAACTTTTCTCTTTACATAAATACCGACAACAAGGATGAAGCTAACCGACTGTTTAATGAACTTTCCATTGGGGGCCAAATAAAAGTGCCAATGACAGAAACATTTTGGGGCTCTTATTATGGCATATTAACAGACAAATTCAATATTAGCTGGAAAATCAGTTTTGATATAAATAATGAATAACCCACGCCATGGTTCTTGTGCCATGAACCACATCCAATTTATTTCGTTTATCCGTAAGTGTATTTTACCATCCAATGTCCTCCTTCTTTTCTTTTCAAATTTGAATTAGCAGGCGGCACCCCTCAATTCCCCGCCATGGTTCGTGTCTCATGAACCACATCCAATTTATTTCGTTTATTCGTAAATGTTATTTTACCATACAATGTCCTTCTTCTTTTCTTTTCAAATTTGAATTAGCAGGCGGCGGCCCTCAATTTAATCAGCGGTCTGATCTTCGTTGCCGACCGCTACTCCCCGGATAAGAAACACAGTAAACAAACTTTTATTGAGCATTTTTATTTTGTTTCAAGCTTTCCCTCCGGCAGGCAGGCATGATTTTACTGAAACACAGAAAGCCTGTCTGTTATAATAATCCAGTGTTCAGTAAATTGCATATCCTTGTTATCACAATAATTCTAAACGCCGTTACATGAAAAGAATAAAGAATTGGAGACAGTATCTGCTTTATAGCCTATTACCTTTATTCCCATGTTTTTTGCTTGCTCAACCAGTAAAAGTATTTAGCCGGTACAATTATTTTCTGCCGACCAATAAGATCAGCGTGATAGCAGCGCTTCCCGATAGCATTTCATCCAATACTTATCAGCTTAGTGTTTTGTATAACGGTAAACAATTAGCAGAAACCACAACGATTAGCAATCATTTTCTTGCAGCAATAATCCCTACTGGTGATTTGCCAATGGATACGAGTGTAGTTCATTATAAATTAGAGAACGGTGATTTGTTTACAACTGAGGGTGACATTCATATTACACGGTTACCTGCAAAATCCAACGCGGTTCAGATAGATGAATTAACGGGTGGTTTGATTGTTGACGGGTTTCCTTTTTTTCCTTTTGGTTTTTATTGCGGCCACGTAGGTGATATTTCTGAGAAAGAAGTAATTCATGGATTCAACATGATTGGTCCTTATCAATCCAATCTTCCAAATGGTTTGGCAGAAAGAAAAGCTTACATGGATCGTTGTGCACAATTGGGTATGCATGTTCAATATGGCGTCAATTCACTCATTGGCAGCGGACACAATGGTGCAAAGGGTTTGGGTATGAGTGAAGAAGATAAACTTGCTTTATTAAAAAATGAGATCATTGCCTTTCGCGATCATCCTGCTTTATTATCATGGTATATTAATGATGAGCCGGATGGACAAGGCCGGCCGCCTGCATTGCTAGAAAAAGCGTATAAGCTGATACATTCACTGGATCCTTATCATCCGATATCTATCGTGTTTATGATGCCTTCAAAAGCTGCCGAATTTAAAAACACGATGGATATTGCCATGACCGACCCTTACCCAATACCTGGCCCTGCAGACCAGGTGATTAATTACGTAAGCAGCTATCATAAAGCATATGAATACGAAAAGCCAGTGTGGTTGGTACCACAGGCTTTTGGCGGCCAGGAAATGTGGCAAAGAGAACCGACAGCACAGGAAATAAGGCTCATGACTTATATGGGTTTGATTGAAGGAGCAAAAGGCATTCAGTATTTTATACGGGGAGATGGAAATACTAATCCACAGTCAGTTTCAGCATGGTCGTCGTGCAGCGACCTGGCTGTAGAAACAGCCCAGATGTCGGGATTCCTTTTGTCTGCTGATGCAGCGCCTGCAGTTCATTCAGATGATAAAAAAATACTTGCCAAAGCTTATTCTTACAAAGGCGATGTATTGATAGTGGTTGCCAACAATGAGAATAGACCTAAGCCTTTGCAGATTACTGTGGCCAGTGCTGATACTGACCTTAAGAGCAATGCTGAATTATGGTTTGAGAACAGGTCAGTGCCATATAATGAAGGGCATATCAGTGACATCATTGATGCTTATGGAACAAGAGTGTATTTATTAAGAAAGAAAGGCGCTGACGATTACAGCCTTCTTTCATCGAATAATATTGTGGTGAATCCCGGCTTTGAAAAGATTGTAAGCCCTGGATTGCCCATAGGATCAAACAGGACCTACACCAGCGCGGATAAGAAAGATTTCGGCGCAACTGCTTTTACTGATCCGGCACAAAGTAAAGAAGGCATGTTTAGTTTACGACTAATTACACCGGTAGATAGTGGTGGCAATAAGATACGATTTTTGCCTTTGGTAATCAACAAGGGTAACAGTTATATTGTATCTGTTTGGGCGAAGGCAAAGCAAAGTGGCAGAATGCCTTCATTCCGGTTAATGATAGATGGTATGAATGAATCGCATGTTTACGAATTAAATAATGAATGGAAAAAATATTCGTTTGCCTTTACTGCCGCCGGTTCTTCAACGAGTGCCATACTAAGTCTTGAATTGCTTACACAAGGGACTGCCTGGTTTGATGTGATGCAGGTATCGCCGACACCGGTTATCAATTACAAAATCAATTTTAAAAATTATACAGCGGATGTAACCATAAAAAGCGACATCAATGATGCACAGATACGGTATGCAATTGGGAGGCAACCTGATGCCAAGAGCAAATTATATGATCGGCCATTTACATTAAATGAAGCAAGCACTGTGTATGCGGGTGTATTTCAAAATAATAAACTGGTTGCCGTATCAAAAATGTTTGTGCCGGTTAATCTTGCTTTGGGCAAGCCTGTTAATCTGGCCATACCATTCAGCCAACAATACAAAGCTAATGGCGACAGCACATTGACTGATGGTGTGATGGGAACCACTGCTTTTAAAGATGGTAAATGGTTAGGCTTTAGCGGAACCGATCTGGATGCAACTGTTGATCTTCAAAAACTAACAAAAGTGAAAGAAGTTACTGCCAGTTTTTTATGTGATCCCAACAGCGGTATCTTTTTACCATCAAAAGTTTCAGTCTTTATTTCAGTTGACGGAAAGCACTTTACACCGGCAGGTGAAAAAGTGAACACTGAAGGAAACAAAAGAGGAGAACCCTATTTAAGTAAAGTGTCCATTTTTATTAAGCAAAAACCGGTGCGGTACATTCGTATAGTCGCCAAGGCCTTTGGTGAAATTCCAGATGGTTATCTTTTCAAAGGATCAACATCGTGGTTGTTTACAGATGAAATATTAGTGCAGTAAGATAGCAAGGGAATGAATTTCCATGTTGCAAAATCGATCGTGTTGATGGCAATTGCACTTTGTAATTACACACATGCTTCTAATGCCGTAGGCATGAACGATCTTGTAACCCCGACTTCAGTCGGAGGAAGCAGACATGGATGATACTGTAACCGCCCGACTTCAGCCGGAGAAAAGCAACCATGATCAACTTGTAAATAACAAGGGAATAAATTCCCATGTTACAAAATCGATCGTGCCGCTGGCACTTCCACTCCGCCATGGTCTGCGGCATTTTTAAATGCACTCTAAAATAACATCTCCAAATAAAGTGTTTAAAAAAAATTACTTTTAATAAAAACAATCCATGAATAAGATAAACTTAATTGCCTGTTTGCTATTTATAGTCTTGAGTGCAAGGGCTCAGCAAAAAGTAATTCAATTATACAAGGGCGCCGCCCCAGGCTCAGAAAGTTGGACTTACAATGAACAGGAATATCATGCCGGTAGTAACGACGCCCTCTCCTATAATGTTTCACATCCAACGCTTACGGTATATCCGGCCGATAAGTCAATAGCAAATGGTACTGCTATAATTGTTTGCCCCGGTGGCGGTTTTTTCATCCTGGCAATAGCTAACGAAGGATCAGATGTTGCGCATTGGCTTAACCAAAAAGGTGTTTCGGTTTTCGTATTGAAATACAGGTTGGGGCAAAGCTTAACAGATAACCCCGGGAAGGAGTTGACCGGGAATATGAAAAAAAGTGATTTTGGCGAAAAGGTTGCTCCAATTATTCCATTATCCATTGCTGATGGAAGAGCAGCCATCCAATATGTGCGCACTCATGCTGCGGAATATGGGATAGATCCTTCAAGGATTGGTATTATGGGCTTCTCTGCCGGCGGCACCGTGGCGGCATCCACGGCTTTTAACTATACACCGGCAAATCGCCCTGATTTTGTTGCACCAATTTATGCTTATATGCCCCCATCCTTACAAGGCGCGGTACTTGCCGATGCACCTCCTCTATTTATTGCCGCGGCCACAGATGATAACCTGGGCGTTGCATCACACAGTGTTGACCTTTATTCAAAATGGCTTGCCGCAAAAAAACCTGCTGAGTTACACATGTATGAAAAAGGAGGCCACGGATTTGGGATGCGTCAACAAAATATTCCAACTGATACATGGATAGATAGATTTGGCGACTGGCTTGGGCTGAACGGATATTTAAAAACCAAGTGATTTAATAAACGTTTGCAGGTAACCTCAGATGATGCAACAGGGGATGTTGGAAATAAAATTTGATATCCGCATCCGGGCTTTCAATTTCTCAAAAAATTAATTGGCCATATATTAATATTGAATAGTAAAACTTCCTCTATTTTTATTGCTACAAAATTATTTCCTTGGATCAGCAATTAATAGAACTTTCAAACCTTGAACCTGCTCAACTGGATGGCTTCCTCTCGCTGGGCTGGTACAGAACACAGCAAACTATATTTACTACCGACATTTTATTTTTTGACGGGCAGGTGTACGATGCCATTTGGTTACGGGTACGCCTACCCGATTTTGAAGAAGATAAAAAGTATAAAGAATTATCCCGGAAAAATAAACTCTTCAGGAATGAAGTAAAAAAAGCGGCCATTACGCCTGTGCATGAGGCTTTGTATGCTGCTTATAAAACGGGCATTCCGTTTGAAAGCGCCACCTCCCTGCATTCGCTTCTTTTTGGAAACAGTAACTGCAATGCATATAACATTTATATGATCGAAATGTATGATGGCGATCTTCTCATCGGTGCCGGTTATTTTGATCTTGGTAAGAATAGCGCAGCCGGCATCTGTTCGGTTTATCATCCTGCTTATAAAAAATTCAGTTTAGGCAAATTCATGATCTATGAAAAGATGCGGTATTGTAAAAGAGAACACTTTACTTATTTCTATCCCGGTTATTTTGTTCCCGGTTATCCCTTGTTTGATTATAAGCTTGAAATAGGCAAACCTGCTATTGAATATTTTGACATGGCACAAAAGCAGTGGCATCCGTTACCCGGAGATGCACACTGTTTTCTTTGATGCAGGCAAAAGACAAATAATTTTATTGCTAATTTTATCGGGAATACTTACCTGTTTTTCAGTTACCTTTCTAACGCAACATAAATACATACCATGAAAAAATTCTTCTTCCTGATTGCTGTTGGAATAATAGCATACGCTTTCACTCCTAAAGAAATTATATGGGTGGCCATTGGCGATTCCATCACTTATTTAAACGATCATACCAATGAAACTGCCAATAGAGTTACGAAAGGATATATGACACGTGTAACAGAAAAATTGCCTTATATACATTACATCAACCAGGGCCATAATGGCTGGACTTCCGGTGACATTGCCAAAGAAATAGAAAATCTTGGTATTGTAAAGGCGGATGTATATTCTGTTTTTTTGGGAACCAACGATTGGTGGCAGGGCAGGCCTGTGGGCGTGTTTGAAAACTATACCAACAATACCGGCAATAGCACAGTGTACGGCTCTTTCCGCATTATCATTAATAAGTTGCGCAGTCTTAATAAAGAGGCAAAAATTATTCTTATCACACCCATGAAGCGGGTTGATTTTGTATATATCAATGATATGAAAAATAATGCATGGGGATCGTATAAAGAAAAAGATGGCCAGTCATTAGCTGCATTTGCTACAGCCATTAAAACTATCGCCGCTTACGAACATTTTGATGTAATAGATCTTTATAACAAAAAGGGCATGGGCTTAAAACAATTAGTAAAATATAAAAGGCTGAAAGATCCACAAACAGGCGGCTATAAAAATTATACTTATCCTTCATTTATCAATATTCCTTTTAACCCGGCAACAGACGAATATCCCTATCCACCGGAAGCAATGAATATTACTTTTGATGGTCTCCATCCTTCTGATAAAGGCTTTGCAATAATTGCCAATTTATTAGTTAAGATTATGAAGAAGTATTGAGAGGCTGGTAACAAAGATTAAGTATAATAGATAGTAATATAATGGTATCTCACTTCAATTCAAGTACCATGCAGGTAACATTTCCTGCTTCATTGTTACTAAAGGCAACTTTCCAGGCAATATCCGGATAGGTTGAAACAAGGGAATAAATTCCCATGTTACAAAATCGGTCGTGCCGCTGGGACTTGTACCCACCATGGTTAGTGTCTTCGTCATGGTTTGTATCTCACGAACCACATCTAATTTATTTCGTAATAGAAAACTTTTTTAATAAAATTTACTTTTTTATTCCTGAAAATAAGTAAGCCTGAAAAATGTTGACAATTTTTAACCAAGGTTTATTTTTAAACGATCATATTAGCTGATTGCTTATTGCTATTTTTATTAAAGCGGCCGTGTTCTTCGCATTAAATTTGGCAAGCATATTCTTTCTATGCGAATCAATCGTGGTAATGTCGAGAAATAATTTATTTGCAATCTCATGGTTGGTGAGTCCTTCTGCAATCAATTCGAGCACTTCTTTTTCGCGCTTTGTAAGTATAGGCAATGAATCGTTAGGTGTTTTTTTCTTTAAGATTTCGGCTACAGAAAAATTGACATAATCCTTTCCGTTATTCACTTGATGCAGTGCAGTCATAATCTCCTGTTTAGATGCATCTTTCAATAAATATCCTGATGCTCCGTTCTCCAGCATTTTTCTTATAACACTTGCCTGGTCAGAAGTGCTTAATCCGATGATGTTGATGGCAGGATATTTCTCTACTACTTCTTTACAAAGGTCGAGCCCGCTTTTTTGTGGAAGATTGATATCCATCAACAAAATATCAGGCTGCGCTTTTTTTAAAAAGGCCATTAGTTCATCAGGCAATTTGGTACTTCCCATCCATTCAATATCCGATTCATTTTGCAACAGGGAATGAATGCCTTCAATAATCATCTGATGATCATCAATAATAAATATTTTAATCATGTTGCGATGTTTGATATTTCAATATTTACAGAAGTACCTTTGCCAGCCGCAGTTTGAATATCTATGGTGCCATTTAAATAAGCAACCCTGTTTTGCAAATTAAGGTACCCAATTCCTTCGTTGTTTTGAAGGATGTTCGCATTAAATCCTTTTCCATTATCTTCTACGGTTATACTCAATGCATCATTTTTTCTGATCAGTTGCACCAATGCTGTGGTGGCATTAGCATGTCTCAAAATATTATTTACCAACTCCTGGATAATGCGGTAAATGGCAGAGGAAGTACTCATGGGGATCGATGTTTCATTTATTTCAAATGATTGATAAGTGAGTTGTACAGCGCCGCTTTGAACAATACTATCACAAAAATCTTTTAAGGCAGTATCCAGACCAAATCTCACTAAAGCTTCGGGCATCATATTGTGTGCCACCCTTCTCAATTCATTTATAGACTTGTCGAGCATGCCCATGCTTCTCTCAAAGGCTGCAGCATTTTCGGGTGTGATGATTATATTTTCTTTCATATTGGTAAATGAATATTTGGCACTTGATAAGATGCTTCCCAGCCCATCATGCAGATCCTTGGCCAATCGTGTACGTTCTTCTACCTGGCCTTGCAATATTGCCTGCGCTGCAAATAATTGCTTTTCTTTTTCCAGTTCAGTGATGCGTTGTTGTTGCAATAAAGATCCCGCTATTAGTAATTTCTTTTTTTGTTCATAGTTCCTGTTAAACATGAAAGCGACCAAAGCAATCATAATTGCAACGCCAGCAAGTATCCAGTTAATTGTTCTGCGTTGCCTCAGTGTAAGTTGTTGTATCTTTTGTTGTTTATTAAGATCATTGATCTCGGCCTGCTTTTTATTTAAAGAATATTTGACTTCTAGTTCTTGTGTGTTCTTTAATATTTTATCAGACAATAATATTTTATCCGCTGAATCTTTTAATTTATCATAGTGATCAAAGCCGGGAATATTTCCCTGTTCAAGCTCAACTCTGGCCGCTTTTTCATAAACATCTCTTAAAGTAGAGACCGTTAGATTTTTTTTGGCTATTTCTATAGCATTTGTAGCGTAGTATTTTGCTTTTTTATAATTTTTTTCGTGAAGATAGCTATCTACCAAACCTAAATATGCATAGCAAATTCCTTCTTTATTGTTAGTAGATGTTGCAAGGGTCATCAATTCTTCAGCATTGCTTTTTAAAAGATCGTAGTTTCCAATACCTCTATATTCATCATCCATGTTGATCAATATATTTATCTCTTCATCTTTATCATTCATGCTTATCGCAAAATCTTTAGCCTGGCGTAAAACGATAAGTGCAGTATCGAAGCGTTGCAAATTGATCAATGCAGAGCTAAGGTTCACCATGCTTGAGCCAAAACCATGTGTTTGATTTAGATGTCGGCATAATGTTATTGCCTTGAGTGAATACAAATATGCGTTTTGATATTCCTTAAGGCTAATGTATATAGATGATATGTTGCCAGAGATAAATGCGATAGAAGAAGAATCGTTACATTGTTCGTAGATCGCGGAAGCTTTCAAGTAAAAATCAAGGGCATCTGCATTATCATCCTTGGTATTGTAGGTGATCGCGGTATTGTTATACACATTGGCCAATACTATTTGTAAGTGTGCTTTTTTTGCGATCTCAATTGCTTCAATGTCCAGGGGCAAAGCTTCATCAGGCTTATTCTGATCTGAGATTATCATGGCCTGCATGCTAAGGCTATAAGCCATGCCGGTGGGATAATGTAACCGCTCACTCAATTTGCCGAAGGCTTTTGCATAATAGGTAGCAGAGTCGGGATCATTATCCATATACCCAGCGCCAAGCCTTACCATATTTAATACCTTGTTGGTATCCTCTTTTGATGATGAGATCAACTTCAACAAGCTATCTCTTTGTTTTACCCAAGGTGCCTGAGAAACCCCATTAATATATATTGACACCAAAAATATTATCAGAAAAAAAATTTTCATGTACACGAGTTATCGATTTGGCATGAATTAAATAGATAGTCTAAAAATCTGTTCTGCTTTAAAAATAATTACCCACAAAGTGTTTATGTTATTCTTAAATATTTTTCCTGTCTTTGGTAAATCCTTATACTTTATCGTCACTATCCAATGATAAAATGCGATAGTGTAAAAATGGTAATTTATCTATTTATGCAATTTCCCCTTTTTAGGGGATATTATTCGGGCCTGGCAGGAAATACTTTTGACATGAGCTTATCGAAGAATTTCTTGTTTGTATTGTAACGTTCAAATTGATTCTCCTGGTTAAAAGAAAGATGCTTAAAAAAATACGCCACCACTTTTACACTATAATAAAACAAGCAATCAATGAGGATGGAAATATCAATACATAGAGTTTTATCATTACTTCTAAATAAACCATTTTAAAAACACAATCATGAAAACTTCAATTAAAAGAAATAGCATTCAATGCCTGGTAATTTCTCTTTTGGTTTTATCCGGTAATATTTTATTTGCTCAAACTGCAAATTCATTGCAAAATATCCCAACGCAAATAAAACAAAATGGAGAATCAAGAGTAGACACAAAGTCCACCACCGTATCTAATAACGCAATGAATAAGCTGGATACCGCATCAGATAAGGCCTTCAAAAGTTTCACACACATATTCAAAAAGAAACACAAATCCAAAACTCCTCCAAAACAAGATTCTACAAACATGCAAGTTACTGCACCCGTAAACCAATCTTCTTTCAATACAAACGCAAGATTCTCAAATTACATAGTGTCGCTGGATAATAAAACTGTTGCAAATAGTAGTGCAGAATTAAAATACTTATTTATCGATGTTTCAAATAAAAATAACTTCCAAAAAGCCTGATTATTTTCTTTATGAAAAAATATCGTATTGAATTTTGAAGGCTTGAAAACATTAAAAAACCATACAATGAAAAAAATACATAGCTATCTCGCAATATTAATAATTATTGTTTCAATCTATCCCTTATCTACGAATGCTCAGATATTTAAAAACATTTTGAACCTTGCAAAAAACAGGGCAGCCCAGGCAACGAAAGCGAAGGATAGCGCCGCAATATTTGGGCCTAAGTATGATAGTCTTACCGCTGCCGCCCACCAAATGGCTGCTGATACTGCAGGCATGATGGGCAATATGAGCAAGCCAGGTAGCGGTGTTACAGTATCATCTGCGGATTCCGCCACATACATAAAAAGCCTTATGACAGCGACAGGGGGCAATGGCATAGCTTTTCAATACTTAACTACCAGTTCTACAAAAAAATCACAGAACATAAAAGATACCATGTCTATGTTTATTACTTATAGTGGCGAGTCGCATGTAGACATGTCATCAAATATGATACTCATATCTCATGGTACCCAATCCAAATATAGATATACTGCTTTGCTCTATCCATCCTATAAAAGTTTTACTCTTAGCATTTCTGACACTTCGGCATTGTCATCTTCAGACAAATCAACTTACCGGTTTTCAAAAATAGGCAACGAAACCGTAGAGGGATATAATTGTATCCATTCAAAATTAACAATTACTAATGGGAATATCATCATTACAGAGGATCTGTGGACAAGCACAGAAGTGCCCGGATATTCGGTAATAAAAAAAATGATGGGGTCGCAAAGAAATGTAACCATTAAAATGTTACAGGCAATGGAGCAAGCCGGATGTATGGGATTTATTGTAAAACTAGAAACGCAGAACCAATATATTTCGATGACCATGTTGCTTGCTAACATAAAGCAAAAAAATTTACCTGCATCACTTTTCGAAATACCGTCTGATTATACACATGCACCAGGCAACAATTTGATGTACCCAATGATGGGGCAGGGAATAAAAAAATAATTATTGCGCAAAACATCCAACATAAACTTTTATAATATTCATCAAAATCTAAACATCAAAATAATGACAACACTTATCAATCACAACAGCATTTTCAATAAAATGCACCCGAAACATTGCTTAACTGCGATAGCCCTTTTTTGCTGTCTTTTTGCAAATGCACAGGTAAAAAAAACTACAGCAATCCCTGTAGTAAATAAAACTCCTGCGACAACTACAACTCCTGCAGCAACCACGCCAGTAAAACCAGTCGTTAAACCGGATGATGGCCTTGTCCATTATTCATCAACTAAGCCAATCTGCATGGTTGATCCGGAATTTAAGAATACACCCACCTATGCCAAAAAACAAGCAAAGCATCCAAAAACATTTGATGGTACCGCTCATAAGGATATTAAATATCCTGACGGCTCCGTACTGCACCTTGCGATGGTGAAGAACCCTTCTTTTGCAGGTCAGCCAACCAGCATTAACTCACATACTGTGAAGGGCAGCGAAAAAAAGGACGTTAGCAAAGAATGGACTTGCAACACCGCGATGGTAACGCTTACGGCAAACAGTAGCAATTTTCTTGACGGAAATTATACCACTTTGGCAGGGCATTTATACCCCGGAGCTATTTATACTTTTAATAATTTTTACAATGGCAGCTACCTGGAACAAGATGGTACGAGGTATCCTATAACCTATGTGAACACGAGCAGTAGTGATCAGGGATACCCTTCTGTTGTTGTTAAAACCCCCGCCATGGGCACTGCGCAGGCTGCTTTGGATAAACTTATTCATGGTATGAAAGGCCCGGCGGCAAACCAGGATTATACTTACCAGGTAGAAGAAGTGGATAATACTGCTGCCCAAAGCCTGCAAATAAGCGGCGGGGGTAGCTATGATGGTTTCAGCGCAAGTGATGCGTACAGCAATTCGGGCTCACAAAATACGGTGAACCTTACCATAGACGCCACTAAAATATTATACACCATTAATTTACAACAACAAGACAGCGATTTTTTTGCCGATCAAAAGATCGAAAATATCCCCAACCTGATGGTGATAGGTAGTGTAAGCTACGGAGTACGCGCTTTGGCAAATCTTTCGTACACTTTCAGTAACTCACAAGAAGCCGATGAGTTTAAAGCAGCTTATAGTGGAATGGGCGCTAAGGTCAATTTTAATTTAGATCAACTTTCCAAAAGTTCTTCCACATCAAATACCATCAATTGTTATGTAATAGGTGGGCCTGCAAATGTCCCGCTATCTTTTAATAAAAAAGATCTGCAAAAACAGCTAGATGCCATATTTAAAGGGGCTACTTATCAAAATGCCATGCCCATAGCATATACCTTTATTGATGTGTCAGGAGATGTAATAGGATCAAACAGCGCAACAGATGCTTTTCCTGAACGCAATTGTGTGCCCAATACACCTGATTATAATGATGCTAAACTTAAAAGTATTTCTATAACTTATAACACTGATGATATGCAAGGAGATGATAAAGACAATGATACCCATTATCATGTCTTTTTCTACCCGGGCTTGAACATTTCAGGAGTGTCTGCCAACGGCTATAATGGTTATATTAACAACCCTCCCCAAACACAAAATAATGGCGAGTCATTTATTGCCGGGTACGAGACCGGGACGCTTAATATTTATTTCCCCACTAATTCAACTCATACCGATCAAATGACTTTTAATAACTATTTGTCCAATGTAGAGCAGGGTTTTGGTAAAGTAACAACGCAAGGATATTTGGAAAAAAACGGAGGGCTGATCCACTTTCATATTTATCCTAACGGGAATGATACATGGGGTATCAAGTCAGTTGTTTTAACACTGAATTTTGATGGTGGGGCTCCACCGCAAACTATTACATGGGGCGGCTCCTCTCCACAGTTGATTAGTTTGTCCCAAAGCAGCACGGAAGGCACTCTATATTTTGGGCCCGGCTTTAAAGCACAGTAATAAAGTGTAAACATGCAAAATCTTTTTAAAACGGCATGAGTGCAGTTCTGCGTATGAGAGGATTTTTAAAGAAGTAATATAAAACGATTGGGGGTTCTTCATAAAGGGCGGATCTTATCTTTACTGATAATGATCCGTTCTTATTTATATAACGATTGCCGGGAAAAATAATGAAATAAACATCCCCGTAAACCCCGCCTGACCAAGTCAATTCGGGCAGGAACAAATAATGAGGATTTCTCTTTACTTTTTGTTTGCGCAAACCTTCACAGGAAGAAAACCACAGGGCGATGGAGTTCATGTAGATCAAAATGGAAAGGCCGAATATGTATATTGCAAGGGAGGAGATTACCCGCAAACAGGGATGATTAATTTTATTTTAACTACACATCTTATAATATCAATTTGTGGGTTGGTGGCAATCGCAATTGACAAACGCCCAATGGTTCTTTCCCACGAACTACGTTCAATTTATTTCGTTTAGCCGTAAGTGTTATGTTTCCGGCCAACACCGGGAGAGGCTGAAGAAAGGGAATAAATTCCCATGTTACAAAATCGGTCGTGCCGATGGCACTTGCAACCTGGGGTGGTTCGTGTCCCACGAAACACATCTAATTTATTTCGTTTACCAGTAAATGTTATGTTTCCTGCTAATGTTGTTTTTCCTTTCTTATCAAACTTTCAATTAGTGTCTTTCCCAATAGGAGTTGCATGAAAGAAAAGAATCGCGTTGCCCACAGAAGTCGAGGGCTACAGCAAACCAGCAAATAAGCAACATTTTCATTTTATAATTTAAATTATTCTTAAACAACAGTGAAGTACAAACGAAAACGGAATCTATTTTGCCCGTGAGATCAGACGGCGCTCTTCAATTTATCCAGCGGTCTGACCTTCGGTGCCGACCGCTATCCCTACCTGGCAGAAGGTCGTGCTTCAAGCACACACTCAAAATGGCTGAAATTTCTCTTTTTATGGAGCTTTGCTTATTCGTGCTGCCCAACCACCACCCGGTGCCAAATGAATATTTATTTTATCGCCTGAAGAAATAGTAATGATTTCCTTTTTATAATCAGTTGCATTGCGATCTGCATTTACACCATCTTTAAAAACTTCAGCGGTATACTTTCCTGCCGGAAGAAATGAAAAATCAAGTGTAATATCTCTTGCATCCCAATTAGTCATCGCTCCAACAAACCAATCGTTTCCCTTACGACGGGCCACCGCAACATATTCACCGACCTTGCCATCAAGCGGCACCGTTTCATCCCATGTTGTAGGCACTTGTATGATGAAATCGGTACACTCTTTTTCACGCATGTATATGGTTGGATTATCAGACAACATTTGCAATGGAGCAAAAAAGACAACATACTCGGCAAGCTGGTTACAACGGGTACCTTTCGCCATTGGGTTATCATTGATCGGCCTGAAATCTGCCTGCGTTGCATTACGCATGGCGCCCGGCGTATAATCCATCGGGCCGGCCGTCATACGTATAAAAGGAATGCTGGTGGTGTATCGCGGCTGATCTTCATCGGCCCATTTAAAATTCTCCAAACCTTTCACGCCTTCAAAGCCAATTACGTTTGGATAAGTTCTTTGCAAACCTGTCGGCTTAGATATGCCGTGATAATCCACCATCAGTTTATACTCTGCAGCCTTCTTTGCAATGGCATAGGTTGACGCAGCTATTTTTTGATCATCCCGATCAAAGAAATCTATCTTAAAACCTTTCACGCCCATCTTTGCATAAACAGGAAACGCATCATCCATCTGCAATGCAATAGTGTGCCATGTTGCCCATAAAATAACGCCTACATTTTTTTGTTTACCATAATCAATGATCTCTTTCAAATTCAAACCAGGCCTAATCTTTAAAAGATCATGGTCATCACTCCAACCTTCATCCATAATGATGTAAGGCAGTTTGTTGGCTGATGCAAAATCAATATAATATTTATAAGTATTGGTGTTGATGCCTGCATGAAAATCAACATGAGTAATATTCCAGTCGTTCCACCAGTCCCATGCAACCTGCCCCGGTTTTACCCATGAATAATCGGTAAGCCTTGGTGGTGATGCCAGCTTTTGAATAATATCGTTATTCAATAAATCTTTATCCTGCTCGCTGATAGTAACAATGCGCCATGGAAAATTTCTTGTACCCTTTGTTTTGGCTATATAATCTTCTCTGTCTGAAGCAATGTAATTGATGCCATGCAAGTATTCTTTTGCAGGATACGGGGCATTCACACCTTTCAACCCTTTTTGTGTTTCATTTAAATCAAGGTACATGCCGGGATAATCTTCGACATCTGCTTCCAGTATTTCGGCTTTCCTTCCATTGCCCACATCAACCAATAATGGAAGAAATCCCAGTGAATCTTTTGGAAATTGCGATAGCGTTATGTGATGGTATAATGCTTCAAATGATGAGTTGAAATTTTGTCCGTCACGATAATCCCATTGTATTGGAATGAACGCACTATCATCATTGGTAAAATTGAAATTCGCTTCTTCATTTTTGACGATGATACTATCTTTTTTCTTTGTAAAAAAGCGATAGGCAACGGCATCATTATAAACTCTGAACATTAAACCATAGTCTCCTTTACATTTTAAGGTGAGTTGGTTGTAATTATCAGGAATAGTTGCCTTGATATAATTGATGGCAGTAATTGTATTGTTTACTTTTTCTGTTTTGGCAGAAGTAATCATCGCCTTATCACCCAACATTTCATTTTGCAATTGTAATGAAATGGATGAAGGTTCAATAATGATTTGATCTCTGTCTTTTACCGACCACACTATTTTGCCGGAAGTTTCAACGTGCAGTTTGATATTTCCATCTGGCGATTGCACATCGAAGCTTTTTGCTTTCTGCGCGCTTGTATGTATTGAAGAGGCAACCGTAACAATTAATAAGAAAAAGTATTTCATTAGTGTTTATTTTTATTGTATGCGAATAAGTTTTTTGATTTGTTTGAAAAATTATTTTTGAACCTATTTTTTAAAACTCTCTGTCTTTGACTCTTAAAAGCTTTTTAGAAATGAATTCTTGATTTGTACTTGAACCTTAGTAGAAATTTTCATCTATAACTTTCTAACCCTGTCGGCCGCCAGGCAGGCTTATTACCTTATTCAATAAAACATTTTCAACTCAATAAGGTAATAAGGTCAATTTATTCGTAAATTTCTTTTCTACTAAGGTTGGAGCAATCACGATGCAAAATATTCAAAATTAAATTTAAACAGCTTTTAGTGGTCCATTATTTATTTCTTCATTTCTTACCATACACTTTCATAATATCCGGAACTTCATCACGGGTAATTATTAAATCGTTATTATATAAATGTTTTAGATAAACCGTATCAACATTACGTATGTAGTTCGTATGCCATTCCATCCACCACGACCACATTACGCCATCTTTAAAACATTTATCAGGATCAGTAGGCACGCCACATTCATGATAAGCAATAGGAACGCGGTTGCCTGTAATGGCTTTCACGGCTTTATACATTTCCGGCATCGAACTATCCCCTTTGCCGTAGGTGTCTGCGCCGGCAATGTCAACATATTGATTACCCGGATACCAGGCACTATCCGGCTCGCCCGTAAAACACAGCACCCAAATTAAATTATTTAATTTTCTATCTTTTACAAAATAATCATACATGGTTATCCACAGATGTTTAAAGTTGTCAGGCCCTTGTTTACCCCACCAGAACCAGTTGCCATTCAACTCATGAAATGGACGCCATAAAACAGGCACGTTTGCTTTTTGCAATCTTTCCAAAAGATCTGCCTTTGTTTTTAATTCCGTCCGGAATGAATCATATTCTACGGTTCCTTTTTGAAAACATTTGGTGATATCAATTTCTTTTTTACTGTTAGGATAACCTTCGCCAATGCCCGGTGCGCCCCAGTGCCACATGATGGTGGGGATGCCGCCATCTTTCCACCATTGGATGGCTCCCTTTACTACTGAATCGTTTAGGGATGATTGAATAAAATCGAAGCCTTTAATCGTCGGATACTTACCCGTTATTTTATAGATGTAATTGATTTCATCAAACCCCCAGCCGGAGAACATTTGCCCCGATAATGTTTTTTTACCAAACATACCATTGATATAGGCATACAATGCTTTGGCTTCCTTTGTGGCATGTGCATCGGATAGCCGATGCTGCTGTTGTGCCAATATGGTAAAGGGTAATCCTGACAGTAGGTAAACTATCAATAATTGATAAATAATTTTCTTTTTCATCGGGGCATATTAATTATTATTGAAACTTTCATTTGCTAACATAATAATTTCCACCGACATTATGCCAATGACAAAATAAAATATTCTTAGTTGACACTATGGATAGCACCCTTTAATTATTTAACGCTCCATTGAAAGCGGTTTTTTAAAGCATTTACTTTTACATTTGGATAGAATGAAACCTGCATTAGTATTCGGTTTTGGTAGGTGGCAACTCTCCTACGCCGGAAAAATAATAATTTTCCTGGTCCGCTTTACTATTAAAAAAGGATAAATGGTAAATTGTTTGCAATCTTATTTTTATACCTTAGTACCGTCCAAAATATTTACTTTCATGATACGAAAACTTTGTCTCCCTGTTATCTTACTGTCAATAACAGTTTCAGTTTATGCACAACCATCAAAGGATTCATTGACAACAAGCGATTATGCTCATGCAGAGCAATTTCTTTTTTATAACGTAGCCCCATATCTAGATCATGAAAGCATAAGGCCCAACTGGACCTCTGATGATCATTTTTGGTTTCGTGATTTGACCGCGACAGGCAGTGACTTTATTTTAATTGATCCGGTAAACGGTTCACGCAAACCCGCGTTCGACCAGGAAAAACTAGCTGCTTCCCTTTCAAAAGCGACTGGTAATAATTATACTGCTGACATGTTGCCGTTTCAATATTTTAAATATACAGATGATAATAAGGCTATTCTTTTTCGTGCTGATGATAAAGTATGGCAATGTGACCTGCAACGCTACCAATGTATGCAAAGTGATCAGAAATTCTCCTCTCCTATGATGAGCCGTTATAGCAGAAATTTCAGTGATGAAGTTATTTCTCCAGATGGCAAGCTGGCTGCCCATATCAAAGACTGGAATTTGTGGGTGCGCGATGTAGCGTCCGGGAAAGAGACGCAACTCACTACTGATGGTACAGAGAATTTTGGATATGCTACAGATAATGCAAGTTGGCGACATAGCGATCAACCTATTTTACTTTGGTCGCCTGATTCCAAAAAGATAGCTACATTTAAACAAGATCAGCGTAATGTGACCGATATGTATTCGGTAACTACCAATGTGGGCGCACCCCATTTGGATAAATGGAAATATGAATTTCCAGGTGATACTGCACAAATGAAAATATATCGTGTAGTCATCAATGTAAATGATCCGAAAGTTATTTTCCTAAAGATCCCTCCTGATCCCCGCCGCTCTACAGATATGGATGATATTGCCGCTGATGGTAAAATGGTGGATGTAGAATGGAGTCCCGACGGGAGTAAGCTGGCTTTTGTTTCTACCTCCCGTTTTCATAAAACAGAAAATGTGCGTATTGCAGATGCAGTGACAGGTGATGTGAGTGAAATTTTTGAAGAAGATGTACCTTCTCAATTTGAATCAGGATTCGGTGGAGTAAACTGGCGTTATCTTCCTGCATCAAATGAATTTATATGGTTTTCTCAACGTGATAATTGGGGTCACCTTTATTTATATGATGCAGTTAACGGCAAATTGAAGAATATAATTACCGACGGTAAATATGATGTTTCTAAAATATTAAAAGTTGACGATAAAGGCCGTATTATTTATTTTATGGCGGCTGATTTAGAAGCAGAAAATCCATATTATATGCAGCTATGCAAAATAAATTTTGATGGCAAAGGATTTTCTATTCTTACTCCGGAAACCGGTAATCATGAGGTTACTTATTCACCCTCAGGAAAATATTTCATAGACAGCTATTCAAAACCAGATGTGGCACCTGTAACTGTATTACGAAAATCAGATGGCAGGATGGTAATGACGTTAGCGAAAACAGACCTTTCCAGGCTTAAGGCGATAGGGTGGAAACCACCGGTTCCATTCAAAGTAAAAGCCGCAGACGGAGAAAATGAAATCTATGGATTAATTTATACTCCCACCCACCTTGATCCGCAAAAAAAATATCCCGTTATTGATTATATCTATCCCGGGCCACAGGGTGGAAGTATAGGAAACTGGTCATTTATTGCTTCAAGAGGCGACAATCTATCCCTTACAGAACTTGGATTTGTTGTTGTGGAAATTGAAGGAACCGGCAATCCTTTAAGGACGAAACATTTCCAGGACATGGATTATGGTAATATGTCTATTAATACATTGCCCGACCAAATTGCCGGAATCAGGGAATTGTCTGGCCATTATCCCTATATGGATACCACACGCGTCGGTATCTGGGGACATTCAGGAGGGGGCTTTGCCACAGCAGATGCTATGTTCCGATACCCCGATTTCTTTAAAGTAGGTATTGCAGAATCCGGCAACCACGACAATCGCAATTATGAATCTGACTGGGGCGATCGTTTTGACGGGCCGATAAATAATAGTACTTATGCAGCCGAGGCGAATGAAACCTATGCAAAAAATCTGAAAGGAAAATTAATGTTGGTGGTTGGGCTGATGGATGATAATGTGCCGCCGCAGAATACGCTGCTTGTAGCTCAGGCTTTGGAAGACGCCAACAAAAACTTCGACCTGGTAATTTATCCCAACAGTCATCATGGTTATGGAAAATATTCTGTTTACCAGATGCGCCGCCGTTGGGATTATTTTGTAAAAAATCTGTTGGGGAAAGAACCTCCGCAGGATTATGAATTTCAGTATAAGGGAGATCCGAGAAATGAAATGAAATAGTCAGGCAAATAGAAAACAGCTCTTTATACTTCCTTAGTCTGGCCAGATCTCGTTTATGCCTGTGTGTTATTATAATTCCATTAATGGTTGTGTCTCCGCTATGGTTTGTGTCCCATGAACCATATTTAATTTATTTCGTGTGCCCGTAGGAGTTATGTTTCTCGACAGCACCCGAGGAGGTTGAATCAAGGGAATAAATTCCCATGTTACAAAATCGGCCGTGCCGATGGCACTTGCAAGCCGCTGTGGTTAGTGTCACGTACGACATCCCCCCGCCAGTTCAACCCGCGCTCTGACCTGCGGTGCCGACCGCTATCCTTTACCTGGCGAAAGGTTGTCTTCCGGCAAATACACTCATAGGCTGAATACGTCAGAACAAGCATGTTAAAAAATATAACCTAAATAAGGCAAGTTGTAACTGAAATGAAACAGGTTCCCCTGCTGAGTGTCTGCTTATGTTTATCTTTTTTGGATTTGCCTTTAGAATGTAAATCATAATTGTAAATCTCTTTTTAATAATAGCCCAAGTGGGCGCTAATTTACCAACTATATCCCCTCCAAAAGGGTACCCATACCGGAAATATAATTTCAAAAAGAACGTTTATGTTTATGAACCTATGCAAACTCTATGAAAAGAACTGTACTCATCATTTTTGCCTCATTGTTATTTTACCATTTACCTGCTCAAAACCTGGTTACCAACCCCGATGCAGAAAGCCTGCCCAGGGGAACGGGCTGGACTATTATAAGCCAGGGAGCCCTCACTTGTTTATTATCACCTACAAGCAATACTGTTAACTGGACCATGAAGCCTGATGGCTCTGCCAATTACCCTTATGATCATACAACAGGGGCCAGCGGAGGCACCGTATTTTATTCCGGTTGCGATAATTGGTTTACGGGTCCATTTGAGTTACAACAAACCATTGATGTATCTGCAGATGCTGTTGCGATTGACCTGGGGGATCAAACGTACACGTTTAGTGGTTATATGCAAACACCGGTAAGTGACCAAACAGACCAGGGCCGCTTTATTGTTGATTTTCTCAATGCTTCCAATACCATCCTTGGTGCCAGTTATACCAGCAGTTGGCAATCTTATTTTGGCGGTTCAGGTACCTCGTGGATTTTTTATACTAATTCAAGGATCGCACCCCCGGGAACCCGCCAAATAAGGATCAGGATGCAGACACAATTGTTCTTTAACCGACCTGCTATCAATGTATATTTTGATGATATTTCATTAACCAAAGCAGCGATACTGCCAGTTGGCCTGCTTTCGTTCACCGCGAACGAAGTGCAGGGCACGGTCCATTTAAACTGGACAATTAACCCTGACATTCAGCTTAAACAATTTGAACTCGAGCGAAGTACCGATGCCACTTATTTCGGGAGCATTGCCACTTTTCCGGCCGGTAAAACAAGTTATCAATTTATTGATCCTAATAATGATCTTACTTCCGACAGGTATTTTTATCGCTTAAAGATGACAGACGCGGATGGAAAAAATAGTTACAGCAATATAGTAACGATCAGCGTCCCGGCGCAGGTGTTTATCAGCCTGTATCCTAACCCGGCTAACCATATAGTTACTGTGATTGGCAGTTTTGGAAAAGGGATTATCTCCGTCATTAATTCAACCGGGCAAACCCTATTGTCTGTCAATTCAAATCTCCCTCCGGTAAATCTTGATGTATCCCTGTTGCTTCCAGGTTTGTATGTGTTGCGCTTCAGCGATCCATCCACTATCATCAATAAAAAACTGTTGATCTGTCCCAAATAAATATCCTTATAAATAGGATTGTCTTTAAAAACTCTATGCCCCACCGCCATGGTTTGTGTCCCACGAACCACATCCCATTTATTTCGTTTGTCGTAAGTGTTATGTTTCCTGATACCGTTTACCCGTAAAACTTTTCTCTCACGCTGTTTTCAATTGATTCATACTACGAAAATAAAGTAAGGATAATGATAAATAAATTCCTGTTGATGAAAACCTACATTTAACCAATGAATGACCAAAAGTAACCGACTAAACTTGTAAATATAATTGTCGGTGAATTTCGCCTTCTAAACCAAATCATTCATCCTACTTTTGAGGGCGTCTGCCGAAATCGCTTTTTCAAAAAATGGAAAGTTGATTTATTTGCATCGTTTTTATGAATCAACAAACCTTTATTTTAAATTAAGAATATGAAAGTTTTATCCTTTTTGCTGACCTTATTGAGTGCTTCATTTTTTGCTACACAAGGTTTTGCCCAGGAAAATAATACCGGGAAAATATCAGGGCAAATTATAAATAATAATCAAACACCTGCTGCATTTGCTATAGTCACTTTACTCAAAGCGTCAGACTCCGCATTAGTCAAAGGTGCTATCTCTGATACATCAGGAAAATATCATTTTGAAAAAATCACATTCGGAAATTATGTGATTGCAGTCTCCGTTACAGGAATGAATAAAGTTTACACACGACCTTTTTCATTGACCAATGCGCATGATGAAATTACGATTCCTGCCATCGCTTTAGGTTCCAGTACAGAATTATTAAAAGGTGTGCAGGTAAAGGCAATCAAACCTTTTATCCAGCACAAACCGGGACAGACCATTGTGAACGTGGAGAACAGTCCGGTAAGCGCAGGAAACAGTGTGATGGAAGTATTGGAAAAGTCACCGGGTATATTCGTGGATCAGGACGGTAATATTTCAATGAATGGAAAAAGCGGCGTGAATGTCATGTTCAACGGTCAACCCACGCATTTATCTGCCAGTCAATTAGCAACCATTCTGAAAGCCATGCCGGCAAGCTCTGTTTCACAAATAGAACTGATGACACAACCTCCAGTCAAATATTCTGCCGAAGGCACTGCAGGACTGATCAATATTGTTTTGAAAAAAAATACAGAGATGGGATTCAATGGCAGCCTGACGGCAGGAGCAGGTTATGGCCAATATCCAAAATACAATTCTGGTGGTTCTATCAATTATAAAAACAAACATTTCAGCTTATACAGCAATTATAATTTTGCACACACCAATAATAAATTTGAAATGGATATTGACCGTTTTTTTTATGAGCCTAATTCCAAGATCATACAAACTCAAATGCAACAGGAAAGCCGTATGCAGAGTATCAATAATAATAATACAGCCCAATTAGGAATGGATTTTTATCTCACACCCAAACAAACCATTGGCTTCGTAGCTAACGGTTCATTTAACCAGGGTGATTTCAACACCTACAGCCCCGTTCATTTCATGGATGGTTCAGGCAATACCGATTCTATTTCCACTTCCACTAATCATATAGGATATAACTGGCAAAATAAAGGAGCTAATGTGCATTATACATTAGACAACAATAAAGGAAGTTCTCTAACGGCTAACCTTGACTACAACCATTTTAATATGTCCATGCCGCAATCATTGACTACTAATGTAACGGACCCACTGGGAAATTCATTGCATGACCCTAATCTGCTGAAGGGAACACAACCAAGCAATATCAACATTTATGCTGCCAAACTTGATTATACACATCCTTTTAAAGGGCAAATCAAATTGTCGGCCGGACTAAAATACAGTTTTGTCAATTCGGATAACAATAGCCAATTCGAGATCTTTCAAAATGATAATTGGGTTAATGATCCCGGGAATACGAATCACTTTATTTATAAGGAGAATGTAAATGCCGCTTATGCAAGTCTTTCCAAAACTTTTACTAAAGGATGGAGCGCTGATGCAGGCTTACGTGGAGAACAAACGATTACTCATACCGATCAGTTAAATTCAGATTCACTTAATAAAAATAATTATTTTGATCTTTTCCCTAATTTGTCTTTGACAAAAATGATCAATCCTAATCATATTCTCAGTCTTTCTTATGCAAGGCGAATTGACCGACCGGATTATCAAAGCCTGAATCCATTTATTTATTATGTGGATGAATACACTTACCGCGAAGGCAACCCATATCTGAAGCCACAATTCATAAACTCTGCTGAACTATCCTATACTTTAAAGCAAAAGTATTCGGCCGTTTTGAGCTATAGTAAAACCAGCGACATTATGACCCAGATTATCAGGCAGAACGACTCTACGCATGTCACCTATCAAACAATGGACAACCTGAGCACATTGGATAACCTGACCTTAACACTGGGCATTCCGTTAAATATCACACCCTGGTGGCATACTTACAATAGCCTGCAAGGTTATTACAATTTATATAAAGGTGTTTACGATGGGTTTGCTTTAAATAAAGGAATTACTTCCTTTATGTTATATACACAACAAAATTTCATACTCCCTGATGGCTGGAAAGGTGATTTAAGCGGTATGTATAAAAGCACTTCCATCATGGGGCCCTCTATTATCAGCCCGATGGGGATGGTATCAGCAGGTATTGCAAAATCTTTAATGAAAGATAAGGCTACATTGAAACTTAATGTGCAGGATGTTTTTCAAACTATGCAATTCAAAGGTAAAATAGACTTTGGAGGTATTGATGCTAATTCCACATTTCACCTCCTGGATCGTGCCGCCAATCTTACCTTCACATGGAACTTTGGTAATCAGAAAATAAAAGTAAACCAATATAAAAATACAGGAATACAAGAGGAAGAGAACCGGTTAAAGAATGGAAATAGCGGGACAGGTACTCCTAAATAGTTGTAATGATTTTTAACAAGAGGTGATACCTTTTGAAAAGGTGTCACCTCTATATAGAGTCTCTTGCATTGTTCGGATTCTAATTCAATTTTGCATAAATTAAATGAAATGATATGGTAAACATAGAAAGAAGAAACGGTAATTTTATTTTCACGATACAAGGAATACATAAACTTTGGGCGCTAAAAAGCGAACTCACTATTCCTGCTGAACATATTATTTCTGTTTATCCAAATACAGACAATCTTAATCTAAAATTAGGGCTAAGAATGCCGGGTACCAGCGTTCCGGGATTGATAGAAGCAGGCACCTTTATTGGAAGGAATGGAATTATTTTTTGTGATATTATCAATCATTCTAAAAGTATCGTTATAGAACTTCAACATGAGCATTATAATAAGCTGATCATTGATGTAGAAGATCCTGGAAGCGCTATTGCATTGCTGACCCAAAAATAAACCGTATGAAATATTTCCTGCCAAAGTCGCCGTCTGGAAGCATGAAAGCAAAAATCATATTTGCCTTGCCCACAGAAACCGGGTATTACAGTAAACCAACAAATAAGCAACATTTGTATTTATAACATGACTTGTCAATAATCAAACAGGTATTAATTACCGGCAAAAAATTTTCTAATGCCACCATGGAATTCTGTGAATCGGTATCTTTAGTCTCAAACAAACATTAGAGGCTATGATGAAAAAAAACAATCTGCCATTAATCGTTGTTCTCATCATTTTAATAGAAGGACTTTCTATCTATCTGAATATGGTGGCGCACCCTCAATTGCAACCCGGACTAACTGTATTCATCATCCTTTTGCTGGCTTTGATATTCGGTATTGTTATGATTATTATTACCAGGAAAAATAAACCAGGTATCAACGAAGCGTTGATAAAAACGAACAATGAAAAGTTTAAATATGGGATTGGTTTTTGGGTTGGAGGATGTGTTTACAGTTTGATAAATTTGTTTATGAATGCTAACGGAGTTTTGCAAAGCAAAATCCTTTTTTATAATTACCTGATAACCGGTGTTGCTGTTTTGGGATTAATTTTCAATTTAATTTTATGGAAAAAAAGTAAGAAATAGTTGCTACGCTGTGGTCTATGTCCTATGAACCACCTCTTATTTATTTCGCTTGTCCGTAGATGTTATGCTTTGGGCCATCACCAGCGGGAGGCCAGGACAAGGGAATAAATTCCCATGTTACAAAATCGGTCGTGCCGATGGCACTTGCATATGGGGATGGTTTGTGTTTCCGCCATGGTTCGTGCCCCACGAACCACATTCGATTTATTTCGTTTGCCAGTAAGCGTTATGTTCTCATACCTTGTCGTCCTTCCTTTCTAATCAATCTTTCAATTAGCTCATGGGGTCGCAGCCGGCCTGGTCTACCTGACTAACCCCACCAAATAAAAGTTCATTTTTCCCATTAAAGTAGCAAGAAAGAAAGAAAAAACAATTGTTGCGTTGCCCACAGAAACCAGGCATTACAGTAAACCAACAAATAAGCAACATTTGTTTTAAAAATAAAATTTATTCTTCAATAACAGTAAAGCATAAACGTAAATTGGAATCTATTTTGTCGTTGGTTGTGAGAGCAGACGGCGGCCTTGACCAAAGAATAATTTGATAAAGTTGTAAAACAACTTATTGAACTTTCAAAGCATCGGCAGGTAATAATATTCATTCGTAGGATCAGATAAGAAGAAGAAAAAGAAATTGATGAGTATATTTCAATAACTATCTGATCAGTAAAACCGTTCCGCTTTTTTCATTGGGTTTTTTTCCCGATAACCACCAGTACTGGCAAACCCAGACATAGACATCCCCGGGCTGTGAAACCCCGGATAGTGTTCCGTTCCACCCCTTGGTGGGATCGGAAGATTGAAAAATCAATTGTCCGAAGCGGTTATAAATATTCAATTTGTAGTCGTCCAAAGAACCAAATATTGTCGGTTTAAATACATCGTTGAGGCCATCATTATTTGGCGTGAATGCGTTGGGAAAAAAGACATTTTCACAAGGCAGAATATTGACAGAATCTCTACCTTTACAGTTATTGCTGTCTGTTACTTCAACCCAATATACTCCAGGCTCATTTACAGTAAGGCTGAGGTTATTAGAGTTATTATTCCATAAATAATTATTGTAGCCTGAATCTGTTGTTATAGTAATGCTGGCCGACCCACAAATATCCGGTACGTCCGCATTTATTTTCAATACAGGATTCGGGAGTGGCTCCACCACCAGGAGGGCCGGCGCAGAAAGTGCGGTGCAGCAACTGCTGGTAACACGACAACGATACTGCATTTTATTCAAGGCGGGCGTTACATTTGAAACCAAAAGTGTATTTGTGTGCGAACCACTCACTCCGTCGCCGTCGCTGATATCGTCCCAGTTAAATCCGAGTCCGGATTGCCATTGGTAACTTACACTGTCAGCAAATTGGACACTGAACCTTGCATCGCCTAAGCTACCTGTGCCACATAAAGTAACCGAATCCGGGGCGTTAACTTCCAAAAAATTATCGGACTTTTTTGCTCCGAGATAAAATCCATCGTAGGCAATATAGCCATCGAACCTCCCTTGTGTGCAAATAATAGTAATGGAATTAGATGTGGCTACCAGGGATCCGGAATAGGTACTCCATTCAAAAAGTTTACCGCTGGAAGGGTTAGAATACCCGTCCGCGCCAATGATGGTTACATTCGGAGGATAAGGTTGTGAGGCATTTTCCCCAGCCTGCTGACCAGGGGACAATCCTGCTGAGTTGGAAATACCTTGTGAGGCGTAGTAGTAACGGAAATAATATATTTTACCGATGGTGAGCCCGGAAACCGTTTGTGCAAACTCTTCAAAATTCCATACGTTCTGCCAGGTACCCCCGTCAGGAGAAGCTACCGGTGTGCCACAACACCATTCCCAACCCGGTGAGCAGTGCACGATCCCTGCACTATCATTAATGTCAGGCGTATTGAGATCGGGAGATTGATCCCCGTATTTATACCATCCTGGTGCAACCGTGTCAGACCTTACTATGCCGCAATTCATAGAGCCATTAACAATCAGATTCTGGGCTACAGACGGGTAACCAAAGACGCTTAAAATAAATATCAGACGGATTCTGAGTAGTTTGTTATATCGTTCAGTCAATCGCTGTTGCATGGAATGAACAGTTAGAAACGCAATTTACTAAATTCAGCATTAACCTCAATGAGACAGATAAAGCCAAACTTCTCCGCCATAGTTCTTGTCCCACGAACCACATCCGATTTTTTTCGTTTTCCCGTAAGTGTTATGTTTTCTGCCAACACCTGTGGAGGTTAAGACAAGGGAATAAATTCCCATGTTACAAAATCGGTCGTGCTGATGACACTTGCATCTCGCCGTGGTTTGAGTCTCCGCCATGGTTTGAGTCTCCGCTGTGGTTCGTGTCCCACGAACCACATTCGAATTATCTCGTTTGCCCGTAATTGTTATGTTGACTGACAACACCCACGAATGCTGAAACAGAAATCATCATTTCTCATTCCATTGTCCAACTTCGCCTAGCTGATTTACATACTCGCCGTCTCCAAGGATGATTGTTGAGCCGTCCGGTCTTTTTAATTGTCCGATTGTAGTTACAACTGTTTCGTTACTCAAAATTACATCCCTGGTAAGTTCGGTCTTTACACCCTCATATACGATATACATAATCCCATTACTTTTCAAAAATACTTTTTGACCCCGGGCTTCCTGTGGTGTTGTTATAGTGTCCTTTGGAGTTGATGTTTGTTGCGCAAAGACTCCAAAAGAAAGGAAGATTGCAAAAATTGATAATAATATCTTATTCATAGTTTTAATTTTTAAAGTCAGGGGTTCATTACCTAACTATTTTAGACTAAAAATCATACCAGTTCAAAATATTAAGTCAAAAAAGAAAAAAACTTTTGTAAAATAACATTAACATCGATTGAACTTTCAAATACTCAGAGCGGCCGCTATGGTTCGTGCCCCACGCTGTGGTTCGTGTCCCACGAACCACAGCTACATCACTTTCATAAAATGGCCAACGAAAATTTTTTTAAGACGAGTCAGAACTCCGACAGGTACATTACAAAAGAGACTTTGATTGATAATGGGGATCAATGAAATAAAAACAAAGATGCGAATCCATTGAGGCTGGTTAGAAACCTAGCGATGGTATTTATTTTAACTAAGAATCTACTATACATCAAAAAGGTCTAATACCAGAATTTTTTGGACTAATTAATAATTCAATTTGGTATAAAAAGTTAAGAGAAAAATGCTTCCTTTACAATACAATTATGGATCTATTACTCAAATATGGAAAGGTTGCTTTGGTGGCCGGAGCTTCTGAAGGCATGGGCGCTGCTTTTGCTTCTTACCTGGCTGCACAAAGAATGGACTTAGTGTTAATTGCCAGGAGAAAAGAGCCGCTCGAAAAATTTGCAGATCAATTGAGAAACCAATTCAAGGTAGATGTCAGTTGCATTTGTTGCGATCTTGCTGATGCGCTTGCAACACAATACCTGCAGGAGCAACTTCAGGATAAGGAAATTAACCTGCTTGTGTATAATGCGGCGTTGTCCCACATCGGGGCTTTCGAAGAAATATCAGTGGAAGCCAACACCCGAATTGCACAGGCGAATATGATCACGCCGATGAACCTGGTCCAAAAGTTTGGCGAAGCCATGATAAAAAAAGGAAAAGGCGCTTTGATTATAATGGCATCCTTAGCCGGTTTCCAGGGCAGCGGATTTTTATCGGTATATGCTGCTACCAAAGCTTTTGATCGTGTGCTCGCGGAAAGCCTTTGGTACGAATGGAAGAATAAAGGCGTAGATGTAATAGCCTGTTGTGCTGGTGCTACGTCAACACCCAATTTTATAAAAACCAAGCCTGAGAAGAAAGGTTTTTTTGCGCCCAAAGTGCAAACACCTGAGGCTGTAGTGCATGAATGTTTTCAGAAGTTAGGCAAAGTGCCTTCTTTTGTTTCCGGAACCGGTAATAGGTTCGCCACCTTCATCATGCAAAAAATATTACCGCGTAAAATGGCTGTAAAAATTATGGGAGACACTACGCGTAAAATGTACCGGCTTTAATAGATGTATGGGATAATTTTGTGTGGCACTTTCATTTTATAAACATTCCAAAGCGCACCATATTTTATAGAACATCTTTTATCATCATCCGCCTGCCGCGTAAATAAAAGCACCGCATAATACAAAGGATACAACCATGACCATATCAACTGCGGGTACCCGGTACTCAGCACTAAACCCGTTGCCATTATTATTTCACCCAGATAATTAATGTGCCTGCTCACGCCCCAAAACCCATTTACCAAAAGTGTATTTTTATTATCATTGATCGTTTTGGGTGTAATACCCAAAAAAGTTTGGGTCGGGTCTTTCTTAAAATAATATTTCTGCAGGTTGGCTCCCCGCGATAACCCCCATCCGCTAAAGAAAACAATAGCGGAAAATAGTAACCAGGCCGGCGAAGAATGGGCACCCGGCAAATCAACAGTTGACCATAACGGTATCGCATAGAAGAAGGGATAGAAAGCAATGCATCCCCAGCCTAGTTTAAAACCTACCCGCTCGGCAAAAAAATCGTAGGTATATAAATGAACTTCTTCGAAAGTGAGATAATCAATAAGAAAAAAACTGAGCAGCCCGGTACATACAAAAATATCTGTTGATCCTTCAATGCCATATAGCAAATAATGGTGCGCACAAAAGCTAAGTGCATTTAACTCCAGCATTACCGCGCCAATTAAATACAGCCACATCTTGGCATCTATCCTCCCGTTCCATAGTTGCGGATTTTCCAAACGGCCTAAATAAAGATCGGCCAGGAAAGATCTTTTTACAGGGGCATTCGGCAATACGATTGCCAATGAGAATAAGATTCCGAAAATAACGGCGCCTGTCAGAGACTGCCAGCGATGCACATACAACCAATCAAGGGGCAGGATATTTTCATAACCCAGTACAAGCCAAATTGCTACCATTATAAAAAACACAAGTAACCCATTGAGCCTGTATCGCAACTTTTCTGAGGAGTTCGTCCTGGTTACATAGCCTGTAACCCAGCGGCCTGGTAATACTATCACCAAAATAAAAATGAGCGCATAAATTAAAACCGGCGCAAAGAACCCTGCTGTTTGTTCCATATTTTAAAATGTGAAAATAAGCACTGTGCTTTTTATTGAGAATATTTTTTTATTCTTATACTTAGCAATGTTTTCTGAAAGAGGAGAGTCATGTCGCAAACAGCAAACCCCTGCTATGGTTTGTGTCACTAATCATATTCAATTTATTTCGTTTGCCCATAAGTGTTATTTTCCAACCATCACCCGGGGGGTTGATACAAGGGAATAAATTCCCATGTTACAAAATCGGTCGTGCCGATGGCACTTAAACGTTGGGATAGTTCGCGCTTCCGCCATGGTTCGTGTCACGAACCGCATTCAATTTATTCACATAATAGCTTTAACATGCAAGGATAGTTCTTAAAGTATTTTTTTATACCAGTAAACAAACAATTATGTAGGATTTTTATTTTGTAAGAAAACTTGTTCATTCAATATTCCTTGTTCAATGTTTTAGATACCTGTTATAATTGAAAAACCTTGGTTCGCGAGACACGAATCAGGGCGTGAGACATAATGGGAAAGATGCCGGAAAACAGGTTTATGCTGAAGTTAATTTTCCAGAATGGCTGCCAGTTTTTTAAAACTTTGGTAAGGGCCTTTATCTGCAAACATATTGACCAGCCATGCCGGCAGGTAACCGCCGGGATCTGCCTCAAAAGTGTACACAATGCTTATTTTCCTGGGGCCTACACTTGTTACCACCCAGCGTACCGAAGAACTGGGTACCCTTACTTTTCCTTTTTTCTCCGGGATATAATGCGGATCACTTATATCAGTAATGGTTAACAAATTAGCCAGGCTGTCATTAATGATTTTTAAATGTACTACCGCATCACGGTTCGTTATGGGCCATGGCATGGATGCTTCTGTGTAATAATAAAAATCATCCGCATTAATCTTCTTAATCACATAAGCAGTTTTATTTTTGTAAACCCACTCCTTCTGCAGCGGAACATTTTGAATCACGCCGATGAGTTTATCAATGGTTCCATCTAAGGTACACTCCACTTTAATGGCTTTTATGGGTGATGAAGGCACAGCGGCCAGGTAAACTTTAATGCCATCTTTATCCTTATCCAATTTCCACTGATACTGTGCAGTAACAGGTAGCACTATCAACAAATAAAATATAAACAGGATGCTTCTTTTATGTGCAGTTTGCATCATCAGGGATGATAAATATTAAAAAGTAAGGTAAAACAATCCGTCAGATTATGTCGCATGCAAAATCATATTAACACTACATTAGATAAAAACTCCTACCCAGGTGGAGTGTCCTTGCCACGCTGGCGCAAATATAGGGCATGGTATTGGGTCCAAAGGTTGGTCAGAGACAAGACGGTAACTTGCAAGAGTGAATGATTTGGGATTGCGAAAGGAAAGTAATACCCACAAGGAGATAATCTATGAAATAAAAAGTTTTTATTTTGTCCTGATGCTACCTCCGCCATGGTTTGTCGCTTCCGCCATGGTTCGTGTCCCACGAACCACACCCGGTTTTTTTCGTTTGCCCGTAAATGTTATGTTGTCTGCCAACAACTCACGAAGGCTGAATATCACTTCCTCCGTGGTTCGTGTCCCACGAACTACATTCGATTTATTTCGTTTGTCCGTAAGTGTTATGTTGTCTGCCAACAACTCACGAAGGCTGAATATTAATGTCAGTCAGGAATCTGCCTAACCATTCGATTATCCTTTGAAACAACCAAATTTGTCGGTTTCTACTATTTTTAAAAAATCGGTCAGGTTCTTAACTGTCGGGGCCGGGTCATATGGATTCCATTTTAAATTAGTCCTTAGCCAATAGATTTTCCATACACTATTTTTTTTGTCAAACGAAGTTTTTGCAAAATCGTAAGTCATGTATTGCGATTTATCTTTCCATAAAGGTCTGATTTCAAAAAGTATGATTGATTGGTTGTCAATTCTGTAGTTTATGTCCAGCGTGGCTCTAATTTCTTCCGGCGGACGTATCCTTGCAATATAATTTTCCATTATCTCAATTATGTCCAGGGTATTTAGTAATTCTAAAGCCATAAATAAAGTTAAGGAATCCCGGCAATAGCGCATGTCTGAATTAATACTTCCCGCAACATTGTGTTAATGCCAGAATACCATATCCTCATTTACAAACTAAGCATAGCTCTTTTTAATTATTATAAACACTATACGGGTATTCGGCGTAAAGTGATGTGACATTTTAAAATACCTCCTGGCAAACAAGTACATGACAATTTAGGCAATTATTTCTTAATTTGCCACTGCTCTTCTTTATAAGAGTCGTGATGCAGGCTTTATTACCAAAACATAAATCAAACTTTAAAATGAAAATCAAACCAAACCAAAATGCCCTGCTATTATTTCTTACTGCAATGTTGCTTTCTTTTTCAATTATTTTTTCCGGGTGCAAAAAGGAGAAAAACGATACCTCTGCCACTTCTACTTATTATTACAAAGCAAACATTGGCGGTACAACCTATTCACAAACCGTAACTGATACCAATGGATTTGAAGCTGGTTCTGGCCTGGGAGGAACTGACGATGTAACCGTTGCTGCGACCATTGACCCAATAAATAACCAGTATTCGGCCACCAGTACTTCCATGGATATAGAAAAAGGGATATTGCATAATTATCTTTCTCTTACCGACCAGCAGTTCTATACCTATTTTGCACCAGGGAGTTTTAATTTTACTTCGGGACCTGACTATGATCCATATCAAAATGGAGATGGCTTTACTATCACCTGGATTGATCCGGATGGCACAGAATGGGATACCTACAGCGGCACCGGTGATCAAACAGGCAGCACGATAAAAATTATTAGTGAGCAGGAAACGCAAAGTCCCATCAATTACTATGTAATGGTAAAATTGCAATTCACATGTAAATTATACAATTCCAATACAGGCGAAATGAAACAATTGACTAAGGGGGAATTTGTAGGATTGTTTGGTAAGATATAGAACCCCTAAAATATTGTTTTGGCCCCGGTACCTATCCATAAAGAATCAAGGGTATCTATTTCATTCTCGTTTTTTAGAAGAATCGTTCTCTTGTGTTCCTGGTTACTCTGAGTGAATCATTTTGGACAGAAGAAGCAAGGAGCACCCACGGCGGTCGAAAGTTTATGTAGCTCGAAAGGATAACGGGGGACAAAATATTTTAATCTCTCTTCTTTGCACAGAAAAATAAAAGGGGATTTAGTTAATTATGTACATTGTGGCATATTTGTTTTATTTTCAATATCTAATGAAAACAGGTTTGTACTATTCTTTTAAAGAACGTAAACAAATAAAATGAAAAAAATTTTACTTATTGCAGCATTGTTACTTACGAAACAAAGTTTGCTGCAGGCACAAACTGTAACAGAGGACTGGGCTACATTGTTGGCAAATAGTGCTGTTGCCCGGGTTATAGTCATCGACGCTTCCGGGAATGTATATACGGCTAATGTAAATAGCACTGTTAGTAAAGTAACGCCAGACGGGACGCTAACGCGGGCCTGGGCCACACTTGCGAGTAGCGATCAGCCTCTTGGCATCGGCATTGATGCCTCGGGAAATATATATACAGCCAACTATGGTAACCATACCGTAAGCAAAATAGCGCCCGATGGAACAGTAACGGATCCCTGGACTACACTGCCAGCTACTGCCGGGCCATCAGCCATCGCCGTCGATGCCTCGGGTAATGTATATGTAGGCGGTAGTACTTACGCTGTTAGTAAAATAGCGCCCGATGGCACTACAACCGCAACGTGGGCTTCATTGCCAGGTGGAAGTGAGGTTTATGCCCTGGCCGTTGATGCTTCGGGAAATGTTTATACAACCAGTTGGACTAATAGCATTGTAAACAAAATAGCACCTGACGGAACGATAGCAGGCACATGGACTACACCAATAGTTAGCGCTGTTTATCGGGGCATAGCCATCGATGCTTCCGGCAATGTGTATACTGCTAATAATGGCACTAACACTATAAGCAAAATAGCACCTGACGGAACGTTTACACAACCATGGGCCACGCTGCCAACCGGTGCTTATTGTGATGCCATAGCCATAGATGCTTCCGGCAATTTGTATACAGCTAATAATAGTAATGGCACCGTAAGTAAAATCACTCCCGGAGATATCATCACAGACCCCTGGGCTACATTGAATGCTACTGCTGAGCCTAATAGCATAGCCATTGATCCCTCAGGCAATATTTATACGGTTAATTTTAATAATACTATCAGCAAAATAACGCCCGACATAGTTATGCCGGTAACGCTCCTCGACTTCAGTGGTACCCTGCAAAACAGCGTTGCCAACCTGCAATGGCAAACCGCTACAGAAGCAGGTTTTAGTCATTTTGAACTACAAAGCAGTATTGATTCTAAAACATATATGACTGTCGCTAATATAGCCGCCAAAGGCAATAACAGCAGTTATGCTGATACATTGGTGCAAACAACAACCATAACTTACTACCGTTTAAAAATGGTAGATATTGATGGCCATTCAGTTTACAGCAATACATTGGCTTTGTCACAAACTAATGAAGTTGCAGGCGTGGTACTATATCCCAATCCTTCTAATACAAATATTAATATAAAAGTAGCAACAGCAGGGAGCCTCAGCATTTATGGTGCTTCAGGTAAGTTAGTGATAAATAAGATGGTACAGGTAGGTGTGAATACAGTTAATGTAAGCAACCTGAATGCAGGTATTTATTACTGCGTAGTAGGTGGCGTAAAGCTATCCTTTGTGAAAGAATAAGTTATAATGAATTTAGCTTTTTTATAAAAGGTATTTCAACCACCTGTTGAAATAAAAAAAGCTTCATATAGATCGGATATCTATCGGGTGAAAAAAGTTAAGTTGATGAATGATTAAAAATAATATTCAACGTACTTGCAGAGGGTGGTAAATTTGAAGTGCCAATAGACAGTTTGTGTGCCGCCATAGATGTGTCTCACTAACCACATTAATTTTATTTCGTTTGTCCGTAAGTGTTATTTTTCCAACCAACATCCGGGGAGGTTGATACAAGGGAATAAATTCCCATGTTACAAAATCGGTCGTGCCGATGGCACTTGCATACCGCCGTGGTTTGTGTGTCCGCCATGGCTTGAGTCTCACGAACCACCATCATAGAGACCCGCACAGCATGAGATCAGAATAAATTCCCTAAATTGCCGTTGGCTTCATCACTTGCCTTAACTTTTAATCAACTTATTTTAATGACATGAAAAAGCATTCATTCGCCCTGTTTACTTTGTTGTTGTTGGGATCCCAACTTTTCAACCCAGGTAAACTTTTCGGTCAAACAGCCGGTGCCGACTCAATAGCACAACTGAAACCCTTTGTCGGGAAGTACCAGTTTACAAACAATCATACGGCCTTCCTGCAGATCATGCTGCAAGACGGTCACCTCGTCCTCAGACAACTTTGAGATAAAAAGGAGATTCCTTTCAGGCAAACCTCCGCGCTGGAATTTTATAATAATGAACAACAGTTCCCGCTTAAATTCACTAAGAGCAGCACTGGAGAAATAACCCAGGTGCTCGCTTTCAACAAAGACCTCTGGAATCGTGTTGCCGATGATTATACACCTCCGATGAAAAAGACCATTCAGCTTACCAACGGGCAGCTTAAGCCTTTTGAGGGAAGATACCAATTGAAGGGCGGCGACGGTGATGCAGACGATATTGCAGAAATTACCGTTGCGGATGGCCATTTATCAATAAAGCATGAACAGGACGTGACCAGCCTTGTACCGGTATCAGACCTGGAATTTGTAACCGAAGACCAGTCATTCGATGTAATATTTACAAAGGCTTCGGATGGCTCTGTTACCCAGGCGTTAGTCAATAATAAGGACGTATGGCTCAAGGATAAATAGGCCGGTAAAGTGAATATAATCATTCAATAGACCGAAAACACCGGCGATGGCAAAGCAATGGTATGCATATACCTTTCGTCATTTCATCAAATATATGCTAACAGGAATCAATTACTACTTAATTTTGCCTTGTCTTCAATAATTAATTCCTCATGTAATAAAATGTCAGTTGCAATGAAAAAAAAATTTCTTCTCACAGTAATTATTTTTATAGCAGGGTTTTCTTCCTTTGCCCAAAATAAACCAGCCTTTCATATAGCTCACATCTTTCCAATCCGCAGTGCCGGAGGATATGATTATCTCACTGTAGATTCCCTTTCCGACAACCTGTATGTTTCTCACGGTTCGCAGGTTAATATTTTAAATAAAAATACCGGGGACTCAATCGGAGTTATTAAAACCGAAAAAGATGTTCATGGCATTGCCCTTGTACCCGCCCTGGGTAAAGGCTACATTTCCAACGGCAGTTTGAATAAAGTATTGGTATTTGATCTTGCCACTAATAAGACACTTAAATATGTGCCCGCGGGAGAATTTACCGACGGCATATTCTATGACGATTTTTCAAACAAAGTAATTACAAGCAACGGCAGGGGTAAAAGTATGACCGTGATTGACCCGGTTACTGATACTGTAGTAACCACCATACAACTGACTGGCTGGCCAGAGGCGGCAGTTAGTGACGGGAAAGGCAATATTTACGTGAACAATGCTGAAAAAGCAGAGGTAGATGTAATAGATGCCCACACCTTTACCATTATACACCAGTGGCCCAATGCGCCAGGTGCCGGCGCTTCCGGGTTGGCTATAGACAAGCAAAATATGCGTTTGTTTGCTACCTGCCGAAACAAAATAATGATCGTGATGGATGCAACAAATGGTAAAATTATTGACAGCTTTCCTACAGGACAAGGGGCTGATGGTGCAGCGTTTGACAGCCGGCTAAAAAATGCCTATTCTTCCAACGGACAGGGTACGCTCACCGTTATTAAGGAACTGGGGGCCAATCGCTTCGTGTTAGAAGGAAATGTAGTTACCAAACCTGGTGCAAGAACCATAACGGTGGATCAAAAAACACATAAGATCTATCTGTCGTATGCATCCTTTGAACCTGCTGCAAAAGGCTCTTTCCGACCAAAGGTAATACCCGGAACATTTAAAATACTGGAACTGGAAAGGAATTAATTCACCGGTTTCATATAGCAGCCATTTCCCCGTTTGGTGCCATCACTAAATGGAATTACTGAAGTGAGACCGCAATCTTTCGGTTTACATCATTGTAAGAAGCTGGTAATGGTTTTCATCGTTTAAGTCTGCTTCGCCATGGGTTCGTGCTCCATCTACATCACTTTCATAAAATGCGCCAACTGATTTCATTTATTTTTATTTTTAGAATAATATACATTGGCTGCATTGAATATTTGCAAACTTTCCCCCCTTTTTTGTTTAAACCTTAGTAGAAAATTTCATTTATACCTTACTACACCTTATTACCTTATTATTTCTATAATTACAGGGCTTGAGAATAAAGTAATAAGGTTGAAGAACTATTGGAAATATTTTCTACTAAGGTTTTGAAATGCAGCCTTAAGCACCTATCCTTCTATTGTATATTATTCTATTATTTTATTTAAGTAATCTTAACTGCCCCAGGTGGTATTGTAGATGGGAAGTTCTGGAGATGATGATATTTAATTTATTGCGATGCGGCTCTTTAACAAACTCTTCGGCAGACACAGCCGTGTGCCCCTCCAACCATTCTTCAGGTGTTACGGCGTCAAATTTTTGCTTTAATACCTCACACTGTTTAGCCCAAATACTTCTCAATACTGATGCGTTGGGAATATTGGCCACTACTTTATCAGGAGATTTAATAAAAGGTTCGTACAATTCTGGATGCCGTTTCTCACCCATATCCAAAAGTACCAGCATGTTATCGTGAACTGCAATGAGGTGTCCTAATAAATAGATTCCCCTGTTTTTGCCAGGCGCAATTTCCTTTTGCAATGTTTCGTCAGTTAGGTCAGTAAGCAATGTATTCCATTCTTTAATAGATGCATTCCATCTATCAAGGATCATCTTTATGATCAATTCTGTTGATGTCATTTTTTTTATTTTTTGTTTGATGTGATTATTTTTAGCAAAAGTAATATCTAATACCGATTATACAGCCGTAATAGTATCCATGTAATAAAAAGAAGTGTGTTTGTTACAGTAGTCTAAAAAGCTACAAAATTTAATTTTTAAATTTAACAACAAAACACCCTTATATGATAGTAACAAAGGTAAAACTCCGCCGCAATGATTCGTGTCCCACGAAGCACATCCTTTTTTTTCGTTTGCCCGTAAGTGTTATGTTGTCTGCCAACATCCAATGGAGGGTGATACAAGGGAATAAATTCCCATGTTACAAAATCGGTCGTGCCGATGGCACTTGCATCTCGCCGTGGTTTGTGTCCGCCATGCTTCGTGTGTCCGCCATGGTTCGTGTCTCACGAACCACATTAATCTTTTTCGTTTGCCTGTAAGTATTATGTTGTCTGCCAACACCCCTCGAAGGCTGAAAAATCATCATCCATTGATTTTGATTAAGGAAGAACTGTTTCGTGTGCCTTGAACCAGGGGCATGGGTTTGTCAGAGAAACCGACGGCATTAATTTTTTACCGGATGATAATCCTGCCACAACCATGCCAATGCTTCAGTCAGCGTTTGCTGTTTCACCTTGCTATCTACATGCCCGGCATTTCGGGCAAAAACAAATTGGTAATGATAGCCCTTTGCAGCAAGAACCTTTGCCATGTTTTCATTAGCTACCACCCAATCATGCATGTTGTCGCGCATGATATTTGGATTGAACAAGTCACGATCACCCACTTCCATCCAAATACGCAATGGCTTAGCGGGGCTATCCGCAATAAGATGTTCATGAAATTCCCAGGCGCCGTGGGGTGTTTCGGGGTTATAGGGCCACTGCTGATTCACATAGGTACCCGAATACGCGAGTACACGATGATATAATTCCGGGTGATACCACGCCATGATAAGGGCGCAAGAACCTCCGGAACTGCCTCCCATGGTGGCACGGCCTTCAGGATCTTTGGTAAGTTTCACCTGGCATTTGCTTTCCACCAGCGGCAGCACTTCCTGTTCCACAAACTCAGCATAAGTACCCGACATGGCATCGTATTCCAATCCGCGTTCACTGCCCTGGGCATCTCCACTCCCATTTCCGATGGAGATAGCAATCATAACGGGCACCTTCCCTTCAGCAATAAAGTTATCAAGTGCCGTGAACAACGCATGGTCAGGCCCATCCATACCTACTATGAAGGGTGCAATGGTACCGGGAACATATTGTTTTGGCACATACACTTCTACGTGGCGGGAATAGGGAGCCGGGTGGCTGGTAGTCACAATTAACTTAGCCGGGTTTGCGGGATCCGGCGTGCCAAAGGTATTGGGCTCGCGGGCGATTCCGGGGTATATTTTACTGTCCTGCGATTTCATATTGAATTGGTACACTCTTCCCTGCGGCACATTTGCCTGTACCATCATTTCGGGTGCGGGCTTGTGAGTAGGGCCAATGATAAAATTACCATCTATTTCCGGGGAAGGGTTTGTGCCATCGGGTAATTCAGTGGCCGAAACATAACCCGGTGTATGCGGATCCCGGGCAGGTGGTGGCTGCCATACAGGGCCTGACTGTTTTGGGTTTTTAACCTGGGCCATCACCGGATTCCCAACCCATAACAATTGCAAAAGCACAGCCGGCATCAAGGCGCCAGGGATCATTTTAGCAATCTTCATGGAAGTATTTTTTAGTGTTGGAGGAATTGCGTTCTTTCTTTTGTTGATTAATAAAGATACATAAACGATACCATTTTCACTTAGGCATTTTATTATGTCGCTCTGTGTGGAAGATAGGCTCACACACGATTCAGGGCTGGATTCGTGTCTCACGAACTAATTCGTATCTCCGCCATGGTTCGTGTCCCACGAACCACATTAATTTAGTTTCGTTTGTTCGTAAGTGTTATGTTGGCTGCCAACATCCACTGGAGGGTGATACAAGGGAATAAATTCCCATGTTACAAAATCGGTCGTGCCGATGGCACTTGCATCTCACCGTGGTTCGTGTGTCCGCCATGGGCTTCGACCTGAGACTGTCCGATAACTGACCGGCTAATACTTGTATTTTACCGATTCAATCTTCTTTATTTTGTATTGACAAAATAAATTTGATAAAAAATAATAAGCCATGTTTACTACATTGAAAATCGTCCAGTTTATCAGCCTGATTTTATTATTGTTGGTGACAGGAGTCTTTTGGGGTACCTGGTTTTCCTTATCACGCTCCATCGAAAAGACTACACCCGCGACTTTCCTGGAAAATGGTAAGATAATTATTAAAAACCTGGCTGTGCCGATGCGCATTATGATGCCGTTGACCATTTTGTTTATGCTTGCCGGACTGTGGTTGTATCCCATGACAGGAACAACCGGGTTTTATTTGAATGTAATTTCTTTTATCCTGATAATTATTACACTTCTTATTACAGTTTTAATTGAAGTGCCGTCGAGTAGGCAAGCAGGAGTTTCACCCGCGAGCCTCTCACAGAACCGTGCTTGAAAGTCTCCCTTCACACGGCTCTTGTTATTCTTTAATAATTCAA
>Ga0208357_1000264_pt1 | contig 43279 bp, 30 predicted proteins | sample NGESurdeep092012_6_FD_184487 | JGI IMG/M metagenome (GOLD analysis project Ga0208357, IMG submission 184487) | Arctic peat soil microbial communities from Barrow, Alaska - NGEE Surface sample F52-2 deep-092012 (SPAdes) | ecosystem: Environmental > Terrestrial > Soil > Wetlands > Peat ...
CACACTGAATTTTCCTTCGAGACCGGACTGGGGCGTCTTCTTGCCAGTCAGTTCCAGCACCAGAGGATGAACGCGCAACTCAATGCGCTCGATCTCATCCGCCTTAAGCCGGTATTGGTTCCGAAGCTGGATACAGCCGTCGATCGTGGGATGAATGACGATCCCGCAGGCGAAAGGCTTGTAAGTGTTCAGCGATACCTGGTAAGTCTGGCCGAGCTTTTCCGTGATCTCCGCGTAGTTTCGTTCCGTGCTGAGGACATTGGCCCAGCCGGATTTCGCCTCGATACCATGATCGGAACTGGTGTAATTCTTCGATGCGAGGAACGCCGCGGTCAGCCCGTTCTGCGCCGCCCGCCCCGGATGAAAACTCTTCGTCATGGTGCCGAACATTTCACGCAGGCCGACCGGCTGCGTGGCCGCGAGGCTCAGCGCCCATATCATCTGCTGCCGCGACAAGCCCAGCAGTTTCCCCGACGCCGCCGCCGCGCCGAAAACGCCCGTAGTGCCGGTAATGTGCCAGCCCACATCGTAATGCGCCGGATAAACGGCATTGCCGATACGGCACTCGGTCTCGATCCCGAGCACCATAGCATTCAGGAAATCGCTCCCGGAAACGGGCCGGTACTCGGACAACGCCAGAATGGCCGAAACCACCGGACCGGCGGGATGAATGATCGTCCGCAGATGCGTATCGTCGAAATCGAGCACGTGCGAGGCGATCCCGTTCAGAAGCGAGGCGTGGAAAATATCCACACGCTCTTTCCTGCCGAGCAACGATGCCTGCGCGGGGCCGAAAAACGGCGCGAGAGCCGAAACGGCAATGGCGACTGCTTCGTTCCGCGATCCGCCGATGGCGCAGCCAACCCAGTTCAGCAGCGTGCGCGCGGCCTCTTTGCGCACGGCCGCGGGAATATCCGCCGGCTGCGCGGAAACGATATACCGCGCCAGAATCCGCGTGACGTCAGGCGGTGTTGCGGCAGGCGCAGCCAAAGCGACCGACCCCGCCAGCGCGGCGCCCCCGATGAATTTCCTCCGGTCCATCGAATCCAGCTTATACGAAGCGGCCTGCACGCAAGCTGCATAAGAGTGTAGAATCTTGAAGGGCTGAGAGAGAGAAAATGGTATTCAAGCGATATGTCGCGGTTGCGGCTCTGACTTTTTCACTGATGGCACAAAGTCTGGTGGCACAAGACAAAGCCACGTTCAAGACGCGGCTGACCGCTACCCCGGCCGACGCCAGAACGCGCGCCGCGCTCGCGGGTTCGGGCACGGTGTCGGCCGTGCTGCACGGCTCGACCCTGGCGCTCACCGGATCGTTCGAAGGCCTGCTGGCGGCAGCGACGGCCGCCACTCTGCACGGCGCGGTGGCGGCGGGCGTGCGCGGCCCCGCCATCGCGGATCTGACCGTCTCGAAAGCCACGGCCGGGACCGTCGCGGGATCGATCGTCCTTACGCCCGAGCAAATCGTGAGCCTGCACAAGGGCGGGCTCTATATCCTGATCGATAGCGAAAAGGCCCCGGAAGGTGTTCTCTGGGGCTGGTTACTTCCATAGGAGCTGCGCCATGCCAATCACAAGACTGTCGGTTCGAAAACGGAATTCATTTGTCATTGCGGGCTGTAGCATTGTGGCTCTGGCCGCGATCGTTACGGCGCAGCAGACGCCCGTCCCGGCCGGTCCTTTTACCGCCGCGCAGGTGGATGCCGGGCGCGCGGCCTACGAGGCGAGTTGCGCGCAGTGTCATGGCGCCGACCTCGGCGGCCGCAACGACGCGTCGCAACTGGCCGGCAGCCTGTTCATGGGCAGCTGGGGCGGCCGTACGACCAGCGATCTGGTTGGTTTCATGGAAGGATCGATGCCGCCCGGAAACGCGGGCAGCCTGGGCGAGGCGTCATATCTCAATATCGCGGCCTTCATCCTGAGTTCGAACGGCGCGCGGCCCGGCAACCGGCCACTGACCGTGGCCGCTAACACCGGCATCCGGTCAATCGCGACAGGGCAGGTGCGCTTGCAGGCGGCAGCAGCCGCGCCGCCGGGCGGACGTGCCGGAGCGCGCGTTCCCCCGGCTCCGCGCGGGCTGACGGTCCCGGGCGAAGTGAAGGACTATACCCCGGTCACTGACGCCATGCTGCGCAATCCCGATCCGAAGGACTGGCTGATGCTCCGTCACGACTATCACGCCAACAACTACAGCACGCTCAATCAGATCACGGCGCAAAACGTGAAAGATCTGCAGCTGAAGTGGACGTGGGCGATGAACGAGGGCACCAATCAGGCCGCGCCGCTCGTGCACGATGGCGTGATGTTCATCAACAATCCCGGCAATATCGTGCAGGCGCTCGATGCCGCAACGGGCGAACTGATCTGGGAGAACCGCATCGGCAAATCGGCCACGGGCAATTCGCAGCGCGGCATCGCCATTTATGACGACAAGGTCTACGTCACTACCGGCGACGCCCACATTTTCGCGCTCAACGCGCGCACGGGGAAGAACGTCTGGGATACCGTGATCGGCGATCGCACGAACGGCAATTACAGCACCAGCAGCGGGCCGATTCTGGTCAAAGGGAAGTTGATCCAGGGGCTGGGCGGCTCCCTCTGCGATCAATACAGAGAAGAAAAGTGCTTTATCAGCGCTTATGACGCCGAGACCGGAAAACTGGTCTGGAAGTTTTACACGATCGCGAAGGCGGGCGAGCCGGGCGGCGACTCGTGGGGCAAGCTTTCGAGCCTTTTCCGCGCCGGGGGCGACACGTGGATCACGGGCAGCTACGACCCCGTTCTGAATCTGACGTACTGGGGCGTGGCGCAGGCAAAGCCGTGGATGCGCGCCAGCCGGCAATCCGGTAACGGCGCAACTTTGTATGCGAACTCGACAGTAGCGCTGAATGCCGATACCGGGAAGCTGGCCTGGTATTATTCGCATGCTCCGGGCGAAACGTTCGATCTCGATGAGGTGTTTGAACGCGTGCTGGTGGACGATAACGGCCAGAAGCTCGTCTTCAGCGCGGGCAAGGCCGGCATTCTGTGGAAGCTCGATCGCCAGACGGGCAAGTATCTGGGGCATAAGGAAACGGTTTTTCAGAATATCTACGATTCCTACGACCCCAAAACCGGCGAGCCGCATTACCGGAACGACATCGTGGAGCAACAGGTTGGCGAGTGGGTGCAGAGCTGCCCCACGTCGGAGGGCGGTCATAACTGGCACGCGATGAGTTATCACCGGGGAACGAATGAGTTAATTATTCCGGTCACCGAAAGCTGCCAGGAAATGAAGGCCCAGAAGATCGATCTGGTGGAGGGCGGCGGAAGCGCGGGCGGCGCCTCGCGGCGGTTCTTCCAGGCGCCGGGATCGGGTGGCAATGTGGGCAAACTGGCGGCTTATGACGTCAGGACGCTGAAGGAACTCTGGGCGGTCCGGCAGCGTGCGCCCTTCATGACGGCGGTGCTGTCGACTGTCGGGGGCGTGGCGTTCGTGGGCGATATGAACCGGGTGTTCCGCGCCATCGACGTGAAGACGGGCAAGACGCTCTGGGAAACGCGCCTCGGGACTTCCGTGCAGGGCTTTCCGCTGACGTTCAGCGTGGGCGGGAAACAGTATGTCGCGGTCTCGGCGGGGCTGGGCGGAGGAAGCCCGCGCATGGTGCCGAGCGTGCTGGCGCCGGAGGTGCATTACCCGTCTTATGGAAACGCGTTGTACGTGTTTGCCTTGCCTGACCGCAAGTAAACACAAGCGTTACGGGCCAGATGGGTTCGTCTTTTCGAATGCCTGAACGCCTCGCCGGAAGCGCGGGGCGTGCAGTTTTCATTGCCGTTGCGTAACCCGGCGGCCAGCGCGCAAGTCTCTTTTCCGTAGCCGAAGACCGCCGATCCGGGCGAAGCGGCGGCGAATTTCGCCCGCGCGGTTGCTCGCACCATCGAGGTCAGCGCGGTTGTGTCGATGTAATTTACAACCCGGCCACGCTTCAGCCATATCAGTCTTGTAGGATATTAAATTGATCCCCGAAAATCACCGCCCACAGGCCGCGGAAGGCTACAGCCATACGCGGCGAGCCTTTCATCTTGCCGTAATTTACGTGCTGGGAGCCATCATCGGCCTCGCAATGGCGATTCCCACCGCGATTTATCTTCTGATACCGCCGAAACCGCGCAAACCGTCGGGCTTTATCGACGCGGGCGATGTGAGCCAGTTGACGCCGGGAGAACCGGTCGAGCTGACCTTCCAGCAAAGCCGCCTGGATGGCTGGAAACTGGTGACCGAGAAGAAAACGGCCTGGGTGGTGAAGGAACTCGATAACAAGGTAGTGGCCTTTGGCCCGCAGTGTACGCATCTTGGCTGTGCCTACCACTGGGAGGCTTCGGCGAGCAAGTTCGCCTGCCCCTGCCACGGCTCGGATTTCTCGATCGAGGGCAAGGTGCTGGCGGGACCGGCGCCGCGGCCGCTCGACCGTTACCTGACGAAGATTGAGAACAACCGGCTGCAGATCGGCGAACTGAAGCAATCGAACCCACAGGCCTGACCCTCATGCGAAAAAAATTCGAAAAATTTATCGGGGATCTGGATCACCGCACGGGCCTGCACACCGGGCTGCGGAAGTTCCTCTACGAAGAGATTCCCGCGTCCAGCGGATGGCACCAGGTGTTCGGCAGCGTGGCGTTGTTCCTGATTCTGGTGCAGTTCTTTACCGGCGCGATGCTGGCGTTTAACTACGCGCCCACGCCCGGAGACGCATACAGCAGTCTCCGCTACATCCTGACCGAAGTCACGGCGGGCCGGCTCATGCGCGGCCTGCACCACTGGGGCGCGAGCATGATCATCGTGGTGGTGGTGATGCATATGGTGCAGGTCTTTCTGTGGGGTGCTTACAAAAAACCCCGGGAAGGCACGTGGATGGTGGGCGTCGTCCTGCTGCTTCTCACGCTGGCTTACGGCCTGACCGGATATCTGCTGCCATGGGACAACCGGGCGTACTGGGGCACCGTGGTGACGACGCAGATCGGCGCGACCGTCCCGATCGTGGGTCCATACGTAAGCAGGCTGCTTGCCAGTACGGGAGACATCGGAGTGGTGACGTTCGCGCGCTTCTACGGGCTGCACGTGCTGCTGTTGCCGCCTGCAACGCTGCTGCTGATCGTGCTGCATGTATATCTGGTGCGCAGGCACGGCGTTGCGCCGGTGCCGGGCGATGAAGTGAGACGCAAGAAGTCGTTCTTCCCCGAACAGGTTTTCAAAGACACGGTGGCGGTGTTCTTCGCGTTCGTGATTCTGTTCGTGATGGCGGTGGCGGTGCGGGTGCCGCTCGAACGAATGGCCGACCCCACCGATACCAGCTACATTCCGCGTCCTGAATGGTACTTCCTTTTTCTGTTCCAGATGCTGAAGGTGTTCGCGGGGTCGCTTGAGGTAGTCGGTACGGTGCTTCTCCCGACTCTTGCGATCCTCGCGCTCATTCTGACGCCGTTCATCGATCGCAGCAAGGTGGTGCGCGTGCGCCAACGGACTCTGGCGGCAGGTATTGTCCTGCTGGCGGGGCTGGGATGGGGCGGTTTAACGCTGGCCGCGATCAAATCCACTCCACCGCAGACGGCTGCTTCGCAGATCGATTTTTCGGGGCCCGTCCAGTGGATGCAACTCACGCCTTCCGAGATGACCGGTATCAACTATTTCCGCCAGGAGCATTGCGGCAATTGCCACAATGTGGAGGGCGATTCGCCAAAATCGGGGCCGAATCTGATTAACACCAGCCTGCGCCACGACCCGGCCTGGCTGACCGCTCATTTCAAGGACCCGGAAAAGGTCACGCCTGGCAGCACGATGACGCCCGTGAATCTGAGCGATGCCGGGATGAAGGATCTGCTGGCCCTGATGCTGAAGCTGACGCCGGATAATGGAGACGTGGTGGACACGGCGCCGGAGTTCGCGGTAGCCGGCGCGGTTCTTTTCCAGAAGAATAACTGCGGAGCGTGCCACTCGGTAAACGGGATGGGCGGTAAGATCGGGCCGGCGTTGAACGGCCTGTCATCGAGACGGAACGAAGCCTGGGTGATTGAACATTTCCAGAATCCGAAAAAGATGTCGCCGGGGACCGTGATGCCGCCTTACAAGTTCTCCACGACGGATATGCAGAATGAGGTTTCGTATCTGTTTACGCTGCCGGCGAAGCCGACTCCATAAACGCCGTAATGCCTTAGATGCGCTACACTGTAGTGCATGAAGACCGAAGTCTACAGCTGGCGTGTCTCGACGGATGTCAAAACAAGCCTGGAGTGCGCGGCGCGGCATCGCAAGGTCTCCCTGTCAGCGGTTCTGGATATGGCGGCCCGCGAGTGGCTGACGAACAGCGGCTCCGGGGACGATGACGAAGAGACGCAGACCAGGCTGCGGAAGGTAGCATCGGAGTGCTTCGGAGCGTTCGCGAGCGGCGACACGCGGCGGTCGGAAACCGTCGGCGAGGCGGTGCGGCAACGTCTCCGGCGCCGCTATGGGCGCTAACGCTCTTATCGACACCGGTGCCATTCTGGCACTGCTCGACAGCACGGATCGCTGGCATCGCATCTGCGTGGAATCGTTTCAGCAGCTGCGGTTGCCTCTCCTGACCTCGGAAGGGGTTTTGACCGAACTGTTTCACCTGGTGGGAGACAATCGCAAGGAGATGGAGAGCGCCTGGAAATTCGTTCGCTCGGGCGCGGTCGAACTGGCGCCGATTACGCCTGCGGAACTGCCGCAAATCCATGCGCTGATGTCACGCTATTGGGACCGTCCCATGGATTTCGCTGACGCCACTCTCGTGCATCTGGCCAGGCGGGAATCGCTGTCAACGATCTTTACCGTCGATCACGCCGATTTCGAGACATATCGCATCGACGGCCGCCGGCGATTCCGGGTCCTTCCGGAAAAACGTCCCTGAGCCGGGGCAAACACGATCAACTGGCGAATGCGTGGCCCGCGAACACCTGCGGGCCACGCATTCGCCGCAATCAGATCCGGCAGATCAGCAGTTCGCGCTCGTAGATAATCTCCGAAGGCAGATGATCGTGCAGCTCAATGAACAACTCCTCGTGCCCGATCACTTCGGCACGCCAGGCGTTGCGATCGAATTTCTGTAGTTCCTCGAACTTCTCGCGCGGGAAGTCGAGGCCCTTCCATTCGATGTCTTCGTAATGCGGCATCCAGCCGATCGGGGTTTCCATGCCCACCGCGCGGCCGTGGGAACGATCCACAATCCACTTCAGGACGCGCATGTTCTCACGGAAGCCCGGCCAGATGAATTTGCCGTCGGCATCTTTCCGGAACCAGTTCACATGGAAAATCCGGGGCGTTTCGCTGAGGTGCCGGCGCATCTTGATCCAGTGCCGGAAATAATCGCCCATGTGGTAACCGCAGAACGGCAGCATGGCCATGGGATCGCGCCGGACTTTACCGACGGTCCCTACGGCCGCTGCGGTCATCTCGGAACCCATCGTCGCGCCGACATAGACGCCCGCGGTCCAGTTGAACGCCTGGTAGACGAGCGGCATGGTGGTCGCGCGGCGTCCGCCAAAGATAATGGCGCTGATCGGCACGCCGTCCGGAGCTTCCCAGGAGGGATCGATCGTGGGGCACTGCGAAGCCGGGGCAGTGAAGCGGGAATTCGGGTGCGCGGCTTTGACTCCGGTGGCTTTCCCGATTTCCGGAGTCCACGGCCGTCCCTGCCAGTCGAGACACTCGGCGGGCGGTTCCTCCGTCATCCCTTCCCACCACACGCCGCCTTCCGGAGTGAGCGCGACGTTGGTGAAGATGGAGTTGGTGGCGAGCGTCTTCATCGCGTTCGGGTTCGTGTGCACTGAGGTGCCCGGCGCCACGCCAAAGAAGCCCGCCTCGGGGTTGATTGCGTAGAGCCTGCCTTCGGCATTCGGCTTGATCCACGCGATGTCGTCGCCCACGGTCCAGACCTTCCAGCCTTCGAAACCCTCCGGCGGAACGAGCATGGAGAAGTTCGTCTTGCCGCAGGCGCTCGGAAACGCCGCCGCGACATACGTTTTCTCGCCCTCGGGATCTTCCACGCCAAGAATCAGCATGTGCTCGGCCATCCAGCCTTCGTCGCGCGCGATGTTGGAGGCAATGCGCAGGGCGAAGCATTTCTTGCCCAGCAAAGCGTTGCCGCCATAGCCGGAACCGTAGGACCAGATCTCGCGCGTTTCGGGGAAATGGACGATGTATTTTTCTTTGTTGCAGGGCCACGGCACGTCGGCCTGACCGGGCGCGAGCGGAGCGCCGATCGAGTGCATGCACGGCACCACGCGCTTGAAGTCTTTATCGATCTCACGCAAAACCGGGAGACCGATGCGCGCCATAATTCGCATGCTGACGACAACATACGCCGAATCCGTCAGCTGGACTCCGATCTGCGCCATGGGCGAGCCCACCGGACCCATGCTGAAAGGCAGCACGTACATGGTGCGCCCGCGCATGGCCCCGCTGAACAAGCCTTTCAGCTTGCGCTTCATGTCGAAAGGGTTTTCCCAGTTGTTGGTGGGCCCGGCGCCATCCTTCGAGAGCGAGCAGATGAAGGTGCGGCCCTCAACGCGCGCCACATCGTTGGCATCCGACCGGGCGTAGTAGCAGCCTGGCCAAAGCTCCTGGTTCAACTTGATGAGAGTTCCGCTCTCAACCATTTCGGCACAGAGCTGGTCGTTCTCTTCCTGCGAACCGTCTACCCAGTGGATCGCGGCCGGCTCGGTCAGTTCGGCCATCTTCTCAACCCACTTCTGCAGGTGTTCGTTACTGCTCAGCGGGACCGATGAATTTCGTCTCTTGCTTTCGGTGACTGTATTTGGCATATGCGACGCGGCTAATCTTCAAAAATATCAAGTGTTACTGGTGTGGCATCTTCGGCGCATCAGGCTGCCGCGACACCGGCTTTGGTTCTCCAGGACTTCGCGGACACGATCGCCCGGTTGACGGCCTGAATGTTTTTCACGCCTTCGGTCGACAAAAAATCTTCCAGCGCATGCAGGCCCTTCGTGGCGTAAATCGGCATCCCGTCTTTCCATGTGGCGCGTCCGCAAAGGACGCCGGAATAGTCGGTACCGCTTTCAGCCGCCATGCCGAGCGATTCGATGAATTGCGCATTACTGACGCCCGCGCTCAAATAAATGAACGGCTTCTTCGCGGCCGCGGCGGCCGCGCGGAAATGATCGAGAGCCTCGGCCCGGGAGTAAGCGGCCTGCCCTTTAAACTCTCTGCTGCCTTCGACGAAGTTCGAGTTAACCGGAATCTCCACCTTGAGCACGTCAACCTTATATTGCGGTTTGGAGAACTCTTCCATGCTCTTCGTGACAATTTCCGGCTTTCGCTTCGCGTATTCGAGGCCCTTTTCGTCTCCGCCTCGCGGATCGTAGCCGACAAATTCGAGAAAGAACGGAATGTCGTAAGCTTCGCTCTCCGCGCCGACCCGTTCCAGGAATGCGTGCTTGATGTCGTTGACCTTCGGATCTTCGAATGGCGTGTAGTAAACCAGAATCTTGACGGCATCCGTGCCCATCTCTTCTTTCAGGCGTTTGACGGAGACGTGCGGCAGCAGATCGGGCAAACGGCCTGGCTGCGTATTGTCATAGCCACTGTGTTCATACGCAAGCAGCAAGCCGGCATTCTTCGCGCGTGCTTTCGAGGCGGGAAGCCCCCATTCGGGATCGAGCAGGATCGCGCTGGCGTAAGGAGTCAATACCCGCGTCACCGCGGTCTTGAACTCCTGCATCATTTCGTCGGTTATATCCTTCCGCGGGACACCTTTGGCGGATGCAAGCGACTTGGCCAGGCTTCCACGCTGATCCATCGCGGCTGCCGCGATGACGCCCTCTTTGTTCGAGAGCGCATTCATGTGTTTCAGCTTACCTGGAGACAGACTCACGGTTGCTACTCCTCTTTAATTCCCAATTATCCCACGTGAAACTTCGCCAGCCGCGCGTGCAGGCGCGATGCAACTCCAACATCCCGCAGAATCTGCGTTTTCAGAGCTTCCGGCGTTTCGAACCTGCACTCGTCCCTGATAAACCGCAGGAAACCGACCTCGATCCGCTCCGGTTGCGTATCGCCGGGAACCCCCAGCAGAAACGTCTCGACCGTCAGATTTTCGCCGTCGAAGGTAGGCCTGTAGCCCACGTTCGTGATCGAATTCCACTGGCGCCCGGATTCGAGGTCCCGCGTGCGTGTCGCATAGACGCCGGTTTTGGGCAAGACCTCATTCTCGGGATCGAGATTGAGCGTGGGCACCGTCTGTTTCGTGCCGATTCCCTGCCCTCTTACGACCCTTCCTTCAAGCGCGAAAGGCGCCCCGAGCATACGGCAGGCGCGCGATACCGATCCCGTCGCCACCAGCTTCCGGATACCGGAACTGCTCACCCGCTCGCCCCTGCGCAGAATGCCCTGTATCGCCTTCAGTTCGAACCCGAGACGCTCGCCGAGGACACGCAGCGTATCCGTATTCCCGGCCTGTTTGTGGCCGAAACGGAAATCTTCTCCGACCAGCACGGCCTGCGCGTGGAGCGTCCGCGCCAGGACGCTTTCGGCGAACTCCCCCGGCGTCAGGCGGGCCGTATCGGGAGAAAAAGGGAACAGCAGAACCGCCTCGATTCCTTCCGCCGCCATGCTCCGCAGGCGTTGATCGAGAGTCATGAGCAGGCGCGGCGCGCGCTCCGGCGCGAGGACACGAGCGGGATGCGGGTCGAAGGTCAGGACAACGGGAATCGAGCCTCTTTCTTTGGCCAGGGCCGCCACGCCGCGCATGATCTGGCGATGGCCGGCGTGCACGCCGTCGAAGTTGCCGATCGCGACGACAGAGGGTCCGAAACCGTCCGGGACATCGGCCAGAGCGCGAAAGACCTTCATAGGCCGGGCACTTCGATTTCGAGCCCGTCATACGCCAGGAAAATACCCGGCGGAAACGTGGCCTCGGTCGAGGCATGGGAGACATCGTGACACATGTGGGTGAAATAGGTTCGTTTCGGCTGAAGTCTGAGCGCTGTTTCGATCGAATGCGCCACGGTCGAGTGAGTGGGATGCGGCCGATGGCGCAGCGCGTCGAGAAACAACACATCCAGCCCCTCCAGACGAGCAAGTGACGATTCCGGAATCTCGCTGTGATCGGTCAGATACGCCACATTGCCGAACCGGAAGCCGAAGATCGTGTCTTTCCCGTGCGTGAGCGGAATGGGTTCGAATTGCAGACCGAGCACGTCGAACGGCGCGCCGTCGATCAGATGGACATCGAGCTGCGGAACCGAGGTCTTGCGTTTCCGGTCATCGAAAACATAGGCGAAAACCCGCTCGATGACGGCGAACGCCGGGCGCGAAGCATAGATGGGAATCCGCGTCTGCTGGTGATAGTTGAACGGGCGAACGTCGTCAAGGCCGAGGATGTGATCGGCGTGCCAGTGCGTGTAGACAATCGCGTCCAGACGCGCGGTGCGCGCCCGCAGAATCTGCGCCCGGAAATCGGGCGTCGTATCCACCACGATGTTGCGAACGATATTACCGTCGGGGAAACTGATCAGGATGGAGGGGCGCAGGCGTTTGTCGCGCGGGTCCGTCGAGAGGCACACCGCGCAGGAACAACCGATTGTGGGAACGCCCGAACTGGTGCCGGAGCCGAGCACCGTGATCTTCAGATTCATTACTTGTTTTGCGACTGATCTCTGATCTGAAGGAAACGGATACGCAATTCGGCGACCGAGGTATCGAGCGCCTCCAACTCATCCGCCGTGAGATTTCCTCTGGTCTTTTCCTGTAACACGCCCAGTAAGTCGATGTTGTGCCTCGCCAGTTCAAGATCCGGTTCGGGCATCTCTTCGCCCGCGGCGCCAAACGGAAGAGTTCCGAGATTCAATTCGGCTTGCAGGCGCAGGGAATAGATCAGGAAGTCGAAGTCGGCGGGGGGCAGTTCCGGGCGCGTCTCGGGACCCTCATCCGGCGATTCAGGCGATGTGATCTCAACATCTTCGCTCATCCCACTTAGTCTACATCCCGCGCGTGTATCCGCGCGGCGCGGCGCGCCCCTGTATCATCGAAGAAATGTCCGTTTCGTCCGAAAATACGATTGAACTCGAAAGCCGCTATCTGCTTCAGAATTATGCGCGTCACCCGCTGATTCTGACCCGCGGCGACGGCCCTTACATGTGGGATGTCGACGGCAGGCGGTATCTGGATTTCATCGCCGGCATCGGCGTCAACGCTCTCGGCCAGAATCACCCCCGCATTGTGCGCGCGATTCAGGAACAGGCGGCGCGGCTGATCCACACCTCGAACCTGTTTTACAACGAGTATCAGGGGCCGCTCGCGCGGCGCATCGCCGAAATCAGCGGCCTCAACCGGACCTTCTTCACGAACAGCGGGACTGAATCCACCGAAGGCGCCCTCAAGATGATCAAGGCCCACGGCCACGACATCTCGCCCGAAAAATACGAGATTATCTCACTTGAAAACTCCTTCCACGGGCGCACCCTCGGCGCCCTCTCGATCACCGGTCAACCCAAATACCTGAAAGATTTCCAGCCGCTGATTCCCGGCGTGAAGTTCGTGCCGCCCAACGATATCGCCGCGCTCGAAGCGGCCTTCAGCGAACGCACCGCAGGCATCTGCATCGAGTGGATACAGGGAGAAGGCGGCGTGGTGCCGATCGACGCGGCCTTCTCCCGCCGCGCCCGCGAGCTTGCAGACCGATACGACGCGCTGCTGTGCTTCGATGAAATTCAGTGCGGCGTGGGCCGGGCCGGCGCATATTTCGGCTATCAGTTGGTCGATCCGCCCGTTATGCCCGACATTATTACCGCCGCAAAGCCGGTGGCCTGCGGTATCCCTCTCGGCTTCATTGCCGCGAACGAGCGGGCGGCAAAATCGATCCGGCCCGGGATGCACGGCTCCACGTTCGGAGGTAATGCGCTCGCGGCGCGCGTGTCGCTCGAATTCTTCGACATCCTGGACGGTCTGTTGCCCCAGATCCGGCGCGTGGGCGAGTATTTCCGCGCGGAGTTGCGGCGCATCGCCACACGGTTCGACTTCATCCAGGGAGTTCGCGGCTACGGTCTGATGATCGGCATGCCGCTCGCAATCCCCGGCAGGGAAATCGTCAACCGGGCGATGCAGGAAGGCCTGCTCATGAACTGCACGCACGACACCGTACTGCGCTTTCTGCCGCCTTATATCGTGACCGAAACCGAAGTGGACGAGGCGGTCGTCATTCTCGAACGCGTGTTCGGCACTATTGAACCGCCGCGATGAATTGGCGATCTACAGCAATTCTTCCCGCTGGTTCTTTTCGAGCAGTTTGACGATCTCGCCCACCTGTTGCGCGCGCGACCGATCCGCAATCAGCAGGGCATCGGGCGTGTCCACAACGATCAGGTTTTTCACGCCCAGCAGCGCCACCAGCTTGTGGCCGCAATCGATGTAGTTGCCGGTCGAATCGGCGGACAGTAATTCCGAGCGCGTGGCGTTCCGGTTCTCGTCGTGTGGAATCAGTTCGTAAACTGCGTCCCAGCTGCCGACGTCGCTCCAGCCGAACTCATCGCAGGCAAGGCCCACCACGTTATCGGCATGCTCGATCACTCCGATATCCACCGAAATATTCTCGCAGAGCGGAAAGACTTCGGCGAGCTTCGCCGCAAAACTCTCGTGCGTGAACGCGGGCAGGCTTGAAATCAATGCGGCCGTCTTCGGCTGGTGTTTGCGCATGGCCTCAAGCACCGTCCCGGCCTTCCAGAAAAACATTCCCGCATTCCAGAAGTACCGCCCGGCCTTGAAGAATTTCTTCGCCGTCTTCGCATCGGGCTTCTCCCGGAAACTGGCGACGTCCAGCGGATCGAACCCTCCGGCCTCTGCCGTCCCGGGAAATTCAATATATCCGTAAGCTGTGTCGGGCCATCGCGGCTGGATGCCCAGAACCGCGATTTTCCCCTTTTCGGCGGCCTTGAACGCCGCGCGCAGGAACTGAAGGTAGCGCTTCGGCAATCCGATTACATGGTCGGAGGGAAAAACGCCAAACACGGCTTTCGGATCGATCGACTGCAGAATGTGCGCCGCCAGAGCGATCGCCGGCGCCGTATTGCGCTGCGCCGGTTCCGCGATAATCTGCGCTGCCGGGACCTCGGGCAACTGGCGCACGATCTCATCCCGCACAAAATCGCTGGTCAATACCCAGATGCGCTCCGGTGGAATCAGCGGCGCGAGACGATTCACTGTCTCCTGGATCAGCGTCCGTTCGCCCGTGACGTGCAGGACCTGCTTGGCGTGACGTTTGCGGCTGCGGGGCCAGAAGCGCGTACCCCTGCCGCCGGCCAGAATCAGGCCGTAATAGTTTGCCTTCGCCATTTTTTCCGCCTACTGAACGGGATACGAATGGAGCAGCTTGAACTCTCGGTTCCAGCGCGTTTTAGTGGCGAAATGCGTCGCAATATCGAACAAATGGCTGATGCTGATGTTCGGATCGGAAAGCTCTTCCGTACTGGCGTTGTAGGACCAGTAAATGATCAGCGGCTTCCCGATAATATTCTCGCGCGGCACAAACCCCCAGTAGCGGCTGTCGAGCGACTGGTCGCGATTGTCGCCCATCGCGAAATAGAAACCCGGCGGCACCACCACCTCGCCGTTTTTCACGTTCTTTTCCAGCATCACCTGCGCGGGCGGGTAAAGCGGCGCGTTCGGATCGGCCGGAAAGTTGTCGCGGTAGGAATCGATGTAGTCGAGCTTGTGCACCACATAAGGCTCCACCAGCATGTGGCCGTTCAGGAAGACGTTCTTGTTCTCGAGATGAATACGATCTCCGGCGACGCCCATCACGCGCTTCACGAACGTCTGTTTGATGTCGACCGGATAGCGGAAAACGATAATATCGCCGCGATGCACGTTTTCGTACGGCAGCAGATGTCCGCTGATGTTGCCGGGCGGCGCGAAAGCCATCTTATCCACGAGCAGGTGGTCTCCCACCAGGAGCGTGTCCTCCATGGAGCCCGTCGGAATCACGTAGGCCTGCACCAGCGTTGTAGTTCCGAACAGTAAAAGGATGATGGTAACGGTCCACTCGGCGATGAAACCCCGGGGCGGTTCGACTTTGGGGTTTTTCAGGTCGGGTTTTTCCTGCGTGCCGGGTTCGGCAGCTTTGTCGGCAACAGCTTTTGAACGATCCACTTTCACTATTGTAGCGGCAAACACTGGTATCCTGAAAAGGCCTTTTCGCTTCCGGCTTCAGATGACCAGTTCCGCTCCCGCCGTTCCCCGGCACTCCGTCAAACGTTCCAACACGTCGATCTATCTGGTGCTCGGTTGCACCGTTTTCGCGGCCGCGGCTCAGGTTTTGATGAAGTTCGGCGCCACGCACGCCATGCCTGCGGTAAATCCCGCAAATCCCGCTACGTGGATGCCGTTCGCGGTGACGCTGTTGGGAAACCTGCCCCTGCTGCTGGGATATTGCATGTCGGCAGGCACCGCGTTTCTGCTCATTATGGGCCTGCGGCACGGCGAACTTTCCACCCTTTACCCCATCATCTCAATGAGTTATGTGTGGGTGGACCTGCTATCCATGTACTTTTTCCATGAACACATGAATGTGTGGAAAGCGGCGGGAATCTTCCTCGTAATCGGCGGGGTAGCGCTGTTGGGACGGGCAGGGTCGAACGCGTGAACGCAACACCGTTGAGTTCCATTGCGCTCGTACTGCTCGCTTCGGTAATCGGCTCGTTCGGCGCGGTATTTCTGAAGCTGGGAGCGGCGCACCTGGCGGGCGGGATGCGCTATATCTTCAACTGGCAACTGCTGGCCGGGGTCTCTTTGTACCTTGGCTCCAGCGTGCCGTTTGTCATGGGCCTGAAACACGGGGAGCTGTCGGTGCTCTATCCGATGGTTTCAGCCAGCTATATCTGTACGCTTTTCTGGTCGCGGCTGTTTTTCAACGAGCCGATCACGAAGGCCAAAGTCGCCGCCCTCGGTTTGATTTTCGTCGGGATTATGTGTATTGGCGTCGGCGCGCGCTGAGTCCTGGAATCCCGTCCCCGCATGCGCCAATACGTACGGGCCATCCGGCACCACGGCGATGACCGCGCCAGCGGGCAAGCCGTCCAGCAGCGCCGCCAGAGCCTCCCGTGCCGAGGCATATGCTCTGCCCCACAATGCCGGATAGTAATCCGCAGGCAAACCTGGCACGAAGTAGAGCACATCCGCGTGCCGGGTGACAAGCGCCAGCTTTTCAAGTTGCCACTGATCCACCAGCACGGGGGCATTTACGATGCGATCGAGAAAGTCCCGGTCCGAAATCCCTTCGCGCAGCATGTCCGCGAAGTCCGGCGAACCGGTGCCCTCATTGCATGCGGCGATGAGGAGAATCCTGCCGCCCGGCTTCACGATTTTCCCGGCGGCTGTAATCCCCTTGATCGCCTGATAAAACGTCAGATCGAGAGGATATCCCGCCGCTGAGGTAATGACGGCGTCCACGGGTCCGTCGAGCTCCTGCAACATGGCGGCGGATACGAACCGAACGGCTTCGGCGTGTGCCGCTTCGGGCGCGCCGGCGAAAACTCCGGCAATGCTCCGATCGCGGGCGATCGCGGCGTCGAGCATGAAATCGTGCCGGGCCATGCGTGCGATTTCGAGCAGCTCCGCGTGCACGCTGTTGCCCTCGATCGAACCCTCCACGGCCCTTGGATCGCGCATGAAGCGAGGGCTGTGAATGGATTTGATCGTGTCCTCGAATGCCAGCCCCGGAGCCACCAGTTTTCGCCCGCCGGAGAACCCCAGCATCAGATGCGGCTCGATCAGACCGGAGGTGATATGCAGATCGGCCGCCATGAACCGCTCGTCGATATAGACCGGCGTTCCCGAGCGGGTTGACCCCAGGCTCCGATGCTCATTCCGCTCGCGCGCGCGATGATTGACCACGCGGTACCGGCTGGCGACCGCGGGCGAAAGAATTTCCGCAATTTCATCCTGCGTCGCGGGACGGTGCAGGCCGGTTGCAATCAGGATGGTAATGGCCTCGCGCGGAATTCCGGCGCTCTCAAGGCGTTCAAGCAGCGGCGGCAACAGAACCGGGTACGGCACGGGCCGGGTGATATCGCAAACCGAGATCGCGGCGCTCCGTTTTCCCCGGGCCAGTTCCCGCAGAGACGGTCCGGAGACCGGGCAGTCCAGAGCCTGTCCGATCGCTGCCGCGGCGTCGGGCAAAGCAGGCGCGGAGCGCGCTTCGAGCACGCGCCAGTCATAGCCGCGCGGCAGATCGAGATCGAGAAAGCCGCGCCCAAAAGCAAGCAGGATACCCATATCCTGTATGGTGACATGCAACGGGCGCAAAAAACGACGGCCTCAGGGAGTCTTGCCGCCAGCCGGCGCCTGCGTTTCCCCGGCGCGCGCTTTGAGCGTGTCTTCAATGAGCTGGCGGGTAAGTTTATCGGCAATATCGGCCATCGCGCCGTGAAACTTCCCGCCGGTGCTTTCCTGCGTGCTCGACCAGATCACATCTCCGGCAGCGTTGACCAGCCGGATCGAGGCGGAGCTCTCGTGCCGCCTTTCGTCGATCTGGCTCGTCTCGCTGTCTGTAATCCCGATCCCTTTGGACTGCCTCGAAGAGGTTGACCCGCTCATGGAACTGCTGCTTCCGCTGCCGGATGCGATGTCCGTGTGCAATCCCAGCGAATCGCTGGAGTTGTGTTGTTCGGTATAGATCTTGTCGTCGGACGAACCGCGAAGAAAGGCATCCGCCCGATCCTGGTTTTCCGTGATGACGAAGAGTTTCGAATTCTGCAATGCGGCGATCAGCATGTCCCGCATCTGATCGGAGGTGTGGCCGCCGCCAAGCTGGTCGACGAAAATCCGCTTGACCAGCGCCAGATCGGGCTGTGCGGGTTGTGGTTCGATACACGAAGCGGTCCACGGCCAGATCAGTAATGGACAGGCGAGCAGCCACGCCATCGCCGGGATCCCGCGTTTCATCCCTTGCCCGCCTTCCGGGCTTCTTCATCCTGAAATTCAACCCGCCGGCCCGTGCGGGCTTCGAGCGAGACCAGCAGTGGACGAATGTCATTCTTGTTCACCCGAAGAACCATCGCCTGTTGCCTGCCCTCCCGGTCGACATACCCGATCGTGAGGAAATGCGTTTTTTTCTTTGCCACCAGAAACAACGGTGAAATCAGTGCCGCTTCGACATACCGTCGGCTGACACGCAACCCATACTCCAGGGTATCGACATCCTTATACGGAACTGTCAGCGAACTGGTCCGGCCGATTAGCTTGAGCGCATCGTCCCCGAGGATTTCAATCCGAACGCTGGATTTATTCTGTATTGCCGGCACGGTCCCGCCTACATAGAGGACCCGGCTGCCGGTATCTCCCGCCAGAAGCAGAGACGAGAGAGAGAGCAAGACCGCGAGGTATCGCTTCATGCTCCATGAAATAGCACGTTTTCGCGCCAGATCCCATACCGCCGGTTCGTTATCCGGTGGTATGGGATCTGGCGTTTACGGTTCCGGACGAAGGCTACATCTTAAAGTTAAACGACAGGTCGGCCGTTGCTTTCACGGCCTTTCCGTTCGCCGTGAACGGAGTGAACTTCCAATGCTTAGTAGCCGAAACCGCGGCGTTTGCCAGAACTGCATTGCCCGTGACCGGCTTGACGGACTCAACCGAGCCCTCCTCCGAGATATGCACCTCGACCTCCACCGCACCTTCGAGGTGCCACTGTTTGGCAATCGAGGGATACTCGGGTTGCACTTTCGAGGTGGCTGCTTTCATGGCTTCGGAACTAGACACCTTGAGAGCGGCGTCCTGTGCCAGCGCATACCCCGAAGCCGCTGCCATCAGGAGCGAGAAAACAACGATTCTGCCTTTGATTGTGTTTGTCATAGTATTTATCTCCATGCGTATTCCTGCCGTTCTTCTCCCCTGTTTTGTGCCCGCGAACGTGGAGCATTTTGTACTTCTTCCTTCATGCCGAGCATTGCTCTCATGCGGTGTACCGTGGATTGCAGGTATTCCGCTTCGGCGCTCATCTGCGAGCCCGCGCTCGCACCCTCTTCGGCGCTCGCCGCTGTCTGCTGCGTGACCTGCTGGATCTGCAGTATGGCTTTGGAGATCTGCTCGATGGCGCGAGCCTGCTCCGAACTGCCCGCGTTAACTTCGTTCGAGAGCCGCTGGACCTGCGCCGAACTGTCCGTGACCTGACGCATCGCCGCGGCCACTTCGTCCAGCCGGACCCGTCCGACTTTAGAGTGCTGAATGGATTCTTCGATTAATCCCGACGTATCCTTGGCAGCCTGGGAACAACGCTGCGCCAGGTTGCGTACTTCGTCGGCGACGACGGCGAAGCCCATGCCGGCTTCTCCTGCCCGCGCCGCTTCCACCGCCGCGTTCAACGACAGAATGTTGGTCTGGAAAGCGATTTCGTCGATCACGCGAATGATCTTCGAGATTCTCTCGCTCGACGACGAGATGTCGCGCATCGAGACCAGCATGTGTTCGAGTTTCTGGTTGGCTTCGGTCAGGAGCCGGTTGGCGTCGTTGGTATGTTCGGCCGCTTCCCGCGAACTCTTCGCGTTCCGCCGCACCATGGAATTCACCTGCTCGGCCGAGGCGGAGGTCTGCTCAAGCGAAACCGCCTGCTCCGACGCGCCCTGCGCCAGGGACTGGCTGATGGACCCCATCTGGACCGCCGCGCGCGCCACCTGCTGCGCACCCTCGGATACCTGCGATCCCATCGTGCCGAGCGCACCGTTCATCTTGCGCACCACAATAACGATCAGGAGGGAGAACGCGACGGTGAGCCCCACGAACACAAACGCAAGGATGCGTGTGGCCAAAGCGCTTGCCAGCACGTCGACCGTCTCCGAATTCATTCTGTCGCGCTGACCGGTGAGAAATTCACGCGCATTCCGCTGCAACTCGTCGTAAGCGGGCAATAATTTTTCGCTGACCAGCTTCAACGCATCGTTCATCTGTTGCTTTTGAATCAGCTGGCTTACTTCCTCGCTCATGGGCCGAACGGCAACGGCTTTCGATTGAAGAGACTGGATCAGCCGGCGATCGGCGGCCGAATCGATCAGAGGCGTTAACTGCCCGAAGAGACTGTCTATACGGCGCTCCAGGTCGGCGACCGCGCGCCGGTTCTGGTCGACTCCCGACGTGTCGCTCAGAATCGAACGGAGCAGCAGCGCCTGTTCCCTGCCGCCAATCTCGGTTACGGTTTCAACAAGTTGACTCGTTGTATCCGCTCGCTTCGACATACGGTGAACGACCCGGTCCAGGGCGCCGTTCAGCGAACTCATGGCACGCATCGATGTAAACGTCAGCGCCGCTACCATGCAGCGCAATGCAGTGAATCCACCGAGAAATTTTGTTCGAAGTGTCCAACCACTCATGTTTCCGACCGTTTCCTTTCGTTTCCTCACCAACCCCTGGGGGCGGCGCTTATGCCGTTAATCGGCGGCGCGAGCGAAAAGGTTTAGTGCAAACACGCAACGGCGTCGAAAAGAACCCGTCCGGCCCCGGAAAGCGGGCCATCCCGGCGTTGCGGCGATCGCGCAAGCGTGATAGCTTCATCCGAGTAGCTTCCATTCCGAAGGAGTTCCATTCATGAATGCCACGCGAAAACGCCCGATCCTGTTTCCGTTGTTTTTGCTGGGTATGTTCGCCGCCGGCGTCATGCTGGCCACGCGAGCCGACGGGCAGCCGCAGGGTAAGGCGAAGGCCAGGCCGACCCCGGTCCGCGCCGTGACGCTCGTCAGCGGACTGTCGCATCCCTGGAGCCTTGCATTTCTGCCCAATGGCGACATGCTGGTGACGGAACGCACCGGCAAACTCCGCCTTGTGCGGGACGGGCGGCTCGACCCCGAGCCGATCGGCGGCGTGCCCGCGGTCCACGCAGTGCGTCTGTCGGGCCTGATGGAGATCCTGCCGCATCCCGATTTTGCGCGAAATCGGGTGGTCTATCTTACGTATACGAAAGACGTTGCCAATGGCATGGTAGCGACAACCCTCGCGCGGGCGCGCCTCGATGGCCACCGGCTGGTGGACGTGAAAGATATTCTGATCTGCGATCCCTGGGCCGGGGATGGAGGCTCGGGGTCCCGCCTCGCCTTCGGAAAAGACGGCATGTTGTACATGACGACCGGCGCCTCGAACGGCAACGCGGCACAGGAGCCGGGCAGTCTGCGCGGCAAGATCCTGCGGCTTCGCGACGATGGAACTCCGGCGCCCGGCAATCCCTTCGAAGGCCGCCCGGGATATAAAGCGGAGATTTACTCTCTGGGGCATCGCAACTCGCTCGGGCTAGCGTTCAATCCGGTTACCGGCGACCTTTGGAACAACGAGAACGGGCCTTATGGAGGCGACGAAATCAACGTCATCAAGCCGGGGGCGAATTATGGCTGGCCAAAGGTCAGTTTCGGCCGTGAATATACCGGTCCGAAGCTCCCCAATTCCGCGGAAGGCATGACTGGTCCGATCGTTTTCTGGGCCCCGTCGGTAGCGCCTTCCGGCATGGCATTCTATACGGGCGACCGCTTCCCCGGGTGGAAGAACAACGTTCTGGTGGGAGCAATGCTGGGCGGCGCGGTGCAGGGCTACGGCCACCTGGAGCGAATTATATTCAACGAGAACTGGGATGAGACCGGGCGGCAATCCCTGCTGGCGGATCTCAGGCAGCGCATCCGCGACGTCCGGCAGGGTCCCGACGGGTTGGTCTATGTATTGACCGACGAAAATAATGGAGCGTTGATCCGGCTGGAGCCGGCGCAATAGAAGTGCTCAGGCGTTCCACGCCCGCGGCGGCGTTTCTGCTCCTGCTCGCATTCTCCGCCGCAGGGCAGATCGATAACGACAAGAGCGGTATGCCGGAAGCTCCCAAAGGCTTGCCCGCACCGGTCACCGCCGACGGGCACGTCGATTTCTCCGGGGTCTATTATGCGCCCGGTTACGGTCCTTCCGATCCGCCGATCCGGAACGGGGAGACGATCGCGCGCAATATTGCCCGGGATCTGAAGCCGGGCGATGTGCCCATGCTGCCGTCGGCTGCCGCACTGATGCGGCAGCGCGATGCGGACAACAGCAAGGACGATCCGGAAGGACTGTGCCTGCCCATGGGAACGCCGCGCAAGGACCCCTACCCGTGGAAAATCATCCAGACTCCGCGGCTCTTTCTGATTCTCTATGAGGGAAATGTCCACAGCTACCGGCAGGTGTTCCTGGACGGACGGCCGCACGACCCGAACGTTACCGAAACCTGGTGGGGCGATTCGACCGGGCATTGGGACGGCAACGCTCTGGTGGTAGATACTGTCGGTCTGAACGACAAGGCCTGGCTCGATCTGGTCGGGCATCCAAGGACGAGCAAAGCCCATATCGTCGAACGTTTTACGCGGCCCGAGCTGGGCCGGGTGAATATTGAAATTACGATCGACGATCCCGGCGCCTATTCGAAGCCCTGGAAAGTGCTGGAGTCGGCTCAGCTTGCGCCCGGCTGGGAAATCGCGGAGTATATCTGCAACGAGAATAACCGCGACGCGCGGCACCTCGTCGGCAAGTAATGCGCCAGCGGCAAGAGACTCTTTCGAGGCCGGGAAACCCGGTTTTTCCGCTCCCGCTTTCCCAATATATTCGATTTGTCACGGATACGGATTTTTAACCCCGTTTGTCGTCCGAAAATGCATTCTTTTCTATTGGTTGGAGAGGGTAAGTTCTGATATACTCCACGTACGACCTCAAGGAGGACGCTATGAATACGGAAAGCTCTCAAAGTATCAGAACCGGCGTACAGTTCGCGGGTGAAGCTTTGCTCCCGGGCGGGAGCAATATCGTCAATGGAAATTTTCTCAAGGGCGGGATTTATGCCGTCGTCGGCCTGGCAGCTAAAGCCATGTTCGGCCTTCCTGGCCTGCTGATTGTGTCGGCGAATTCGTTCTCGGACGCTGTCACGGGACACAACATCTTCGAGACCCTGAGAGAAGAACCCAGAACGCATTCGAAAGACAGCAAAAGCTAATTTTTTTCAGACAGCGCGGACAAAACTCCCCCCATGCGCGGGAAGGTTGGGAGTTTTGTCCGCAATTGTACGATTATCGATTGTACGGTTACGTACGGAATTGGAATAGAGCGTGCGACATGCCGGATGATTCAGAAGAAAAGCGTTCATTCAAAGCGGGATTGGAATTCTGCGGTGAGGTTTTGGTGCCCGGAGGGAGCAATCTCGTCAAGGGCGACTGGAAACAGGCGGGTATCCACGCCGCGCTTGGCGTAGCGGCGCGAAGTGTCTTTGGCGTTCCCGGACTACTCCTCGTTTCTTCCGATTCAATCGTCAAAGCTCTGACGGGCCGACACCTCCTTGAGGCGTTCCCGGGGCGGCAACGCGCCTCACGGCCGGACAGGTCGGCGCTGCGCGCCTCACAGCCTGACAGGGCGGCGCTGCGCGCCTCCAGCGACGAAGCGGCAGCGAACGACAAGCCCGCCAGCGTGGCCAAAGCACAGCCTCCCGTAGAAACAACCCGGACGGCAGAGACAACCCGGAGACCCCAGGCGCCGACGCCGGCAGTAACTAAAAAGTCACGCGCGGTTCCCGTCAAAAAATCAAAACCATCATGAAAAAGACCACCTACTTATTTGGGGTCGCCTCCGGTGTGGCGGTGGCGAGTGCCTGGAGATTCCTGTTTAAGGAAAGCGTGAAAGCGGGAGTTAAAGCCGGCCGCGTGATCCGCCGCGTTTCGGCGCAGGCAATGGAAGAAATGGAAGATGCGAACGCCGAGGCTCTCGACGAACTGGCGCACCAGGACAGCAAGTCGCACCGGGACAGCAAGTCAAGGCAGTGACTGGGCGAGGGCGCGGGCGAAAGCCGGACGAACCGGCCGTGCATGTCCGCTCGGCGGTTCCTGGCCGGGAACGATGGGACGTGGACGCGATTGCCGGGAACCCCGAGCGGGCGCGGCAATTGCAGGCGGCCCTCGCGAGTTATCCGGGGGTACGGGAAGCTCAGGCCAATCCTCTCTCGGGCCGCGTGCTGGTGGTTTTCGACCCGGGCCCGCCCAAACTCAATGTCGGCGCGCTGATCCTCGATACCCTCAGGCATTTGCCCCGTCTTTCCGCTCTCGCTCCCGTCAGCCGTTCTTCGAACGCTAACCTCTATCGGATACTCAAAACCTCGCTGCCGGAAAGGAAGCAGCTGGGCGGCGCGATTTTCTTTTCGCTTCTCAGCTTTTCCATTCATTTCTGCGAAGGCTTGTTCGTGGTTTCCACCATCAGAAGCCGCGGCCGGATTGCGACGAGCGATCAGCCCAGCGCAAAACCGTTATCCGTCACGTCCGTCGCCCTGGTCAGCGTGCTGCTCAATACGGCCGACACGTGGGCGCGGTATGAGCGGTTGAGGCGCTGGCGGCAAGTCGGCCTCGCCACTCAGCAGAAACTCCGAAGCCGCCTGATCGCACGGGTGGGCGATGCGGACCTGTCGTTTTTCGATACTCATTCCACCGGCGCGCTGATGAACCTGATCGCCCAGGATACGGGAAGCATCGAGGAGTTTGTCGAACGTGGCTGCGAAATGGCCGTGGACAAGACCCTCACCGCAATCGTCTCCGGAGCCATTCTGATCAGTGCTTCTCCCAGACTCGCGGCTCTGAGTTGTCTTCCGCTTTTGCCGCTCCTGCTGATGCCCCGCGTGCTGGGGCGCAGGACGGCCCTGGCCTACGCCCGCCGCGCCCAAATGAAGGCGCAGTTCAGCGAGGCGCTCGAAAACAGTCTTGCCGGAATAGTGGACGTAAAAAGCTTCACCGCGGAACACGAAGAGCGGCGCCGGCTGGATAACTGCGATCGCGCGCTGGCCGAGGCTTCGGACGAGTCCGGCACGGTGTGGGCGCTGCAAACCGGAATCGGCCGCGGTGTCTATTCGGTCGGCATGTCCATCAACTCCGCGTATGGCGGCGACCTTCTGGCGGAAGGCAAGCTGACGCAGCTGCAATATCTGAGGGCCGTGTATATGTTCCCCCGGCTGATGGATTCGATCGACGGGATGTCGGAAGTGCAGCGCCTCTACCGGGACGCCTGCGCCTCCGCCGACCGCCTGTCGGAGGTGCTGGACCGGAAACCGAAAATCCACGGAGGGCCCGTGCGTAGGTCTCGCCGGGAATTCACGGGCGAAGTGGCTTTCGATAACGTCACCTTCGGTTATTCGCCCGGCGTCAAGGTGCTGCGGAACGTTTCGTTTGAATTGCGTCCGGGCGAAACGCTGGGGATTGTCGGACGGACCGGGTCGGGAAAGAGCACGTTGTTGCGCCTCCTGATGCGGTTTTATGACGTCGAGGAAGGCCGGATTCTGGTCGATGGCCGCGATATTCGCGAGTTCAATCTGAGGGATTTGCGCTCGGCCGTCGGCCTTGTCAGTCAGGACGTGTATCTGTTCCAGGGCACCGTTCGCGATAACGTCCTCTATGGCCAGCCGCGCGCCTCGGACGATGAAGTGATGGAAGCGCTGCGGGAAGCCGGAGGCGAGGAACTTCTCCAGACCCTTCCCGGCGGTCTGCAAGCCCAGGTGGGTGAGCGGGGCCGCAAACTATCGGGCGGCGAAAGGCAGCGAATCGCCATCGCCAGAGCGCTTTTAAAGGGTGCCCCCGTGCTGGCCCTCGATGAAGTGACCTCTCATCTCGATTATGAGACCGAGGCAGCGGTTCAGCGGTCCGTCCGCCGCGTCACCATGGATCGCAGCCTCATCACGGTAGCGCACCGTTTGTCCACTATTCGCGATTCCGACAAGATTCTCGTGCTCGAAAAAGGCCGGATTCACGAGGCCGGGAAACATGCGGATTTGATCGCCGCGGGAGGCGTTTACGCCGCGCTCTGGCGGCTTCAAACCGGCGAGCTGGAGGTCCAATGACTGGAATCTCACTCTTTATCGCGAGCGGTCCCGCAATAGTTTCAATTATCTGATCTGCAGGCAGGAAATTGCAGTATAATTCGGAATCGTCTTTTAATACTTTGGAGCGAATGGGATGAACGAGTTGACCGGACTCTCAAACGGCGGAATTCTCTCCATCGTCGGCAATACACCATTAGTCAGGCTGACTCAGATCTTTCCCGATCTGCACTTTAATCTGCATGCCAAGCTCGAAATGCTGAACCCCGGCGGCAGCATTAAAGACCGCACGGCAATGTCCCTCCTGCGCGAGGCGTGGGAGCAGGGGTCCATCGATTCGAACAGCACGATAATCGAATCCAGTTCCGGGAATCTTGGAATCGGCATTGCGCAGATTTGCGCCTTTATGGGATTGCGTTTCATCTGCGTTGTGGACAGCCGGACGACGCAAACGAACCTGAAGGTGATGCAGGCTTACGGCGCCGAGATCGATTTGATACGCGATTGCGATGCCCCGGGGGGCGACCTGCTGAACGCCCGGATCGCGCGGGTTAAATACCTGTGCTCGACGATTTCCGGCAGTTTCTGGCCGAATCAATACGCCAATCCGGCAAATGCGCGAGCCCATCTGGTCACCATGCGGGAAATTTACGAAAGCCTCAACGGCGAGGTCGATTATTTGTTCGCGGCCACCAGCACCTGCGGCACTCTGCGCGGCTGCTCGGAGTTCGTTACGGCCCAGGGCGGGGACACGAAGATCATCGCCGTGGACGCGGTGGGAAGCGTCATTTTTGGCGGTCCCAAAGGACGGCGCCTCATTCCGGGGCATGGCGCGTCCCGGGTCCCGGAACTTTACAGGCCCGGTCTCGAATACCAGCACATCAACGTGACCGATCTCGATTGCGTCACCGGCTGTTACCGTCTGCTGCGGCGGGAGGCCATTTTCGCGGGCGGCTCTTCGGGCGGAGTGGTCTCCGCGATTGCCGCCATGCGCGACGGAATTCCGGCCGGCGCCAATTGCGTGGCGATTCTCTGCGACCGCGGTGAGCGGTATATGGATACTGTGTACTCGCCCAAATGGGTTGCCGGAACGTTCGGCGACGTCGAAGGCCTTTACGATCGGCCCGCGCGCGCGGAACGGGATCCGCAAACCGCCGGGCACACAATTGCGGCTTATGGTGGAATCTAACCTTCTTCTGCTCCGGGGAGCAGACATTATACGGCTGTTCGAAGATCGCGAACGCGACATTGTGGAGACCGTCCGGGCGGCCTACACGGTGAAAGAATCCGGGGCCTGCAGTCTTCCGAACTGTGAATACCTGCGCTTTCCGAATAACCCCGCGGACCGGATTATCCCCAAACCGGCGTATCTGGGCGGAAATTTTCAGGCTGCCGGCATCAAATGGATCGCTTCGTTTCCCGGTAATCTTTCGACCGGCATGGAAAGGGCTTCGGCCACTTTAATCCTGAACTCGATCGAAACCGGACTCGCCGAAGCCATCATGGAAAGCTCGGTGATCAACTCTTACCGGACCGCGGCTAGCGCGGCGCTGGCGGCAGGCATTCTTCATGCAGGGAAGCCCGCTGTCACGGCGGGCATAATGGGCTGCGGCGCGATCAATTTCGAAATCCTGCGGTTTCTTTTATGCGAGCGGCCGGACATCGAAAACATTCTGATTTGCGACGCCGACCCGTTCCGCGCCGAGCAATTCCGCGTGAATTGCGCTTCGTTCTGCGGCGGCCGGAGCCTGACGATAACGGGAGAGGGAGCGGATCTTTTCCGGCGCGCGGATATCGTTTCCATTGCGACCAACGCGAGCACCCCCCATCTCGACGGCTTCGAGGGGCGCGCGGACGACCTGACCGTTCTTCACGTCTCTCTCCGGGATTTTGCTCCGGAAGCCATTCTGGCGGCGGACAACGTGGTGGACGATATCGAGCATGTGTGCACCAACAACACTTCGCTCGACCTGGCCGCTCGCATCGGCGGCAATCGTGAGTTCATCCGCGCGACGCTGGGCTCGATCCTGCTGGGAAAGGACCAAGCCCGGGCGGGCGGCAAACCCGTCGTATTCAGTCCCTTCGGTCTGGGGATTCTGGATATCGCGCTTGCCTGTCTCGCCCGCACCCTGGCGCGCGAACAGAGAGTGGGCATTCAGGTTGAGGATTTCCTTCCGGTGCCATGGACTCAGCGGGCCTATGGAGAGATGAAGCAATGAAACATTGGGCAGGATTTGCCCCTATTGAGGGAATCTGAGAGGAATTTCATATATTGCCGGAGGCGGGCTCCAATTCGGAATTTGTTACGGTGACGCAACTGCTGCGGGTCCGCGCGGAGCGTTCCCCGGGCCGGACCGCGTTCGTCTTTCTCGAAAATGGGGAGCGTGAGTCCGGCCGTCTGACATTCGCTCAGCTCGACGAACGGGCACGCCAGATTGCCGCCCGATTACAGTTGGCCACCCGCCCCGGTGCCCGCGCCATATTGCTTTACCCGCCCGGTCTGGATTTCATCTGCGCGTGGACGGGGTGTCTTTACGCGGGCGTGATCGCGGTACCCGCTTACCCGCCGAGACAGAACCGGTCGCTCGACCGGCTGCGGGCCATTATCGAAGATTCCACCCCCGCGATTGCGTTGACGGACGCAGCCACGCTCGCGGGCCTGGAGCGGCGTTCCGGCGGCTATTCGGAAACCCTGCAACTCGAATTGATCCCGACGGACCGCGCGCTCGGCACCTCGGCGGCAGATCTGGCGATGCCGGATATCGGGCCGGATACTCTGGCGCTCTTGCAATACACATCCGGTTCGACCGGGACCCCCAGGGGCGTAACCATCACCCACCGCAACATTCTGGGCAACATGGAGGCTCTCAAAGCCGCAACGCTGCAGGATGAGACCTGTGTCTTCGTCGGATGGCTCCCGCTTTTCCATGACATGGGGCTGTTTGGGCACGTCCTGCAACCGCTCCACCTGGGAGCGGTGTCGGTGCTGATGGAGCCCGCCGCATTTGTTCAAAAGCCGGCCCGCTGGCTACAGGCCATCACAAAATATCGCGGCACTTCGAGCGCAAGCCCCGATTCGGCGTTCGATCTTTGCACCCGGAAAATATCGGACGCGGACAAAGCGGGCCTCGACCTGAGCACCTGGCGCGTTGCGTTCAATGGCGCGGAGCCGGTTCGCCCCGGCACGATCGAACGCTTCTCCGACGCGTTTGCGTGCCGGGGATTCCGGGCGCAAACCATGTATCCCGTCTATGGTCTGGCCGAAGCGACGTTGTTCGTAACGGGCTGCCCGTCCGGATCGCCGCCCGTCCTGAAAACCGTGGATGCCGACCTCCTGGGCCAGGGCACCGTAAGGGAGCTGCCGCCGGAAAGCACCGGGCGAAAGCGGCAGGCGCTGGTCTCCTGCGGCCGCCCCTGGGCCGGACACCGGGTTCGTATCGTAAACCCTGAAACCGGTGTGCCCTGCGGCCCCGGCCAGGTCGGAGAGATCTGGATCTCCGGGCCCAGCATCGCCTGGGGCTACTGGAACCGGGACGAGGAATCGGAGCGGACGTTTCAAGCCCGGCTTGCGGATAGCGAAGAGCGCTATTTACGCACCGGCGATCTCGGCTTTCTCGATGATAATGACCTTTTTGTGGCCGGCCGCCTGAAGGACCTCATCATTGTCGCCGGGCGTAATCTGTATCCTCAGGATCTGGAAGAAACGGCTGAAGAGAGCCATCCGGCGCTGGTCCGTAATGCCTCGGCTGCATTCTCCGTGGAAATCGACGAACGGGAACTGGTCGTCGTGGTGTGCGAAGTCCGCCGTCAGGAACTGCGCAATCTCGACGTGGAATCGGTTACCGCGTCGATCCGTCGCGCGGTCTCGGAGGAGCATGATGTCGAGTTGCATGCCGTGCTCCTGCTGAAGACCTCGACCGTTCCGCGCACTTCAAGCGGAAAGATTCAGCGAAGCCGCAGCCGTCTCGCCTTTCTGAACGGCGAAGGACTTGAAATCGTGGGCGAGTGGCGCAAACCCGCCGTGCCCCGGTCGTCGCCGCAACGCACCGGCGATGTCACGAACTGGCTCATCGAACGGATCTCGCGGCGGGCGGGAGTGCCCGCGGGGAGCCTGGACCTTCACGAGCCATTCAGTTCCTACGGGCTGGGTTCGCTCGACGCCATCGAGCTTTCGGGCGCATTGCAGGAGTGGCTCGGGCGCCCGTTGTCCCCGACTCTCGTCTACGATTTTCCGAGCATCCACTTACTCGCCCGGCACCTCACGGGTTCGGATTCCGACGCCGCTATCCGAGAAACCGCACAGGGGGCGGGCGATCGCACCATCGCGGTTATTGGCATCGGCTGCCGTTTCCCCGGTGCGGATAACCCGGAGGAGTTCTGGCGTCTGCTCGCGGAAGGCCGCGAAGCCGTCTCGCTCAAGCATGTGGATGAGTTCGACGCCGATTTCTTCGGCATCAATGCTCGGGAAGCGGAAGCAATGGACCCGCAGCAAAGGCTGCTTCTCGAAGTGGCCTGGGAGACTCTCGAAAACGCCTGCATTCCTCCGCGCAGCCTCGCCGGCAGCAGGACCGCGGTCGCCATTGGAATCAGCAACTCCGATTACATCCGCCTGGCCGAAGGCGAGTCGGCGACCGGACCTTACGTTGCCACCGGCAATGCACTGAGCGTGGCCGCCAACCGCATTTCTTACCTGTTCGATTTACGTGGACCGAGCTGGGCCGTTGACACCGCCTGTTCCTCGTCTCTGGTCGCCATTCACCAGGCGCGCCGCGCGCTCCTGAGCAACGAGTGCGACGCGGCGCTGGCGGGCGGCGTCAACCTGATTCTCGCGCCGGAATTGAGCGAGGCCTTCACGCGTTCCGGAATGCTTTCGCCGGATGGCTGCTGCAAAGCGTTCGACGCGGGCGCGAACGGATACGCGCGGGGCGAGGGAGTGGGGATGGTGCTGCTCAAGCGCCTTGGCGACGCTCTCCAGGCGGGCGATAACATTCTTGCAACCATTCGCGGCTCCGCCGTCAATCAGGATGGCCGCAGCAACGGGCTGACCGCGCCCAACGGACCGGCGCAGCAGGCGGTGATACGTGAAGCTTTGCGGGATGCCGGCGTCGAGCCCCGTGAAATCGGTTACGTGGAGGCACACGGAACGGGCACGCCGCTGGGCGATCCCATTGAGATGAACGCGCTCGTGTCCGTGCTGAACCAGAACCGGACGGCTGCCGACATTTGCCTCGTTGCCTCGGTCAAGACGAACATTGGCCATCTGGAATCCGCCGCAGGCATCGCGAGCTTCATTAAGGTGGCGCTCGCGCTCCAGCATCGCGAGATCCCGGCTCATCTTCACTATGAGACATTGAATCCTCATATTGCGCTTGAGAATACGCCGTTTCGCATTCCCACGAACACCACGCCATGGACCGCCGCGGATGGCGCAAGGCTGGCCGGCGTCAGTTCCTTCGGCTTCGGGGGAACCAACGCGCATGTGATTCTGGGCGAAGCGCCGCAACGTGCCAATGTCCCCGCTCCGGCACAAGACCGTCCCCTGACCGTGGTCATCTCGGCACGCACGCCCGAAGCGCTCGTGGCGCTCGCCCGTTCCTATGCAACCTGGATCGATATCCACCCGGATGCACGCCTCGAAGATGTAGCCTTCTCGCTTAACACCGGGCGTTCGCAGTTCGCCGAGCGAGCCGCAATTACCGCCACGAACCTCGAAGAATTCCGCGCGAAACTCCTGTCCGGCGCTATAGATTCTGGCGTCCACGTAGTCGATTACGGCCACTATCCGCGCCGTCTGGCGCTTCCGACCTATCCGTTCGAACGGCGCCGCTACTGGATGACGCCGCCGGAGGGCTCGCATCCGTTATTGGGACGGCGCATGGAGCAACAGGCGCACCTTCCCTCCACGTGGACGTGGGAATCCCAATTGGACGGCCCAGCCTCCGCTTTCCTCAGCGGTCATCGCCTGATGGGTTCGCCGGTGCTGCCTTATTCGGCTTATATAGAGATGGCGCTTTCCGCCGCCTCTCAAGCGGGCAGCGGCAACTATTCCGCAGTGACCGATCTTGCCCTGCACCACCCTCTGTTCCTGCGCGACCGCGAGACCCGGACCGTGCAGACCGTGCTAGCCCGCAACAGCGGAGGCCACCTGTCGTTTGCCGTGTACAGCCGCACGGGGGAATCGAAATGGCAGTTGTGCGCCAGCGCCGCGATCCGCGAGCCATCGGGGAGCCGCGCATGAAATTCGGCCTGATGTTTTTCGCAAGCAGCGAAGAGGCGCTCTCGGGCAACAAATACCGCGTCGTTATGGAAAGCGCGCGCTTCGCCGACGAGAACGGATTCGCGAGCGTATGGTTGCCGGAACGGCATTTCACGGAACTCGGATCGTTGTATCCGAACCCCGCCGTGTTGCATGCGGCGCTCGCCGCTTCCACCAGCCGGGTGCGGTTGCTGGCCGGAAGCGTGGTCGCGCCTCTGCACCACCCCATTCGCATCGCCGAAGAATGGTCGATGGTCGACAATCTTTCGAACGGGCGGGTGGGGATTTCGTTCGCATCGGGCTGGAACCCTGACGATTTCGCTTTCTGCCCCGAGAAGTATGCCAGCCGGCAGGACGAAATGTTCGCCGGTATAGAGACCGTGCAGCACCTGTGGCGCGGAGGGACCATCGAAGCGGCGAGCGGCAACGGTAATTCGATCCGGCTCCGAATCTACCCGACCCCGGTGCAGCGCGAACTGCCCACCTGGCTCACCGCCGCAGGAAATCCCAAAACGTTCGCGCGGGCGGGCGAGATGGGTGCGAATCTTCTGACCCACCTGCTCGATCAGGATGAAGACCAGCTCAAACACAAGATCGGGCTCTATCGCGAAGCCCGCGCGAGGCACGGCTGGGATCCCAAAACCGCGACGGTTACGGTGATGCTCCACACCTTTGTGGGCAAGGATGCCGCGCTGGTGCGCGAACAGGCCAGGGCGCCGTTTTGCAATTACATCCGCGGCAACATCGGATTGTTGAACGGGCTGGCCCAGAGCCGCGGGCAGCAGGTGGATGTGCGGTCGATGCCCGCACGTGAGCTGGACGATTTCGTTCAGTTCCTTTACGAGCGGTTCGCCCAATCGCGCGGTTTGATAGGAACTCCGGAGAGTTGTCTCGCTCTGGTCGGGAGGCTGGAAGCGATCGGGGTCGACGAGATTGCCTGTCTGCTCGATTTCGGACCTTCCGTCGATCTGATTCTGGAGAATCTGCCGCATTTGCTCCGGTTGCAGGATTTGTATCGGGCGAAGACGGCAACCCCGCACGTTCGCTTCGACCCCGCCGCCGTGCAGGCGCGCTGCGCGGAGCGGATTTCAGGCGCGGAGTTCAACGAAGAAATGCGCCGCTTCGGAATTCAGATCGAAGGCGACTTCCTGGGCGTGAAGCAGGTCTGGCGGCGGCCGGGCGAGGCTCTCGGGCAAATCGACGGAGCTTCATCCGGAGAGTTCGCCGTGCATCCCGCATTCCTCGATGCCTGCAGCCGCCTCCTCGCCGCCGCCATCGACCGGAATACGATCGATTCCGGCGCCTTTTATCTTCCGAGCGGATTGGGTTCGTTTTGTATTCTCCACCCGCCCGAGACCGGAGATGCCTGGAGCCATGCCATCCTGCGCCCTTCGGCGGACGGCAGCAGCTTCGAAGGCGATGTGAGAGTTTACGACCTCGCAGGGCGCATTCTGATCGAAATCGAAGGCTTGCGTTTGCAGCGAGTCGACTCCGGCGAGAAAACGCAGGATTTCGCACCGGTGCTCTATCGCCGGGCGTGGAAACAGCTCGACCCCGCCCCCCAAACCGAAGCCGCGGCACCTGGCGAATGGCTGATCCTGGACGACCGCGGAGGCCTCGGCGCACGAGTGGCCGCGCTCCTCGAAAAATCGGGAAATCTCTGTACCGTAATTACTGTCGGCGAACCGCTCCCTCATCGGGAGTATCCGTGGAAAGGCGTCCTTCACTTCGGGGGCATGGATCGCGTTCTCGAACTCGTCAAGGGGCTCGGCCAGTCGCGCCTTTGGCTGGTTACGAGTGGCGCAATGCCGGTTCTCGACGGCGAAGCGCCCGCTGTCGCGCAAGCTCCCCTGTGGGGACTTGGCCGTGCAGTCGCGGTTGAGCACCCCGCCAGCTGGGGCGGCCTCATCGATCTGGATCCCGGGGATCTGTCGGCTGCAAACATCGTCCAGGCCGTCCAGGCATCCGGACACGAAGACATGGTCGCCTTCCGGCAGGGCCGGCGTTACGTAGCGCGAATCGTGCGCGACGATAGCCCGCCCGCAGGCACACCCCGCGTCCGCTTCGAAAAGGACGCAACCTACCTGATTACCGGCGGCACGGGTGGGCTCGGTGCGCGCCTGACTTCCTGGCTGCTCGCCCGGGGCGCGGGCCATATAGCCCTGCTGGGACGCAGCGTGCCGGATCGCAAGCTGGAACCCGGAGTTCGTTTTTTCAAGGCCGATGTTTCGAGTTACGAAGACACGGCGGAAGCCCTGCGCGAAATCGGCCAGACCATGCCTCCGCTCAAAGGCATCTTCCACCTCGCGGGTGTTCTCGACGATGCATTGCTGGTGGATCAGGACGCGGAGCGCTTCCACCGGGCAGGAACCGCCAAAATCGACGGAGCCTGGCATTTGCATCAACTCACGGCCGAGATCCCGCTCGATCGTTTCGTGATGTTTTCCTCGATGGCATCCCTCATTACCATGCCGGGGCAGGGAAACTACGCGGCGGCCAACAGCTTTCTCGATGCGCTGGCCCATCTGCGGCGCGCCGAAGGCAAAGCAGGTCTGAGCGTTAACTGGGGGCCGTGGGCCGAAATCGGACACGCGGCAACCGAATACGGCAGGCGGGCGCATGAACGCCTGGCAACACTGGGCGTCGATCCCCTGCCCCCGGAATTCGCCCTGGCCGCGCTCGAGTCTCTGATGCAACGGGGCGCGACCCAGGCCGGCGTTGCCCAGGTGAATTGGGTTCGTCTTTTCGAGGCCGATCCCGCCGCGGCCGCAGCGCCTCTGTTGTCCGAATTTTCCCAGCCCGGAAATGAGCCTGCCCCACAGGAAACGAAACTGGCCGCCGATTTGCGATCCTGCGCGCCGGGCAATCGGCGGGACTTCGTGGTGTCGGTTCTTGCGGGCATGCTGGCTGAGGTTCTCCGGCTCCCCGATAAGAGTTCCATTGCTCGTGGACGGTCGTTATTCGATCTCGGTCTGGATTCGATTCTGGCGCTCGAACTGACCAGCCGCATCTCCGCGGGATTCGGCAGGCCATTCCGGGCGACCCTGTTTTTCACTCACCCCACGCTCGAAGCGATAACGGATCACATTCTGCACGAGCTGGAGCTGACGGATAATACCGAGGAACTCAGCGAAGACGAGCTTTCGGAACTGATCGCGCAGGAGATCGGCCGCGCATGAGTCCCAAAGGCACCGCCGCTCTGTCTGCCGCGCTCGAAGAGCTGCGCCAGCGCCGCGCGGAGATCAAGGCCCTTCGCGCCGAACGAAACGAACCCATTGCGGTCATCGGGATGGCCTGCCGGTTCCCTGGCGGCAGCGATACGCCTCAGGCGTTCTGGAAGTTGCTCGACGAAGGCCGCGACGCCGTGACGGAAGTCCCGCGCGACCGCTGGGATATTGACCGCTATTACGATCCGGACCCCGCAAAGCCGGGCAAGATGGCGACCCGGTTCGGCGCTTTTCTTGAAGACGTGAATGGGTTCGATTCTTCGTTTTTCAATATTTCACCCCGGGAGGCGCTCTTTCTCGATCCACAGCAAAGGCTGCTGCTGGAGGTGTCCTGGGAAGCACTCGAAAATGCGAATCTCGCCCCGGGCCGGTTGCAGCAATCGGCCACCGGCGTCTACGTGGGGATCACCTGTTTCGATCACGCCATCCAGATCGCGGGCCTGCACGAACAGTCGAGCAGTTACGTCGGCACGGGCAGCGCGCTGAACATGGCGGCGGGACGCCTTTCTTTCGTGCTGGGCTTCACCGGTCCGAGCATGGCTGTCGATACGGCCTGCTCTTCTTCGCTGGTCTGTCTTCACCTTGCCTGCGATAGTCTCCGCTCGCGCGAGAGCCGGATGGCGCTGGCGGGCGGCATCAACCTGATGCTGTCTCCCGATGTCATGGTCAGTTTCTCGCAGGCCCGCATGCTGGCGCCCGACGGACGCTGTAAAACCTTCGATGCGGCGGCGGATGGCTATGTTCGCGGAGAAGGTTGCGGCATGGTGGTGCTGAAGCGCCTTTCGGATGCGCTGACGGATGGGGACCGCATCGCGGGTCTCATCCGAGGAACGGCGGTCGATCACGGCGGCGCGGGCGGCGGTCTCACTGTTCCGAGCCGCGCTTCGCAGGAACGCGCTATCCGCCGCGCGCAGGAACAGGCGAGCGTCACCCCGTCCGAAATCGCCTACGTCGAGGCCCACGGCACCGGCACTTCGCTGGGCGATCCCATCGAAATAGAAGCCCTGGCGGCGGTGTTCGCCGGCCAGCCGCTCATCGCAGGATCGGTCAAAACGAACATCGGGCATCTGGAATCGGCCTCCGGGATGGCGGGCCTTATCAAGATTCTGCTTTCGTTCGAACATGAAACGATTCCCGCTCATCTTCATATGGTCCGGCCCAATCCGCATACGCCGTGGAGCGAGATTTCAGTTCGCATCGCGGATAAACCGGTCGCGTGGCCGCGCGGAACCCTGAAGCGGCTTGCCGGTTTGAGCGCGTTCGGCTTCAGTGGCACGAATGCTCATGCGGTCATCGAAGAGCCTCCCGTTGCACCTGTGCGGGAAGCAGGCCGTTCGCTGCTCACCATATCGGCGAAGTCGGAACCGGCGCTGGCATCGCTCGCTCGCCGTTACGAAGCGTGCCTCTCGACCGCCCCGGCTGGGGAACATTCCGCAATTTGCCGCGCGGCCGCAGTGGGACGCGATCATTTCTCTTACCGGCTGGCGCGCGTCGGCCGCACAACATTCACCGGAAGAATTCGAACCGGCCAGACGGCGCTGCGAACGGCTTTCATTTTCAGTGGCCGGGGAACGCGCTTTGCGCGTGAACTTTGCGACACCGAACCCGTGTTCCGGCAAAATTTCGACCGGTGCCCTGGCTCCGAAGCCTTCGCCGTGGACTATGCGTGGGCGGAATTGTGGAAATCGTGGGGGGTGCGTCCTGCCACTCTTTGCGGAACGGGCATTGGCGAATACGTTGCCGCCTGCCAGGCGCAGGTGATGAGCCTCGAAGATGCGCTGCATCTCGCCGCCGCTGCCCGATCGAACGAGGAGGACTTTCGCCGCGTGTTGAGCACGGTCCGCCTTTCGCTTCCCGCCATCACGCTGGTTTCGGGTTACCTCGAAGCACAGGTCTCGAAGGAAGTGCTCGATCCCGAATACTGGGTACGCGGACGCACCGCGCCATCGAATCGCCCGAAATCGCTCGCCGTGGATGCGGTGATCCCATCGCCGCGAGCAGGCAAAGCGCTGGAGCGGGGCGTCGCGTGGCTCTACGCCAAAGGCCTGGATTTCGATTGGCCGGCGTTCTTTTCCGCGCCCGCGCAGCCATCGGTGACGCTCCCGAACTACCCTTTCGAGCGTCAGCGATTCCGGCTGGAGACTCCCGGAACGTCTCGTGTCCCGGAGTGGTTTTACCAGGTCCGCTGGGATCCTCAGGACGGCCCTCCCCGGACATCCGCGCGAGCGAGCGATTTCAACTGGCTGATCTTCGCGGACAAGCAGGGAACCGGCGAGCGGTTCGCGGCCATGCTGCGCTCGAAAGGCGCATCCTGCACCATTGCGGATGAAAACTCTTCGACCGCCAACCGGCAAATCGTCTTCTTCCGCGGTCTGGATGAAACACCGGGATCGTCCCGCGTGTGTGGCGAACTGCTCCAGTTGATCCAGTCGGCTGAATCCAAAGTCCGGGTCGTCACGCGCGATGCGGTCGAAGCAGGTGAAAGCCCTGCGCTTTCCGGCCTCGCCCAAGCCCCCCTCTGGGGCCTCATGTTCGGTGGCACAATCGATCTGGACCCTGCTCGTCCGGAGAACGAATCGGAAATGCTCCTGGCGGAGATCCTGAGCGAGGGGCATCCCGAAGATCAGGTCGCTTTTCGCAACGGTGTCCGCTATGTTCCCCGGCTGACGGCCCTCAAGGACGCGCCAACGTCTCCCCTGCCCGTGGACCCGGACGGCGTCTATCTGATTACCGGTGGATTCGGCACTCTGGGATTGCGAACCGCCCGCTGGCTGGTGGAGCGTGGGGCACGATCTCTCATCCTTATTGGAAGGCGCAAGCCTGTCGCATCGGTCATTTCTGAGCTGGCCGTCCTTGGCGCGACCATCCGCTGCGAAGCTCTCGATATCGCCGATGCCACCGCGGTGGAACGGCTGTTCGACACGATCCATGGACTGAAAGGCATCGTCCATGCCGCCGGAATCGCCGGATACCGGCCCACCGAACAAATCGACCTCGCGGAACTCGACGCGGTGCTGCGTCCGAAAGTCGCCGGGGCATGGATTCTGCACGAACAAAGCCAACGGTTCCCGCTCGATTTCTTCCTGATGTATTCGTCCATCGCTTCGGCCTGGGGTTCGCGCGACCAGGCGCATTACAGCGCGGCCAATCGCTTTCTCGACGCGCTCGCGCACCACCGTCGTCACCTCGGCCTCCCCGCCATGAGCATTAACTGGGGGCCCTGGGCGCAGGGCGGCATGACGTCGAACGAAGCCCAGACCATCCTCCGGCGCATCGGCGTCAGAATGCTCGACCCGGACCAGGCGCTCGAGATGCTGAATCGTCTGCCGTCCACGCCTCAGTTGGCCATCGCCGATATCGACTGGCCGCTCTTCCAGGGCTCTTACGAAGCGCGGGGACGACGGCCGTTCCTCGACCTTGTCCGCCCGGTTGCGCCGCGGACGGCGCCGCCCGTTCGTATTCGTAGCGCATCGCTCGCTGAAACCATCGAGCGGGAAGCGGCGCTCGTGCTCGGCTTCGGCTCGGCGCGGCTCGACCGCGACCAGGGCTTCTTCGATATGGGCATGGATTCCCTGCTCGCGCTTGAATTCCGCTCGCACCTCGAAACCGCGCTCGGCACGGCATTGCCCGCCACGCTGGTGTTCGACCACCCGAGCATCAATGCGCTCGCCCAATCCCTGGCGGGCGAGGACGCCGCGCCCGCGCCGGAACCGAGCCGCGGCTCCAGCGATCTCGATGCGGCGGATCGCGCGAAAACCGAACCCATCGCCATCGTCGGCATGAGTTGCCGGTTTCCCGGCGGAGCCGATACGCTCGAAAGCTACTGGCGTTTATTGGACGATGGCGTTGACGCTGTTTCCGAAGTCCCATCCAAACGCTGGAACATTGACGACTATTACGATCCCAACCCAGAAACGCCTGGCAAAATGTATTCCCGCCACGGCGGTTTTCTCCGTGACGTGGATCTCTTCGACCCTGCCTTCTTCCGCATCAGTCCGCGCGAAGCCGCCGCGATGGACCCGCAGCAGCGTCTGTTGCTCGAAGTGAGTTACGAAGCGCTGGAACACGCAGGCATCCCGGTGGATGGCCTCAAGGGCAGCCAGACAGGGGTCTTTGTCGGCATCACCACCAACGACTACGCGAATCTCCAGCTGAGGCACGGTGTCGACGGCTATTTCTTCACCGGCAACCCATTGAACACGGCGGCCGGACGTATCTCATACACGCTCGGAGTGCATGGCCCGAGCATGGCGATCGACACGGCCTGCTCTTCCTCCCTTGCCGCCATTCACGCCGCTTGTCTGAGCCTCCGCAACGAAGAATGCACTGCCGCCATTGCGGGGGGCGTCAACCTGATTCTTTCGCCCGATAACACCGTCGCGGTATGCCGAACGCGCGCGCTCGCGCCCGATGGCCGCTGCAAAACGTTCGATGCATCCGCCGATGGGTTTGTGCGCAGCGAAGGGTGCGGGGTCCTGATTCTCAGACGGCTTTCAGATGCCACGGCGGCGGGCGATCGCGTGCTGGCCGTCATCCGCGGATCGGCGGTGAACCACGATGGCGCATCGACAGGCTTCACCGCGCCCAACGGCCGCGCGCAGGAAGCAGTAGTGCGCAAAGCCCTCGGCAGCCTTCCGCCGGATTCGATCGACTATGTGGAAGCGCACGGTACGGGGACCGCGCTGGGCGATCCCATCGAAGTGAAAGCGCTGGCAGCGGCGCTGGGCGGAAACCGTAAACTGCGCATCGGGTCGGTGAAAACCAACATCGGCCATACCGAATCGGCCTCGGGGATGGCGGGCGTGATCAAGGTAGTGCTGGCGCTGCAAAACGAACGCATCCCCGCGCAACTGCACTTCAACAACCCGAGCCCGCTGATCCCGTGGAAGGATCTTCAAGTCGAAGTCTGCTCGACCGCTGTGGCATGGCCGCGCGGCCAGGGGCCACGGCGGGCGGGCGTCAGTGCCTTTGGCGCGAGCGGCACGAACGCGCATCTCATCCTCGAAGAAGCGCCTGCTTCGAGTACGGAGCCCTCCGCTTGCGCGCACAGGTTTCATCCGCTCGTGCTTTCAGCCAGAACCGCGCCCGCGCTGGCCAAACTCACGCTCCGGTATCGGGAGTGGATCGAAGAGAATCCGCGACTGGAAATCCCGGCGGTAGCCTGGTCGGCATCGACTGGCCGTTCCCATTTCGCGCATCGTCTGGGTATTCGTGTCTCAAGCAGCGAAGAGGCCGTGGAAATGCTGCGCGGCGCGCAGGCGTCCGAGCCGCGAAAAGAGCCCGCGCGCATTGCGTTCCTTTTCACCGGCCAGGGCTCGCAGTATACGGGGATGGGACGCGATCTCTATCGCACGCAGCCTGTTTTCCGCGCCGCGATCGACCGTTGCCGCGCCATTGCCGATCCGTTGCTCGATGCCCCGCTGCTCGGCATTCTGTTTACTGAGGGAACGGGTCTCGACCAGACCGGCTATTGCCAGCCTGCTCTCTTTTCAGTTCAGTTCGCGCTGACCGAATTATTGAAGTCGCTCGGAATCGCTCCCGCCGCGGTCATGGGCCACAGCGTGGGGGAATTCGCCGCCGCGTGCGCCGCAGGCGTCTTCAGCATGGAAGACGGCCTGCGTCTCATCGTCGAACGCGGCCGGCTGATGCAGGCGCTGCCGCGCGACGGTGAAATGGCCGCCGTGATGGGCGATCTCGCGGCGGTTGAAGAGGCCATTCGTCCGCATGCCGGGTTCGTTTCCGTCGCCGCCATCAACGGTCCGCGCAACGTGGTGATTTCGGGCAGGCGCGAAAACGTTGCCGCCGCGCTCGAATCGCTGCAGGCCATCCCGCTCAACACTTCACACGCGTTTCATTCTCCGCTGATCGAACCGATGCTCGATGCGTTCGAGAAGAGCGCGCAATCGGTAGCGGCGGCGGCGCCCGGGATTCCGTTTATCTCGAATCTCACCGGAGCCGCGCTCGACGAAGCGCCCGGCGCCCGATACTGGCGCAGGCATTGCCGCGAGGCCGTGCAGTTCTCGACAGGCGTGCAGGCGCTGATCGATACCGGTTGCGACGTGTTCCTCGAAATCGGCCCGAAGCCGATCCTCGCCGGGATGGCGCGTGCATGTTGCCCACCCGGTTCCAGTCTGCAGTTCATCCCGCTCCTCCAGCCACAATCCGGCGAGGGAACCTTCCTCGACGCATTGCTCAAACTTTATGTCCAGGGCGTGGACGTGAAGTGGAGCGCCTTTGAAGCGCGGCTTATTGAAGCACCTCGGCCGCAGCGCATTTCGCTGCCTTCGTATCCGTTTCAACGCAGCCGGATCTGGTTTCAGGAAGCACCAAAACAGGAGTCCCCCAAATGTATGGTTCAGCAACAAGCGCGTGAGAACGGCAGTGTCGACTGGCTTCGCGCCCGGATCGGCGAACTAATCCAGGCGGACCCCGCAAGCGTCAGCGTGGAAGTCCCGTTCCTTGAAATGGGCGCGGATTCCATCGTTCTGATCGAAGCGGTCCGGCTGATTGAAAAACAGTACGGAGTGAAGCTCGCAATGCGCCGCTTCTTCGAGGACCTCTCGACGATCGGGGCGCTGGCGAAACACATCGACGCGGAGATTCCGCAGCCGGAACCCGTTGCCGCGAGGCCTGCAGTTTTGTCCGAGGCGATGCCAGAAGGCGCGTCCGCGCTGGAACGCGTTCTCATCGAGCAGAACCGGATGCTCGCGCAGGTGATGCAGCAGCAGATGGATCTTCTGCGCGCGTCTCTCACCGACGGCGCGGCCCCGGTGGCGAAGCCAGTCCGCCCGAAGGCGTCAGCTCCCGAAGAACGCCCCCGCCAGATGATGCCCTGGGGCAACCCGGTCGAGCAGCGCGCCCGCGGCCTTTCTCCCGTGCAGCAAGCTCATCTGGAAGGGCTGATCGCCCGCTACACCGCGCGCACGCGGAAATCGAAGGATTCGGTGCAGGCATCCCGCGCCGTTCTCGCGGATAGCCGCGCGGCGGTAGGCTTTCGGTTTTCAACCAAGGAGATGCTCTATCCCATCGTGGGCGAGCGAGCCGCGGGTTCACGGCTGTGGGATATCGATGACAACGAATATATCGATTTCACCATGGGATTCGGGGTCCATCTCTTCGGACACGCGCCGGAGTTCATCCAGACGGCTGTTGCCCGGGAAGCGCGGCGCACGCTCGAACTGGGCGCGAGATCGGCCCTCGCCGGTGAGGTGGCGGCCCGTTTTGCACGCATGACCGGTCTTGACCGCGTGGCATTTTCGAATACCGGCACCGAAGCCGTGATGGCCGCGATGCGCCTCGCGCGCGCCATTACCGGGCGGGATACCATCGTCATCTTCACGCACTCTTATCACGGCCACGCCGATGGAACGCTCGCCGCCGCGCGCCCCGATGGCGGTACGGATGCGATGGCGCCGGGAGTCCCCGCGGGTTCCGTGGAAAACATGGTCCTGCTGGATTACGGCAGTGAAAGCGCACTCGAAACCATCCGCAATCTGGCGCCAACGCTGGCGGCGGTGATGGTGGAACCGGTGCAGAGCCGCAATCCGTCGCTCCAGCCGATTGCATTTCTGAAGGAAGTGCGCCGCATTACCGAGGAGTCGGGAACCGCGCTCATTTTCGACGAAATGATTACAGGCTTTCGCGTTCATCCGGGCGGCGCGCAAAGCCTGTTCGGCATTCGGGCGGATCTGGCGACCTACGGCAAGATCATCGGCGGAGGGCTTCCGCTCGGAGTGATCGCCGGCACGAACCGTTTCATGGATGGAATCGACGGCGGGATGTGGAGCTACGGCGATGGATCTTACCCCGCCGCCGAACGAACCGCATTCGGGGGGACGTTCTGCCAGCACCCGCTCGCCATGGCCGCCGCCCTGGCAGTGCTGGAAGAACTGGAGCGGGAAGGGGTCGCGCTGCAGGCAGGCCTGAACGACAGAACGGCGGAACTGGCCC